>OBVO01000018.1_pt1 | contig 168271 bp, 141 predicted proteins | sample 1495151 | NCBI WGS metagenome assembly OBVO01 (sample SAMEA2580019, study PRJEB22360) | human gut metagenome | reverse complement strand
CCACCCTCCAAAAGCCCGCCCGGGAAGTTGGGGAGGCTATGCTGCCGTATTTTACAGAGTTTTATGGAAATGCTTCAACCGTTTATGATTTTGCGGCAAACAGCAAGGCTGCCATCGCAAAGGCAAGACAGCAGATCGCAGATGTGATCGGAGCCAAAAAAGAGGAGATCTATTTTACAGCAGGTGGTTCCGAGTCTGATAACTGGGCTCTGAAAGCGACCTTTGAGGCATATAAAAATAAAGGAAACCATATCATCACAACAAAGATCGAGCATCATGCCATCCTTCATACCTGCGAGTACCTTGAAAAAGAGCGTGGTGCCAAGGTCACATACCTGGATGTAGATGAGAATGGTTTCATTGACCTGGATGAGCTTCAGAAAGCCATCACACCGGAGACCATCCTGATCTCTGTTATGGCTGCAAACAATGAGATCGGTACTCTTGAGCCGCTGAAAGAGATCGGACAGATCGCACATGAGCATGGAATCCTGTTCCATACAGATGCTGTTCAGGCATTCGGCCAGATCCCGATCAATGTAGATGAGTTCAATATTGATATGCTCAGCTCTAGCGGACATAAGATCAACGGACCGAAGGGAATCGGTTTCCTCTATATCCGTAAGGGCGTTAAGATCCGCTCCTTCGTACATGGCGGAGCACAGGAGAGAAAACGTCGTGCAGGTACAGAGAACGTTCCTGGTATCGTAGGATACGGTCTTGCAGCAGAGCGTGCAAACAAGTCCATGAAAGAGCGTACTGCAAAAGAAATCGAGATCAGAGATCATATGATTAGCAGGATCCTCACAGAGATCCCGTACGTACGTCTCAATGGAGATAAAGTAAAACGTCTTCCGAACAACGTAAATGTAAGCATCCAGTTTATCGAGGGAGAGTCACTTCTTCTGATGCTTGATAATTTCGGAATCTGTGCATCCAGCGGTTCCGCATGTACATCCGGTTCTCTGGATCCGTCACACGTTCTGTTAGCTATCGGTCTTCCTCATGAGATCGCACACGGATCTCTCCGTATGACCTTAAGCGAGGAGACGACAATGGAGGATGTTGATTTTGTAGTAGATAAGCTGAAAGATATTACTGCAAACTTAAGAAGCATGTCTCCATTATATGAAGATTTTATTAAAAAGCAGAAAAAATAATAAAAATACTTGCCAGGAGGAAAAAATAATGTATAGTGAAAAAGTAATGGATCATTTTCAGCATCCACGTAATGTCGGTGAGATCGAGAACGCAAGTGGCGTGGGTACTGTAGGAAATGCAAAATGCGGTGATATTATGAGAATATTCCTTGATATCGATGACGAAACTCATATTATCAAAGACTGCAAATTTAAAACATTTGGATGCGGTGCAGCAGTTGCAACAAGCAGCATGGCAACAGAACTTGTAATGGGCAAGACCATTGAGGAAGCTATGGAAGTAACCAATAAGGCCGTTATGGAGGCTCTGGACGGACTTCCGCCGGTAAAGATCCACTGTTCCCTGCTTGCTGAGGAAGCAATTCATGCAGCTCTCTGGGATTATGCAGAGAAACATCACATTAAGATCGAGGGTCTTTCCAAACCGAAGTCTGATATCCACGAGGGTGAAGAGGATACAGAAGAGGAGTATTGATCCCTTTTATTTACGATCATAACCGGGGCATGAGCAAGCTTCAGTTGAACAGAACCGTAAGCCATTGAAAGGATAGGTAAGTAAGAAGCATGACAGGACTTACGAACGAAGAAGTTCAGGAAAGAATTGCGCAGGGCCAGGTAAATAATAACGAAAACCCCAACACCAGGACATATAAGCAGATCATTCTGGAGAATACGTTGACATTCTTCAATTTTCTGAACCTGGTGCTGCTGGTTCTCGTACTGCTGGTTGGTTCCTACAAAAACTCCATGTTTGTAGGAATCATTTTTATTAATACCGTGATCGGGATCATTCAGGAGGTCCGTGCTAAGAAGACGATTGACAAGCTGGCCATCCTGACAGAATCCAAGACGGTTGTTCTGCGTGAAGGAAAAAAATGGAAAATTTCTACAGAGAAGCTGGTTGTCGATGATCTGATATTTCTGAAGGCCGGAGAACAGGTTCCGGCAGATGCGAAGATCCTGGAGGGAAGCCTTGAGGTCAATGAATCCCTGCTTACCGGTGAGGCAGACAATCTTCCGAAGAATCCGGGAGATGAGCTTTTTTCTGGAAGTTTTGTGACGGCGGGACAGGCCTGCTGCCAGATCATCCATGTGGGAAGTGACAACTATGCGTCAAGGATCACCAGCGAGGCCAAGGAATTCAAACGCCATAATTCAGAGCTTAGAAATTCCCTGAATGCCATTCTGAAGGTGATCAGTATCATTATCGTACCAATGGGTGCGCTGCTTTTTTATAAACAGTATTATTTTGTGGGAGACAATATCCGGGATTCTGTTGTCAATATGGTTGCAGCGGTCCTGGGAATGATCCCGGAGGGACTGGTCCTTCTTACCAGTGTGGCACTGACTCTGGGTGCGCTGAAGCTGGCCCAGAAGAAGACGCTGGTGCAGGAGCTGTACTGTATAGAAACTCTTGCACGCGTGGATACGCTCTGCCTGGATAAGACAGGAACTATCACAGAGGGTACCATGTGTGTGGAGGCGGTGGAGAGCTATCCGCCGGTGTATGATGAGATTTCAGAGAAAATATCCGGGAAAGATCCTGAATCCGGCGAAGGTGACAGCAATGGAACTGAGAGTTCTGTGACTTCTGCAGTTTCAGCAACAGATGCGATCGCAAAGGAGGATGGAAGCGCGAATCTCGTATTACAGGAAAAGTCAGAAGCTGACCCGGAGAAACATAGTCAGGAAGATCCGGAGAAGATCCGGGAGATCGAGCATATCATGGGAAATCTGCTTTCTGTGCTGAAGGATCAGAATGCCACTGCCGATGCACTCAGGGCAAGATTTAAAGTATCTCAGGATATGGAGCTGGATCATGTGATCCCGTTTTCTTCTGACAGGAAGTACAGCGGAGCTGCATTTACAGATACAGGTACTTATCTGATGGGGGCAGTGCAGTTTCTTTTTCCGGAAGGGAACCCGGAGTTGATGGAGTATTGTGGCAGATTTGCAGAGGAAGGTCTTCGTGTGCTGGTTCTTGCCCATAGTGTAAATGTGAGTGAGGGAGCGGAGCTTCCGGAGGGACTGGAACCTGTCGGACTTTTGCTTATTACCGATGTGATCCGTGCAGAGGCACCGGATACACTGGCATATTTTGAAAGTCAGGGTGTTGATCTGAAAGTGATCTCCGGTGATGATCCGGTGACGGTTTCTGCAATTGCCAGACGTGCAGGCCTTAAAAATGCAGAGCATTATATCGATGCGACAACGATCACAACCCAGGAACAGATGGACGAGGCAGTTGCAGAATATAGTGTGTTCGGACGTGTAACACCTCAGCAGAAGCAGGCAATGGTGAAGTCTTTACAGGCTCAGAAGCATACGGTTGCCATGACCGGTGATGGTGTCAATGATGTTCTGGCGCTTAAAGAGGCGGACTGCAGTATTGCCATGGCTGAGGGCAGTGATGCTTCCAAGAATATTGCCAATGTGGTATTGCTGGATTCTAATTTTGCAGCAATGCCGGAAATTGTGAATCAGGGACGCCGGGTTGTAAATAATATCCGTACTGCGGCATCTATGTTTCTGATCAAAACGATTTTTTCCGTGCTGCTGTCACTGATCACGATCTTCTTCGGGGATTCCTATCCCTTTGAGCCGATCCAGATGTCTCTGATCAGTGCCTGCGCTGTTGGTATTCCTACATTCCTTCTGGCACAGGAGAATAATTATGAGAAGATCGACCATACATTTTTGCGTCATGTATTTATGAATGCATTTCCGGCTGCTGTGACCATCACGGGCTGTGTGTTCAGTGTGATGCTGGTATGCCAGAATGTATACCATTCCAATGCTATGCTGAATACAGCCTGTGTGCTTGTAACAGGATGGAATTATATGGCGGCACTTAAGACAGTTTACGCACCTCTGAATAAGTATCGAAAGGTGATCATTTACAGTATGCAGGTGATCTTTTTCGGTGCGGCGGTGGTTCTGCAGAATCTTCTGACACTGGGATCGCTGGAATTCGGAATGATCATTCTGGTGTTCCTTCTGATGACATTTTCTCCGATCCTGATCGATGTGATCACGGCCTGGCTCAGAAATATTTACAGCCGTTCGCTGGATAGTGGGGAACAGGGGAAATTTGCTGCATTTATTGATAAGCTGAGAAAATAATAATATGAGAAATAAAAAAGGACACTGCCCGTTGAAAATGGCAGTGTCCTTTTTTTGCAAATAAACTGTGAAGCAGTTATCCAGTTATCCGGTGCAGAGCTGTGTAGAGAATGCAGATCGTGGATATCCGCCTAACAAAGCTATTATTTCGTGTGCATAAGCCAGATAAATCCGAAGGCCGGAATCTCTACAGCCTGTGCGTCTCTCTGAACTCCTGTGAGAAGATCTGTGTAGGTACCGTCCTGTTCGTTGATCCAGGCTACCTTATCCTGGTCGCTGAAGTTGTAGATGCAGATCAGCTTTTCTTCAGAAGTTTCTCTTACCAGGGCAAGGAGAGCTTTTTCCCAGGTTTCCAGTGTATGTGCAGAAACTTCAGGTGCAAATACCGGATGGCTGGCACGGATGGATTCCAGCTGCTCAAGGCTGTTGAAAATGCGTCCCTGGATCGTTTCGGCATCGGCTCTGTTCCGGGCAAGTGCCCAGTTGAAACGTCCGTTGTGGAGCCAGCGGGGATCAGCTGCTTTGGAAATGTCGGCTTTATAGGTGTAGTCATTCAGCTGTCCGACCTCGTCACCGCTTCGAAGTACCGGAATTCCGGGGAGGGAAAGAAGCAATGCATGAAGTGCTACGTCATAGCGGATTCCCCGGCTGACACCCTCCATATTTCCTTCATAATCAAAACGCTCGATTCCTGCAAGAGATGCGGTTGTTCCGCAGAGCTCCGATTCCTCGGTTTCCGGATTCACATAAATTTCACCCCGGGCAAAGGAATCAGGGAAAATACCTGCCAGGAATTCATTCAGATAATCTCTGTGAGGCCCTTCTGTGATAAAGCTTCCTTTCAGGAAATCATAGTCCAGATTCCAGCGTACCGTGTTGCGGTTACGGAGGTAATTCTGGAATACCGGTGCCTGCGGAAGGTCTGCAGCTCTGTCGATTCCCCGGCGGAGAAGGGCAGTGTCCTTTGTGGCAACGGTATGCCAGAGATCGGACATCAGCTGGGTGCTGTTTACAATGTGAAGTTCCGGCATATCGGAAGTTCCGCCGAATGCAGCAGCCTCTGCAGGTGGGCGGTCTGTTTCGCCAAGTAGAAGAATTCCGGGGCATACGATCTCACACACCATTCGGGTCATACGCAGCAGAGAGTGAAGCTTCCAGAGATTTTCTTCCGGCATCATCGGAAGGACACCAAGGCTGAATATAGAAGCACCTTCATTTGCAAGTTCCAGGATCTGAAGAAGCATTGCATTGAAATAAGCCGGAGTCTGGAGCACACATGGCGTACCGGACTGTGGGTCATCCACAGAAAGACTTAACGGGATCTCAAGAGCCAGGCGGATACCTGCTTTCCTACAGTTAGCTGCAAGTGTGTACAGATCTTCGGAGGTTCCGATCTCCGGGATAATGCGAAGAGAGCAGTTGGAGGTTGCCTGGAAAAGATCTGTCAGGTACAGAGTGTCTGCTTTGCATTCACTGATATAGTCCAGCTTATCGGACAGCCCGGAAAGAGTATCTGCGAAGTCAGCAGGATTTACAGCCATTCCGGTGAAAGTAGTCTTACGGAACCAGTCAGGATCAGCAGCGCAGGTCTGGTCAGCTTCCTTCATGGAAAGAGAGCGCTCACGATAAATCTCTTTCATTTTTTTTGTGAGGCTTGAGAATGTGCCGGCAACTTCCGGATGATCGCGGAACAGCTCACAGTAAAGCCATTTCAGATCATTGTAGTAGTGTTTCAGACGTTTCTCGTAGAGGGCATCGTAAGCTGTGTCCTCCTTGGAAGTTTCGACTTTCAGAGGCTCAATCTTGGAAGTAGTAACTTTCGCCGGCTCAGTCTTGGAAGTCTCGACCTTGATCGGTTCGGTCTTGGAAGTCTCAACCTTGATCGGCTCGGTCTTGGAAGTCTCAACCTTGATCGGCTCAGTCTTGGAAGTCTCGACCTTGATCGGTTCGGTCTTGGAAGTCTCGACCTTGATCGGTTCGGTCTTGGAAGTCTCAACCTTGATCGGCTCAGTTTTGGAAGTCTCGACCTTGATCGGTTCGGTCTTGGAAGTCTCGACTTTGATCGGTTCGGTTTTGGAGGTTTCGACTTTAAGCGTTTCCTTCTTTACGGTTTCAAGTTTTTTCACTTCGGCTTTAGCATTTTCAACAGATTTGGCAACACTGGAACTGGTGCCGGCAGCAGAGGTATTTTTTTTCAGCTGCTTTTCTTTTTTTGCCTGCATGGCAGCTTTCTTTTTCTGGAGTCTTTTTGTTGACATATAGAGTTCCTCCTTAGATAAAATGATATTTTCGGTATAAAATGTAAACTCTCTCACCGGAGAGAGAAACAGAGCTACAGCTTATGAAAAACAGGACGGCGGTTTTTAAATACAGCATAATAGGAAAAACCACATTCACGGAGAACATCAGCCGCCTTGTCAAAAGCGTAGCCAATCTTATCCGGAGTATGGGCATCTGCACCGATGGTGATGATCTCACCGCCAAGCTCACGGTAACGTCGGATAATATTGACACATGGATTCGGTTCACCAAGCCCGTAGTGATAACCGCCTGTGTTCAGCTCGATTCCCACATTTTTGCGGATCAATGTCCGCAGGATCTCGTCCAGGATCTCCTTATATCTTCCATAAGAATACTGACGGTTCTGATTTGGACCATAACGTACTACATAGTCGATATGTCCGTACACATCCATCTCGTCAAAAGCAGCGATATTTTCCAGGATGGATTCAAAATATTCCATGTAGCATGCGGATTCCTTACGGCCCTCAAAATAAGAAGGATAATAAGGATCGTATCCGTGCACCACATGGGAGGAACCAATAACGAAATCAAAGGGAACTTCTTTCAGAAGATCGGAAAAAGATTCTGCAAGCTGAGGCTGAAGTCCAAGCTCGATCCCGAAGTTAACCTGGATCTGGTCTTTAAAAGCATCCGCAAGACTCTCAAGTTTCTGGCGGTATGCAGGGATGTTCAGGGAAAAATCAAGATTTTCCGGAGTATCGGGATAATCCGGATCAAAATGTTCAGTAAAACAGATTCCCGTGAGACCCTGGTCTGCGGCAGTCTGGATCATTTCTTCCATCGGTGTATCGGAATCTGCGGAAAAAGAGGAGTGCATATGGCAGTCCCATAAAATTTTCTGGTCCATTTTGTACCTCCATATTCAAGCCTTTATATTCTGTGACAATGATCGTATCTGCCTGTTATGAATCCGGGAAAGTCAAACTCCCAGCGGGAATATAGATATCCGTTTTGGGAATCAGCAGGACAGAACTTTCTATCAGAGAATTATAGCACATTTTTCAGAAATTTTCTTAATATTTATTTTAATGTTCTTTTTTATAAATAGCTCTTGAATTTTTGTTTGGAATTAGGTACAATATGAAACAGGTTGATGTTTCTTTAACAAAGGAACGATTTAAATCACCATTCAATTCATAGGAGGAATTTATCATGGCAGTAAAAGTTGCAATTAATGGTTTTGGACGTATCGGTCGTCTTGCATTCCGTCAGATGTTTGGAGCAGAAGGATTTGAGATCGTAGCAATCAACGATCTTACATCTCCTAAGATGCTTGCTCACTTATTAAAATATGATTCTACACAGGGAAGATATGCTCTTGCTGATAAAGTAACAGCAGGCGAGGATTCCATCACAGTAGACGGAAAAGAGATCAAAATCTATGCTAAGGCTAACGCTGCAGAGCTTCCATGGGGAGAGATCGGTGTAGACGTAGTTCTTGAGTGCACAGGTTTCTACACATCCAAAGACAAAGCTCAGGCTCATATCGATGCAGGTGCTAAGCACGTAGTTATTTCCGCTCCGGCTGGAAACGACCTTAAGACAATCGTTTACAACGTAAACCATCAGGGTCTTACAAACGAGGACAAGATCATCTCCGCAGCTTCCTGTACAACAAACTGCCTTGCACCAATGGCTAAGGCTCTTAACGATCTTGCACCGATCAAATCCGGTATCATGTGCACAATCCACGCTTACACAGGCGATCAGATGACACTTGACGGACCGCAGAGAAAAGGCGATCTGAGAAGATCCCGTGCAGCTGCAGTTAACATCGTTCCGAACAGCACAGGTGCTGCTAAAGCTATCGGACTTGTTATCCCAGAGCTTAACGGCAAACTTATCGGTTCTGCACAGCGTGTACCTACCCCAACAGGTTCTACAACAATCCTTACAGCAGTAGTTGAAGGAAACGTTACTAAAGAGCAGATCAACGCAGCTATGAAAGCAGCTTCCAATGAGTCCTTCGGATACAACGAGGATGAGATCGTATCCAGCGATATCGTTGGTATGAGATTTGGTTCCCTCTTCGATGCTACTCAGACAATGGTACTTCCACTTGAGAATGGCACAACAGAGGTTCAGGTAGTTTCCTGGTATGACAACGAGAACTCCTACACAAGCCAGATGGTTCGTACAATCAAGCACTTCGGAAAACTTCTGAACGCTTAATTTTCTGCGAACGGGTGTAGAAGAATAGACTCAGAAAGGGTCCGGTCTGAAGAGGACCGGGCCCTTTTTTTCCAAAAGACCAAACAAAAAAATGTCTGAGGAATGACTGTTAACAGAGCGGACAACAATACCGCTCGCCCTTATTCATCTGCTTTTGCAGAAATAAAAGTTAAGGAGATATAGAGATGCTGAACAAAAAAAGTGTTGACGATATCAATGTAAAAGGACAGAAAGTACTTGTAAGATGCGACTTCAATGTTCCGCTTCAGGATGGAAAGATCACAGATGAGAACCGTCTTGTAGCTGCTCTTCCTACAATCAAGAAACTGATCGCAGACGGCGGAAAGGTTATCCTTTGCTCCCACCTTGGAAAACCGAAGGGAGAGCCGAAACCGGAGCTTTCTCTTGCACCTGTAGCAGTTCGTCTTTCTGAGCTTCTTGGCCAGGAAGTAAAATTTGCAGCAGATCCTGAGGTAGTAGGACCGAACGCAAAAGCTGCTGTAGCAGAGATGAAAGATGGCGATGTAGTTCTTCTTGAGAACACACGTTATCGTGCAGAAGAGACAAAGAACGAAGACAAGTTCAGCAAAGATCTTGCTTCCCTCTGTGATGTATTTGTAAATGATGCATTCGGAACTGCTCACAGAGCTCACTGCTCTAACGTAGGTGTTACCAAATATGTAAAAACAGCAGTTGTAGGATATCTGATGCAGAAAGAGATCGATTTCCTTGGAAACGCTGTAAACAATCCGGAGAGACCATTCGTAGCAATTCTTGGCGGTGCTAAGGTTTCCAGCAAGATCTCTGTAATCAACAACCTTCTTGACAAGGTAGATACACTGATCATCGGTGGTGGTATGTCCTATACATTCTCCAAGGCTATGGGCGGACATATCGGAACATCCCTCTGCGAGGATGATTACCTTCAGTATGCTCTTGACATGATGAAGAAAGCAGAGGAGAAGGGCGTGAAGCTTCTTCTTCCTGTAGATAACAGAATCGGTGATAACTTCTCCAATGACTGCAATATCCAGGTTGTAAAACGTGGTGAGATTCCGGACGGATGGGAAGGAATGGATATCGGACCGGAGACTGAGAAGCTTTTTGCAGACGCTGTAAAAGATGCCAAGACTGTTGTATGGAACGGACCGATGGGATGCTTCGAGATGCCGAACTTCGCTCATGGTACAGAAGCAGTTGCCAAAGCTCTTGCTGAGACAGATGCAACAACCATCATCGGTGGTGGTGATTCCGCAGCAGCTGTAAATATCCTTGGATATGGCGACAAGATGACACACATCTCCACAGGTGGCGGTGCTTCTCTTGAGTTCCTTGAGGGCAAAGAGCTTCCGGGCGTAGCAGCAGCTAACGATAAAGACTGATAAAAAATAAAGTGTTCCGCGAACACGAAAAGGAGATAAAAACAATGGCAAGAAAGAAAATTATTGCTGGAAATTGGAAAATGAACATGACACCAAGCGAGGCTGTAAAGCTTGTTGAGACTTTAAAACCGCTTGTTGTTAACGATGAAGTTGACGTAGTATTCTGCGTACCGGCTATCGACATCATTCCTGTTGTTGAGGCAGCTAAAGGAACAAACATCCAGGTTGGCGCTGAGAACATGTACTTCGAGGAGAAGGGTGCTTACACAGGCGAAATCGCTCCGGCTATGCTCGTAGATGCTGGCGTTAAGTACGTAGTACTTGGACATTCCGAGAGAAGAGAGTATTTCGGTGAGACAAACGAAGACGTTAACAAAAAAATGCTTAAAGCTTTCGAGCATGGTATCACACCGATCATGTGCTGTGGTGAGACACTTACTCAGAGAGAGCAGGGCGTAACAATGGACTTCATCCGTCAGCAGGTTAAGGTTGGATTCCAGGGTGTTACAGCTGATCAGGCTAAGACAGCAGTTATCGCTTACGAGCCGATCTGGGCTATCGGAACAGGTAAGACAGCTACAACAGAGCAGGCTCAGGAAGTTTGCGCTGATATCCGTAAATGCATCGCTGAGATCTATGATGATGCTACAGCAGCAGAGATCCGTATCCAGTACGGCGGATCTGTAAACGCTGCAACAGCTCCTGACTTATTCGCTCAGGCTGACATCGACGGCGGTCTTGTAGGCGGCGCTTCCCTGAAACCAGATTTCGGAAAGATCGTAAACTACAAATAAGATTCACTTAAAAAGGGGCTTCGGCCCCTTTTTTTATATCTTTTTATAAAAAAACCAGAAAAACTCTCCCTGACACGGATAGCACAGCTAACAAAAAAGCTGCATCTGATCACAGTCAGAGAGAGTTTTTCTTATCTTCAGAGTAAGGATTGTTTTTCTCTGAAGCTTTTTCTGTATGTTCGTTCCTTTCGTCAGGCTCGGGAACGTGTTCCACAATGTCCTCGATCTCGCAGTGGAGAATGGAACACAGCCTGTCTATGGTATAAATTTCAACATTTTTATTTTTTCGAAGTCTGTCCAGAAGTGAACGGGTGATCTGGTAATGTTCATAAAGATCATACTGAGTGATCCCACGCTCCTTCATCGTGACCCAAAATCTGTCATATTTTATCATATATATATCCTGTCCGATTCATCCTTGAATTAATCTTATTATGAAGGTAAAATTGGAATCACAACAGTGTCCTTATATCGACACTGCAGAAAGGAGAAGCAATGAGGAAGTTTTTTAAAATCTTAATTTCAGTGGTGATCACACTGTATTTTTCAGCTACCATGTTCTACTGCTTTGTGGCAGGAACACCGGATGACGGAAAAGGGGCAGTGATCTATATGATGTCAGCAGCAGGCCTGTCGATACTGTTTCCAGCTTTTACCTGCGGCTGCATTCATTACATCCTTTATCTCAGAAAAAAAATGGATGAAAGGAGCAAATGATCAGGATTTATGGTATGATAACAATAAATATCTGGCAGGGTATGTCGTTTCAGAAAACGGTTATCTGATAACGGCAGAAACGCATCAGATGGCTGTGCTGTGATGCAGCCGTTACGTATTATAATAGAAAGAAAGCCTGCAGCTGTGCGTAAGACGCTTATATGATCATTTGCGGAGGATTTTATGGGGAATATTCTGGATTATCTTGACTGGAGAGGAGATCTTACCTTTGAGCAGTCACCCTTTAATGAAGTTGACAATCTGATACTGGCGTGTTTTTCCTATCTTGATCTGGATGAGAGGGCAGAAGTAAAAAACGGAAATACTCTTTCTGTAGAAGAACTCTTTGCGGCTTTTTCCAGACGGGAAATGAAGAAGGATCTGAAAGCAGAAAGCGCCTTTCTGCAGAATACACCGGTGCTCCTTGAAAAAATGGCCTGTGCGGAGAGATTCCGGAAATGTACAGTAGGAGGCTTTGTCAATGAAATCCTTTCCAGTCAGGCTCAGCAGTTTGCGGCAGTGACTATAGGACTGGATGATGGAACCACATATATTTCCTTTCGGGGAACCGATGATACCATTGTGGGATGGAAGGAGGATTTTAACTTAAGCAACGGAGTTGTTCCTTCGCACAGAAAGGCGTTGGGATATCTGGAAACGCATGGAACTTATATACAGTCCATGCTGCGGATCGGCGGTCATTCCAAAGGAGGAAATCTGGCTATGTATGCAGCGATGCAGTGCAGTGACATCCTGCAGGAAAAGCTTCTTTCTGTCTATGATAATGATGGCCCGGGTTTCCCGGAAGGATTTTTCAGTCCCGGAAGAGTGGAAAGGGTTTTGCCAAAAGTCACTCGTATCATTCCCGAGGCATCTGTGATCGGTATGCTGCTCAGCCACCAGAAAGATCCGCGGATCGTAGCCAGTACACAGAAGGGGATCCTGCAGCATGATGCTTTTACCTGGGAGGTAATGGGGCCATCCTTTATAGAGAAAGAAAGTTTGACAAGAAGAGCTGCGGCGTCAGATCGAAGTCTTCATAAATGGATCGACCATATGGATGAAAAACAGAGAGAGCATCTCATCGGGGAACTCTTTTCTGTGTTGGAAGCAACCGGAGCAGATACCATTTCCCAAATCCAGGAAGGTGGTCTGAAAAGTCTGGCTGCCATGGTGCGCCAGCTGGATAAACTGGATCCACAGTCAAAAGCTATGGTGCAGGAACTGATCACCGGACTTTTTGGCAGCTGGCTGGAATTACTTCCTCTGCCGGAACTTGACAAAAAGCGTTTTCTGCCATAACATAGGAGTTACTTTGATAAAAATTGGAAAAAACGGAAAGGGGACATCAGAAAATGAACGAAAAAGTCGTAAATGCGGCCCTTCTTGGTCTCGGAACAGTAGGAACCGGTGTATATAAAGTGATCAAAAGCCAGGAGCAGGAAATGACAGCCAAGCTTGGATGCCAGGTAAAGATCACAAAGATCCTGGTGCGTAACCTTGAGAAAGCGTCCGGGAAGGTAGACGATCCTTCTGTTCTTACAACAGACTGGGCAGATATTGAGGGAGATCCTTCCATTGATATTGTGATCGAGCTGATCGGCGGGATCGAGCCGGCACGTACTTATATCCTTGCAGCACTGAAAGCCGGCAAGAACGTTGTAACTGCAAACAAGGATCTGATCGCAGTCCACGGAAAAGAGATCCTGGAAACTGCCAGGGCAGCGCAGAAGGATTTTCTGTTTGAGGCAGCAGTTGCCGGAGGAATCCCGATCATCAGCCCGTTGAAGAACAGTCTTGAGGCCAACCATGTAACGGAAGTTATGGGAATCGTAAACGGAACTACGAACTTTATCCTTACCAAGATGTCCCAGGAGGGAATGGAATTTTCAGATGCTCTTGCTCTTGCTACAGAACTTGGATATGCAGAGGCAGATCCTACTGCAGATATCGAGGGAATTGATGCTGGAAGAAAGGTTGCCATCCTTGCATCAGTTGCCTTTAATTCCAGAGTTACCCTTGATAATGTTCATATAGAAGGAATCACAAAGATCACGGCAAAGGATATCCGTTACGCAAAAGAAATGGGCTGCGAGATCAAGCTTCTGGGTGTTGCACGCTGTCAGGAGGACGGCGTTGAGGCATATGTCTGCCCGATGCTGATCCCGGCAGAGCATCCCCTTGCATCCGTCAATGATTCTTATAATGCGGTTTTTGTACACGGAGATGCAGTAGGAGATACCATGTTCTACGGACGTGGAGCAGGTGAGCTTCCTACAGCAAGTGCGGTTGCCGGTGATGTATTTGAGGTAGTCCGTAATATGAAGGCAGATTGCTGCGGAAGAGTAGGCTGCACCTGCTATAAGACACTTCCGGTAAAAAATATGGCAGATACCCATAACCGTTATTTCCTCCGCCTGCAGGTAGAGGACCGCTGCGGTGTGCTGGCTGAAATCCTGGAGCATTTTGCAAAATATCAGGCAAGCGTGGCACAGATCATGCAGAAAGAAAGCAAGAGACCGGATACCGCAGAGGTTGTTGTGATCACCAAACTTGTAAGCGAGGGCGCTTTCTTTAAGGTTAAGGAAGAACTGGAAAACAGCGCATCTGTAAGAAAGATTTCTTCTATGATCCGTGTATACCAGAAATAATATCTTTCGCGTAAATTTACAGATCAGCCGTATCAGTTGTCGGGAAATTGAAAACAGACAAATTTTTGTCAAAGAAAACGTTGCAAAATTTCTGGATTTTGGTACTATATAAAATGGAAAACAAAAGAATCCTGAATGGTACAGAGGGTTTCAGAATCAGTGAAGAGCTGTGCCGGACAGATTTTCGATCAAAGATAAGAAGGGGAAAATTATGAGCAAAAAACCAACAGTTTTAATGATCCTTGATGGATACGGACTCAATGACAGACATGACGGAAATGCTGTATATGAGGCAAAAACACCGGTTATGGACGGACTCATGAAAGATTATCCGTTTGTAAAAGGCAATGCCAGCGGTCTTGCGGTAGGTCTTCCGGACGGACAGATGGGTAACTCCGAGGTTGGTCATATGAACATGGGCGCAGGCCGTATCGTATACCAGGAGCTTACAAGGATCACAAAAGAGATCCAGGACGGCGATTTCTTCAAGAATGAGGCACTTCTTTCTGCTATGAAGAATGCAAAAGACAACGATTCCGCGATTCATTTTATGGGACTTCTTTCTGACGGTGGCGTACACAGCCACAATACACATCTCTACGGACTTCTTGAGATGGCAAAGAGAGAGGGACTCAAGAAAGTTTACGTACACTGCTTCCTGGATGGACGTGACACACCGCCTGCATCCGGTAAAGAGTTTGTAGAGCAGCTGGAAGCTAAAATGAAAGAGATCGGCGTTGGTGAGATCGGTGTGATCTCCGGACGTTATTATGCAATGGATCGTGATAACCGCTGGGATCGTGTTGAGCTTGCATATAAAGCTCTTACACAGGGCGAAGGCGTAAAGGGAACAGATGCTGCAGCAGCAGTTCAGGCTTCCTATGATGATGACAAGACAGATGAATTTGTGCTTCCGACTGTTATCGAGAAGGACGGCAAACCGGTTGCAACTATTTCCGATAAGGATTCCGTTGTATTCTTCAACTTCCGTCCGGACCGTGCAAGAGAGATCACAAGAGCTTTCTGTGATGACGATTTTAAGGGCTTTGAGAGAGCAAAGAGACTGGATACCACATTCGTATGCTTCACAGAGTATGATGATACCATCCAGAACAAGCTGGTAGCATTCCACAAGGTTCTTCTTCACAATACCTTCGGTGAGTACCTTGCAGCTCACGATATGACACAGGCACGTATCGCCGAGACAGAGAAATATGCACATGTTACATTCTTCTTCAACGGTGGTGTTGAGGAACCAAACAAAGGAGAGGACAGAATCCTTGTAAAATCCCCGAAGGTTCCGACCTACGATATGCAGCCGGAGATGAGTGCACCGGAGGTTTGCGAGAAGCTTGTAGAGGCGATCAAATCTGACAAATATGATGTGATCATCATCAACTTTGCGAACCCGGATATGGTTGGCCATACAGGTGTTGAGGCAGCTGCGATCAAGGCTGTTGAGACTGTTGATGCGTGTGTTGGTAAGGCTGTAGAGGCAATCAAAGAGGTTGACGGACAGCTCTTTATCTGCGCTGACCATGGTAACGCAGAGCAGCTTGTAAATTATGAAACAGGTGAGCCATGGACAGCTCATACAACTAACCCGGTACCGTTTATCCTTGTAAACGCAGATCCGAAATACACACTTCGTGAGAACGGATGTCTTGCAGATATCGTTCCGACTCTGATCCAGCTTATGGGTATGGAGCAGCCGAAGGAAATGACAGGAGAGTCTCTTCTTGTTGAGAAATAAATAAGCTTCACGGAATCCCGGCAGATTTTTACGGATCTGCCGGGATTTTTTCATCCGATTGTTTCTGTTTCCACACATGAAAAAAATTTTCAAAATCATCTTGTAAAATCATTCCATTTCAACTATAATCCCTCTGATACATAAAAACAGGTAACTTTTGAGCAACTGTAAAGTTACAGAAAGAATAATAAAAAGAATAACAAAAAGCAGCACAAAGTTTATGAACGATCAAATTAAATGGGGGGAAAAAAGATTTCATGAAAACAGACATGACACAGGGAAAACCGGTAAAAGTGCTCCTGGGATTTACGATCCCGGTATTTATTGGTAATGTATTTCAGCAGTTCTACAATATGGTAGATGCGGTGGTTGTAGGAAAATTTGTAGGAACAAAGGCACTGGCGGCAGTTGGCTCAACAGGAACTATCATCTTTTTGATCATAGGCTTTCTTCTGGGACTTACTGCCGGTTTTACCGTACTGACTGCACAGAAGTACGGTGCGGGAAAAATGGATGAGATGCGTCAGACCGTGGGAAATGCACTGATCCTGACAGCGCTGGTCTCGGCAGTGATGACAGCAGTCAGCATGACAGGTATGCATGCACTTCTGAAATTTATGCATACGCCGGATGATATTTTCAAGGATGCATATGCTTACGTTATGATCATCTGCGGAGGGATTTTTGCCCAGGCATTATATAATATCCTGGCCAGTATCCTCCGTGCACTGGGAAACAGTAAGGTACCACTGTATTTTCTGATCTTATCTGCAATGCTGAATATTGTGCTTGACCTTGTATTTATCATCGTGTTTAAGCTGGGAGCACCTGGAGCAGCCTGGGCTACCATTATTTCCCAGGGAGTTTCAGGAGTCTTATGTCTGGTATATATCTGGAAGTTTGTGCCGGAGCTCCGTATGAAAAAAGAAGACTGGTATTTTAGACGTAACCTCGCAGCCAAGCAGATCGGTGTGGGAATCCCAATGGGACTGCAGTATTCCATTACGGCGATCGGAACCATGATGGTACAGTCAGCCTTAAATATGCTTGGCTCTTATGCGGTGGCGGCGTTTACAGCAGGAAGTAAGATCGAGCAGATCTTCACCCAGGCATATGTGGCACAGGGAACTGCCAGCGCTACCTACAATGCACAGAATATCGGAGCCGGAAAGCTTGAGAGAGTGCGGGAAGGCTTCCGGGCTTCGCATTTTATAGGAATTGTATATTCTGTTGTTGTTGGCAGTTTTCTGTTCTTTGCGGGAAAATATTTCGCATATCTGTTTATCTCAGATAACATTGAAGAAGTGCTTCCTATGGTAGCAATCTATGTAAAATGTGTGGCACTGTTTTTTATTCCTCTGTATTTTGTCAATGTACTGCGAAACGGGATCCAGGGAATGGGATATGGTCTTCTTCCTATGATGGCCGGTGTAGCTGAGCTTGCAGGAAGAGGGATCACCGCTACCATTGCAGCCGGAAAAAGTAGCTATATCGGTACCTGTCTTGCAAGTCCGGTGGCCTGGATCTTTGCGTCAGTGCTCCTTTGGGTAATGTACGTCTATGTTATGAAAGATATGGCGCGGAAGCTGTACGGTACAAATAAGTTATAAAAAAACCGTGAAATGAGATGCAATTTCCGGAAAGTATGATATAATGAAAAAGCTGGTGAGTAAGACCAGAAAGTATCAATGGAAAGATGCCTTTTTTGAAGGCACATGAACATAGAGGTGAATAAATATGAGCAACGATGAAAAGAGGGATATCGAGGACAGGATCAATGATGCCATGGCAAAAATCGTCAGTGATACTGCAGGAGAGCCTCAGCCTGAAAATAAAAATAACAGATCAGCTGCTCACAAGTCGGCAAGACCTTCGAAATCAGCAAGGCCAAGGAAGATCACCTACGTACCTATCGATGAATCTGAATTTGAACCTATCGTTATACCCGAAAAGAAAAAGCATAAGGCACTGAAGGTGACCGGAATGATCGCCGCCATGGTTTTGGTAGTGGCAGGCTGTGCATATGCAGGAGTATCTTATTATTACACCAGTCATTTCTTTGAGGGCACAACGATTAACGGGATCGACAGCTCCAACAGGACTGCATATGAGGTTGAGCAGGAGATCGCAAAAAAAATGGAAGGCTATTCCATCCAGGTAAAGGCCAGAGATCAGGAACCGCAGACTATAGAAGGAACGGATATCAGTTATCGTTATATATCCAGTGGTGAAGTTCTGAAGCTTTTGAAAGCGCAGAAGCCCTATGAATGGGTGAGAGGATTTTTTGAAAAGACGACTTACACAGCCAGTGAGCAGACAGCTTTTGACAAGTCAAAGCTGGAGTCAGAAGTGAAAGCACTGAACTGTGCCCAGAAAGAGAATCAGGTAGCACCGGAGAATGCGTACGTAAGCTTTAATGATTCCGAGTTTACGATCGTGCCGGAGACAGTGGGAAGTGAACTGAAGGTAAAAGAAGCCTATCAGATGATCAGTGATGCTATCAGCAGCGATGACGGGGAAGTAGATCTTGGCAGTAACCCGGATGCTTATGTGAAAGCAGATGTGACCAGCGACAGTGCAGATCTGCAGGCAACGGTGGATGCATATAATAACTTTGCGAGGGCAAGCATCACCTACACATTTGGAGATGAGACAGTAACACTTGATGGAAGCACCATCAAGAACTGGCTGCAGTTTGACGAAAAGGGCCAGCTGATCCAGGATGATGCATCCTTCAAACAGCATATCGTGGATTATGTGGCACAGCTTGCAGCGGATCATGATACAGTAGGTACAGAGCGTCAGTTCCAGACAACAAGCGGAAGAACTGTTTCGGTTTCCGGTTCTGCATATGGCTGGAAGATCGATCAGGACGGAGAGGTGGCACAGCTTACCCAGGAGATCCAGTCCGGAGCTCAGACGACCAGAGAGCCGGTTTATTCCATGAGAGCCAATTCTTATGGTGTGAATGATCTGGGAAATACCTACATTGAAGTGGACCTTACAGAACAGTATATGTGGTATTATCAGGATGGAAATGTGATCTTTGAATCAGATATCGTATCCGGACTTGCAAGTGATCCCAAGAGAAAAACACCTCCTGGAATCTTCACCTTGTACTATAAGAAGAGCCCGGATGTGTTACGTGGCACCAAGAAACCAGACGGAACCTATTCCTATGAACAGCCGGTAACCTACTGGATGCCGTTTAACGGAGGCATTGGATTCCATGATGCAGCCTGGCAGCCGTATTTTGGAGGCGATCGGTATCTAACCGGAGGTTCCCACGGCTGTATCAATATGCCGCCGGATAAAGCGGGAGAGCTTTACAACATTATCCAGTATAATGTTCCGATCGTCTGTTTCTATTGATCGGAGCTGTAGTCAAAAAACAAACAGGAGCCAGCCGGTGATCCGGTGTGTGGCTCCTGTTCTTTAGCAGGAGGAAAACATTATGTTTGATCAGTCATTCAGCTTTATACTTACAATCGCAGCACTGGTAGTAGGATTTATGCTTTTTACCGGACACGGTTCCTTTTTTATGAAAGGCGGAAACACACAGGCCAGAGCCCAGAAGTATGATGAGAAAAAAATGGAAAAGGTTTCAGGAATCTGTCTGATACTTATCGGAGTGGCTACAGGAGTTGACGCATTCACCACAAGTGTAGCAGCAAAGATTGCCTATGTAGTAATTCTGTTTGTGATACTTGCGGTATTTCTGTTTGTACTCAGAACAAAATGTATCAAAAAATGATCAGAAGTATCAGAACTATCCTTTAGGTAAAAAAGCAGAACTCCCCGTGAAACGGTAACCTGTCTGATCAGGCTCCGGTATCCGCGGGGAGTTTTTCTGTCTGTATTTAGTTTAATTTCGTTCGGCTGGTCTGCCGGAATGTCAGAGTAAAGATGATTCCCTTTACGATAGAAGTAAGGGAAAGTGCCCACCAGATACCATTGAGTCCCATTCCCGCATGAGTCAGCAGCATGGCAAGCGGGATTCTGGCCCCTGTCAGGATAATACTGATGATACTGCAGAGCTTGGTCATACCAAGGCCGGACAGTGCACCGATGGTCATCAGCTCAATGGCCATGAAAGCCTCACAGAAGCCGATGATGATCAGGTAATTTACAGAAATCCCAAGGGATTCCGGATCATGGAAAAACAGTCCGGAGATCGGGCGTGGGAGCAGCACAAAGGCTGCAGTTATGATAAGACCCCAGATTGTCAGGATACCAAAGGAAATACGGTAGCCCTGGCGGATGCGGTCGTATTTTTTTGCACCGAAATTCTGTGCGGTAAAAGCATTTAAGGCAGAGGCAAAGCCGTCCGCGGTGTTCCAGGAAACGGATTCGATCTGTCCGCCCACACGCTGGACAGCAATGGCAGCAGCACCGAAGGCGGAAACCATTCTGGTCAGTACCATGGAGATCATACAGTAGAGCATGCTCTGGATAGCGGTTGGAAAACCAATGCGGAAGATATTTTTATAAAATTTTCCCGGAAAACGTGAAAAAAGATGAAGTTCACGAAGTACATTTGTTTCCAGCCCGGAAGTAAAGATCCGGAAAACCAGCACTGCAAAAACCAGAAACTGTGCAGTTACTGTGGCAATGGCAGCACCTAACGTTTCAAGCCGTGGAAAAGGTCCAATGCCAAGGATCAGGAGCGGATCCAGGAACATATTTCCCACAAGTCCAAGAAAATTGGCCATCAGCGGAGATCTGGAATCTCCCTGGGCTGTAAAAAGTCCGGTGAGAGTCAGGTTCAGGAAGGAAAAAATGATCAGTCCGCAGGTGATCAGCATATAAGATCTGGCAGAAGAATATGCTTCCGGGTCTGTCAGATTAAAAAATCCGATCAGAGGATCAAGAAATATAATACTTGCTGCAGAAAATAAGAGACCGAAGAGAATGGTCATCTGCAGGGCACTGGCCGCGTAGGAACGTGCCTCTTTATAATCCTTCCGGCCGCAGGATTGTGCGGTGTTTACCTGTCCGCCCATTCGTGGAAGGGCTACCAGTCCCTGGGAAAGCCACACATACATGCCGCCCACACCGACACCGGCAACTGCCTTGGAGCCCAGAAGCCCGATCCAGGCCATATCTGTGATATTATAGGCAGTTCCAAGAAGGGAAGATGCCATGATAGGAAGAGCAAGCTCTGAAAGCGTTTTCAGGATCGGACCGGAAGTAAGGTCTATGGATTTTGATCTTTTCATACTCATCTGCATATCTCCGTAAGGTCAAAAGGCCTGGTGATCCGGTAATCCGGTTTATCCACCTGACCGAAACCGTATTCAGCAAAGATAAAAGGAACTCCTGCTTTCCGGCAGGCATTAAAGTCTCCTATAGTATCACCGATATAAACCGGATCGGAAAGATTATTATCCTCGCGGATCTTCATGATATTTTCCGCTTTGGCCATGCCGGTGTCACCTGGACAGAGATGGCCCTTGAAATAGTGTCCGAAGCCTGTGGATTTCAGGAACACTTCAATATATCCGGCCTGGCAGTTACTGACGATAAAAAGAGGAAAACGGCTGGAAAGAATCTTCAGTGTTTCCTCAAGATCCGGATACAGCGGAGCACATTTGCGAAGCAGTGCCTCGTGCTCTGCCTGGCAGCAGCCGTCGATGATACGAAGCTGTTCTGCTTCCGGAAGCTCAGGGAAAAGAGCCTTTGCGATATCCGGCAGCAGCTGGCCGAAAAGCCCCATCAGTCGTTTGGCGCTTACGTCGGTATCCATGTGCTCCGTATGGATAAGGTAATCACTCCAGGCCTCAGCTACGATTCCGGTGGAATCCCAGAGCGTACCGTCAACATCAAAAATAATACTGTCCATCAGAAAAACCTCCCCAAAAAACTATGATATGTAAAAAAAGCAACCCTTTGTACTGGACATAGTACAAAACAAGTTACTGTTCACTCCGTTCTCAGCAATACGCTTCACGATGCACAGAATTTATGCTAATCGAATAAATTCGCGCGGTATGTCTCGGGTTTTCTGTGGCCTTCGCTCACAAAAAACACCTCGCAGAATATTACCAGTGAACAGTTATCAAAACAATTCTATATGAGAAAAGAAAAAAAAGCAACTGCGCTTTTGAAGATTTTATGTTATAGTAAGGGTTACGAGGGAAAAACTATGAATTATAAGAATACGATCAGAGGTATATTCAAAGACAGGCCTAACCGTTTTATCGCTCATGTGCAGATCGGGGATCAGCTGGAAACGGTCCATGTGAAGAATACAGGCAGATGCCGGGAACTTCTTGTTCCGGAAGCAGAAGTGATCCTGGAAAAGAGTGATAATCCTGCCAGGAAAACGAAATACGATCTGATCAGTGTGAACAAGGAGGGCCGCTGGATCAATATGGATTCCCAGGCCCCAAATAAAGCAGCAGAAGAGTGGGTGGCGGCCGGAAATCTTTTTCCGGAGAAAGTGACTGTCAGGAGAGAAAAGACATACGGAAATTCCCGTTTTGACCTGTATGTGGAATCCGGGAAGCGAAAGGCTTTTATCGAGGTAAAAGGCGTCACTCTGGAAGAAAATAATATCGTGCGTTTTCCGGACGCACCTACAGAACGGGGGATCAAGCATCTTTGTGAGCTGATGCATGCAGCAGCTGACGGCTATGAGGCGTATCTTCTTTTGGTGATCCAGATGAAGGGTGTAAGGTATTTTGAACCAAATCGGGAGACACATCCGGAATTTGGAGAAACACTTAAGGCGGCAGCAGATGCCGGTGTTCACATCCTGGCCTATGACTGTGTTGTCACGGAAGATTCCATGAAGATATGTGATCCGATACCGGTAAGATTATAGAAAGGAAACGATATGCCTGAAAACATTGCAGAACCCCTTCTGAAATGGTACGATAAAAACAAAAGGATCCTGCCCTGGAGAGATAAAGACAATGCCTATTATACCTGGGTATCTGAGATCATGCTCCAGCAGACCCGAGTGGAAGCGGTGAAACCTTATTTTCAGCGCTTTATCCAGGAACTTCCGGATGTAGCAGCCCTTGCGGCGGCACCGGAAGAGAGGATCATCAAGCTGTGGGAAGGCCTTGGCTATTACAGCCGTGTCCGCAACATGCAGAAAGCGGCTGTTCAGGTCATGGAAGAATATGGAGGCAGGATCCCTGAGGATTTTGAGACACTTCTCTCGTTAAAAGGAATAGGAAGATATACGGCAGGTGCCATTGCGTCCATTGCCTACGGAAAGAAAGTCCCTGCAGTAGATGGAAATGTGTTGCGGGTATACGCAAGACTCACCGAAAACCGTGGAGATATCATGAAACAGTCTGTACGGAAATCGGTGGAAAATGATCTTACAGAGCAGATGTCTGAGGACAGACCAGGGGATTTCAACCAGGCTATGATGGAGCTGGGAGCTGTAGTCTGTGTTCCAAACGGAGCAGCAAAGTGCGAAGAATGCCCGCTGGGGCATTTTTGCCTTGCCAGAAAGCATGGAACTGTAGAAGAACTTCCCGTAAAAGCACCGAAGAAAGCCCGCACCATAGAACAGCGAACGGTCCTTGTGATCCAGGACGGAGCAGGCACAGCGATCCGTAAACGTCCGGATACAGGACTTCTGGCAGGCCTTTATGAGCTTCCAAATGTGGAAGGACATCTGACGGAGAAGGCGGCACTTGCCCGGGTAAAAGCCATGGGGCTGGAACCACTGCGGATCGAAGCACTGCCGGATGCGAAGCACATTTTTTCCCATATTGAATGGAGGATGTGTGCTTATCGTATCGCTGTATCCTCTCTGGAAGAAGCACCGCAGGGGGAGTTCCTGTTTGTGGATAAGAGAGAATCCGATAAAAAATATGCAATACCATCTGCGTTTCGCGCATACACCAGATATATGAAGGAGGAAAACACATGAAACTTTTGAGCGTAGCAATACCATGCTATAATTCAGAGGCTTATATGTCAAAATGCATCAATTCCCTGCTGATCGGAGGAGAGGAAGTAGAGATCATCATTGTAGATGATGGCTCCAGTGACCGTACTGCCGAGATCGCAGATGATTATGCCGAGAAATATCCAACTATCGTAAAAGCCATACATCAGGAAAATGGCGGCCATGGACAGGCAGTCAACACAGGGATCAAAAACGCAACAGGACTTTATTTCAAGGTTGTGGACAGTGATGACTGGGTAAATCAGGATGCCTACTATGAGGTCCTGAAAACACTTTATGAACTGATACGTGGGGCTGAGACCGTGGATCTTCTCATCAGTAATTTCGTTTATGAGAAGCAGGGAGCTACCCGCAAAAAGGTCATGCAGTACAGACACTGTTTTCCGACAAACCAGATTTTCGGATGGGATGAGGTACGCCACATGAAAAAAGGCCAGTATCTCCTTATGCATTCCATGATATACCGTACAAAACTTCTCCATGACTGTGGAATGGAGCTTCCGAAGCATACGTTCTACGTAGATAACCTGTTTGCGTTTGAGCCGCTTCCCTATGTAAAAAATCTCTATTATCTGGATGTAAATTTCTATAGATATTTTATTGGAAGAGATGATCAGTCTGTCAATGAGAAAGTGATGATCAAGCGTATCGATCAGCAGATCCGTGTAAACAAACTGATGGTGGACGCCTATCTGAAGGCTAATGTGAGCAACCGCAGACTTCGTGCTTATATGTTCAGCTATCTGGATATCATCACAACCGTTTCTTCGATCATGCTGGTAAGAGCTGCAACGCAGGAATGCCTGGATAAAAAACAGGAGCTGCAGGATTACATCAAAGATCAGAATATGGGACTGTACCGGAAGCTTCGGAGAAGTCTCTTCGGAAGGGTGTCCAATCTTCCCGGAAGAGGTGGAAGAAAGATGTTTGTGGCAGCCTATAAGATCTGTCAGAAGTTTTATGGATTTAATTAAAAAAAAGCCCCCAACGGGGCTTTTTTTATAAATTCTGTTCCGGCTTCTTCTTGCGCATATTAGATAGGGAGCGCTGTTCCTCGTAATCCTCCACTCTCTGTGGATAGAACAGGAGATGTCCGAACAGTGCCAGTGTGGTACCAAGACATACATCGATCACGGAGTGCTGCTTGATAAACATGGTGGACAGGATGATCAGAACAGAAAGGATCAGGGCTCCTCGCTGAAGCCATTTCCTGTCTTTCAGTGCCTGGCAGTGATGAATGGCAAAATAAACAGCCAGGGAATTAAATACATGGATACTTGGCAGGATGTTGGTGGGAGTATCTGTCCGATAGATCTCGGCCACCAGGCGTGTAAAGATGTTGCTTCTGGGGAATACCGCAGGGCGGAGATACTGAACGTTCGGATAGATGTAGGAAACAACAAGGAAAACCGTCATTCCCATCATCAGGTTGAAGATCAGCTGGAAATATTCCTTTTTATTCTTATTGCGAAACAGGAAATACACAACCGTCATTACCACATATGGAAACCATAAAAGGTACGGAATAATAAAAATCTCGCAGAACGGGATCATATCATCAAAAACAGTATGTACAACATGGTAGGCTCGTACAGGCCGCTGCTCCAGATATCCAAACAGGATAAGATAGGCAACGAAATAGATCGCTATGATAAAACCGTGCCTGTATTTTTTTATTTTACTCAACATTTTGCCGCTCCTTTTCTTGAGGTATGGCTGATGTCAGCCTTAAGCTTCTTTTTTGTTAAGTATCTACCTGCTACTATAACACAGGCATTATGATTTTTAAAGGTTTCTTTTCAATGGTCACAGAAAATTCACGCTGGATCCCGCCGGATTCTCCGTCTTTATGCACAGGAAGGGAATGGTCACTTGTAATATGTACGTTCCTGCACTGTAAAATATGTACACCGCGAATGCGGGTATGGTTTCCCCAGAGAGCGCTCGGCAGGCAGAACAGCATTTTCAGCTTGGAGATTCCTTCAATAACGATCACATCCAGTAAACCATCCTCCGGACTGGCGTTTGGACAGAATTTAAAGCCTCCGCCTTCATATTTCTGGTTCATTACAGCCGCAAACCAAGTCCTGCTGAAGGTTTGTGGCTTGTTCCCGTCAAGTGTTATCGTGACCGGGGACGGAGTAAGGAAGAGAAATTGCTTCAGTGCCACCATAAGGTAGATAAGTTTACCCATATGGAGACGGTTGAGAAATTTTTTGCCAGGTGTGATCAGGACTTCCTGACAGATTGCCGCATCGTAGCCCATTCCTGCACTGATGCCGAAACGGTAGGAATGGCTGCCAAGGTGGAGAACAGGAACATCCATGGAAATGGTCCGTCTGTTCTCAAGAATAGAGCGAAGCGCTTCAAAAGGATCAAAGGGCAGGCCCATACTGCGGCAGAAATCGTTGCCGGACCCGACCGGGATAAATCCGAAAACAACCGAAGACAGATCAATGATCCCGGTAAGTACTTCATAAATAGTGCCGTCACCGCCTACTGTTACCAGAGTTACCGGATCCTCCGGTGTTCCGGCGGCACTGATCCTTCGTGCCAGTACTGTGGCGTGTCCCACATATTCTGTGAGAAAATACTGATATGAGATCCCCTGACTTTCCATGATGCTGCGAAGCCGGTTCCAGACATTACGTCCCTCACCGGATCTTGAATTGGGATTCACAATAAAAGAATACATAATAAAAAACCTCCAAACAACTCTCTGCTTTATCATAACATTGACGTTCGGCTTTTACAAATTAAAATTTCTTAAGGATTTCTATATTTTACATAAACTTAACCTTTTTTCTATGTTGGATTTTACGAATGCACTTTATACTTGCACGTATCAGATGAAAAATGAAGCTGGAGGAAAATTATGATATATCTTGTGGAAGATGATGAAAGTATTCGTGAACTTGTTGTATATACATTAAACAGTCAGGGTCTGGAGGCACAGGGTTTTGAACGGCCATCACTTTTCTGGAAAGCGCTGGAAAAAGAACTGCCTTCACTGGTGCTTCTGGACATTATGCTTCCGGAGGAAGACGGACTGTCTATTTTAAAAAAAATCCGTATCCGTCCGGATGTGCGGAAACTTCCGGTGATCATGCTTACTGCAAAAGGAAGCGAGTTTGATACCGTGGTAGGTCTGGACAGCGGTGCAGATGATTACATTCCGAAGCCGTTCCGCATGATGGAACTGATCTCCAGGGTACGTGCCCTTCTTCGGAGATCAGAGGACAATGGCGCAGAGGAGTATCGTATGGAAAATCTTTATGTATGTCCGGGAAGACATGAGGTAACTGTTGATCAGGAGCCTGTGAATCTGACACTGAAAGAATACGAGATGCTTTGTCTCCTTCTGAAAAACAGTGGTACGGTTCTTTCCAGAACACAGCTTTTAAATCAGATCTGGGGATATGAATTCGACGGGGAGAGCAGAACCGTAGATGTACATATCCGTACCCTTCGCCAGAAGCTTGGCCCGGCAGGAGATTTGGTGGAAACAGTTCGTGGAGTGGGCTATAAGATCAGTGGAAAATGTGCATGAACAGCTGCTGAGAGTAATATGAAAGTAAAGAGCATTTCGACGGAAAAAGGCTTCGGCCCTTTTCTGGACGAAGTGCTTTTTTCATGCTATAATAGTTGAACCCCGGAGCCATTAGGAAACAGGCTCCAAAGAGTAAGAGGTGAAAGAAAAAAATATGAAATCATTAGTAATTGCGGAGAAGCCATCCGTTGCCAGAGACATTGCCAGAGTCCTCCACTGCAGTCAGAAGGGGAACGGAACCCTGGAAGGAAAAAACTATGTAGTGACCTGGGCCCTGGGACATCTGGTAACACTGGCAGATCCGGAAGAATACGATAAAAAATATACCAAATGGGAGCTTTCCACGCTTCCCATGATGCCGGAGAAAATGAAACTGGTGGTGATACGCCAGACCTCCAAGCAGTACAATGCGGTGAAAACCCAGCTTTACAGGAAGGATATCGGGGAGATCATCATTGCCACAGATGCCGGACGTGAGGGAGAACTGGTAGCAAGATGGATCCTTGCAAAGGCAGACTGCCATAAACCTATTAAGCGTCTGTGGATCTCATCCGTAACGGACAAAGCAATCCGTGACGGCTTTGCCCACCTAAAAAACGGCCATGATTATGATGATCTTTACCGTGCGGCACAGGCCAGGGCGGAGGCGGACTGGCTGGTGGGAATGAACGGGACCAGAGCGCTGACCTGTAAATATAATGCCCAGCTTTCCTGCGGACGTGTGCAGACCCCCACCCTTGCCATGATCGCAAGAAGAGAGCAGGAGATCCGGGAATTTAAGCCGGAGGATTATTACGGGATCACTCTGCAGGCGGGAAATGTACGCTGGACCTGGCGTGACGGAAAAAGCGGAAGCCTCCGCACCTTTAAGAAGGAGCGTGCCCAGGAGATCCAGACAAAGGCAGGAAAAAGCAACCTTACCATAACAAAGGTTTCCAGAAAGCCGAAGAAGACCTATGCGCCGGGGCTTTATGACCTGACCACTCTTCAGAGAGAAGCCAATCAGAAATACGGCTTTTCTGCAAAGGAAACTCTGAATATCATGCAGAGGCTCTACGAGAATCACAAAGTCCTTACCTACCCAAGAACGGATTCCAGATATATAGGAAAAGATGTAGTTCCTACCATTAAAGAGCGTCTTCAGGCATGCGGGACAGGTCCTTATCGAAAACTTGCCGGTGCGCTGGTCAATAAACCGATCCAGACCAGTGCTGGCTTTGTGGATGACAAAAAAGTCAGTGACCATCATGCCATCATTCCTACAGAACAGTTTGTACAGCTGGATCATATGACCAACGAGGAACGGAAGATTTACGATATGGTAGTACGCCGTTTCCTGAGCGTGCTGTATCCGCCGGCTGTATATGAGCTGGTAAGCATGGAAGGAACTGCAGCAGGAGAAACTTTCGCTGCAAGCGGACGTATTGTAAAAAGTGCCGGATGGAGAGAAGTCTATGAAGGAGGCTGGCAGGATGAGGAAGAAGAGGATTCATCGGATAAGCTGAAAGACCAGCAGCTTCCGGAGCTTACGGAAGGCCAGAAACTTACCGTGGAATCCGCATCCCTTACAAACGGAAAAACAAAACCACCGGCCAGATTTACAGAGGCCACACTTCTTGGTGCCATGGAAAATCCGGTCCACTTTATGGAAAGCCACGACAAAAAAGCGGCAAAAACTCTTGGTGAGACCGGTGGACTTGGAACGGTGGCCACAAGAGCGGACATCATTGAGAAGCTTTTCAACAGCTTTATGATGGAAAAAAGAGGCAATGAGATCTACATTACCTCCAAGGCGAAACAGCTTCTGGAGCTGGTTCCGGAAGAACTGAAAAAGCCGGAGCTTACCGCAGACTGGGAGATGAAGCTTAGTGATATTGCAAACGGAAAGCTCCGTCAGGATAAATTCCTCACAGGGATCCGTAAATATGCCTGTGAGATCGTAGATGAGATCAAAGGCGGACAGGGAACCTTCCGCCATGACAATATGACAAACAAGAAGTGCCCTAACTGCGGCAAACATCTCCTGGCAGTCAACGGAAAGAATGCCAAAATGCTGGTGTGCGAGGACCGGGAATGCGGATACAGAGAGACAGTATCCAGGACCACCAATGCGCGCTGTCCGAAATGCCATAAGCGTATGGAGATGCTTCTGAAGGGAAAAGAAGAGACTTTTGTATGTCAGTGCGGATACAAAGAAAAGCTTTCATCCTTCCAGGCAAGACGAGCCAAAGAGGGTGCAGGTGTGAATAAGCGTGATGTGCAGCGTTATCTTAAGAAACAGCAGAAAGAGGCCAATGAGCCGGTGAACAATGCATTTGCACAGGCGTTGTCAGGAATTAAACTGGATTAAATAAATTGCCTGTCCAGATATCCGGGGTTCGGATGAGCGGAGGACCGGATGCAGATACGTCGGTCGGAGAAATGTGTCTGGCAGAACAGGACAGCAGAAAGAGAGGAAAACGATTTGGGATTACAGGATGACAGAATGTCAGGAAATATTCAGGATATCGCAAGACTGATCACAAGACTTCTTCTTAAGGGAGATATGCCGCAGTATACACTTCCTGCAGCAGAGGCAGATTATACAGAGGCAGACCAGCTTTTTAAGAAGGTTATTGGACTTGCTGATGAGGGTGACATCAACGGAGCGGAAAATGAGCTTCTTATGAACATGGAGGAAGATGATCCGGATTATCTGGAGCTTGCCCTTACCTTTTATCTGCATCTCAATGATATGGACGTAGATTACCTGGATGATCACGATTATTCCAGGGAGGAGATCCTGGACGGGTTGAAAAGCCTGGCTGAGGACTGGGGAGTTACAGGACTGGAGGCACTTGTCTAATGCGGCGGGAGGTTACACTGGAGGAAATTTCCGACGGTCGTTTATACGAGGCAAATGACATGGTAAAGGCAGACTGTCAGGACTGTAAGGGCTGTTTTGACTGCTGTACGGGAATGGGAGATTCTGTTGTACTGGATCCGCTGGATGTATGGCGGTTAAGTCAGGGACTTCACTTAAGTGTGGACCAGCTGCTTGCCGGAAAAATAGAGCTTGGCGTCACAGACGGAAATATTCTGCCGCATCTTAGGATGACAGGGGCAGAGGAACGATGCGTATTTCTGAATGGCAACGGAAGATGCTCCATCCACAGTTTCCGTCCGGGCTTGTGCCGTTTGTTCCCGCTGGGAAGATACTATGAGGACGGTGGCTTTAAATACATCCTTCAGATCCACGAGTGCAAAAAGACCAGCCGCAGTAAGATCAAGGTCCGGAAATGGGTAGATACTCCGGATTTTCGAAATTACGAAAAATTTGTCTGTGACTGGCATTATTTTCTTCTGGATGTCCAGTCGGTTCTCTATGAGAGCGAGGACAGTGATCTGATCCGAAACCTGAACATGTATGTGGTAAACCAGTTTTACAGGAAGCCTTATGATGAGAAGCGGGATTTTTATGAGCAGTTTTATGAGAGACTTGCGGCGGGAAAGGAACTCCTGAGCCTTGGAGTGTGAAACAGACCAGGCAGCGAGGTGTCTGAGCTTACCTGCCTGAAAGTCTCTCGCGCGGAGGAAAGAAAGGATTTTTTGACATATGAACTTAAATCAGCTCACATATTTTGTGACTCTTGCCCAGATCGAAAATTATACCAGAGCAGCCAAGAGGCTGGATATAACCCAGCCAAGCCTGAGCCATGCGATCTCCAACCTTGAAAAGGAACTGCAGGTTCCACTTTTTGAGCGTCACGGAAGAAATGTGACCATGACCAAATACGGGGAAATGTTTCTGAAATATGTGCAGGACTCCTTACATATCCTGAATCTTGGTGTGGAGAGGATACAGGAAGCGGCAAGGATTCCGGGAGGAAGTATTTCCATCGGGTATATCCATACCCAGGGACGCAGATTTATCCCGGAGCTTGTCCGGGGGTTCCTTAATGAACAGGAGGGGAAGAAGATTGATTTCCGTTTTCAGAATGCAGCTACCGGAAGTCTGATCCGGGGTCTGAAGGAAGAGAAATTCGACGTGATTTTCTGTTCCCGGGCAGAGGGCGAGAAGGAGATCAGCTTTGTGCCGGTGTCAGAAGAAAAACTGGTGGCTGTAGTGCCTGAGAACCATGCTCTTGCAGACCGAAATTCAGTGACCATAAAAGAGCTGGGGCAGTATCCGCAGGTGACCTTTACCCCTGCAAGCGGACTGTATTTTGTGATCCGGGAGCTTTTCGAAAAGGAAGGACTTTCACCGGAGACGGCCTTTGAGGTAGAAGAGGATGGTGCACTGGCAGGTATGGTGGCGGAGGAATTTGGTGTAGGCATTGTGCCGGATGTGCCGGTGATCCATACACTTCCTGTGAAAATCTTAAATATTGAGAATTTGCACTGCCGTCGTTACATATACATGGGAATGATGAAAAACCGGTATCCAAGTGCGCTTGTGGAGCAGTTCCGGGATTATATATACAAGCATTACCGGATCTATGAAGTGATACAGTAGAATCTTGGTGATAAAATTTCTGTAAAAAATCTCTGCTTCTGTAAAAGGGCGGAGATTTTTTTGACACAGATCCTGGCGTGAATACTATAGCAATTCCATAAATTACTGCAAACAATTCAGTCCATCATAGCGTGAAGTCCTGCGTCAGATATCTTTGCCGTGCCTAAAAATTATAAAAATAATCTATAGATCACATGCGTAAATTCAATGAAAATTTGGGTTGAGATAAAAATGACCAGTTGGTATAATAAGGACAGATGCTTGATTTAAAGTGATAAAGTGATGACGGAAATCCGTAATAAAATGAACGAAGTAAAGGAGATATTATGAACCAGTTAGAAGTATTAAGAGAAAGCCTTGGACAGTGCGATGAGATCATCCTGGACGCACTCCTTATGAGAAACAGGATCGTAGAGGACATCATGGTATACAAGGAAGCTAACGATCTTCCGGTACTTCAGCCGGAACAGGAGGCGAAGCAGAAAGGATGGCTGGAAGCCAGAATGGAAGGCAGACGTCATAAGAAAGAGGTCAATGATGTTTTTGCAAGCATCACACAGAACAGTAAAAGGATCCAGTCCAGAAATCTTTTCAATTATAATATCTTCCTGATCGGATTTATGGGAGCTGGTAAATCTACGATCTCCGATTATCTGAAGAATGTTCTTGCCATGGATGTTGTGGAGATGGATCAGTGTATCGTGGAGAGACAGGGAATGAGCATTTCCGATATCTTTGAGACTTACGGCGAAGAGTATTTCCGTGAGCTCGAGACAAATCTTCTGATCGAGATGCAGTCCAGATCTAATGTTGTAGTATCCTGTGGCGGTGGTGTTCCGATGCGGGAGCGCAATGTTACCGAGATGAAAAAAAATGGCCGTGTTGTACTTCTGACTGCAAAGCCGGAAACTATTCTGGAACGTGTAAAGGATAATCATGACCGTCCTTTACTTGAGAACAACAAAAATGTTTCATTTATCGCTGATCTGTTGGAAAAACGTCGCGCGAAATATGAGGCAGCAGCAGATATAGTTGTTGAGACAGACGGAAAGAGTGAGCTTGAGATCTGCGAGGAGCTGATCCACAGACTTCGTGAGGCAGAGGCAAATAAATAACTGCTGATCATAAAACAGAATAGTTTTACATATAAAAGGGACAGCTGTCCGATAAACCGTACAGAAACAGAACGGAGATCGGACAGCTGTCCTTTATGATATAAAAGATCCGGACCATATATTTGCAGATGAACAGATCGTTTAATTGGTCTTATAAAAAATCTCCCTCGAGGTTTCCTCGATCACAAATTTCTTAAAGGCTTCCACGACCGGCGGATGGTATACATCCTTCAGCATGGCCATGTAGAAATTCCGCTGCCAGCTTGGAGAGACAAGGGGCAGGATCTTAAGGTTCAGAGAGTGCAGAATCGGGATATCCGGTGCAATGCAGATGCCGAAATCATTGGCAACAAACCCTGCGGCAACCTGATCCTCATCGATCTCAAAAGCCACATCCGGGTACTGACCGATGCTCTTAAATAACTGGTCAATGATCTGGCGGAGACCGCTTCTCTTCTTGAAGATGATCTGCTTGTATGGAAGCGTTTCCTCCAGATGGATCTCGGATTTCTCAGCAAGAGGATGTTCCGGCGGAACGATGACGACCAGATCCTGCTTGGCAACCGGAATAAATTCGATCAGTGGTTCGTCGTCAAATTTGGAACAGAAGCCGATATCGTATTTCTTCTCTTTCAGTCCGGTGAGGATATCGCCGGTAAGAACCTTATCACAGAACAGATTGAAATGGATCTGTTTTCCCTTATTGGCATTAAGAAAGCTGCGGATGATCTTTGGCATAAAGTCAACACCCAGAGTTCTGAGAAAAGCCACATCGATCTGTCCTTCTCCCTTTCCTGCAAGCTGGAGACCGTTTACGGAGGAATCCAGCCGGTTCAGGGTTTGTTCCACATCCTCCAGAAAAGACTTGCCATATTTGGTGAGAGAAACATTCCGTCCGTTTTTTTCAAATAATTTCACTCCAAGCTCTTCCTCCAGAGAAGAGATCGCGTGACTTAGGCTGGGCTGTGTGATGGCCAGAACATCCGCAGCTTTTGTATAATGTTCCAGATGAGCCAGTGTCACGAAATAGCGAAGATGATACAGATTCATTTTTCAATACTCCTTTCGTAAGTTTATCTGAATGTTTTACTTCGAACAGATCCCCGGTAAGTCTGACAGACATAAGAGATTTGCCGGGCCGTATGCAGTGACGGCGGCAATACGGCTGAATATGTTTTATATAGTATAACATGATATATTGATAAAATCTATGGATTCTCCTGGTACAATCAATTTGTTTTGTATTTAACAAAGTTATATAATGCTTATAGAAAAAAGATACAAAATAATTTAAAAAAAACAAATAAAATTATTTAAATTTTCAGGAGGAATTATCATGTCAAAAGAATTTCCAATTACAATCAGTTCCTGGACACTGGGAGATCAGTGCAAATTTGAGGACCGTGTAAAAGCTGCCAAAGAGGCTGGCTATGAGGGAATCGGCCTGAGAGCAGAAACCTACGTAGATGCCCTGAATGAGGGACTTTTCGACGAGGATATCCTGGCGATCCTGGATAAATATGACATGAAGGTAACAGAGGTTGAGTACATCGTGCAGTGGGCAGAGGAGCATCGTTCCTACGAGCAGAAATACAAAGAACAGCTCTGCTTCCATATGTGTGAATTATTTAACGTAAAACAGATCAACTGCGGACTGATGGAGAACTATTCCGTAGAGTACACAGCACAGAAGCTTCGTGAGCTTTGCCACAGAGCAGGCAAATACATCATCGGTGTTGAGCCAATGCCATACAGCGGAATCCCGGATGTGAAAAAGGGCTGGGCTGTTGTAAAAGCTGCTGACTGCGAGAATGCGAAACTGATCCTTGATACATGGCACTGGGTAAGAGCAAACCAGCCGATCGAGCTTTCCGTACTTGAGGGAATCCCGGCAGACAAGATCGTATCCATCCAGATCAACGATGTATGGGAAAGACCATATGCAACAACGATCTTAAGAGATGAGTCCATGCATGACCGTCTTGCTCCTGGAACAGGAATCGGAACAACAGTACCGTTCGTAAAAATGATCAAAGAAAAAGGCATCAGACCAAATGCCATCGGCGTAGAGGTTATCAGCGATGCAAACCTTGAAAAAGGTATCGAGTATGCTGCAAAACATACATATGAGAACACAAAGAAGGTACTGGAAGAGGCTTGGCCGGAAGTACTGTAATTAATATAAGAAACTAATATTTCAGACGGGCCCCTGTTTCCGACGTCATACCGGTGACAGGGCGTTACCGTGAAAGAAACAAAAAGATTGTTTCAAAGGAAAGGAGAACGCATATGAAATTCAATGCGATGTTTCAGCCGATCGAGATCGGTCCTATGACAGTAAAGAATCGTTTTGTTGTTCCGCCAATGGGAAATAACTTTGCAAACACAGACGGAACAATGAGTGAGCAGTCCGCTGCATATTACAGAGAAAGAGCAAAAGGCGGATTTGGTCTGATCACCATCGAGGCTACTGTAGTTCACAAGGGCGCAAAGGGCGGCCCGCGTAAACCATGTCTTTATGACGACTCTACGATCGAGAGCTTCCGCAAGGTTATCGACGGATGTCATGCAGAAGGAGCAAAGGTGTCCATCCAGCTTCAGAACGCAGGTCCGGAAGGAAATGCAAAAAACGCAGGAGCACCGATCACAGCAGCAACCAGTATCCCGTCAGTGTGCGGCCGTGATATTCCGAAGCAGCTTACAACTGAGGAAGTTTATGAGCTGATCAAAGGCTACGGTGAGGCAGCAAGAAGAGCAATGGAAGCAGGAGCAGATGCTGTTGAGATCCATATGGCACACGGTTATCTGGTAAGTACCTTCCTTTCTCCGAGAACAAACAAGAGAGTGGATGAGTTTGGCGGATGCTTTGAGAACCGTATGCGTTTCTCCCGTCTGATCATCGAGGAAGTTAAAAAAGCAACACAGGGAAAAATTGCAGTTCTTGCAAGAATCAACTGTGCAGATGAGGTTCCGGGCGGACTTGATGTCCACGACAGTGCAGCAATCGCAGCATATCTGGAAAGCTGCGGACTGGACGGACTCCATGTATCCCGTGCCGTTCATATCAAGGATGAGTTTATGTGGGCACCGACTGTTATCCACGGTGGATTCTCTGCAGCAGAGGTTGAGGAGATCAAACGTGCGGTAAATATCCCGGTGATCACAGTTGGACGTTATACAGAGCCACAGTTCGCAGAACTGATGGTAAAAGAAGGAAGAGCAGACCTTGTAGCATTCGGACGTCAGAGCCTTGCAGATCCGGCTATGCCGAAGAAAGCACAGGAAGAGCGTCTTGAGGATATGACTCCTTGTATCGCCTGTCTTCAGGGCTGTGTTGCAAACATGTATGCAGGAAATCCGGTATGCTGTCTGACAAACCCATTCCTGGGTCATGAGGCAGAGCCGCTTGAGAAAGCGGAAGAGCCGAAGAAGGTTATGGTTATCGGTGGCGGTGTTGCAGGACTTTCCGCTGCATTTATCGCAAAAGAGAGAGGCCATGAGGTAACACTTTATGAGGCAGGAGATGTTCTCGGCGGAAACATGAGACTTGCTGCATATCCGCCGGGAAAAGGTGACATCACAAACATGATCCGCAGCTACATCCATCGCTGCCAGAAGGATGGCGTTAAGATCGTGATGAACTGTGAGGTAACTCCGGAGCTTATCAAAGAAGAGAAGCCGGACAGCGTGATCATTGCCACCGGTTCCAAGACTCTGATCCTTCCGATCGAGGGAATCGACAATCCGGCTATCATCCACGGCTCTGACCTTCTGGATGGCAAGAGAGCAGCAGGCAAAAAGGTTCTCGTTGTCGGCGGTGGAATGGTTGGATGCGAGACAGCTGCATTTTTAGGCGAGCAGGAGCATGATGTAACTGTTATCGAGTTCCGTGATACCGTAGGTGCAGATGTGATCCACGAGCACAGAGTATATCTGATGAAGGATTTCGAGGACTACGGAATCAAGGAGATCACCGGAGCAAAGGTATGCAAATTCTATGAAGACGGTGTAGAATATGAGACCGCTGACGGAGTACGTCACGAGTCAAGAGGATATGATTCTGTGATCCTTTCCATGGGATTCCGCAACTACAATCCTCTGGAAGAGAAGATCAAAGACCTTGTACCTGAGACACATGTGATCGGAGATGCTATCCGTGCAAGACGTGCACTGGATGCAACAAAAGAGGCTTATGAGGTAGCTTCCAGGATCTGATCTGCCAGTCGCTGATCGTATTGATACAAAAGAAAATAACTATCCGATAAACCGGACAGTATAAAGATTAAAAAGATGGCCCGACAGACACCGGAGAAAATATATCCGGTGTCTGACAGGGAAAAATGCAGGAGGTAAAAAGAAATGGAACAGAGAATTAAAGGAACAACTGGTTTACTTGCACTGATCGGAAGCCCTGTAGGACATTCCGGATCCCCGGCTATGTACAACTTCAGCTTCCAGTACCATAACCTGGACTATGCTTACATGGCATTTGATATCAAAGAGGATCAGGTTCCGGCAGCTCTTGATGCAATGCGTCTGTTCAAAATGAGAGGCTGCAATGTAACCATGCCTTGCAAGAACAAAGTAGCTCAGTGTGTAGACGAGCTTTCACCGGCAGCAAAGATCATCGGCGCTGTAAACACCATCGTAAATGAGGATGGAAAACTTGTTGGACATATCACAGACGGTATCGGATTTGTCCGCAATCTGAAAGAGCACGGTGTTGATGTAAAGGGTAAAAAGATGGTAGTCCTCGGAGCAGGCGGTGCAGCTACAGCCCTTACTGTACAGTGTGCCCTTGACGGAGCTGCATCCATCGCGATCTTCAATCCTGACGATCCATTCCTTGACAGAGCAAAAGGAACTGCTGAGAAGCTTGCAAAAGAAGTACCGGACTGCAAAGTAAGCGTATATTGCCTTGACGACCAGGACAAACTGAGAGAAGAGATCGCAAACGCAGATATCCTCGCGAACGGAACACTTGCAGGAATGAAACCACATGATGACATCACACTGGTTGACAAATCCATGTTCCATAAGGATCTTGTTGTTGCAGACTGCGTATACAATCCGGCCGAGACAAAGATGGTAAAAGAAGCAAAAGAAGCAGGCGTGAAGCTTGCAGTAGGCGGAAAAGGAATGCTTCTGTGGCAGGGTGCAGCATCTTACAAGCTTTACACAGGTCTTGAGATGCCGACAGATGAGTACCAGAAATTTCAGGCTGAGAACGAAGGGAAATAAGAAAAATGAGCCAGACAGGTAAGAAAAATTTAGTGATTACTTCTATCGCGCTGTATTTTACATATTTCATCCATGGAATCGGAGCTTCCATCATGGGTCAGTACAAGCCGGAGCTTGCGGCTCACTGGGGAGCAAAGGCTTTAAGTGATGGAACTATGGATGTCAGCATGGTAGTATCTGTAATTGCCGCACTTGGACTTGGAAGACTGATCTCTCTTCCGTTTTCCGGTCCCCTGTCCGACAAATTCGGACGCAGATTAAGCGGAATCATCGGCGTGATTTGTTATGCAGCATACTTTATGGGAATCGCATTTGCTCCGTCTATGGGAGTTGCCTACGCCTTTGCCATTGTAGGCGGTATCGCAAACTCCTTCCTAGACACCTGCGTAAGCCCGACATGTATGGAGATTTATGTAAACAATCCTTCTGTAGCGAACCTGTTTACAAAATTCTCCATGTGTATCAGCCAGTTTCTGCTTCCTTTCCTCATCGGCTTTGTAGCAGCGGCGAATATGTCCTACAGAACCATCTTTATTGTTGCAGGTGCTGCGATCTTTATCGATGGAATCCTGATCCTGTTCCTGCCATTCCCGGAGAGAAATACAGCAGGTACAGTAAAGAAAGAAAAAGCAAAATTAAAGATCACTCCTGCAGCTCTTGCAGCAATTCTCATCGGATTTACAAGCTCTTCTACATTCATGCTGTGGCTGAACTGTAACCAGGAGCTCGGAAAGCTTTATAACTTAAGTGATCCTTCCAAGATCCAGTCCTTCTATGCAGTAGGAACCTTTGCAGCGATCCTGTGTTCCTCTGTATTTATCAAAAAAGGACTGAAGGAGATCAATATCCTGATCATTTATCCGCTGATCTCTTTCATCATGCTGGGACTTTGCTACTTTATCCAGAATCCGACAATCTGTCTTATCGGTGGATTTGTGATCGGTTTTGCAGGCGCAGGCGGTGTGCTTCAGCTGGCTGTTTCCACAACTGCGGAGTTCTTCCCGGAAAACAAGGGAACTGCAACATCCATGGTCATGATCGCATCCAGCGTTGCGAACTACACCATTCTGACATTGGCCGGCTACATTACAAAGACTGCCGGAACCAGTGCTCCGAGAATGATCCTGCTTCTCAATATGGCAGTGACATTCATAGGAATCCTTCTTGCACTGTTCGTTAAGATGAACCGTGGAAAAGAGGCTTGACTGAATCAAGGAAATCCCTTGGGGTGAATATCCGTTTGACTACAGTAAAAAAAGTGAATCATTGTATGGATACAGACAAAGATGACTGAATCTGTGCAAAACAAAGTTCCAATTCGGGAACAATTCCCGGATTGGACTTTACCGTTTTTGAAAATGTTTGTTAATTAACAAACTTATAAAATAAAAGATACTATATATGTATTATCAAAAAAAACGACAAAGGAGAATCGTTATGGCACGTGCAGCAAGACAGCGAAGAGAAAACGAACTGCCCTACATTCCGTTTGGGCCATTTCAGATTCGTTTTCCGTTTATTCACTATAAAATTGAGTCCGTAGAGTTTATCCAGGGCCTGATCCTCGGGGTTACGGCACTGGCGGCGGTTCCTTATCTGGAACAATATCTGGGATTGCCTTATGAGCTGGCATGGAGCTGTGTGATCATAGAGACCATGCTGTATATGCTACACAGCTTACTTGGTGATCCGGTTGTACCGGGATGGATCACACCGACCCTTCCGCTGACGATCGTATTCCTGGAAGGCTTCCCTATGGGAAAAGAACGTATCCAGGCAATGATCGCCCTGCAGATGCTGGTTGGTCTCGTGTTCATATTTATGGGCATCACCAAGCTTGCGGATAAATTTGTCCATGCAGTACCAAATTCTGTTAAGGGTGGTATCCTTCTTGCTGCGCCGGTGACGGTTATGGCAGGACAGCTGGGAGAGGGCGGCAACATGCATAAGTATCCGCTGGCGATCGTTGCCGGTGTAGGCCTTCTGATCCTGATCAGCTTTTCAGATAAATATCAGGAGAAGAGAAAGAACAACAAATTCCTGGATCTTGTTGCCAGGTATGGAAACCTTTTCCCGTATCTGATCGCCATGGTGGTAGGTCTTCTTGTAGGAGAACTGGATGCGCCTGGTTTGGAGCTGGGAACCTTTATCAAGATCCCGCAGTTCAAAGAGATTATCTCACAGGTAAGTATCTTTGGTGTGGGAATCCCGCCGGTCTCCATGTTTGTCAAAGCGCTTCCTCTGGCACTTGTATGCTATGTTATCGCATTTGGTGATTTTGTTACCACAGAGACACTGGTTACAGAGGCACGCCAGTCCAGAGATGATGAGTACATTGATTTCAATTCCAGCCGTTCCAACCTGGTCAGCGGAATCAGGAACCTGATCCTTTCCGTCATTGCCCCGTTCCCGCCGCTTTCCGGTCCGTTATGGGTTGGAATGACAGTATCTGTTTCCATCCGTTACAAGGAGGGAAAGAAAGCTATGAAGTCTCTGATCGGCGGTATGGCATCCTTCCGTATTGCAACGTTTTTAAGTGTGCTGATCATTCCGGTTGTAAGCTTCTTCCGTCCGATCTTCGGAGTCGGTTCCTCCATTACTCTGATGTTCCAGGCCTTTGTCTGTGCAAGGATCGGTATGGATTACTGCAGAACAGACCGTGACAAGATGATCGCAGGTGTTATGGCAGCTGTGCTTGCAACCCAGGGAACTGCATGGGCATCCGCATGGGCCCTGGCTGTAGGCTTCGGCCTGAATATCTTCCTTTCAAACTGGGACCCCAGAAAGAAAGAGGAGAATGCCATCGAGGATAAAAATTGATCAGAGGAATAACAAAGATATAAAAAAAAGAAAAAGAAGAAGTGTGCTGGATGGGTCAGCACACTTCTTCTTTTTGTCATGAGATTTGTTGTTTTTAATTATTATTTTAATAGATTTGCTATTATGGGATTAAAATTGCAATAATTTGTTACATCAATTGGGTTTGAAAATTGGTTTATAATTCACGTTCTGTTACAAAAATCTACCGTAGATCCTTTTTATGGGAGGTTACAGGATCACAGGCTTTTGTGGATAATGTCAAGAACCTGTGCAAGCTCGTTGACATTGATCTGTCCCGGTGCGGAAGCTTTGGTAGCTGCACCGAAGGTAAGGGCGGAACCGAAGGTTTCACCAGCGAGACGGCTGACAACACCGGTACCTGCCATGGACATGGTAATGATCGGGCGGTCGGCGAACTGCTCGGACATTTCCAGCGTGGCACTTAAGAGTGTAAGCACGTCCTGTTTGTTTCTTGGCATAACAGCCATTTTCGGGATATCTGCGCCATAGTCCTGCATCATGCGAAGACGGCGCACGATCTCATCCTTCTCAGGAGTTGCGTCAAAATCATGGTTGGAAGCGATGACCTTTACGCCATAGCTGTGTGCTTCCTGGATCATGCTTTTTACGATCTCCTCACCTGTGAAGGCTTCTACATCAATGAGATCTACATAGCCGCTTTTTGCGACAGCCATGTTGAGTGCTTTGTAAGCTTCGTTGGAGATCGCTTTTTCTCCGCCTTCCTTTGCAGTACGGAAGGTGAAGAGGATCGGAGTGTCCTTTAAAACGGTCTGGAGATCTTTTGCCACATCCAGAACCTTGTCTGTGTCAAAAACGTCCTCAAACCAGTCAACACGCCATTCCACAACGTCTACGGGTATCCTTGCGAAGGTCCCTGCCTCAAGGAGGATATCATCCTTTGTCTGTCCCACGATCGGGACACAGATCTTCGGTCTTCCCTCTCCGAGTGTGATATTTCTTACCTGAACTGTTTTCATAATGGTCCTTTCTGATACGACAGGAACAGATAGCAGTTTAGTCGTCGTATCTGATGTTAAGAATCTCTTTCATATGTTCGATCGGCATCGGTTCTCCGGTCCACAGTTCAAATGCAGCGGAGCCCTGGAAAAGCATCATGCCAAGGCCGTTCATTGTCTTGCAGCCAACTTCCTTTGCCATAGAACGCATAGCAGTTTCAAGAGGGGAGTAAGGCACGTCAACAACGATAAGCTCCGGGCGGAAGTAAGACTTGTCCGGAACAACGGACTGACCTTCTAGTGGTTTCATTCCAACACCTGTCGCATTTACGAAAATATAACTGTCAGCCATTTCTTTTTTCAGCTGGTCAAGATCAGCCAGATCATAGAGAACAGCATGGCTTGAAGTTCTGGTGTTGATCTTTTCTACCGTAGATACTGCACGATCCCAGAATTCATCTTTGCGGTTGAAGATCACGATCTCGCCTACACCGTCAAGTGCTGCCTGGATCTCGATAGCAGTTGCGGCACCACCTGCACCTACGATGGTCATTTTCTTTCCGATGGCGTCGATGTTATTGTCTTTCAGTGCTGCCATAAATCCGATACCGTCTGTGATATGGCCTGTAAGATGACCATGATCATTAACGATGGTGTTTACAGCGCCGCACATTTCTGCTGCCGGTGAAAGCTCGTCAAGGTACTGGCCTACCAGAGTTTTGTTCGGCATGGAAACGTTGGAACCTCTCATTTTCAGAGTACGGATGGCCTTTACAGCATCCTCGATCTCGTCTGCACCAACCTCAAATGCAAGATATGCATAATCATAGCCAAGCTTTGCAAAAGCTTCATTCTGCATGGCAGGAGAGCTGGAGTGGCGGATCGGATATGCCATAAGACCAATCAGTTCGGTATGTCCTGTGATTCTTTCTGACATGGTAATAACTCCTCTCATTGGTAAAATCTGGATGAAGATTTGTCTTTTTAAACCTCCCGCCACATAGATCTGAAGAAGCTGCGGACATCTCCGGACGGCTGCGGGGGAGGAAGACGTGGAAAATTTATGTTACGGATCACCGAGTGAACTGTAACAGATCTATATACACTTTCCGGTAGAAGGATTGAAATGTTCCCGGAAAGGGTATAGCGGAAAAATATTAAAAGTATCCCTTCTGCTCAAGAATGGTAAGGATATTGCGTCCTTCCTGGGTACCGTCAATGATTCGTCTTGCTCTCTGGCTGTCGCCGATGTTCATGATCTCAACATCCTCAGAAGAAAATTCCTCTGTGAGGTTCTGGTAAAGCTGTCCCTGAGCTCTCATTCCGAGACATACGAAGCCGTACTCAAATGGAAGCTCATAAGGCTCACCGTCGCCCCTGACAAGGAAGGAAGAATCCTTAACCTCAAGGAGAGCAGTTTTTGTAAGCTGATGTACATTGTGTTTTTTCATCATGGTTTTTGTGTCATTTTTGCTTACCGGGTCAAGATCACGTCCGATCTGATCCATCATCTCAACGATAGAGATGTCTGCGTTTCTGTCAGCAAAGAATTCCACAACATCAAGACCTACAGCACCGCCGCCTACAACAACAACCTTTTTGCCTTCCAGATCCTTCGGAAAATCATTAATGTGGCTGATCATACCAAGAATAGAATAAATATTATGGTTCTCGTTGTCAATACGATCCTTCAGTCCTGCGATCGGAGGCAGAAGCGGAGCGGAGCCGGTGGAGCTTACGATGATATTCGGATGGAACTTGCGGATGTTTTCCGGTGTTCCTTCTGTGTTTTTGAAGATGTAAAGATTATCAAGCTGTTCAGCACGATGCATGAGATAGTGCGGGAAATCAGCAAGACGGTTCTTTGCAGGGATCTTTGAGATCAGAGATGCAAGTCCGCCAAGCTCATTGCCTTTTTCAAGAAGGAAGGTATTGCATCCAACCTCTGCGGCTGTACAGGCAGCTTCCAGTCCGGCAGTGCCGCCGCCGATAACGACTACGTTGCAGTTTTTATTTACATGTTTTTTCTTATATACATCGCCCTCAAGAACAGATGGGTTTACAGTACAGCGGATCGGACGGTTTACACCGATACGGTTTCCGGCACAGCCAACGTTACAGGAGATACATTTGCGGAGGTCACACTCATGACCTGTGGCAACCTTGTTTACCCATGCAGGGTCTGCAATCAGACCACGGCCCATACCGATCAGGTCTGCATCACCGTCAGCCAGGATACGCTCAGCAACCTTCGGGTCACGGACATTACCCATGGAGATACATGGCTTGTTGAATTTTTCTCTTACGGCCTTTGCCATGTAGGAACGCCATCCGTCCGGGAGATAATTTGCATCGATCTGGTACTGGATGGAACCGTTAAGTCCGCAGGAAACATCAAAGATATCAACCTCTTCCTGAAGATAATCCAGGTATTCCAGAGTATCCTCCAGTGTATTTCCGCCCTCCATCAGCTCATCCGCACTGAGACGGAGCATGATCGGGAAGAAAGGTCCTACCTGTTTCCTTACCTCATCGATGACCATACGGCAGAAACGGGTACGGTTCTCAACAGATCCGCCGAACTCATCGGTACGCTTGTTTGTGATCGGGGAGAGGAACTGACTGATCAGATAGGAGTGTCCTGCATGGATCTCTACTGCATCAAAGCCAGCTGTCTGTGCACGTTTTGCAGCCTCACCGTATTTTTTTACGATGTGAAGGATCTCGTCTTTGGAAAGAGGCCGCGGGATCTCGCCGCCTTCTTTGGATGGAACGTCAGATGCGGAAACTGGCTGCATGTTGATTCTGGAAGAAACAGCGGAAGCTCCGGCATGGTTGATCTGGATCGCAATCTTTGTTCCGTATCTATGAATATTTTCACAGAATTTGAAAAGACGTGGCAGATAGTTGTCATGGTCGATGCGCAGCTGTGTGGTTCCGTTGGAGCCTTGCGGGGAATCGATGCTTGCGTTCTCTACGATGATGAGACCTGTGCCACCCTTCGCACGCTGCTCATAATAATTGATATGAAGAAAACTCATTTCGCCGTTCTGTTCACCGTAGTTGGTGCCCATCGGCATCATAACAATACGGTTCTTGATAGTCATATTTTTAACGGTTAATGGGGAAAAAATATGCGGATAATCATTCTTCATCTGAAAAAAACCTCCCTGGTTATTTTAAATAGAATCGTTTGTTTGTGTTAATTATATAACAGAATAATCTATAAAACTAATTCATAATACGAGCAATATAATAAAAATAATCTATAGATTTTTGGATATCATCTTTCAGGCTGCAGGTACTTGCATGCTTATAATGTGAAAAAACAGATGTAGAACGGTAACGCTAACTGGAAAATGGTATCGGATCCAGGGGTTTACATATATGATTTTAACGTGTTATCATAACAAATAAAAAAGATACAGAAAACGGAGAAACGGGCAGGCTGAAACGGATCAAATGTAAGACTGTATTTCCGCGTTCTGTAAAAAGACAGGAGATAGATAAAATGGAATTCTGGGATATTTACGATGCAGATAAGAAACCGACAGGACGGACTATGAAGCGCAATGACTGGTGTTTAAAAGATGGAGAGTATCATCTGACAGTTTTGGGCGTGGTAGCAAGACCGGACAAGACCTTTCTTATTACAAAACGTGTGATGACAAAGGCCTGGGCTCCGGGCTGGTGGGAGGTTTCCGGCGGTGCAGCCCAGGCAGGAGAGGCTTCCCGTGATGCAGTACTCCGTGAGGTAAAAGAGGAGACCGGACTGGACGCCAGTGAGGCAGAGGGCGGATACCTTTTTACATATAAAAGAGAGAACCCGGGGGAAGGAGATAATTACTTTGTGGATGTGTACCGTTTTGTCATGGATGTGGAGGATAAGGATCTGAAGCTTCAGACAGAAGAGACAGACGGATATATGTTTGCAACCCTGGAGCAGATCCGGGCGTTTGCCGCAGAGGGAAAATTCCTACATTATGACAGTATTAAGAAGGTGTTTGAGTTCTGAGCAGATTTCTGACTGGTTTTCCGCGAGGATTTGAAAATAAATGTTGTTTTTTGTGGATTTCTATTTTTGAAAACGTTGTTTTTTGACTTGTTTTCGAAGAATTGTCTTGACATTAAAATTGGTAAATAGTAAAATTAAATCAGATGAACTGCCAGACTGTTTTTTGACCATGAGCAGGTAGCAGAGCGGATTTCAAAGATCTGCCTGACTTTAGGAAGCTGTAAGCCGGATGAATGAAATCCGGCTTATAAAATTATCCAATATTATCAGATCGAGAATAATATAAAATTTTGAAAGCGAGGAATCATCAATGGCGGATGAACATAGAGATCAGATCAGAATCGTACAGGAAACCGTAGCCGGTAAGGAGATCACATTTGCCCATATCATGGGTGGTCCGGCACCTATCATATATCAGAAGCTTGGACTGAATCCGCAGGTGGACTATGGATCATCTGCAATTGGTATCATGAACATGACACCTTCCGAGTCTGCTGTGATCGCATCCGATATTGCTGTGAAGAGCGGTAATGTGTATCTTGGATTTGCAGACCGTTTTACAGGAACACTGATCATAACAGGAGAGATTTCCGATGTGCAGACTGCAATGGAGGAGATCGTGGATTATTTCCGTGATACTCTGGGATATGTAGTATGCAATATCACCAAGAGATAAGGAAGTGTACCATGGAAGAACGGATAACGAAGGAAGAACTGCTGGAGAGGCTGTTTCATGATGATTATGAGAACCTTAAGGGAAGAAGACTTCGGCTGACCCGGGTGAGAGTACCTGGAAAGGAGCTTTCCTTTGCACATGTTTTTACACCAAATGACAGATCGATATATGAGAATCTTGCGTTACATATCGGTGTTCATGAAGGTGAAGATCACAGTGGAGATGCCATCGGCATGGTCCGTGTCACACCCTGGGAGGCAATCGTGGTTGCGGCAGATGTTGCAGTGAAGGCAGCTCATGTGGAAGTAGGATTTATGGATCGTTTCTGCGGGACGCTGATCCTGACAGGCGGTTTTACGGAAGTGATGACAGCCGTGGAGGAAGTGGTACGATTTTTCCATGAGACATTGAAATTCGATGTCTGTAAGATCCACAGGAGCTGAGGCAGGACGGGATAAAAAATGAAAAAAATTTTTCTGATGGGTCGAAGTGAAGCCGGCAAAACATCCCTGACACAGGCACTTAAAGGGGAAGAGCTTCATTATCATAAGACTCAGTATACCAATACAAATGAAGATACTATTGATTCACCGGGAGAATATGCGGAATCCAAGCATTTCAGCGTAGGACTGGCCTGCTTTTCCTTTGAGGCGGATGTGATCGCCATTGTACAGGCAGCCAATGAGCCCTTTAACCTGTTTAGTGACGGCAGCAGGAATTTTCTACTACGGCCGCTGATCGGGATCATCACCAAGGTGGATTCTCCCCATGCCAACATTCCCATGGTCAGACAGTGGATGGAGAACATGGGCTGTGAGAGAATCTTTATGGTAAATAACAAGACCAGGGAAGGCATCAGCGAGCTGATGGATTATCTGCAGGATGATCTCCCGACGCTTACGCTTGAACAGGCGAAATTCAAGCAGAGCCTTGGCCTTAACGAATGGGATTCCATGCCGGAAGGGGTGGAGTATCCGGAATCCATACGGTAAAATAGTAATATTCACGAAAAATGAATAAAAATACAAAATTCAAACAGAAAAAGTAGAAATTCCTCCGGAACTGTGATATACTGTCATCGTTTGGAAGATTCGTGGGCTGAAATGTAAGATCCCCAGAGCATGAAGGATAAAGAGGATAGAAACGGGGCTCGCAGATATATGGCAGAAGAGCTGTATGTCGGGAACACCGGGTATCCGTATCTGACTTCGTGTTCCGGGGATTTTTTATATTCTATACACAGATTTTCCGAATGGATGCAAAAGACAAAAAATAAGAAGGACAGGAGAGGAAAAGATGTTTGAATTATTTGAAAATCTGACCAACTGGCTCTGGGGACTGCCGCTGCTGATCACGATCCTCGCTACAGGCGTATATCTGACAGTACGTTCCGGTTTCTTCCAGTTTCGCCATTTTGGTTACATTGTGAAAAACATGTTCAGTAAAGAACGTCGCCAGGAAGGCGGAGATGACGGAAAGAGCCTGACACCGTTCCAGGCTATTTCCATTGCGATCGGAGGTACTGTTGGTGTATCCAATATGTCCGGTGTTGCAACGGCTATTGCAACAGGAGGACCTGGGGCATTATTCTGGCTCTGGATCGCAGCGCTTCTTGCCATGGTCATCAAGATGGCAGAGGTAACACTTGCTGTATACTACAGAGAGAAACAGCCAAACGGTGAGTACCAGGGAGGCCCGACCTACTACATGCAGAAGGGGCTTGGCGGAGAGAAAAAGCTTCCTTTCTGGAAACTTTTTGCAGTACTGTTCGGCGGCTGTATTTTCATGACATGGTTCATTACTTTGCAGAATTATACAGTATCAGAGGCTGTCGGAAGTACCTTCCACCTGCCGTACATCGTACCGTCACTTTTGTATGTGGCAGCGATTTATCTGATCATCATCGGCGGTGTAAAGAAAGTCGGCGTGATCTCTTCCTATATGACACCGATCATGTGCATGCTTTACATTGTAGGCTCTCTCGCAATACTGGTAGTGAATTTTGACAAGCTGCCGGAAACCTTTGGACTGATCTTCAAGGGTGCATTTACAACACAGGCGGCAGTCGGCGGATTTATGGGAGCCGGTGTTGCAACAGCAATGCGTCTTGGCTTTGCCCGTTCCGTATACAGCAACGAGGCAGGCTGGGGAACATCTCCAATGATCCATGCTTCCGCAAAGACAGACCATCCTGTAAAACAGGGACTGATGGGAGCATTTGAGGTATTTGCAGATACTATCGTAGTCTGCTCCATGACAGGTCTTGTCGTTATCACCACAGGCTACTGGAATTCAGGACTTCAGGGGTCCGAGCTGACACTGACAGCATTTGAGTCCGGAATGGGCTCTGTTGCGAGAGCATTGATCGCGATCAGTATTTTCCTTTTCGGACTGACAACATCAACCGGATGGTTCACCTACTACAGCGTGATCCTGAAGCACTGGCTGAAAAACAATCAGAAGGTTCTGAAGATCGCAGAGAAGATTTTTATCCTTGGAACACCATTATGGGGTCTTCTGGTCACAGTGCTTACTCTTTACGGAAACGGAACACCGGCACAGCTGTGGGTAATTGCAGACTTTACAACCGTATTCCCTACATTTGTAAATGTTGCCACATTATTTATCTTAAGTGGTACCTTCTTTAAACTGCTGAAGGATTACAAGGCGCGTTACATGGGAATCGGTAAAGTAGATAAGGATATGGCACTTTTCTACGAGGATAAAAAAGAAAAAGAGGAAAAATAAACAGTGGATACAATTTTTTTTAACGGATGTATAAGAACACTGGATGACAGTGAAAAAGTGGCAGAGGCTGTGGGAATCGAAAATGGCCGGATCGTTTTTGTGGGAACTGATAAAGAAGCGGAAGCTTTTTCCTGCAAAAAGCGGATCGACCTTAAGGGAAGGCTGATGCTGCCCGGTTTTGTGGATACACATATGCATATGCTGCATTATGCATTTGTGGAAAGATCTGTAAAACTGTTTGACTGCACAAGTGTTGAGGAAATGCTTGCCGCAGCAAAAAAAAGACTGGAGGAGAGCAAAGGTCAGAAGCTGACCTGGCTCTACTGCAGAGGCTGGAATGAGGAGCATTTTGATAAGCCACGCTATCCGCACAAGGATGAGCTGGATGCGCTCTCAACGGAAATCCCCATCATTATGGTGCGTGTCTGCGGGCATGTGGCTGTGTGCAACAGCTGCGGTCTAGAGCTTCTGAAAAAAATCCCGGAGTTCCCGGAGATTGAGAAGGAGGTTGACCTGGATACCGGACTTCTGAAGGAAAATGCAGTACAGTTTTATTCTTCCGTATTGGAAGCACCATCCCAGGAAGAAGTGGAAGGCTACATCAAATACAGTGCGAAGAAGCTGAATGAATGTGGATTTACAGGTGTACAGTCCGATGATCTTGCCTCACTTCCGGGGAAAAACTGGCGTCGGATCATGGCCTCCTATAAGGCACTGGATGCCAGAGGAGAGCTGAGTATCCGCCATTATGAGCAGTGCCTTTTTGAGCGGGCGGAGGATGCGAAGGCTTTTATTGAGGAAGGATATCGTACCGGACAGAGGGGAGAAAACTTTACGATCGGGCCGATGAAGCTGATCCAGGATGGTTCTCTTGGTGCAAGAACAGCGGCTATGAATGAGCCTTACGAGGATGCACCGGGAAATACGGGGATCATCACATTCAGTCAGGATGAGCTTGACGATCTGTTTGCTTTTTTTGACCGGCATCAGATGCAGGCGGCAGTACACTGTATCGGTGACCGGGCCATGGATATGGTCATTGAGGCTGCTGCGAAGTCTCCCTTCCGGAAAGACAACAAAAAGGGCAGACATGGTATCGTTCATTGCCAGATCACCAACCCACGTATTCTGGAGAAAATGAAGGAGCAGGATCTTCTGGCTTATATTCAGCCGGTGTTTATTGATCTGGATATGAACACAGTAGAACCGGCGGTGGGTGCACGTCGCATGGATAAGATCTACGCATGGAAGAGCATGCTGGATATGGGGATTCATGCAAGTGGCGGTTCCGATGCGCCGGTGGTAAGCTTTGATGCCATGGAAAATATTTACTTTGCGGTTACCCGCAAAAATATAAAGGGCCAGCCTGAGGAAGGATGGATCCCGTCCGAAAAAATGTCTGTGGATGAAGCGGTGAAGCTTTTTACAAAAAATGCAGCTTACGCTTCCTATACAGAGAAGGAGAACGGAACGATTGAAACCGGGAAAAACGCGGATCTTGTAGTTCTTGAGAAAGATATTTATTCCATTGATCCCGATGAGATCAAAACGGTGAAGGTGGATATGACAGTTCTTGGCGGCAAAGTCGTCTTTGAACGGGAATAAACCATTCCCATAAATATTTATGAAAAAGAAAAAGGAGGAGAGTAAGATGAAGAGAAAACTGGCACTGCTTCTGACAGTGACAATGCTGGCAACAAGTGTGTATACACCGTGGCTGGCAAATGCGGCAGAGTTTACTTCCGGTGAAGAAAACTCTCTGTACACGGAAGAGAAACCGGAAACAGAAGAAATTGAAGAAGAACCGGAAGCAGACACAGAAGAAGCCGGAGAAGAGGAGGTACAGGAAGATATCCTTTCCGACGAAAACACGGACACTGGTGAAGTGGAAGAGATCCAGCCATCAGAGGAAATGACAGAGGAGGAAGAAACACAGGAGCTTCTGCCAGAGCCGGCTGATGGAGAACAGGAATCTGCTTTTGAGGATGGCCAGACAGAAGAAGCCGGCGCAGGTACCACAGGCGTCTGGAACGGACTTAACTATAAGGTATCCAATGGGGAAGTAACGATCCTTTCAGTGGTCTATGATCAGCATTTTGACAAAGACGGGAAAAAGACCGGGGAGGATCGCTGTCAGCAGACAGACGGAAAGATCCCTTCAAGTATCGCAGGCTATCCGGTTACGGAGATCGCAGGAGGAGCTTATGCGAACTGCATTAACATGACCGAGGTGGTCATTCCGTCAACAGTGAAGAGAGTGGAAAGGGAAGCCTTCAGCGGCTGTACTTCCGTTCGCAGTATTTCACTTCCGGATAATGGAGTTACCATCTGTGCCGGTGTTTTTCAGGGCTGTACGGCACTGAATTCTGTTCATATACCGGCATCTGTAAAGGCGGATGGATTCATCGGAGAGAGTCCGGCCTATGCAGGCGTATTTGCACGATGCAGCGCACTGCGGAATGTAACCTTCGGAGAAGGCATTACCGCGATCCCCAAGGGATTCTTTTTAAGCTGTACCGGACTTCTCAGTATCAATATACCGGACAGTGTGACAAATATCGAAAAAAATGCGTTTAACAGCTGCGTCAATCTGAAAGATGTCCATCTTTCCGCAAAGCTTGAGTCTATCGAAGCAGGAGCCTTTAATAACTGTGAAAGTCTGAGCAAGATCCAGCTGCCTTCCACACTGAAGGTTTTAAGAGGCAGTGCGTTCAGCGGAACCAGTCTTACAGAAATCAATATTCCGCCACAGATGAAAACAGAGGATTATACCGCAGCCAACAGAGCATGGGGAGGACCGTTTGCAGGTCTGACAACACTTAAGAAGGTTACATTTGATCAGGGAATGGAAGAAATCCCGAGAGGTATTTTTTATTCACCGGGGTCAATGCTCATGCTGGAGGAAGTGGTTCTGCCGGATTCCGTAAAAAAAATCGGCTATCGGGCATTCTGTGACTGCGGATATCTTAAAGAGATCACACTGCCCAAAAACCTGGAATTTATCGATGCAGATGCATTCTGGAACTGTACGGATCTGAAGCTGAGCAGAAGTGAACTTCCGGCATCCCTGAAAGTCATCAACGGTTCTGCGTTCTATGGCTGTAAAAATATTGACAGGATCGTATTTCCGGATGGACTGGAATTTCTTGGAGGAAGTGCCTTTGGAGGCTGTACAGGCCTTACCGAGATCAATGTGCCGGCAGGTGTTGATACTGCTTACCGGGAGGCCGGACCTTTTGTAGATTGTTCCAATCTAAAAAAGGTTACATTCGCAAAGGGAATCGATAATGTTCCCTACAGCATTTTTGAGAACTGTAAAGGTCTTGAAACCGTAGAGATCCCGGATACAGTGAAAGAAATCGAGTCCTATGCCTTCAGCGGCTGTGCAGGGCTTACAAAGGTGAATATTCCAAAGAACGTAACACAGATCGACAAAGATGCATTTCTGAAATGTAGTGCGCTGAAGGAAATCCAGCTTCCGGAATCGCTGGGCTATATGGGATCGGAGGTCTTTAAAGCATGTACGGCACTGGAGAAGATCGCATTTCCTTCCCGGAATATTGCAAATGGAACGGGCTCCAATATTTTTGCGGAGTGCAGTTCCCTGAAGAATGCTACGATCCCTTCGGCAGTTACAAAACTTAGCGATGAGCTTTTTGATGGCGTATCAGAAAATTTTGCCATCTACGGATATACAGGATCCTATGCAGAAAGCTATGCAAAGGACCACTCATTCAAGTTTGTTTCCGTAGGAACCACAGAAAAATTAAACTTTAAGATCACATTCAACAAAAATGCGAAAAAAGCAGTGCTGTCGGAGAAACAGAAGACAAAGCTCCTGAAAAAGGGAGAGGTATTCGGAACCCTTCCGGTACCTGTCTATAAGGGATATTATTTCCTGGGATGGTATACCAGAGCAGGAAAAGGCGGCACGAAGATCACTTCCAAGTCTTTATTACTTCTGCCCCAGGATCTGACATTATACGCACACTGGGCAAAAGCAGATCTGACCAAGGCAAAGATCACCGTTGGAAGCCGTACCTGGAACGGAAAGGCATCCCTTCCAAAGGTAACGGTCAAATTTAACGGTATAACCTTAAAATCCGGTAAGGATTATAAGGCATCGACCAAAAGCAAAGAGCCGGGAACCGGAAGTGTGACTATTAAGGGATCGGGTGCTTTTGCAGGATCAAAATCTGTAAAGAAAAATTTCAAGATCAATAAGGCTGCACGTACACTGAAGGTATCCAATGTGATCAAAGGCGCTGGCAATAAAGGAAAAACGTTCACCATTTCCACAAAGATCAACGGAGGTAAGGCAGATAAACCGAAGATTACCTTTAAGAGCAGCAATTCTTCCGTTGCAAAACTAAACGGGAGTAAGGTGACATTTCAGAAGACGGGATATTCTTATATTACCGTAAATGTAGGCGCCACAAAGCATTACAAGGCAGTATCCAAAAAGGCTCTTGCGGTTCTTCAGGGAAAACAGAGCATTACCTTAAATCCGGACGGAATGAAAAAAGGCACAAAAGCCAATACCTATGTTACCTCCGGTGAACTTCTGGCGAAGCCATTAAGAGTCAAGGCACTGGATGAGGCGGCAGTTACCTGCAGCGTAAATGCATCCGGATTAAATGGAGAAGCATGGATCACCGGCGGAGACAAGCTTACGGCAAAGGGTAGAGGAAAGATCACCATCAGGCTCACCGCAAAAGAGAGTAAGCATCATGTTTACCCAAAGACAACCAAAACCATTACGGTGGAGGTGAACGGTTTTGCCGTTTACGGCAAGGAATGGGCTTATGAACAGAACAATAACGGAACCATAACCCTGGTAAGATATTATGGAAAGAATTCCAAGGTCGGTATTCCGTCAAGCCTGAGCATAGCTTCCTCTGCAAGAAAAGTAACAGCACTGGGGGCGGGACTGTTTAAGAACAATACGACGATAACGTCCGTAAGCATTCCTTCCAGCGTAAATACCATTGGAGCCAGTGCATTTGAGGGCTGTAGCAGCCTCAGTGAGGTCAGCAATTCTTCTGCACTTAAGAAGATCGGCGCAAATGCCTTTAAGAACTGTAAAAAACTTAAAAATATCGAATTACCGGAAACGGTTACATCCATTGGTGCTGCAGCGTTTATGAACTGTTCTGCACTTACCATGATCAGGCTTCCTTACGAGCTTACTACCATTGAAGCAAATACTTTCTCCGGATGTACCGCAATGGGGGGAGCGCTGTATCTTCCGTTAGATCTGGAGACTATCGGAGATTCTGCTTTTGAAAACTGCCGGGCTATCGGCAAGGTACACGTTTTCGGTTATGTGACCAGAATCGGAAAAAATGCTTTCCAGGGCTGCGAAAGCCTTACAGAAGCAGCTTATGCCGGAATCAAAAGAGGATGGACCCAGTCTATTTCCTGGGGCGCAGGCAATGAAAAACTTAAAAACGCAAGCCTTACCTCCTATGTTTACGGAGAAAACTTTCTTTCAAGTTTCGTGAAGATGTCAGAAGAAGAATTCCTTACAGATCATGCAGATTACCTTGGAAATGCAGAGATCAGCAAGGTTGCAAAAGAATTGCAGAGTGAATCCTATAGTGCAATGGCATCAAAAAGTAAATTTGATGATATGGCAGCAGCACTGATCAGCCAGCTGGAAGCAGGCACACCGAATGTAAAAGCCATATTTGAACATTTTACCGGTGTAAGCTACAGTGAAGATAAGCTTAATATGGAGATGGGCAGAGAGCTTCTTCAGAATATGCAGGAAGAGGACTGGAACAGAAGATATGATTCGCTGGCAGATCTGTTAAAAGTAATAAATGGATTTTTCGGTGAAGCCAAGAATATCCGTGAAAGCTTTAAACTGGACGGAAGAACCCGTTATCAGTTTGCCCGGACAGTTTCCTCAAAGTTTTTAAATGGAGCGGTAGATGCCAGCAAACTGAATAATGCATTTAAACTGTTTACGGATAACTGGGGCAAGATCGAAAAAGCGAACAAAGCAATTGGAAAGGGATTAGACCTTTATGACTTTGTGATCTCCTGGATGCTGGTCCTGCATGTAGAATATGATCAGATCGTACAGCTGATGCATCTGGTTCCGACAGACAGCGGTCTTTATACAGGACTGAATAAGCTGGAACAGTGGTACAGTAAGGATATCTACAGTATGGCGGTGGATTATATAGCAGATGATATTCTGAGTGAAACAGCAGACATTACCAATGATCTTATAACAAAAGGTATCGTAAATACTGTATGGAAGGGGCAGAAGCTGGATGCTTCCAGTTATACCCTTGTAGCAAAATGGGGATTTAAACTGGTGGGCAAGGCATTTAGCGGAATCCAGCCATCGATCTCAGCTTACAATAAGGCATGGATCACTATCTGTAATACAAGATATCTTCAGTCCCAGATGGAAAATCTGCGAGTAAAACTGGCAAACGGCCAGAATGATAATACAAACAGAAAATATTTTGCAACAGCAGCAAAGGCATACTTCGCATCTCTGCGTCAGCAGGTTGAGTATGTATCCAAAGCTGTTGACAGCAAACAGTCCAGCGAGCTTATGTTCCTGTACAGAAGATACGAACCAGGACTTACCTACAATTCCTACATCTATTCCCAGATCGCACGGTATGAGGGAATCTGACAAAAAAGGAGAAAACTGTAAATAACGCCAAAAAAGCTGTCCGTAAATGCGGGCAGCTTTTTTTACGGGAAACTGAGAAGATGTTACTGTTCACTCCGTTCTCAGTAACAGTAAAATTGATACATGGAAAATACTGATTGAGAAACAAGGGTAAACTGGTTATAATAAAATTAAGAAGTAAGCAGAGCATAGAATGATCAGTAGAAAATGAGGGATGATATATGCCAAAGATGATGCAGGATTTAATCGAACAGTATGTAGAAGAGATCAAGAAGATCTATGGTTCCTATGTACGCCAGATAATCCTTTATGGTTCATGTGCAAGGGGTGACTTTCGTCCGGATTCTGATGTGGACATTATGATTCTGGCAGATATGTCAGATCTGGAATTAAAGGCATATGCACAACAGCTCTCGTACATGACCTATGACTTTAATATGGATCATGACACGGATATTAAGCCTATTGCAAAAAGTGAAGCACATTTTAACAAGTGGATTGTGAACTATCCATTTTATTCCAGTAAACTTGCAGAACAAATTTCAAATGGTAGTTATGGAATAGAAAATATGGATGCAAAATATCTGGCAGAAGATTTGATCGAGAATGAGCCGAAGCTTTTTGGATAAATTTTTTTACTCTGAATGATATACTGTAAAAGCAACAATAATAAAGATAAAAGCACTCTCTTTACATATAGTAACAGGCAGTATTTACATATCCACAAATTTCAGAACAACAAGGAGAACCGTATGGATCATTTCAAATTACACTCCGAATACAACCCACAGGAGACTAGCCTCAGGCTATCGAAAAACTGGTCAATCATTATAGTGCTTCTTATTGTAGTGGGAATATCTATGGTTACTTTTGGATCCATCGTATGTAATAAATTGCGACAACCACAAAACTATATTGAAGCAGTAGACTCAGATAGTATAGAAATGAAAACTGCTGAATTGTTATCAGGAATTGATGGAACAATGATGTTTCGATACAATTCAAGGGATACATTTAAAACGTTATCTATTTACTTGTCAGAATATCAGCTTGGACAACGAGTTTCACATAAAAAAGTTTTGGAACTTTCCTATGAAGATGTGAAATCTTCCACAAATGGATTGATTGTCATTACACCGGATTTTGATAATTTTACTGCAAAGCTCATCGCAGCAGATAAATATTCAAAATATATGACAGAAATACCAATTTTGGAGGGAGTTAAAAACAGGGAATATTATGGAAGATCAGCAACGACTATTGAAAACAAATGCAGGATAGAGTATGGAACAGAGCAAGGATTAGCAGCACTGATTTATGGAGAAAAAGGATTAAGCTCGTTGCCAATACAGGATATTGCAGGGGAGCATATAGATACAGATAATGAGTACATGTATTACTATTCGGTTGAATTTATAAAATAGCACTAATAAAAAGAAGAGGATGTCACGTAATCTGCTTTGATTCGTTGGCATCCTTTTTTGACATTTAGGACAATAAGCGGGAATCCTCGGCAATTCAATTACCGAGATGAAAGCGCAAGATTGTGCATATCTGCACATTGAAATAATATAATAATCTCCCAATCCCTTGATATTAATGCCGTAACCGGCATATAATCATTCGAAAATATGTTCGATTTTTGTTGCGCATTTTTATTCGTTATGTTATACTATATGTATGAAAGAAAATCTAATACATTACAGGACTTGTGTGTGTAATATTAATTACCATATGGTGTGGTCGGTGAAATACCGGCGGAAGATATTAAACCCAGAAATTGAGGAATACCTAAAGGAACTGGTGCAGCAGATCGCTGAGGATAAAGGTTTTACCGTTCATTTATTTGAATGTGGTGAAGGTGATCATGTCCACTGTTTTGTATCAGCTCCACCAAAGCTGTCCATAACAGCGATCGTCAAGTATCTGAAGGGGATCACCGGTAGAAAACTGTTCGAACGTTTTCAGGAAATAAGAGACCAGCTATGGAAGGGAGAGCTGTGGAACCATTCCTATTATGTGGAAACGATCGGATCTGTATCTGAGGAGAATATCCGCCGTTATATTGAGCATCAGAGCAAGTCGTATTAAACCAAGGTGGAGTGTAGATTTCTATCTGCATAGCTGTCCAAAGGGGGAAGAGGAATGCTGCTGTCACACAGAACATCTGTAAAGATCCGGCCGGAATATTCCAATATCATAGGGCATATGTGTTATGCAGCTTCCAAACTCTGGAATGTCTGCAACTACGAACGTCATCATTATAAAGAGCTGGGACTGGAAAAGTATCCTGACTGGTATTATCAGAAAAAAGCGCATAAAGGAGATCTGTGGTACAGACAGCTTCCGTCACAGACAGCACAGGAGATCTGCAAACAGCTGGACAAAGCATGGAGATCTTTTTATGTCCTGAAAAAGACCGGAGGGATCAAAGATCCAAATCCGCCCCGTTTTAAACAGGACAATATCCCGGTCACATACATGCAGATGGGGATCCGGCATGAGAAAGGTTCAGATCGGTTGCGGCTGTCTCTGCCAAAGGATCTGAAAAGCTATATGGAAGAAACCTACGGGATCCATGAAAGATTTCTATATCTTGAAAATAAGATTTTCAGGGACATGGATCATATAAAACAATTGCGGATCTATCCGCCGGAAAACGGAAAATGTGACCTTATCGTTATCTATGAGATCGAAGGGACAGAGCAGCTTTCCCAGAATGGACATTATTTATCTATTGATCCTGGACTTCATAATCTGATGACCTGTTATGATTCCGGAAACGGTCGGACTTTTATCCTTGGAAGGAGATATCTTTCATTGGAAAGATACTTTCATAAAGAGATCGCCAGAGTGCAGTCTGTCTGGTATGCGCAGCAATCGGAAAGAGGGATAAAATATCCAAGATCATCGAAACATATCCAGAGACTTTACAGAAAAAAGCAGAATACAGTGAAGGATTATCTTCATAAAGTGACCAGATGGATTGCAGAATACTGCAGAAAAGAAGATATCCGCTGTGTGGTTGTGGGAGATATCCGAAATATCCGTAAAGAGAAGGATATGGGGCATAAGGTCAACCAGAAGTTTCACGGACTGCCATATAACAAGCTGTATATCATGCTGGGATATAAGCTGAAACTGTATGGGATCCAATTGATAAAACAGGAGGAAAGCTATACCAGCCAGTGCAGTCCGTTATCACCGGAAGTATCAAAAAGATATGCAGAAGCATCAAACCGAAAAGAACGGGGCATGTATATAACTGAAGGAGTAAGCTACAATACAGATGCAGTAGGCGCATTTAATATCCTGCGGAAATATCTTTCCGCATCCGGAAAAGAGAAGACACTGTCCGTAACCGGACTAAAAAATCCAGAAATAATAAAAGTAGCTGTATAGCCGAAAGGCAAGCAGTATTGGTGTCATGGACGCACCCTGAAAAAAGGCGGTATCCCGCCAGATTTCAGATGCTCTGGTAACTAAGTTGCCGAGTAGTTCACTTTTTATGACATTATAGATTTCATAACCTATTTCTTATTTTTCGGTATTCTCTCGGTGAATATCCTTTCAACTTGTGAAAAAGCCGGCTGAAATAAAGCTGGTTATCATATCCGACAATCTTAGAAATCTCATGGATGGAATAAGTTGTTGTTTCAAGTAACATCTGAGCATTGTTGATGCGGATTCCCACAATGAATTGCATTGGTGTAGAACCGGTATATTTTTTGAAATTTCGGATAAACCAGCTGACACTCATGCCTCGTGAGGCAGCATAATCATCAATATTGATATTTTGATTGTAGTTTTCACTGAAAAAGGTAACAGCATTATCCATCTCATGATCAAGGTATTCATTTTTTAATATGTGCTCTCTTGTCAGTTCCCGGTGGAAACTGATCAGAAGATGACGTAGCAAAAGGACAAGCATTTCCTCATAATTGTCTTGACAGCGTTGCAGCTCGATAATGATACGCTTGAAAATTTGTTCATATTCATTAGATGTACCCACTTGAAAGACACGTTCTTTATCCGGAAACCCATATTGACGTAAGATATTTTTCACATTGCTTCCTGTGAAGTGAATCCAGTATACTTCTGTCTTATCTTCTCCGTAATATTCATATTTTTGGAGTTCTTTCGGTCTGTACAGTACAATGTTGCCGGCTGGAACAATCGTTTCATTATTTACATTATCAAAATGAAAATGCCCACAACCAGCAGTGATATATATAATCTGATAATCCAGACGACCCTTTGGACGGTAGGTCGGAAGTTTGGGATGTCTGGAAAGACGGTAAGTACCACAGCTACCTACAATCAGCGGACGACTTTTGTCTTTGAAATCCATATGTGAGTGGTTCAAATAACCGGTGTTCAAATACATAGGACAGCACCTCTTTTCGTACTTTTTATCATTGTATCATTTAGTGCATATTTTGTCTAATCCAATTCATAGACATATTTTGCGAATTAGGATAAGCTATATATAACATAGCTAAGGAACGTAAACAAAAAGTAAAGTATAAGGTTTGCTTTAGGAAAACAAAGAACAAAAAAGTATATGTATTGGAGGAGAGCTATTTATGATCGTACCACGTTATTATGAAAATCTAAGCGTACTGCACGAAAATACAATGCCAGCCAGAGCCTATTATATTCCGGCATCCAGAAGAATGGATAACTTGGTGGAACACAGAGAAGAGTCAGATCGTATGCAGTTATTGAATGGAACTTGGAAATTCCAGTATTTTAACAGCATCTATGACATTCAGGATTCTTTCTTTGAGAAGAATTATGATACAGAAAATTTTGATGAGATTCAGGTTCCAAGTGTATGGCAGATGGCTGGATATGATACACACCAGTATACAAACATCCGGTATCCATTTCCGTTTGATCCACCATATGTGCCACAGGACATTCCGTGTGGAGCCTATGTACATACTTTTGAGTACAGTAGAGATGAGAAAGCGCCAAAATCTTTTTTGAACTTTGAAGGAGTAGACAGTTGCTTTTACGTATGGATCAATGGCTCTTACATAGGATACAGCCAGGTTTCGCATATGACCAGTGAGTTTGATGTTACCGATGTACTTCAGGATGGAACGAATACGGTGGCAGTGTTGGTAATGAAGTGGTGTGATGGTTCCTATTTGGAAGATCAGGACAAATTCCGTATGAGTGGTATTTTCCGGGATGTGTACATTTTGAAACGCCCAAAACAGGCAATCAGTGATTATCATATTAAAACAAGAATTGAGGATATGCTTGCGAAAGTAGAAATTGAAATGAAATTCTACTCTCCGTTAAATGTAAAAATTTCGATTGAAGATAGAAACGGAGCAGTTGTAGCACTAGGAAGTATTGCTGAAGAAGGAACAGCTGTATTAGAAATCGCAAGTCCGGAACTTTGGAATACAGAAAATCCATATCTATATAAACTGATTCTTGAAACAGAGAATGAAGTAATTGTAGATCACATTGCATTAAGAAAGATAGAGATTAAAGACCAGGTTATTTATTTAAATGGACAGAAGATTAAATTCCGTGGTGTCAATCGACATGATTCTGATCCGGTTACTGGATTTACAATCAATCCGGAACAGATTACAACCGATCTTACGTTAATGAAGCAGCATAATTTTAATGCGATCCGTTCCAGCCACTATCCGAACGCACCATTTTTCTATGAAATGTGTGACAAGTATGGATTCATGGTAATAGATGAAGCAGATATTGAAGCTCATGGTCCATTTATGATCTACAGAAAAGAAGACACTGATTACAATCGGTTCAAACGATGGAATGAGAAGATTGCAGATGATCCGGTATGGGAAGAGGCAATCGTTGATCGCGTAAAACTCATGGTGGAACGTGACAAAAACCGTTTCTGTATTGTTATGTGGTCAATGGGAAATGAGAGTGCTTATGGCTGCAACTTTGAAAAAGCACTGGAATGGACAAAGAATTTTGATCCAGACCGTATCACACAATATGAGAGTGCAAGATACCGTAATTATGATGAAACATATGATTACAGCAATCTGGATGTGTACAGCCGGATGTACCCAGCGCTTTCCGAAATTCAGGAATATCTGGATAAAGATGGAAGCAAACCCTTCCTTTTGGTAGAGTACTGTCACAGCATGGGAAACGGACCTGGAGATTTTGAAGATTACTTCCAGATGATTCAGGATAATGATAAAATGTGCGGCGGCTTTGTCTGGGAATGGTGTGACCATGCGATTGCTCATGGAACTGCTGAGAATGGAAAGACTATATATGCTTATGGGGGCGACCATGGCGAAGAAATTCATGATGGCAACTTCTGTATGGATGGATTAGTATATCCGGACAGAACGGTACATACAGGACTTTTGGAATACAAGAATGTTTATCGACCGGCAAGGGTTATTTCCTATGACAAAGAAAGCGGAGAACTGGTGCTTCATAACTACATGGATTTTGATGACTTGAAAGATTATGTGAAGATCAGTTATGAGCTGACACAGGATGGTCTTGTGATCAGCAAAGGCATACTTCCGGAGTTTTCTGTGGCACCACATGGGGAAGGAAAAACAAACCTGAAGATCAATGTTCCAGAGAATGGGAAATGTTATTTAAAACTTATTTACCATCTGAAAAAAGAATTGCCACTGTTGGATGAAGACCATATTCTTGGATTTGATGAAATTGAGGTAAGTAAAGAGGATACAAAATGTAAACTTGCAGAGAAATGGATACCAAAAACAGTAGTGGACTCTGAATTACAGGTAAATGAAAATGATACACAGATTCATATCAAGGGGCGTGAATTTGCTTATACCATAGACAAACGTACTGCACTCTTTACAGAGATGAAATTCGCAGGGCGGGAATACTTGAACCATCCGATGGAATTAAATATTTGGAGAGCTCCAACAGATAATGATATGTACATCAAGTCTGAATGGAAGAAAGCCCACTATGATAAGGCTTACACAAGAGCCTATACGACAGAGGTTGTGCAGGGAAAACATGGTGTGAAGATTACAAGCCATGCTTCCGTTGTGGCAGAGACAGTACAGAAGATTCTTGATGTGACGATTACATGGAAAATAGAAGCTGCTGGAAAGATTGATGCAGATATTGCAGTAACAAAAGACGATGAATTCCCGGATCTTCCGAGATTTGGTGTGAGGATGTTCCTGGATAAAAAACTTTCAGCTGCACGATACTTTGGAATGGGACCACAGGAAAGCTATTGTGACAAACATCAGGCTGCGAGCCACGGTTTGTATCAGGCAAATGTAGATGATTTGCATGAGGATTATATTCGCCCACAGGAAAATGGAAGCCATTATGATTGTGAATATGTAGAGCTTAACAACAGCCGATATGGAATTGTGGCATCCGCAGAAAAGGCATTTTCATTCAATGCTTCTTATTATACGCAGGAAGAACTTGAGAAGAAAACGCATAATTATGAACTGACAGAATCAGATAGTGTAGTATTTTGCGTTGACTACGCATTAAATGGCATTGGTTCTAATAGTTGTGGTCCAGTTGTATTGGATCAGTACCGATTTGATGATGTATTATTCCGGTTTCAGTTTACACTGATACCGTATGTAAAGGGATAATAAAGTTTCATGTAACCCGTAAACAAGGAAAGAGAGTCTGATTGTTATGTAAAGTCCGGATATACAGAGCAATCAGACAAAATCAGAGAAAAAAACAGAATTAGATATCATACGGTTAGCCATATTGAGATTCTAAGTGCGATGAAGATGAGGAGCAAAGAAATTCGATGGAAGAAAAAAAGTATTTGAAATGGTATAACAAGATTGGATATGGATCAGGTGATATTGCAGGTAATGTAGTCTATGCCTTCCTGACATCTTTCATGATGGTCTATCTGACGGACTCAGTAGGACTTGCTGCAGGTGTCGTAGGTACCCTGATTGCCGCATCAAAACTATTTGATGGTTTTACGGATATATTTTTTGGATCAATGATTGACAAAACACACAGTAAAATGGGAAAAGCGAAGCCATGGATGCTATACGGATACATTGGTTGTGCCATTACGCTGGTCTGCTGCTTTGCAGTACCAGTCAGCTTGGGAACAACGGCTAAATATGCATGGTTCTTTATTTCTTATACACTGTTAAATGGTGTGTTTTATACAGCAAACAATATTGCTTATTCAGCACTTACGTCACTGATTACAAAGAACAGCAAAGAGCGTGTACAGATGGGATCTTACCGTTTTATTTTTGCATTTTCAACAAGTCTTCTGATTCAGGCGATTACAGTTGGATTTGTAGATAAATGTGGTGGAGATGCTGCGGCATGGAGAACGGTTGCTATTATCTATGCAATCATTGGTCTGGTCGTAAATACGATTTCAGCACTTTCTGTTAAGGAACTTCCGGAGGAAGAACTTAATGAAGGAGAAGTAAAGAATGATAATGAAAAGTATGGAATGGTACAGGCATTCAAGCTTCTTGTCAAAAACAAATATTACATGATGATTTGTGGAACATATATTTTACAGCAGTTATATGGTGCCATGATTGGAGCTGGCATTTATTACATGACATGGGTACTGAAAAATAAGAATTTGTTTGGACAATTTGCATGGTCAGTAAATATTCCACTGATCATTGCCCTGATTTTCACACCGACATTAGTTGGTAAGTGGAAAGGTATGTATAAACTGAACTTAAGAGGTTACGTCTTAGCAGTCATCGGTAGAGCACTTGTTGTTGTTGCCGGATATATGGGCAGTGTTCCGCTGATGATGGCATTTACAGCTCTTGCAGCCTTAGGTCAGGGACCATGGCAGGGAGATATGAACGCAGTTATCGCATCTTGCTCTGAATACACTTATCTTACGCAGGGAAAGAGAATTGACGGAACGATGTACTCTTGTACTTCTCTTGGTGTAAAAATCGGTGGAGGTATTGGAACCGCTGTTGTTGGATGGATGCTTGAGTTCAGTGGATATGTCGGAACAAATGCAACTCAGCCACAGTCTGCACTTGATATGATGCAGTTCATGTATCTTTGGCTTCCGTTAATCTTTGATGTATTGATTATGTTTGTGCTTTCAAGAATGAATGTAGAAGATGCAAATAAAAAACTGAAAGCAGAAAAAGGAATTGCTGCAGATGAAGTAACAGATGCATTAGACATAAATTAGAATTGACAGGAGAAAGCGTTGTCTGGTCGTTGCTCGATGAGACAGTGCTTTTTTCTATATATAAAGTGATAGAACTGTATTTTGAAAATAAAAAAGGACCACTTCATTTTTGTGAAATGGCCTTAAGAAAATATTCAGTTTTCACAAAATAGTCCTTTTAGTATTTATACATGGTAAGGATGCTCAAAATATTCAGTGTAGAATACTAAAAGGCCATTCAGATATTTTTTTAGGTTGCTCATTTGCAATTCCTCCTTTCCTTATTTACAAGTTGATTATAAGATAGGTGTAAAAGGATTGCTTGCCAAATCGAAAGAAGATATAGACAAATGTTGCAAAGGGGAGTATTTCATGCAGTTAAAATATGTTGACACAAAAGAGGAGATCATAGCAATAAATAGGAAGTCAAAACATATTGAACCACATCTTCATAATGCACTGGAGATCGTTTGTGTAACAAGTGGATCATTAGAACTTGGTGTCGGACAGGAACTATACCATATGGAAAAAGGAGATATAGGCTTTGTATTTCCAGATGTTATTCATCACTATCAGGTACTGACACCCGGTGTAAATAAAGCGACTTATCTGATTGCATCGCCATTTACGATAGCCAAATTTGCAGATATCATGCAATCCATGGCTCCTGAATACCCAATCATCAAAGCGGAAAAGGTTGAACCGGAGGTATATAGGGTTATAAATGCAATTTTAGAGACAGAACAGTCGGATATTACTGTTGCACAGGCATATCTTCAAATTGTGTTGGCACGCTGCATAGGAAAATTAAATTTGGTAGAAAAGAGCAGTGTGGGGAGCAACGATCTTATTTACCAGACAGTTTCCTATATATCAGCAAATTTCAAGAAGAAGTTTTCGTTGGAAGAGATGGCAAAAGACCTGGGCGTGAGCAAATATGTTTTATCCAGACTCTTTTCCAAGACATTCCATAGAAACTTTAATCAATATCTTAATGATGCAAGGCTGAACTATGCATGCCATCGTTTGGAAAATACGAGTGATTCTATTACAAATATTTGTCTGGATAGTGGATTTGAAAGTCAGAGAACGTTTAACCGAGTATTTAAAGAAAGATATAAAATATCACCAAGTGATTATCGAAGTACTTGTGTGAAAGAGATGTTGTCATAAAAGGTTCTGTTGATCGAAATATTTACTTTGATTTTACAGTGCTATGTATTTGATTTCATGTGTGGATGATATAATATAAAAATATTTGTAGAAAATAGCGCTTTATTTTATTATGAAAAGAGTAAGGTGTATTCTAAAGAAACAAGAAAGGCAGGGCGCATATGAACATGATAAAATCCATAATCGATTTTAATGAAAAAAAAGGATTCATCTGTGATATGGATGGTGTGATCTATCATGGCAATCAGATATTGCCAGGTGTTCCAGAATTCATCCAGTGGTTGCATGATGAAAAGAAAGAATATTTGTTTTTGACAAATAATAGTGGATATACACCACGAGAATTAAATCAGAAACTGGCTAGGATGGGACTTGATGTGCCAGAAGAACATTTTTATACCAGTGCATTGGCAACAGCCGCATTTTTAAAAGAACAGGCGGCAGGCTGTTCGGCATTTGTGATAGGAGAAGCCGGCCTGTTAAATGCACTTTATGATGTAGGTATCACAATGAATGATGTAAATCCGGATTATGTTGTTGTGGGAGAGGGACGCTCCTATTCATTGGATACATTAACAAAAGCAACGAATTTAGGAAGATAAGCGGGAATCCTCGGTAATTCAATTGCCGAGATGAAAACGTAAACTGTGCATATCTGCACATTATAAGTAAAATATATTTATTTTTTTACTAAAAAATGCTGTATCCAGCTTTATTAAAAAAGAAAATATGTTCGGCATTTTATTGTGATATTCTTAATACTATGCTATACTATATGTATGAAGGAGAATCTTATACATTACCGCACTTGTGTGTGCAATATTAATTACCATATGGTATGGTCAGTGAAATACCGGCGGAAGATATTGAATGCGGAGATTGAAGCATATCTTCAGGAGCTGGTGCAGGAGATCGCAGCGGATAAAGGTTTTACCGTCCATTTGTTTGAATGCGGGGAAGGAGACCATGTGCACTGTTTTGTGTCTGCTCCTCCCAAATTATCCATAACTGCGATCGTGAAATATCTGAAAGGGATCACCGGCAGGAAATTATTCGAACGTTTTCCGGAAATAAGAGAACAGCTTTGGAAAGGAGAGCTGTGGAACCATTCCTATTATGTGGAAACGGTCGGGTCTGTGTCGGAAGAAAATATCCGCAGATATATTGAGCATCAGAGTAAAGCTTATTGAGATCATAGAGGTGGGAAATGCTGCTGTCAAAGAAAACATCCATAAAGGTCAGTCAGGAATATGCAAACGTCATCGGACATATGTGTTATGCGGCATCCAAGCTCTGGAATGTCTGTAATTACGAACGTCAGCATTACAAAGAAATGGGAATGGAGAAATACCCGGACTGGTATTATCAGAAAAAATCCCATAGAGAGGATCTGTGGTATAAACAGCTTCCATCTCAGACAGCCCAGGAAGTCTGCAAGCTGCTGGATAAAGCATGGAAATCTTTTTACGCCTTGAAAAGATCCGGAGGGATTGAGAATCCCAGACCACCGCGGTTTAAACAGGAAAGTATCCCCATTACCTATATGCAGATGGGAATTGTACATGAATGGGACACAGAAAAAGTCCGTCTGTCCCTTCCAAAAGCATTAAAAAGATATATGGAAGAAACGTATCAGATCCATGAGAACTTTCTTTATCTTGAAAATAAGATTTTCAGGGGCATGGATCAGATCAAACAGTTGCGGATCTACCCACCGGAAAAAGGTGAATGTAAAGTTATTGTTGTTTATGAGATTTCAGAGAGGGAAGAACTTTCGCAGAATGGACACTATCTGTCAGTTGATCTGGGACTTCATAATCTTATGACATGCTATGATTCCGGGAATGGGAATACATTTATCCTGGGCAGAAGATATCTTGCATTGGAAAGATATTTTCATAAAGAGATTGCAAGGGTGCAGGCACAATGGTATGGACAGCAGTCTGTGAAGGGAATAAAACATCCAGTCACATCAAAACATATTCGCAGATTATATCAGAAAAAGCAGAACTCGGTAACGGATTATCTACACAAGATCACAAGATACTTTGCAAAATACTGCCGTGAACAGGGAATTACCTGTGTTGTGGCAGGGGATATCCGGAATATTCGGAAAGGAAAAGACCTGGGACACAGAACAAACCAGAAGTTCCACAATCTGCCGTATAACAGGCTCTATAGCATGATGGAATATAAGCTTAAGATGTACGGGATCCGTTTTGTAAGACAGGAAGAAAGCTATACCAGCCAGTGCAGTCCGCTGTCACCAGAGGTGGAAAAAAGATATGCACAGCCATGCAACCGAAAACAAAGGGGACTGTACAGGGACAGAAACCGGAAGTATAACGCAGATGCTGTAGGTGCATATAACATCCTGAGAAAATATCTCTCCGTATCCGGAGAGAAAAAGGAACTGTCCGTAACCGGACTAAAAACGCCAGAAATAATAAAAGTAGCTGTATAGCTCTAAAGAGCAAACAGTAGTGGTGTCATGGACGCACCCTGAAAAGGCGGTATCCCGCCTTAATTCAGATGCTCTGGTAACTCAGTTGCCGAGTAGTTCACTTCTGAAAGGTGCAAAGCTGATCGGAGCAAACTCAGATGTTTCCGGACCGATTGAGAACGGCATTGCTCCTGCTTGTCGTGCATTGATTGCACCTATAGAAATGGCAACAGGTACACAGGCATATTTCTGTGGGAAACCGAATCCACTGATGATGAGAACAGGATTGAATATGCTTGGATGTCATTCAGCAGAAGCTGTAATGGTTGGGGATCGTAGGAAAGTGGTATGTCTACTGTATTGGTTCTCTCTGGATGTTCAACGAAGGATACACTCAAAACTTATGCTTATCTTCCGACAATGGTATTGAATGGAGTGGGAGATATCGCCAGTATGGCAAAAGCAAAAGAGGAATAGTGTGATTAGGCAAATACCAGGAGGTAAAGTATATGATGAAACTTGATAATTTTGTAGGAATGATGACAGGACATTTTGATAATAAGGATCAATTTAATAAGATGCAGGCAGAAGGGAAAACATATCCATATGCGGAACATGTAAATACAATCTGTAATGACAAAATAAATAACCTTCCTGAAGATTTCAAAGGAAAATTTGTTGTTGAAGAGAGTTATTATGAAATTAATGGAAAACGTCATGCATCTCCACATCTTTTTCTTATCACGGAAATAGAACAGGGAATTTTACTTTCTTCTTATAAAATTCCAAAAGGAGAAGATAAAAATACATTTTCATATGATTCTATGAAGAATGTTGATTACTCTAAACTAGAAAAATCTGAAAAATTTAATCCGGCACTTTATCATGAAAAGGACGGAATTTGGGAGGGAGGCAGCACAAGCCAGTTCTCTCCGGTAATGACATTCAAACTTTGGGAAAAGTTTTCCAACAATTTTCTGGAAGTATCGGAAAGCATGGAAGTTAATGGAAAGAGAACTTTTGGATATGATGAACCAATAATTTATAGGCGTGTATAATCAAAGGTCTGCATATTGGGATGAACTTCAGTTTGTAGAGGACTCGATGAATTTGCGTAATATTGGGCGTTACATGAAGGTTAATTTAAGGAAATAATATGGTAAGCAAAAGCGGGATAACTTTTCAAATATAAAAATAAGCGATATTATAAAAATTCTTTTTCAATTAAAAATAAGAAATGATTATCTGCCGTACGACGGCAAAAGAAAAAAGCCGTCGTACAGCAGTCATTTGACACGCCCGTATAAAACGGCGGCTTTGACTTTTCAAAGTCGCTGTTTCTTTGCGTTTACGCAAACTTATCATATTGAGTGAAGTATCGAAAGTGATTGAAATAGACTTAATCCTGGAGGAATATTTCAACGCGGCATGATAAAAAATAGAATAGTAGTGATTGAAAAAAGTACAAATAAGAATCGAACATTTGTACTTTTTTCTTGCGTTAATCTATATACTTTCAAAAATTTATTTGATATAATAGGGACTGTTACAAGAACAGACAGTAAAAATATGACAGGACCGGAGGTTAGTATTTTCAGGTATTTCCGAGTGCTGTTTTATCCGCAAATATTAGTTTTGTGACTTTTATTCGTAACGAGGTGAAAAGGACATCTATTCACCATAAAATAAGCTTTTCGTTACGAATCTGGATACGAATTTTTGGCTGATAATGATCATAGTAAAAGTCACAACTTATTGAACATTAGTAGTTCAATAAGCGTGAATGGAGGGATTTACCATGAATGCAGAAAAAGGACATTCGCAATCCGCTGACAATAGTCAGCTACTTGCTCATAAAAGCAGCCCACAGGGCGGACATGCTTTTAAATTAAAAGCCCCATATAAGCCAACCGGAGACCAGCCACAGGCGATTACAGAGCTTGTGAAAGGGTTCAAGGAAGGCAATCAATTTCAGACTTTACTAGGGGTTACGGGTTCTGGAAAAACTTTTACGATGGCAAATGTGATTCAGCAATTACAGAAGCCGACACTTGTCATCACTCATAATAAGACGTTAGCGGCTCAGTTATACGGAGAGATGAAGGAATTCTTCCCTGAGAACGCAGTAGAATATTTTGTATCCTAGTATCTTGATATTAATTCGTATACTATATATTGAATAAATAAGATGAAATAATACCATATAAAGCACAATAACTGATAGATTAAAAACAAATGGACAAGATGGATTCACTATAACGGTGAACAAAATTCGTCGAAGAAAGTAGTAAAATTGATACATGGAAAATATTGATTGAGAAACGAGGGTAAACTGGTTATAATAAAATTAAGAAGTAAGTAGAGTATAGAATGATCAGCAGAAAATGAGGTGATGATATATGCCAAAGATGATGCAGGATTTAATCGAACAGTATGTAGAAGAGATCAAGAAGATCTATGGTTCCTATGTACGCCAGATAATCCTTTATGGTTCATGTGCAAGGGGTGACTTTCGTCCGGATTCTGATGTGGACATTATGATTCTGGCAGATATGTCAGATCTGGAATTAAAGGCATATGCACAACAGCTCTCGTACATGACCTATGACTTTAATATGGATCATGACACGGATATTAAGCCTATTGCAAAAAGTGAAGCACATTTTAACAAGTGGATTGTGAACTATCCATTTTATTCCAATATTCATAAAGAAGGGGTAGTTTTGTATGGAGCAGCATAATCAGGAAATCGGTACTAGACGGGATCTGGTGTTATATCGTCTGGAAACAGCCCGAAATGATCTGAAATCAGCAAGAGCATTATTTTCTATTGAAGATTATAAAGGAGCCAATAACAGGGCATACTATTCTATTTTTCATGCAATTAATGCAGTACATGCTGTAAGCGGTAAAGCATATAAAAGGCATAAGGATGCTGTGGCAAACTTCAATAAGGATTATGTGAAAACATCAGTGTTTCCAAGAGAAATGGGAAGGAAAATCGGACAGGCAGAAGAGATTCGCCATGCCAGCGATTATGATGATTTTTATATTGCAAGTAAAGAAGAATCAGAACGGCAGATTTCAGTTGCAGATGAATTTATAATTCTGGCAGAAAAATATTGTCTGGAACAGCTTGAACAGCAAAAGGAAAGTACAGATGAATGAAGTTGAAAAGATAACAGCATTCAAAGAACTGGTAGAATTGATTAAAGAAAATTCAAAATATTTACCAGAAGACTTTGATCCAGATGCGGAATTGTAAAAGGGAAGAAAAACTTGGATGTGTATTAAAACCAGAAGATGGCTACTATATTAAAATTTAGGAAGATGCATGAAGTAATAAAAAAGTACAGAACAAACGAAAAAATAAAATTATCAAAAAGTATTGAATACGACAGGAATTATAGGTGATTGAAAGGCAAAGTTTCCTTGTAAAGCAGGGGGCTTTGGCTTTTTGTGTATAAACAGGTATTTAATAAAAAGGTGGGAGTTATGGTAAAGATACACATGATGAAGGCACAGGAGGGGGATTTTATTTGGTTAAGTTACGGAGATATGGAAAAGGAGCATCATCTATTAATTGATGGTGGTGTTAAAGACTGTAGAGAAAGATACGCAGATGTAGTAAGATCTATTTCAGCAAAAGGCGAATCGATAGAAGCAATCATTCTCACGCATATAGACTGCGACCATATTGCTGGTGCATGTGAGGGGATTGCCAAAGTTGATGCTGGAATTCTTCAAAGAACGGTTAAAAAGATTATTTTTAATGCATCTAAAAAAATACATAAAGAAATTCTAGTATCAAAAAATTCTGGAGAATATGGGGTTAAAGAAGGAATTGAATTTTGTAAGATATTAAAGGAAAAGGGAATATACGATCGCATTGTTGAAAGAACAATAGCTGGTGAGATTATCAACTTGGAAAATGGTGCGTTGCTTAAAGTTATAAGTCCTGGTGAAAAACAATTAGAAAAATTGTTAGACAAATGGGAATCATATGAAAAAAAACAACTATCGGTTGGTTATTCACCTAATTTAGAGAAAGTTAAGCAGAACTTAGCCGATTTAATGAGAGATAAATCAGGAATAGATAGTTCTGTGAATAATGCTTCTTCAATAGCACTTTTATTTGAATATCAGAATATAAAAGGAGCATTTCTGGGAGACGCAAAGCCATCTATATGTATGGAAGGAATGAAAGAATTTGATATAAAGGACGTTTATCCTGTTGATTTTGTTAAGCTTTCGCATCACGGAAGTATAGCGAATACGAATTTAAAACTGCTCAAAAAGTTGCCTACAGTTAATTACTTATTAAGTACAAATGGTCATGAGAAAAAGGTACCTTCTAAGGTTGTAATTGCAAAATTACTTAGAAATTGTCAAGAGGAAAATAAACCAAAAATAGTGCTTTATTGTAATTATGATTGGTGGGAAAGTCAATATCACAATAAATATTTTACCCAGAAGGATAGGCAGTTGTATATAGATACGGGTGTTTTAAAGATAAATTTGCTTGGCGGAGAAGGAACAAGTGTGAAGGATGGATTGATATTATATGGAAAATAGAGAGTTTCTTGAGCAAATACAACAATATGCGGTACGTATAGGAAATGCAGGAGATAAAGAATTATATGGTTCGGGAACATTATTTCTTGTATCAAAAAGAAAAAAAGTGTGTGTTCTTACGGCAGCGCATGTTGTATATTCATTGATGGGAAAAATAAAAAAACAAGAATTAAAAATTTGTCTGACATGCAAAGATAAAAAAGATGATATCCATTGTATTATTGTAGATGATACGAAATGTATATGCATTTATTCAGAATATAATAAAAATAAGAGGAAAAAGGAATTTTTTAATGATCTAGCTTTAATAGACATTCCATGGGAGAGTTGGATGGATGATATGACAGGTTTTCGTTTGGCTTCAGGGAATAGCGGGGTTGAGATTAAGGGATATGGATTTCCGCTGTCACTTGATGAAGAGAAGGACAGAAGTCTAGCAGATTTATTTGCTGGAATTGAATGCCTTACTGGTACAATAGAATCCCAAAATGTCGGAAGACTAGCAATCAAATATGATGTGCATACAGGGAGTGATATCGAGAGAGACAGCATAATGGAGGGATATTCAGGAACCGGTTTATTTTCGCTTGAAACAGATGGGATTTGTTATAGGGGACTAGTGTCATGTTCACGAGGCGATAAAACAGCAGGCTATACGATGTGGGCTACAGATGCTGGAAAAATAACAGAACTAATGAAGGAAAATAATATTGAAATAGAATGTCCGGAGTCATTTGAACCGTATGGAAAACTTGTGGCTGATGAATTTTCAGAGTACAAAAAGAATAGTAAACGTATTTGGAATGGAGCAACATATAAATTAATTAAAAATCAAGGGATTAGTCCAAAAGATTTTGAAGTGCAGACTAGAAGTGTATTTTTATGTGCAGGTGAAAGAAAATTATGTGATGAGTTCTGGAAAGGCAAATTGAAAGAACTTGTTGTAATGAAAGAAATTCAAGAAGTAGCATGTGAAGAGCTGATTAATCCAATAATGCAATTGCCGTCCAGGTGTGGTGGTAAGGATGTTGTTTTGAAGTTTTTGTGTACGGAATATAAAGCGGAATATATTTTGGGGAAGATGATTGAAGATAGACAATTTGCAAAGGACGGAGAGTATCGGAACAATATGATTCTTTTGGTTAATAGTCCTAAAGGACATGATAATCATATGACTATAATTCCCAGAGCAGATTGCCGTAGCATTATGACAGATATAGCGGATGACTCTACCTGTATAGAAGAGTTAAGTGAGTTGACAGAAAATATTTTAGGTGAAGATCAGAAGAATGCTGAATTTGATATCATAAAAGGTGTAATGGAAAACTGTAATATTGCAGCATTTGGAAGCGGCAGATTGATGGATGTATTAACGAAGGATACAATTGAAAAAATGAAGACAAAATGGAACAGCTTTTTGGAAGAATTGTGGGAGATATAGAATATGGACAAATGGAAAAGGCAAGATATAAATAATCTGGATTTTAAAGAATTGTGTGAGAGTTTTTATTACTATAAAAGAAAAATGGGATATGGTCCAGCTGCAATTGAAGAATACGATGCGAATGTGTTTATCTGTATATTTAAGGATAAGGAGCAATTGATAAGCAACTGGGAAAAAATTAATTATATGATAGCATTTCGTGTACAAAAAAGGAGTGAGATAATAATTGAAAAAAGTAATTTTTATTTCTGTTTGTTTGTAAATGAGTCTATTGGAAGTGATAATAAAAGCAGGATTCAGGGAAATTCTTTCTGTGCAAAAAAATACATTTTTGAAGAAAAGTTAATGAATGAGAAAGAATATTTGGAAAGGGTTGACGCGAGGATTTTTTCTCTTGAAATAGAGAAAACGGTAGGTGAGACATTTAAAATAAATCGAATTGAGCTTCAGAATTTTCGAAGATATGAAGGTAATTTGAAAATTGATTTAACCGGAAAAAATAAAAAACCATCTGCTTTTACATTGATATATGCCCCAAATGGTTATGGAAAAACAAGCTTATTTGATGGTCTGGAATATGCGTTTAAAGGAGAAGTTGAGCGGATTGTGGATTTGATAAAAAGTAATAAAGATCAACCTTTAAAAGGGGCTATATATCATAATAAAAATTGTGCAGATAAGCCTGCATATTCTCAGATTGAATTAGAAGACGGACGCATTATTAAACGCAATGTAGCATCAATTAAAGACGGAAAAAATGACAGTAGATTAAATCAATTAGGAAAAAATAGTGGATTAAATATTATTGGTTCGACTATGGATAAAGAAAAATGGAATCGAATAATACTTCCGCATGATAAAATTGATACGTTTATTTCAGCATATACTCCAACAGAAAGGTACAAAGAGTGGATGAAAAGTGCACCAGAGTTGGAGGCAGAACGTGAAAATTTTATAGAATCATATAAAGCATTAAGAGATAAAGAAATATCTTTGGAGAAAATAGAAAAAGAAATAAAAGAACTGAAAAAAGAGTTGACTAAAATAGAAAAGTCAAAAGTAGCAGTTATTCAGCTGGGTAAATTATGTGAAGAATATAATGCATTGGCAAAATCGGAAGATAGTCTGTTTTTTAATGAAACAAAGAGTAGTTTAGAAATATACAATAATCTACTTAATAAAATAGCAAAAAGAATACGATATATTAAGGGTGAGGTGTTGACTTCGTATGATTTAAAATTAGAACAAGGAAAAAACATCAGAAATGGTAAAATTAGAGATGCTGAAAGCTTAGAATTTGAATTAAAGAATGTAGAAGATAAAAAGCAAAAATTTATAGAACAGAAAGATAAATACAGAAAATTCGTAAATATTGAAAAAGATATAAAAACAATAGAAGAAAAATTCGATCAATTAAAGAAAAAGAAAGATCCATTGGATACAATTTATGAGTTAGGTATAGAAAGAGTGGAGGATGAAAAAAATAGATATTTAGAGTTAAACAAAGAGATAGCAGGAATTGAAAAAACAGAGAAATATTTTGAACTGGAAAATAAAAAGTCGGAAAAAGCTTTTAATGATTTAATAAAGAAAACTACTGAAATTCAAAAGATTATTGATTCAAAAGAAATGCTGATTTCAATTGAGGAAAAAATTGAGACCATTTCAAAAGAAAAAAAGAATATATTAATCAAAAAACAGGATATTCGAAGAATTAAGGAAGCTATAAATAAATTTGATGAATTGATAAAATTAAAAAAGAAAGAATCGGAACGAATAGATACAATTAAAATTCCTAGAAATATTTCTGAATTATCTATAATAAAATGGGCGGAAGTAGAGAGTTTTTTATCTAATGAAGAACAAATGCAATTGAAGACGTATGAGAACTGTTGGAGGGAGTTGAAAAAGGAATTAGAAGTAAGAGAAGAAATTCAAAATCAGGAAAATAAGATTGCTGAAGAAACTAAGAAAATATGTGAACTTGGAAGCGAGTTTTTGTTAAATCATAGAGAACAGACAAGCTGTCCATTATGCAAAGAACCTTTTGCGAACTGGGAAGAATTATTTGAAAGAGTGAATCGAGTTGGAAAAACAACTGAAAAAGAAAATCGAGAAAAAAGACAGCTGATAATTAATCACATAAATGAGTTAGATATTGAGTATGAAAAATTTTATAATATGTTTTTCTCAAAAAAGGAAAATGAACAAGTAAAGCGGCTAGATCAGCTAATTATATATGAACGTGAAAAAAATAATAAAGAGATTCAGTTGGGAAATTTGGAGATAGAAATAGATAGTTTGAGAAAGAAAATACAATTAAATGAAGAATGGTTGGAAAACCAAGATATTATTTTAAATGAGTATTCAATGGAAGAATGGGAGATGTGGTTAGAAAACAAAAAAGTAGAATGCCGAAAATTGCAATTACAAAAGGATGAGTTGAAAAAGAAGATAGAAGAATTACATACAATAAGACAGAACAATAAGGCACATGTTGAGATTAAAAGCAAGCAAAAAGAAAGTATTATAGACAATAGTAAATTATATTCAATGATTCTATTCTTGATGGAGAAACCTGATGAGTTTGATGTGGGATTTGAAAGAAATTCTTTGAAAACGAGCATCGAATTATTAAGAACTGAAGAGAAAAAGAAACGAAATGATTTGATGAAATATAAAGAATGTGGACAAATAGATGAAATGGATATAAAGCAAAAAGTATCTGAATGTGATACAGAGATTGCAAATTTACAAGAACTAAAAAAACAAGCATGTATTTTTGAAAACTTTTCTCCAGAAGGAATGGAGAAAAGTATAAATACATGGGAAAAGGAAAAAAAGAATTATGAAGCACAATTGGAATTGTTATATGAAATGAGGGAAGAAAACGGTGCAAGAACATATTTCGAAAAATATACGGCAATATGTAAGAAGATAGAAAACCAAAATAAAAATTTGGAAAATAAAGTATTACAAATTCGGAAAGTAAAGAAAAGTTATGAAATTGAAAAAAATACCTTGGAAATGAAATTGAAAGATTATTTTAGCCAGACAATTATGAATGAAATATATCAAAAAATTGACCCACATGAAATTATGAAAAATGTTACATATCATTTGAATTTTAATGAAAAAGATGAGCCACAATTATTTATCGAAGTATGTGAGGGAGAAGAATCTAGTAAAGAAGTTTATAGACCGGAAACCTATTTTAGTACAGCACAACTTAATACAGTTGCATTTAGTTCTTTTTTTGGAAGAGCGTTATCAACTAATAATTTACCTGTAAAAACAATTTGTATTGATGACCCAATAGGACATTTCGATGATATGAATATTTTGGGATTTACAGATATGGTTCGTTGCATTTTAGAAAAACAGGATTGCCAGATTATTATGTCTACACATGAGGAAAAAGTATATCAAATTATGAAAAGAAAATTAGATCCTAATTTTTATAACACATTATTTATTCAATTAGATAATAGTGAAAAAGTTATATGGAATAGAGCAAACTGTTAATTGGAAATTTGTAGCTCCCATATTAACCAAGCTATATAGGACGATATACTGAAACTACAACTATATTAAAAGAGTTATGATTCAATTTTTGATAAGAGAAATTTGCTTAAAATGAGGAGAACCGTATGGATCATTTCAAATTACACTCCGAATACCAACCCACAGGAGACCAGCCTCAGGCTATCGAAAAACTGGTCAAGGGTTTTAAAGAAGGCAACCAGTTCGAGACTTTGCTTGGTGTTACCGGTTCCGGTAAGACCTTCACCATGGCGAACGTTATCGCCCGGTTAAATAAACCAACTCTGGTACTTGCCCACAATAAAACACTGGCGGCCCAGCTTTACGGCGAGATGAAAGAATTTTTTCCTGAGAACGCAGTAGAATATTTTGTCTCCTACTACGACTACTACCAGCCGGAGGCTTACGTTCCTTCCACAGACACCTACATCGCCAAGGATGCATCCACCAACGACGAGATCGATAAACTCCGCCTTTCTGCCACAGCGGCCTTATGTGAGCGGAAAGACGTGATCGTAGTTTCATCGGTATCCTGTATTTATGGCCTGGGTGCGCCGCAGGAATTTTTTGATATGATGATCTCACTTCGGCCGGGGATGGAGAAGGACCGTGATGAGGTTATCAAACAGCTGATCGATATCCAGTACACAAGAAATGAGATGGATTTCCACCGAGGAACATTCCGGGTGCGTGGCGATGTGCTGGAGATCTTTCCGGCGAATTCTACAGACCGGGCAGTACGGGTGGAGTTTTTCGGAGATGAGATCGAGCGTATCACAGATATCGATGTGCTTACCGGAGAGATTAAAAGTGTGGAAAGCCATGCAGCGATTTTCCCTGCATCTCATTACGTTGTGCCTCAGGAGCAGATCCGTCGTGCAGCAGATGCCATTTTGGAAGAGATGAAGCAGCAGGTGGAATACTTTAAAAGTGAGGATAAGCTGATCGAGGCTCAGAGAATTGCGGAGCGTACCAACTTTGATGTGGAAATGATGAAGGAAACGGGATTCTGCTCCGGGATCGAGAACTACTCCAGGCACCTGACAGGGCTTGCACCGGGGCAGCCACCGTATACACTGATGGATTACTTCGGAGATGATTTTTTACTTATTATAGATGAGTCCCATAAGACAGTTCCCCAGGTTGGCGGTATGTATGCCGGTGATCAGAGCCGTAAACAGACACTGGTGGATTACGGCTTCCGACTTCCGTCTGCTAAGGATAACCGTCCATTGAGCTTTGATGAATTCGAGAACAAGCTTGACCAGGTAATGTTTGTATCTGCGACACCGGGAGAATATGAATATGACCATGAGCTTCTCCGCGCAGAGCAGATCATCCGTCCTACAGGGCTTCTTGATCCGAAGGTGGAGGTGCGTCCGATCGAAGGACAGATCGATGATCTTGTAGCAGAAGTAAATAAGGAAATTGAAAAGAAAAACAAAGTCCTGATCACGACCCTGACCAAACGTATGGCAGAGGACCTTACCGATTATATGAAGGATCTGGGAATCCGTGTCCGATACCTTCATTCAGACATTGACACTCTGGAACGTGCGGAAATCATCCGCGATATGCGCCTGGATGTGTTTGATGTACTAGTCGGGATCAACCTTCTGCGAGAAGGACTGGATATTCCGGAGATCACGCTGGTAGCGATCCTGGATGCAGATAAAGAGGGCTTCCTCCGTTCGGAAACATCCCTGGTACAGACTATCGGCCGTGCTGCCCGTAACAGCGAAGGCCATGTGATCATGTATGCGGATAACATGACAGAATCTATGGAAAAAGCAATCTCGGAGACAGAAAGAAGGAGAGCGATACAGGAGGCTTACAACAGGGAGCATGGCATCACTCCGACCACGATCAAGAAGGCGGTCCGTGATCTGATCGCTGTTTCGAAGAAGGTGGCAGAGACAGAAGTGAAGCTTAAAAAGGATCCGGAATCCATGAACCGAAAAGAACTGACGAAGGTGATCGCTCAGGTAGAGAAGCAGATGCGTGCTGCGGCAGCAGACCTGAATTTCGAGCAGGCTGCTGAGCTGAGAGACAAGATGCTCGAATTAAAAAAGAATTTGGAAGAATTAACGGAATAGGCTGCGAAGCAGCTGACAGTACAACACCCCTGGCTGTAATAGCCAGGGGTGTTGCCGGGTATGCTCGATCTGTTTTTAGGAAAAGCTTATTTTGTAGTTGAAAAGCCCAGGAAGCGCAGGGTGATGCCGGAGCCCTTGAGAAGATCAGTCCAATATGGAACAGCCATATCCAGAGTGTCGTTGGCAAGCTCGGAAGCATCTTTTTGTGTCAGGATCTGCCTTAGCCTGGAAGAACTGATCCTGGGAGCGGCCTCTGTAACACAGACTGTGCCAGGCAGAATTGCCGATTCTGACGGAAGAATGGCCAGTACAAAGACTGTTATCAGAGATATCAGGATTTTTTTCCATTTTTTCATAGCGATCCCTCCTTCGAAAAAATATGATGGTTCTCTTTATTGATTGATTATAAGTAAAATTCCGGAGAAGGGCACTGGCATTTGTGTCAGTAACTTTGTTATAAAGAAGAGAAGAAGTTATGTATGCTGTTCCCGATAGGCGGAAGGTGTGATCCCCATTTTCTTTTTGAAGCTGGTGCTGAAATAATATTGATTGGCATAACCACATTTCAGGCTGATCTCCTTCAGACTCATAGTAGTCGTAGTCAGGTAACGGGCGGCTGCGGAAATTCGCTGAGATGTGATAAAGTCACTGAGACTGATTCCCTGATTTTTTTTGAAAAGAGCACTTAAATAAGCAGGGCTTACATTGGCAGAGGCAGCAATATCATTGAGGCAGAGCGTATTGTCAGTGTAGTGTTCGTTGATATAGGAAATCACCAGTTCACAGAGCTTCTGGTGATAATCATTCATGGAGGAATCAAGCTTCCGACATAAAAGATGGCACAGATCCTTCAGCCATTGACATAGCTCTTCCGTATTATGAAACTCATTTATGTGGTTGTAAACATACAAAATTTTAGCTTCAAGGTCATGCGTATCCAGATTTAATTCATAGAAAAATTTCAGGATCCGGCCAAGAAGAGAATAAATCTGTATGAAAGCGAAATTCTTTGTGCGAAATTTCTGAGTGAGCCAGTCGGAAAAATTCTGAAACCAGAGATCTATGGCAGCGGTATCCTTTTTGCAGAGAAGCCGGATCAGTTCATCCTCCTTTGTATCTGAAAAATCTGCAACAGACAGATCGGAACCCAGAGCCTCTCTTCCGTCAAAGATATTCTGATGCGGGAAAAAGAATCTGTATTCCAGTGCATGTACGGCGCTTTTATAAGAATGGTTCAGGTTCCAGAAATCCTGGACAATTGTTCCAATGCCTGCGTTGAGAGAAAGTCCCAGTGGCTGGCAGGCATCTGCGATTGAGGAAATAAGTCCGCTGGTAAGCTGGCGGAAGCTGTTGGACTGACAGCCGCTGTGTCCCAGAATGCACAGATAGCCATCCATATCCGGGAGAAGATACACAAAATCAAGAGAAGCGGTTTCCTCAGTTATCAGATCCTGAAGGTTGAAAAGCTCCATCTGAAACTTTTCAATCCCGTAAACAGCTTTTAGATCCGGAGCATTTTCAAGCTCCAGAATAACAACTGTATAAAAATCATAATTCAGCTCCAGGTTCAGATACTTAAGATAAGGCTTCAGTCGGTAGGCTGCTTCAGAAGACGGAAGGTGTGTGATCTCGCGGAAAAATTTTTCCGTAAGAAGAGGCCTGCTTTGTTTCAGAAGCTGGAGATTTTTCTGTTCCTTTTCCATCAGTGCAAAAGCGTTTTTTACCTTCTGGATAAGATAGGCATAATCCAGAGGCTTTTCGATATAATCCAGAGCACCGAGGAGCAGAGCACGTCTTGCATATTCAAATTTATCATAGGCACTGATCAGGATGATCTTCACCATGGGATTGATCTCAAGAGCTTGACGGCTCATGGAAATGCCGTCAAGATCAGGCATTTCAATGTCAGAAATGATCAGATCTGCCGGTTCTTTTTTCATGGCTTCGATAGCAGAGGTTCCATTGTAGCAGACATGGATGATCTCTGCATTCAGCGTTTCCCAGTCTATGTTTTTTTCGATACCTTCTGCAGATAAGTAATTATCATCTACGATCATTATTTTTTTCATCGATATCTTCCTCCATCTGTTCGAATTCAATGGTGACGTATGTGCCGTTTCCGGGGTTGCTGCGGATCCTTACGGAACCGTTTCCGTATAATGGGTTGGAAATACGGGAACTTACGTTGGAAATTCCAAAATGCTTCTCATAATCAATAACATTATGCTCAATAGCATGGCGCAGCTGTGCAAGGGTTTCAGAGTCCATGCCGGCACCGTTGTCCTCAATGGAGATCACAACCGTATCATCGCCATAAAGAACATGGATCGAAATGAAAACAGCTGGTGTGCCCGAAGAAATCCCGTGCAGAATGGAATTTTCGAGAAATGGCTGAAGTGTAAACTTGCAGATCAGGAAATTTTCGATTCCATCTTCTGCTTCGATCTCCCAGTCCAGATTATCTTTATGACAGAGCTTTTCCATTTCCAGATAAAGCCGGGCAATTTCCAATTCATCTTTAATAGGAATAAGTTCCTTTGATTTACGCAGGGTAAGACGGTAAAAGGCAGTCAGATTTGCAATCATCTGATCAGCAATGTCAAGCTTTCCAAGGGACTGGCAGGTACGGATCGATCCCAGGATATTGTAAAGAAAATGCGGATTGATCTGTGACTGGAGCAGCTGGTATTTCAGACGTTCTTCGTTTACGGAAAGATTTACAATGGACTTCAGGTTTCCGGCTATTGTGTGCTGCATATCTTCAAAGGTGATGCCCAGTCTGTCAATCTCATCATACCTGGAAGGATCATCCGGGTGGGGAACAGTAACGATAGATAGATGTTCCGGGTCATATCCCAGCTGAAAGGCTTCCATTGCATAGGAAAGTGCAGTGATCTTCCGGGTAAGATTTTCGGAAAACAGGATAACGATGATAACAGTAAGGAGCAAGAAAATAAGGACAGTGATCAGTAAGGCACGGATCAGGATGTGCGTGTTGCCCTGAATATAGCTTTCCGGGATTTCGGTAACATGAAGCCAGCCATTGCTTAAGGTGCAGCAGTTATAATATTTGTCGCCGCTGTGAAAAGAAGAATCTGCATTTTTTTTGAGTTTCTGAAACTGTGCTTTGGAAATTCCGGATAAATTCAGTGAGGATGTATTTTTTGCTGCAATCTCTCCGTGATCTGTGAGAATGTAGCTGTATATGCGGGAATCCAAAGCAGCAGGCTGCAGATAAGTGGTAAGCTCTGAGGTGTCCAGAGCAATGCCGTAGGCGTATTCCAGAATACCGGTGGCCTGATTTTTCAGTGCCCGGACGCAGAGGATCACATCGGCAGATGATTTTTTTGTGGACAGTATTTTAGGCAGAGGCATATTGGAAACCGGTATCCAGACAGAGGAAAAGCCTGAACCGGAAACAATATTTTTATCCAGACCATATGCAGAAAGCTCATCTGTGGAAAAGAAGTACAGGCTTTCTTTTGAACCGAGCTGATCGGGCTGCAGAAAAACATATATATGGAAGAAATCGAATGTGGATTTATACAGCGAAATATTGTTTTTTACAGTGGTGAATTTTTTCAGTGCATCTACCTTATTAGAGGAAGGCTGATTTAGGGAGTACATTTGAAACTGTATGGTATCTGCTACATTTTCAACCTGACCGAGGCGGTCGTTCAGCTGAGAGACCAGCTGCTTGTCAGTCATTACGGCAGAATCGATGATACGATCTCTGGCAATGTTATAGGAAATGTGATAGCTGATGAAGGTCAGGGAAATCAGAGGTACCATAGTTGCGATCAGAAATGCGAGCAGGAGCTTATAGCGAAATGAGGAAAAAATGGGTGGGATACATTTGTGGAATTTCATAGTACATATTCTCCTTTATGTCAAAAACAAATTAATGAAACCGAATCCAGCTGTGAAAAAAGCCGTTACAAATATAGATTATATAAAAGGATTATAAAAAATTAACAACAAAAATACAAGAGAACGAAAAATAATATAAATAAATCATAAAATATTGTATTTAGAATGAGGGGGCTCTCTGGTATCCTTAAACCATCAAAAACAGGTGTGGACAAACACGAAAATGTCCAGAAAGGAAGAAAGATATGAAGAAAAAAGTAATGAGTGCAGTTTTGGCAGCAGCGATGGTTGTGGGTATGGCAGGTAACGTGGTTACTGTTTCCGCAAAGGAAAAATATGATCTTACCTTATACAGCGTCAACACCACAGACCCGGATTTTGAGGACTGGCTTGCAAATGTGGAAGATGCCACGGGCCTGAACATTAATGTAATTGCGGCACCTACAGATACAGATACCCGTCAGCAGAAGATCACCACAATGCTTTCCACAGGAGATACTTCCGTGGATGTCATTGAGATCAACGATGAGATGAGCGCGGCATTTAAAAATTCCGGATGGCTGGAAGGACTGAACGATACAGTAATGACAGATGATATCGCTGATCAGTTTGCCCAGGGATATGTAAAGGATATGATCACAGATAAGGACGGAAACATCGTCGGTGTTCCAGGCTATACAGGATATCTTGCATTCTGGGTAAATCAGGAGATCATGGATGAGGTCGGAATCAAATCCATTGATACAAAAGAGGATTTCATGAAGTATATGAAGGCTGTTTCCAAGGACGGAAGATTCGGCTACGGCGGTTCCTGGGAGAAAACCTATGCATTTAACGAGCTTGCACAGTTTGTAAACATGTTCGGCGGCGATTATTTTGACTGGACCAAAGAGGAAAACAAGGAAGCAGTTCAGTTCCTTCACGATCTGGTTGCTAATAAAGAAACATCCATCGAACAGATTGCAGATAAATATGACCAGATGAATCCGAAGATCAATGACGGAAAATACGGATGCTGGTTCATGTGGGGCCTTGGAACAGATTATGCAAAGGCAGATATGCTTGGCGCAGATAAGATCCACATGGAAATGGTACCGGATTTCAGCGGCAAGGGAGAGCGTGCGATCTTTACAGATTCCTGGAGCTATGTTCTCAACAAAGCATCCAAGAATAAAGATGCAGCTGTGAAATTCCTCCAGTATATGGCTGATGAAGGCGGAATGGAAGCTTCCTATAAAGCATTTGACAGATATCCTGCAAGAAAGGATGTTGCAGAGAAGGTAGTTCCGGATTCTGACCCGGCAAAAGAAATGTACAGCAGATATGCAAATGAATGCAATGTACAGGGACGTCCGATGGTGGCACAGACAATGGAATTTATCAGCGATATGGGAACAATCTTCCAGTCCTGTATGAAAGACGAGATTACAGTTGATGAGTTCTGCAAGAAGGCTCAGGATGTGGTAGATATGTATAAGTAAAAGATATAAAAAAACAGCAATGTAAAGCAGAGGTAAAAGTCTGCTTTACATTGCTTGATGAACAGGGAGGAAAGTTCCATGACAATAAGCAAAAAAAATATGAAGTGGATACCATGGCTTTTGATCCTGCCGGTTGTACTGATTCGAGGTTTTACAACAGTATATCCCATTCTGATGACTGTGAAAAACAGCTTCTTTAATATCAGTATCCTTGCAGGTATCAATGAATTTATAGGCTTCAAGAATTACCTGAAGGTATTTTCTGATCCTAAAGTGCTCACATCGATCAGCTTTACGGCAATATTTGTGGTTGCTTCCATGATCTTTCATGTGATCCTCGGAGTTATCCTGGCACTGATCCTGAATATGAAATTCAAAGGCCGCCGTTTTCTGAGGACCATCGTGCTGATCCCGTGGGCTATGCCTGCAGTAGTAGCCGGTATGGCTGCAAAATGGGCATTTAACAATGATTATGGTCTGATCAATGATTTTATCCGCTGGTTTGTACCGGGTTACCAGAACAGCTGGCTGATCAATACAGGTACTGCAAGAGCAGCGGTAATTGCAATGGACCTGTGGAAGGACCTTCCGTTCTTTGCAATTCTTGTACTTTCCGGACTTCAGTTTATTTCCGGCGATATCTATGAGGCAGCAAAGGTAGACGGTGCAAACGGGATCCAGAGCTTTTTCCGGATCACACTTCCGCTGATCGCAAAAAATGTCCTGACTTTATGTATTCCGTTCACACTCTGGAGACTGACAACCTTCGATCTGGTTTATTCCATGACATCTGGAGGCCCTGGAGAGGATACTGCGCTGATCGCATACAGAATCACAACAGAAGCATTTACAAATCTAAACGTAGGATATGCTTCGGCGCTGGCTATGCTGCTGTTTGTTGTAATGGCGATCTTCAGCTGGCTGAATATACGTGTTATGAATAAGTTTGACAGTTAGGGGGAATTATCGTGAAGAATACAGGAAAATATAATGTTTATCATGGAGTGGTAGCCGTTGGAAGATGGGTTCTGTTTGCAGTTGTGGCTTTTCTGATCCTGTTCCCGGTTTACTGGATCTTTATTTCTTCGATCACACCGTCAGGAGAATTGTTTAAAACACCGATCGATTATCTTCCGGATCATCCCACACTGGAAAGCTATAAATTTCTGATACAGAATGTAGGACTGCTTTCAAAGATCGGAAATACAGTTCTGATCGTAGGCATTACACTTGTGATCAGTACCGTGCTGTGTGCAATGGCTGCCTATGGCTTCTCAAGATTTAACTCAAAGGGAGTTTCTGTTGCATTTGCGTTTGTTCTGGCTACCATGCTGATCCCTGAGGTTGTCACAGCCCGCCCGCTGTATGAGTTTATGCAGAAGGTAAAGCTGTATGATACATATCCGGGACTTATCCTTCTTTATATCAGTACCGTTATACCGTTTACGGTTCTGATCCTCAGAAACTTTGTCGGTGAGATCCCGATCTCACTGGAGGAGGCAGCTGCTATTGACGGCGCATCTTTTTCACAGAGACTGTTTACGATCGTTCTGCCGCTGATGAAGCCGGCAATCGCTACGGTTTGCATTATCAACTTTATTACCTGTCTGAATAACTTTTTCACACCGTTGTTTTATTCAAATGGTATTCAGGTACTTTCTGTTTCCATCGTACAGCTTCCGTTACGTGACAACATGTATGGAGTTCCGTGGGATCTGGTCAGCGCCATGGGATGGATCATCCTTCTTCCGATCATTATCTTTGTAGCTGTTTTTGAGAAACAGATCATGGATGGTATCATGGCAGGTGGAGTAAAAGCGTAAATATAATATTTTTAATTTCCAAAAGAGAGGAGAAAACAGATATGTATCAGGCATTTACAGGCGGACTGGGAGGGATCGCACTTGCAAAGCATGGAAAAAGCCGTGCGATCAACGCAGAAAATCCTCATGGAGAAAAAGGCAGAGGCGGTATGGCTGCAAGTCATCTGGGACCGTCCAGAAAAGGAAGCCCGTGTCTCAGGGATATTGAGCCGGGAACTGTGGTAACTCTGGCAGAAATGGAAGGACCGGGACAGATCAATCATATCTGGATCACCGTTGATAACAAGACTACAGAGGCAGATTGCTTTGTACTGAGAGATCTTGTAATCCGTATGTACTGGGATGACGAGGAAACTCCTTCCGTGGAAAGTCCTCTGGGTGATTTCTTCTGCTGCGGATTCGGAAGGGAATGTTTTGTAAATTCTGTTCCGGTGGCTGTTGTTCCAAACAGGGGCTTTAACTGCTATTTCCCGATGCCGTTTAAGAAGAAAGCAAAGATCACACTGGAAAACCAGCATGCAAATAAAATCCCGGCTTTCTTTTATCAGGTAGATTACTGTCTCTATGATGAGCTTCCGGACGATATTGCTTATTTCCATGCGCAGTGGAGAAGGGAACGGTTGACAGAAAAAACAAAAGATTATACAATTTTGGATGGAGTAAAAGGAAAAGGCCATTATATAGGAACCTACATGGCACTTACCACACTGGAACGTTACTGGTGGGGCGAGGGAGAAATGAAGTTTTATATTGACGGAGATGAGGAGTATCCGACCATCTGTGGAACAGGAACGGAAGATTACTTTGGTGGTTCCTGGAGCTTTGCCAAACAGGTGGATGGAAAAACCGTGGAACAGAATTATAACACGCCGTATCTGGGATATCCGTATTATTCTGCCCATGACGAGCTGATCCACAATTTTTATCATAATGATGACTGCCCGCCAATGAGAGGCTTTTACAGATGGCATTTACAGGATCCAATCTGCTTTGAAGAGGATCTTCGCGTTACGATTCAGCAGATAGGCGTCGGATACCGTGGCCTGTTTGAACGACAGGATGATGTGGCAAGTGTAGCGTACTGGTATCAGACACTTCCTCATGCACCGTTCCAGCCGTTGATGTCAAAAGAGGATAGATGGCCCAGATAAAAAGGGTGGTAGAGATTGAAAAAACAGGTATTTTGCGGGGTATTTGCCCTGGCTCTGGCAGTGACAGGATGTGGAGTCCAGAAGAAGGAGGCTGCATCTGATATTGTGCCGGAGAACAGACAGGAACTGACGATCCTTCATGTGGATGCAGGCACAGAAGGCTTTGATTCTTTTATCAGCCAGGCGGAAAAAGATCTTGGAATAAAGATCCATATTGAAAAATGTCCGGCCAATGCGGACAATCGCCAGGCCAAAATAGCAACTCTTCTGACATCAGGAGATGATTCTGTTGATCTGATCACAGTAAATGATGAGATGATATCCGAATTTAAACATAAGGGATTTCTTCTTCCGTTGGAAGATACGGTTATGACAGAGGAGACAGCGGCGAATTTTCTGCAGGAATACCTGAAAGAAATATGCATGTCAGACGGACATATTTTTTCGGTACCGTTCAGGATGGATATCATGGCATTCTGGGTGAACCAGGAATTGCTGGATCAGGCTGGTCTGGACAGACTCTCCTGTCTCAGTGATCTTGAGATCCTTCAGAAAAAGCTTCAGAATACGGGAAAATATGCATATGGGGATGCATGGGAGATTTCTTACATATATAATAGTATCAGCGAGTATGTCGATTTTTTCGGAGGAGATTATACAGACTGGACGGATCCGAAAACAAGAGAAGCGGCAGAATATATGAAGCGAATGCTGGATACAGGGATGATATCAGAGGAGAATCTGATCGACCAGCATGACCAGCTGAATGAAAAATTTATAAACGGCCAGTATGGATGTATGTTTATGTATACCGGTGTGTTGAGTACTTTTCAGAATGCAGGCGTGTATGGAAAAGATAAGATCCATATGGCACCATTTCCGGAATTTGACGAGAAGGTGACCAATATCGCAACCTGGCAGTATGTACTGAATAAAAATTCTGATCATAAAGAAGCAGCTCTGAAGTTCCTTCAGTATGTGTCCGGATATGAGGCCAGTAAAAATTACGGACAGCTGACAAAAATGTGTCCGGCAAGACTGGATGTGATCGAGGATAAGAATTTTGATCTGGATGGCATTGAAATGATCCGGCAATATCTGAAAGATTATAAGCTGAAAGCAAGACCACTGTGTGCCGATTCCATAGAAGCCGTTTCGTCCATGGGAACGGAATTTCAGAAATATATGCTGGGACAGAAAACAGAAGCGGAATTTTTTGCCGGGGCACAGAACTGCATAGACCAGTATTACAAAAAAGCATCGTACTGATGCTTTTTTTGTTTTGAAAAAATAAGAACTTTTTTTCAAAACATATTGACAAATATTTTACATGGTGATATCTTAAAGACTGTAGATGTTAGCACTCCACTAAAATGAGTGCTAACAGATGTAAAAAAAGAATCAACATCCGTCAGGAAAGAATAAAAAGGAAAGGAGATGGATTCATGGAAGAGGTGTTGAATGAGCGCAAGCAAAAAATCTTAAAAGCAATCATCAAGACCTATATGGAAACCGGAGAACCGGTTGGTTCCAGGACCATTTCCAAGTATGCGGATCTCAATGTCAGTTCCGCAACGATCCGAAATGAAATGTCAGACCTGACAGATATGGGCTATATCGTCCAGCCTCATACCTCAGCAGGAAGGATTCCTTCAGATAAGGGCTACAGACTTTACGTCAATGAGTTGATGAAGGAGAAGGAAGCGGAGGTCGCAGAGCTGCGAGATCTGATCATTGAGAAGACAGATAAGATGGATAAGGTGCTTAAGAAGGTTGCGAAGGTTCTTGCTTCCAATACCAACTATGCTACCATGGTTTCCGTTCCGCAGTACAGCGGCAACAAGGTCAAGTTCATCCAGCTGTCGAGGATGAGCGAGCTTCAGCTTGTGGCAGTGGTTGTCAGTGACAACAACACAGTCCGGAACCAGATCATCAATCTGGATGAGGAAATGGACGACCAGACGATCCTGAAACTGAATCTTCTTCTTAACACCAATCTCAATGGGATTCCAATCCAGGATATCAACCTTGGGATGATCGCCAGACTGAAGGAACAGGCAGGCAGCCACAGCGGTGTGGTGGCAACGGTTCTGGATGCAGTGGCAGCCACCATTCATGTGGAAGAGGAAGATATGGAGATCTATACTTCAGGTGCAACTAACATTTTCAAGTATCCGGAGCTTGCCGATAAAGAGAAGGCAACGGAGCTGATCTCCGCATTTGAGGAGAAGCATGAACTTGCCGATCTTGTAAAAGAACAGATGTCAGATGGAGAGAATACAGGAATTCAGGTTTACATCGGTGATGAGATGCCAATCCAGACCATGAAGGACTGCAGCATTGTAACTGCCAGATATGAACTGGGAGACGGAATGTACGGAACCATCGGGATCATCGGTCCCAAACGAATGGATTATGAGAATGTAGTGGACAGTCTGAAGGAACTGAAGAATCATCTGGATGACGTTTTGAAAAAGAAGAAAACTTAGAAAGGCGGTAGAAAAAAAGTGTCGGAGGAAACAAAGAAAACATCCGAAGAGCAGGAAGCGGAGAAGGAAATCCCCGTAACTGACGGAGATCAGGAAGAAGAAAACCTGACACCGGAGGGAGAAGATCTGCCGGAGGAAGAAAATAATACTCCAGGCGAAGAAGCTGCCTCAGAGGATAAAAAAGAAGAAAAATCAAAAACTTCCTTCTTCGGAAAGAAGAAAAAAGATAAATCTGAGCAGAAGGTGGAGGAACTTACCGATCGCCTGAAGCGTACCATGGCTGAATTTGATAATTTCCGTAAAAGAACGGAAAAAGAAAAATCCAGCATGTACATCATCGGAGCAAAAGAAATCGTTGAAAAGATCCTGCCGGTTGTGGATAACTTCGAAAGAGGTCTTGCACAGGCACAGGAAGGCGATGCTTTTGCAGATGGAATGAAAATGATCTACAAGCAGCTTACCACAACACTGGATGAGCTTGGTGTGAAGCCGATCGAAGCAGTGGGAAAGGAATTCAACCCGGATTTCCATAATGCAGTGATGCATGTGGAGGATGAAGAGGTTGGAGAGAACATCGTGGTGGAAGAATTCCAGAAGGGTTACACTTACAAGGATTTCGTAGTACGCCACAGTATGGTGAAGGTTGCGAACTAACTGACAACAAACTTTATTTTAACAGATACAGACTAAAACAGGAGGAAAAAATCATGGGAAAGATTATTGGTATTGACTTAGGTACAACAAACAGCTGTGTAGCCGTAATGGAAGGTGGACAGCCGACAGTTATCGCAAATACAGAAGGCGCAAGAACAACACCATCCGTTGTAGCATTCACAAAAACAGGAGAGCGTCTGGTAGGTGAGCCTGCAAAACGTCAGGCAGTTACAAATGCAGACAGAACGATCTCCTCTATCAAAAGAGAGATGGGTACCGATTACCGTGTAACCATCGATGACAAGAAATATTCTCCACAGGAGATCTCCGCAATGATCCTTCAGAAACTGAAAAAGGATGCAGAGGCATATCTTGGTGAGAAAGTAACAGAGGCAGTTATCACAGTTCCGGCTTACTTCAACGATGCTCAGCGTCAGGCTACCAAAGATGCAGGTAAGATCGCAGGTCTTGATGTAAAACGTATCATCAACGAGCCTACAGCAGCAGCTCTTGCATATGGCCTTGACAATGAGAAAGAGCAGAAGATCATGGTATACGACCTTGGTGGTGGTACATTCGATGTATCCGTGATTGAGATCGGTGATGGCGTTATCGAGGTTCTTTCCACAGCTGGTAATAACCGTCTTGGTGGAGATGACTTTGATAAGAAAGTTACAGATTACATGCTTGCTGAGTTCAAGAGAACAGAGGGCGTAGACTTAAGCAACGACAAGATGGCTCTTCAGAGACTGAAAGAGGCAGCTGAGAAGGCTAAGAAAGAGCTTTCTTCCGCAACAACAACAAACATCAACCTTCCGTTCATCACAGCTACAGCTGAGGGACCGAAGCATTTCGATATGAACCTTACAAGAGCTAAATTTGATGAGCTGACACATGACCTTGTAGAGATGACTGCAGAGCCGGTTCGCCGTGCACTGTCTGATGCAGGTATCACAGCTTCTGAGCTTGGCCAGGTACTTCTGGTTGGTGGTTCTTCCCGTATCCCAGCAGTACAGGATAAGGTAAGACAGTTAACTGGCAAAGAGCCAAGCAAGAACCTGAACCCGGATGAGTGTGTTGCACTTGGTGCTTCCGTACAGGGTGGTAAACTTGCAGGTGATGCAGGTGCCGGTGATATCCTTCTTCTGGATGTTACTCCACTGTCACTGTCCATCGAGACAATGGGTGGTATCGCAACTCGTCTGATCGAGAGAAATACTACAATTCCTACAAAGAAGAGCCAGATCTTTTCCACAGCAGCAGATAACCAGACAGCTGTAGATATCAACGTTGTACAGGGTGAGCGTCAGTTCGCGAAAGACAACAAATCCCTCGGCCAGTTCCGTCTGGATGGAATCCCGCCAGCACGTCGTGGAGTTCCGCAGATCGAGGTAACATTTGACATCGATGCCAACGGTATCGTTAATGTATCTGCTAAGGATCTTGGAACAGGTAAGGAGCAGCACATCACGATCACAGCTGGTTCTAACATGTCCGATTCCGATATCGACAAAGCTGTCAAAGAAGCAGCGGAGTTCGAGGCTCAGGATAAGAAACGTAAAGAGGCGATCGACACAAGAAACAATGCAGACTCCATGGTATTCCAGGTTGAGAATGCACTGAAAGAAGCTGGCGATAAGCTTGACGCAAACGATAAAGCAAGTGTTGAGGCTGACCTCAATGCACTGAAAGATCTTCTTGCACAGACAGCAAATGCTCAGGAGCTTACTGATTCTCAGGTTGCAGATATCAAGGCTGCACAGGAGAAGATGATGGAGAGCGCTCAGAAACTGTTCTCCAAGATGTATGAGCAGACTCAGGGAGCTCAGGGTCAGGCTGGTCCTGGACCGGATATGGGCAACATGGGCGGAAACGCTGGTGCCCAGGGCGGAAATGAAGCAGGATACGGCGATGATGTTGTAGATGCTGATTACAAGGAAGTCTAAGACAAGTAGGAAATAATTACAATGGCTGATAAAAGAGATTATTATGAAGTCTTAGGTGTGGATAAAAACGCCGACGACGCAACATTAAAAAAAGCATATCGTAAGCTGGCCAAGAAATATCACCCGGATGTAAATCCGGGTGATAAAGAGGCTGAGGCGAAGTTCAAAGAGGCGACAGAGGCTTACTCCGTTTTAAGTGATGCCGACAAGAGAAGACAGTATGATCAGTTTGGTCATGCAGCATTCGAAAACGGCGGCGGAGGCGGTGCCGGCGGCTTTGGTGGATTCGACTTCAACGGTGCGGATATGGGAGACATCTTCGGAGATATCTTCGGAGACCTGTTCGGCGGCGGAGGCAGAACCAGACGGGCCAACAATGGACCGATGAAGGGTGCCAACCTTCGTGCACGTGTGAACATTACTTTTGAGGAAGCGGTTTTCGGATGCGAGAAAGAGCTGGAGATCGTTCTGAAGGATGAGTGTACCACATGTCACGGAACCGGAGCGAAACCTGGAACATCACCGGTCACATGTCCGAAATGCAAAGGCCAGGGTCAGATCGTTTACACTCAGCAGTCCATGTTTGGTATGGTACGTAATGTTCAGACCTGTCCGGACTGTAATGGAACCGGTAAGGTGATCAAGGACAAATGCAGTGCCTGCCGTGGAACTGGATATACCTCTTCCAGAAAGAAGATCCAGGTATCTGTACCGGCAGGTATTGATAATGGTCAGTGTATCCGTATCCGCGAAAAAGGTGAACCGGGAACCAATGGCGGTCCGAGAGGAGATCTGCTGGTTGAGGTAAATGTAGCCCGTCATCCGATCTTCCAGAGACAGGATATGAATATCTTTTCAACAGCTCCGATCACATTTGCACAGGCTGCACTTGGCGGTGAGATGCGTATTAATACCGTTGACGGTGAGGTTTCCTATGAGGTGAAACCGGGAACACAGACGGATACAAGAATCCGCCTGAAGGGCAAAGGTGTTCCGTCATTACGTAACAAGAACGTTCGTGGTGATCACTATGTAACCCTGGTAGTCCAGACTCCGACAAATCTCAATGAGGAAGCAAAGAAAGCTCTGGAAGCTTTTGATGCGGCATGTGGAAACCGTCCGTCAGAGGACAGCACATCCGAGACTTCCGAAAAAACCGAAAAGAAGAAAAAAGGTTTCCGTGAGAAAGTTAAGGAAATGTTTGAGGAATAAATAAAGTGAAAACAGGAAAGAGGCACAAAATGCCTCTTTCTTTTTTTTCTGTATTCGTGTATATTAAAAGAAGTGCCCGTTTTCGGGACAATAGAAAACAGGCGACAGACTGGAATGAAAATCCGTAAATGTGTATACAGCATAAGGAGATATAAAAGATGAAATGGAACCGTTTTACACTTAAGACAAAAACAGAGGCAGAGGATATTGTGATCTGTACACTTGCCGAGGTGGGAATTGAAGGTGTGGAGATCCAGGACAAGCAGCCGCTGACCGATGAGGATAAGGCACAGATGTTTGTGGATATTATGCCGGAAGGACCAGCAGATGACGGGATCGCATATCTGAACTTCTATCTGGAAGAGGATGCGGATACCGAGGCAATCCTGAAAGATGTGAAGGCTGCACTGGAGGATCTGAGAAGCTTTGTGGATATCGGAGAGGCAACCATCACAGAATCCCAGACAGAGGACAAGGACTGGATCAATAACTGGAAACAGTACTTCCATCAGTTCTATGTAGACGACATTCTGATCGTACCGTCCTGGGAAGAAGTGAAGGCAGAAGATAAGGACAAGATGATCCTCCACATTGATCCGGGAACTGCCTTTGGTACAGGAATGCATGAGACCACACAGCTTGTGATCCGTCAGCTGAAGAAATTTGTGAAGCCGGGAATGGAGATCCTTGATGTGGGAACCGGAAGTGGAATCCTGGGGATCGTTGCACTGAAGCTTGGTGCAGGCCATGTAGTTGGTACAGACCTTGATCCATGTGCCGTTCCGGCAGTATCCGAAAATAAGGAAGCAAACCAGATCGAGGAGAAATCCTTTGACATGATGATCGGAAACATCATCGATGACAAAGAAGTTCAGGAACAGGTTGGATATGAGAAATATGATATCGTAACTGCAAATATTCTGGCAGATGTTCTGGTACCGTTGACACCGGTGATCGTTGCACAGATGAAAAAAGGCGCGTACTACATCACATCCGGTATCCTGGATGTAAAAGAAGATGTTGTAGTACAGGCTGTAAAAGACGCCGGACTGACTCTGGTAGAAGTGACTCATCAGGGCGAGTGGGTATCTGTGACAGCAAGAAAGGACTGATCTCATGCAGCGATTTTTTGTGGAACCTCATCAGATCGACAGGGATAGACATGAGATCCATATCACAGGAAATGATGTCAATCATATTGTCAATGTACTCCGCATGAAAAAAGACGAGGAGCTCTGGATCAGCGATAAGGAAAAAGAATATCACTGTGTGATCGAAAACGCAGGGGAGAATGAAGTCCTGCTTCATATCCTCTATGTACAGGAGCCGGATTATGAGCTGCAGAACCGTATTTATCTTTTTCAGGGACTGCCGAAGGCTGATAAGATGGAGCTGATCATCCAGAAGGCAGTAGAGCTTGGAGCATATTCCGTAGTTCCGGTTTCAACCAGACGATGTGTGGTAAAACTGGATAACAAAAAAGCAGAGAAAAAAGTATCCCGCTGGCAGCAGATTGCGGAAAGTGCGGCAAAACAGTCCAAGCGTATGCTTGTTCCGGAAGTCCATTCTGTGATGACATTTAAAGAAGCTCTTGCTTACGCAAAAGAACTGGATGTTCTACTGATCCCTTATGAACTTGCAAAGGGAATGAAAGAGACGAAAGAACTGATCCGGTCGATCGAACCGGGAAAAAGCATCGGTGTCTTTATCGGCCCTGAGGGTGGTTTTGAAGAGCAGGAAGTGGCAGATGCCATGGAAGCCGGTGCGAAACCCATCACCCTGGGACACCGGATCTTACGGACAGAAACCGCGGGACTCGCAGTACTTTCTGTTCTGATGTTTCAACTGGAGGATGAATAGATTATGGAAGCATATTTTGACAATTCCGCGACAACGAGATGCTTCGATGAAGTAAAGGATATTGTCTGCAAAACCATGACAGAAGATTTCGGAAATCCTTCTGCCATGCATAAAAAGGGAATGGAAGCGGAGAATTATGTCCGCAGAAGTGCCCAGACCCTTGCAAAATTACTGAAAGTGAATGAAAAAGAGATTCTTTTTACCTCCGGTGGAACAGAATCGGATAACCTTGCTATCATCGGTGGTGTGGAAGCCAATAAGCGTATGGGAAACCATATCATTACAACGGCAGTGGAGCACGCGGCAGTGGCCCAGCCTTTTGCCTATCTGAAAGAACAGGGCTATGAGGTGACCATTCTTCCTGTTGATCATCAGGGAGTTGTAAAGCTGGATGCACTGGAAGCGGCTCTTCGTCCGGATACCATTCTGGTGTCTGTGATGTACGTGAACAATGAGGTGGGAGCCGTGATGCCGGTAGAAGAGATCGGAAAGCTTGTCCATGAAAAAAATCCGAAAGCACTTTTTCATGTAGATGCCATCCAGGCATTCGGAAAGTATCGTATCTATCCGAAAAAGCTGGGGATCGATCTTCTTTCTGTGAGCAGCCATAAGATCCACGGACCAAAGGGTGTGGGCTTCCTCTACATCAACGAAAAAGTAAGAGTACAGCCACAGATCCTTGGAGGTGGACAGCAGAACGGCATGCGTTCCGGAACGGACAATGTACCGGGAATCGCAGGCCTTGGCGTTGCTGCAGAGATGGTATATACGGATTTTGATAAAAAAATACAGCACCTTTATGACCTGAAAGAACGGATGGCAGAGGGACTTTCAAAGCTTGGAGACATCACCATCAACGGAATGCCTTTAAGAGAAGGGGCACCGCACATCATGAGCGTGACTTTTCATGGAGTCCGAAGCGAAGTCCTGCTCCATACACTGGAAGAATTCGGAGTATATATTTCCGCAGGAAGTGCATGCTCCAGTCATAAGAGAAAACCGAGTGCAACACTGACAGCTATGGGCTTGAGCAGAGCCGATGTGGAAAGTACCGTTCGCATCAGCTTCTGTGAGGAAAATACCTTTGAAGAGGTAGATTACTGCCTGGAAGCACTGGGAAAAACAATTCCGATGCTGCGCAGGTATGCACGTCGATAGAGAATACAGAAGAAAGGGATTTTTATGTTAGTACATGCATTTCTGATCAAATATGCGGAAATTGCCCTTAAGGGAAAAAACCGCTATCGTTTTGAAGATGCTCTCGTACATCAGATGGAGATCGCACTCTCCAAGATCGAGGGAGATTTTGAAGTAAAAAAAGAGCAGGGAAGAGTTTATGTATTCTGCCCGGAGAATTATGATTACGATGAGGCTGTAGATGCTCTGCAGCATGTATTCGGTATTGTAGGCATCTGCCCGGTTATGATCTATGAAGAACAGGGCTTTGAGAAGCTTGCCGAAGATGTTGTGGGTTATATGAAGCAGTGGCATCCGGATTTTAACGGAAGCTTCAAGGTCTGGACACGCCGCGCAAAGAAATCCTATCCGATCAGCTCCATGGAAGTCAGCGCTGAGCTTGGCGGACGTATCCTGGATGCGTTCCCGGAGGCAAGTGTAGATGTTCATCATCCGGAGCTGGATCTTTCTGTTGAGATCCGTGACAAGATTTACGTATATTCCCAGACCATTCCGGGCGCAGGCGGAATGCCCATCGGAACAAACGGAAAAGCCATGCTTCTTCTTTCCGGTGGGATCGACAGTCCGGTTGCCGGCTATATGATCGCAAAACGTGGTGTCAAGATCGATGCGGTATATTTCCATGCACCGCCCTACACCAGTGAGCGCGCAAAACAGAAGGTAGTGGATCTTGCCCGCCTGGTAGCCAAATACAGCGGACCGATCCGTCTCCATGTAGTTAACTTTACAGATATACAGCTTTATATTTATGATCAGTGTCCTCATGATGAGCTTACTATTATCATGAGAAGATATATGATGCGTATTGCCGAGCATTTCGCTAAAAAAGACCGTTGTCTCGGACTTATCACAGGTGAGAGCATCGGACAGGTTGCAAGCCAGACCTTACAGAGCCTTGCTTCTACAAATGAGGTCTGTACACTTCCGGTATACCGTCCGGTGATCGGTTTTGATAAAGAGGAGATCGTCCGTATTTCCAGAAAGATCGATACCTTTGAGACTTCTATTCAGCCGTTCGAGGATTGCTGTACCATCTTTGTAGCGAAACATCCTGTAACAAAGCCGAATCTTAAGGTGATCCGCCGTTCTGAGCAGAAGCTTTCTGAGAAGATCGATGAGCTTATGGAAACGGCTCTGAATACCACAGAGATCATTGAAATTCAGTGATCCGTTTTTAGATAAGAAAAAACAAACAGGGAACCTCGCTGCAGAGGTTCCCTGGAATTACCGATATATCAGGAAAAGGGAGTTCATTGAGAACAGAAGGATTCTGAAAGCATGAAAAAAGAGGAACTGTATCCGATACAGTTCCTCTCAAATATACAGTATAGATTAGTCGATTGTATATTTGGAAATAATCTGCATTACGTTATCCAGAGCAGCGCCATCTGCATGGATGTTGAGGTCGATCGGCTTGGAAAGATCCAGGCTGAAGATACCCATGATGGATTTTGCATCGATCACATATCTTCCGGATACTAAATCAAAATCGCAGTCGAATTTGCTGATCTCGTTTACGAATGCTTTCACCTTATCGATGGAATTCAGTGAGATTTTAGCTGTTTTCATTATAATAACCTCCCTTGATAAATTTTTGTTGTTTTACAGCTTTCATCTTACCTGTCAGTACCCAAAAAGTCAAGGTGAAAAGAGATAAAAATTGTTTTAATAATTAGTTAAAGTGTAAAAAAAGTGAGGAAAAATGGGAAATAAAGTTGCATTACACAACCTGGGCTGCAAAGTAAATGCCTATGAGATCGAGGCCATGCAGCAGCTTCTGGAGGAGGCGGGATATGAGATCGTGCCTTTTGAGCCGGGAGCGGATATTTATGTGATCAATACCTGCACAGTAACCAATATTGCAGACAGAAAATCAAGACAGATGCTCCACAAAGCAAAAAAAATGAATCCGGAAGCGATCGTGGTGGCAACGGGCTGTTATGTACAGACCGGTGGCGAGAAACTGGAAAAAGACGAAGCCATTGATCTTGTTCTGGGAAATAATCAGAAGATCAATATTGTGGAGGCACTGGCCGAATATGCGGAAAACAAACCGGGCCATGGTTCCCATGTGATCAAGATCAATCAGACAAAAGAGTATGAGGAACTTTCCATTGATCATACAGCAGAACATGTAAGGGCATATATCAAGGTTCAGGACGGATGCAATCAGTTCTGTACGTACTGTATCATTCCCTATGCAAGAGGTCGTGTCAGAAGCCGGAATATTGAAAGTGTGCTGAAGGAGGTCCGTGCACTTGCGGAAAAAGGGTATAAGGAAGTGGTCCTTACAGGAATCCATTTAAGCTCCTATGGAGTGGATTTCCCGGAGGAGAAAAAAGAGACACTGCTTTCTCTGATCCGTGCTGTGCATGAGATCGAAGGGATCAGGCGTATCCGTCTGGGATCGCTGGAACCGGGAATCGTTACAAGAGAATTTGCGGAAGGGATCGCGGCGCTGCCGAAGGTATGCCCGCATTTCCATCTTTCCCTGCAGAGTGGCTGTGATGAGACCCTGGAGAGGATGAACCGCAGATACAGAAGCGGGGAATACAGAGAGCGCTGTGAGCTTTTAAGAGAAGTGTATGGAAATCCGGCACTGACAACGGATGTGATCGTAGGCTTTCCGCAGGAATCGGAGGAAGAATTCCGGAAATCCTATGATTTTGTGGACAGCATCCGTTTTTACGAGACTCATATCTTCAAATATTCCAGAAGACAGGGAACAAAGGCGGCTGCCATGGACGGACAGCTGACAGAGGCGGAGAAATCCTTCCGCAGTGAGAAGATGATCGAGTTGCATCATCGTCATGCAGGGGATTATGAGAAATCCATGCTTGGCAAAAACCTGGAGGTACTGATCGAGGAAGAGTATACAAAGGATGGACGGACCTGGTATCTGGGACACAGCCGGGAGTATATAAAAACTGCTGTACCGAAATCGGAAGCTTATGGCGTAAATGATATCGTAATCGTAAAGGCAGAAGGCTTTCTTGAAGAGCATATCATGACCGGTGAAGCCGTGGAGTGAAGAACGGGATCGTATGTTGAAAGGTTGTTTGTTCACTGGTAATATTTTGCGAAGCGTGTTACTGAGAACGGAGTGAACAGTAACGTTGACAGTTTGTATTCGCAATCCTCGTTAAATTTAAGATTGTAATTTATGTAAATTTATATTAAAATAAAAAAGAATATATTTTAAGGACGTGAGAGACAATGGCAGAGAATAATCTGGGAAATACACAGTATTTCAGAACAAAACCGGATCAGGAGCTTCAGGTAAAAGAAGTCCTGGATCTGGTGTACAATGCAATGGATGAGAAGGGCTACAATCCGGTGAATCAGATCGTAGGATATATTATGTCCGGAGACCCGACCTACATCACAAGCCACAAGGGTGCGAGAAGCATGATCATGAAGGTGGAGCGTGATGAGCTGGTAGAGGAGCTTCTCACCGAGTATATCAAGAATAAGTCCTGGGAACGGTAATATGAGAGTACTGGGACTGGACTATGGCTCGAAGACCGTTGGGGTTGCAGTGAGCGATCCCCTTGGCCTGACAGCCCAAGGTGTGGAAACCGTATGGCGCAAGCAGGAAAACAAGCTTCGTCGTACTCTGGCACGTATTGAAGAGATCATTTCGGAGTATCAGGTTACGGAGATCGTTCTGGGATACCCGAAAAACATGAACAATACAGTAGGAGAGCGGGCCGAGAAATCTCTGGAGTTTAAGGAAATGCTGGAGAAACGTACGGGTCTGCCTGTTGTTATGTGGGATGAGAGACTGACTACCATGGCGGCAGACCGTACTCTGGAGGAGACCGGTGTGCATAAGGAAGACCGTAAACAGTATCTGGATCAGGTAGCAGCAGTCTTTATCCTGCAGGGATATCTGGATGCTGCCGCACACAGAAGAGAGCAGCAGGAAGGCGTGGAAGAATGATCGGAAACGCAAATAGATATTTTGAGCGGATCAGGTAGCAAATGCGGATTGTGAATATCCGCTTGACAAGAACGGATAAGGAAGAATTAAATATGGAAAAAATAATATTTCAGTCAGACGACGGCACAGCTGCTGAGTTTTACGTAGAGGAGCAGACCAATATTGCGGGTGTGACTTATCTTTTGGTGTCCGATTCACAGGATGAGGAAGCAGACGCATATATTCTGAAGGATATTTCAGCTCCGGGAAGCACAGAAGCCTGTTATGAGATGGTCGAGGATGATGACGAACTTCAGGCTGTATATGCAGTTTTTCAGCAGATGCTGGATGACGTGAATTTTGAATGGAGGAGCGATTTTTGAAAAGCGAGAACAACGATGACAACAAAAATGCGGAGAGCAGAGTACAAGTTTCCGCAGGCGGTGCCAGAAGAACCGCAGCAAGACAAAAGAATGCCGGATCAAGAACAAGACAGTATCGTGGTGGCAGCAAAAACCGTCAGGATAAGCCTTTCCGGCCAACAGCAAAGAAAACAGCAGCCGGTGGCGCTGTAAAAAACAGCAGAAACACACAGAAACCGGCAAAGACCGGCGGCAGGCCATCCGGTCGGAAAACCGGCCGCAGAACAACATCCAAGCTTAAGATCATACCGCTTGGCGGTCTGGAGCAGATCGGAATGAACATTACCGCTTTTGAGTATGGCGACAGTATTGTAGTTGTAGACTGTGGTCTTTCTTTCCCTGAGGACGATATGTTGGGAATCGATCTGGTCATTCCGGATGTAACATACCTTAAGGAAAATATTTCCAAGGTGAAGGGATTTGTGATCACTCATGGACATGAGGATCATATCGGAGCTCTTCCGTATGTGTTGAAAGAGATCAATGTTCCGATCTATGCTACCAAGCTGACACTGGGACTGATCCGCAACAAACTGAAAGAGCATAACCTTATGCGTTCTACCAAATTGAAAGAGGTAAAACACGGGCAGGTGATCAATCTTGGGGATTTCGCTGTGGAATTTATCAAAACGAATCACAGTATCCAGGATGCATCCGCACTTGCTATTTATTCACCGGTGGGAATCGTGATACACACAGGAGACTTTAAAGTTGATTATACACCGGTATTTGGAGATGCCATCGATCTGCAGCGTTTTGCAGAGATCGGCAAGAAGGGTGTGCTTGCACTGATGTGTGAGAGTACCAATGCAGAGAGACCGGGATTTACAATGTCCGAGCGTACAGTGGGACATGTATTTGATAATCTTTTTAATGAGTACCGTACATCCAGGATCATCATTGCAACCTTTGCATCCAACGTGGATCGTGTGCAGCAGATCATTAACACTGCATACCGGTTCGGAAGAAAGGTTGCTGTGGAAGGCCGCAGTATGGTCAATGTTATTTCCGTAGCGTCAGAGCTTGGCTATCTGCAGATCCCGGAGAACACACTGATCGAGATCGATCAGGTGAAGAATTATCCGGACGACAAGGTGGTTCTGATCACAACCGGAAGCCAGGGTGAGTCCATGGCGGCACTTTCCCGTATGGCAGCCAATATCCATAAGAAGATCACGATCAAGCCTAACGATACCATCATCTTCAGCTCCAATCCGATCCCCGGAAATGAAAAGGCAGTTTCCAAGGTCATCAACGAACTGTCTATGAAGGGAGCCAAGGTTATTTTCCAGGATGTCCATGTTTCTGGACATGCCTGCCAGGAGGAGATCAAGCTGATCTACTCCCTCGTAAAACCGAAATATGCCATTCCAATCCATGGTGAGTACCGTCATCTGACTGCACAGAAACACATTGTGGAAGATCTGGGAATCCCGAAGGAGAATATTTTTATCCTTTCTTCCGGAAATGTTCTGGAGTTGGACGGACAGGATGCCAAGGTGACAGGAAGCGTTCATACAGGTGCGATCTTCGTAGACGGACTTGGCGTTGGCGATGTGGGAAATATCGTACTCCGTGACCGTCAGCACCTGTCTGAAGATGGAATCATGATCGTAGTTATGACACTGGAGCGCCACAGTAATGTAGTTCTCGCAGGTCCGGATATCGTTTCCAGAGGTTTTGTGTATGTAAGAGAATCTGAGGATCTTATGGAGCATGCCAGACAGGTTGTGGAAACTGCACTGGATTCCTGCCTGGAGAACAATATCACGGACTGGGGCAAGATCAAAACCGAGGTCAAGGATGCCCTTGGAGAGTATCTGTGGAAACGGACCAAGAGAAATCCTATGATCCTGCCTATCATTATGGAGGCGTAGGTTCATGGATGAGATCAGCATGGAGATCGAGAAGCTTCTCGATGCTGTGCACAGAAGCGATGAATATCAGGAATATCAGAAACAGGCAGCCCAGCTTGAAGCGGATCCTGAGCTGAAAGCCAGAGTGATGAGATTCCGTGGAGATAATTTCAGACTGCAGAATCATTCAGACAAGGATGAGCTGTTCCATATTGCGGAACAGCTCAATCAGGAGTCTGCAAGTCTGAGACAGAACCTGAAAGTAAATGCCTATCTCGACGCAGAGCTTGCGCTGTGCAGACTGATGCAGCGGATATGCAGGACGCTGGTGGACGGGATCGACATACAGATTCCTGACTTATAGGAGGAAAGACTATGGCAGACACAAGAGACAAGGTTGGCAGGGCCGGCGTTTTTCTGGCTGGAGGGGTATTTAAAACCGCTGTATATATCTTTATTATCGTATTTCTGATCTGGGTTGGAAAATCAGCATATCAGTTTGGCTACGATGTGTTTAACCAGCAGGCTATGAGCCCGGGAGAGGGACAGCAGGTCACGGTAGTCATAAAAGAAGGTGCCTCTGCATATAAAGTAGGCAAGACACTGGAGCAGAAGGGTCTTATCAAGGATGCGCTTGCATTTACCATACAGGAAAGAATGTCCGCATATCACGGACAAATCAAAGCAGGTACATACCTTCTCAGTACAGCTTATACACCGACCAGGATCATTGCAGTGCTGTCAGGAGAAGAGAGCAAGGAAGGATCGAACAGCCAGTGATCGTAGAAGAACGCATGCAGACCTATATCAATTCACTGGATATGGGGAATACTCCATTTCTGCAGGAGTTGGAGACAAAGGCACTTGCAGACCGGGTGCCGATCATCCGGAGAGATATGCAGAGCTTTATGAGGATGCTTCTGGCACTGAAACAACCGAAGCGCATTTTGGAGGTGGGGACTGCCGTAGGCTTCTCCACACTTCTTATGTGTGAGTATGGGCCAGAAGATATGGAAATTGTTACCATAGAGAATTATGAAAAAAGAATTCCTGTCGCAAAGGATAATTTCAGGCGCGCAGGAAGAGAGTCACAGATCACGCTTCTGGAGGGAGATGCCGGAGAGATTCTGAAGAATCTTACCGGAACCTTTGATATGATCTTCATGGACGCAGCCAAGGGCCAGTATATCCACTGGCTTCCTGACGTGCTGAGACTGATGAAAGAGGGAAGCGTGCTGGTATCTGACAACGTGCTGCAGGAAGGGGATATTATTGAATCTCATTATCTTGTGGAACGGCGTAACCGTACAATCTATAAAAGAATGAGAGAATATCTCTGGCAGCTGACTCACAGTCCGGTGCTTCGTACATCGGTGCTTCCTCTTGGAGACGGAGCGGCTGTAAGTGTAAAAACAGGAGAACAGGTTTATGAAACGACCAGAACTATTGGTTCCGGCGAGCAGCCTTGAGGTTTTAAAGGTTGCCGTCATATATGGTGCAGATGCTGTTTACATCGGCGGAGAAGCTTTTGGACTTCGTGCAAAGGCTAAGAATTTTTCAAAAGAAGATATGTGTGAGGGAATCGCATTTGCCCATTCCCATGGTGTAAAGGTTTATGTGACAGTAAACATCCTGGCGCATAACCGTGATCTTGAGGGTGTAAGGGAATATCTTCAGGAACTGAAGGAGATCGGACCGGACGCACTGATCATCGCAGATCCGGGAATCTTTATGTATGCAAAGGAAATCTGCCCGGAGATCGAGCGTCACATCAGTACACAGGCAAATAATACCAATTATGAGACTTACCGTTTCTGGTATAACCTTGGTGCCAAACGTGTGGTAAGTGCAAGAGAGCTTTCTCTGGAAGAGATCCGGGAGATCCGGGCACATATTCCGGAGGATATGGAGATTGAAACGTTTATTCACGGTGCCATGTGCATTTCCTATTCCGGAAGATGTCTTCTCAGTAACTTTATGGCAGGAAGAGATGCCAATCAGGGAGCCTGTACCCATCCCTGCAGATGGAAATATTCTGTTGTGGAGGAGAAGCGTCCGGGAGAATACATGCCGGTATTTGAAAATGAGAGAGGAACTTTTATTTTTAATTCCAAGGATCTCTGTATGGTAGAACATATGGAAGATATCCTTACAAGCGGTATTGACAGCCTGAAGATCGAAGGACGTATGAAAACAGCTCTTTATGTGGCAACAGTGGCAAGAACCTACCGCAAAGCCATTGACGACTGTATGGAAAGTTTGGAAAAATATCATGCAAATATGCCGTGGTATCAGGAGCAGATCTCAAACTGTACCTACCGTCAGTTTACCACCGGATTTTTCTACGGAAAGCCGGATGAGAATACCCAGATCTATGACAGCAACACATATGTAAGAGAATACACATATCTTGGATTTGCAGAAGAGATCGATGAGAGAGGTCTGGCAAGACTGACACAGAGAAACAAGTTTTCTGTAGGAGAGACCATCGAGATCATGAAACCGGACGGAAGGAATATTCCGGTCACAGTGGAAGCCATTTATAATGAAGAGGGCGAAGCTATGGAGAGTGCACCACATGCTCAGCAGAGGATTTATGTGAAACTGACTGAGATGCCGGAGGTATTTGATATTCTCCGAAGAGGTGAATGATCCGAAAGGGTGGATAAGAGAGTAAAGGGGAGAACGAAAAGAACGTTCTCCCCTTTACTGATTTTCAGGAAAAAGAGTACGGAGTTTTCGAAGAGCGTTCTTTTCGATACGGGATACATAGGAGCGGCTGATGGAGAGATTTTCAGCAATCTCTCGCTGGGTCAGTGGCTCCTGGCCATTCAAACCGTAGCGGCAGCAGATCACCTGGTATTCCTTTGGGGAGAGTACTGTCCGGATATAACGGAGAAGATAGGAAATGCTGTCCCTTTTGAAACAATCATCCACAACATCAACGGGTGGACTTTCAATGATATCGAGAAGGCTGATCTCGTTGCCTTCCCGGTCTGTGCCGATGGGTTCATAGAGAGAAACTTCTCTGGAACGTTTCCTGCGGGCACGGAACATCATGAGAAGTTCATTGTCAATGCACCGTGCAGCATAAGTAGAAAGCTTGGAAGTCCGGCTGGGATCAAAGGTGGAAATGGCTTTGATCAGACCTATGGTGCCTATGGAGATCAGATCATCCTGATCCTCGTCACATCCCTGATATTTTTTTGCAACATGTGCTACGAGGCGGAGATTGTGTTCGATAAGAATATTTTTTGCTTCCGGATCGCCCCTTTGGAGCTGCAGAAGATAGAACTGCTCTTCCGCAAAAGAAAGCGGTTTCAGAAAGGTTTTCAAGGGTTCACCTCAAAGGGGATTTCCTTATAGCTTATGAGCCGGACGTGCTTTTCGTGCTTTTCCAACAGAAACTTTATAAAAAGGACAGAGGCGAACACCTGTTGCGCCACATTCTGATCTGGTGTATAATCATAAAATACGAGTGACAACAATCAGTGTATATTGATGAGGAGTATATATTTTGAAAAAGAGGATAGAACAGCTTCTTAACGGAAAATTTATTTATGAACAGCCTGGGCTTCTGTTTTCACAGGACCGTATTTTCGCTACGCTGAAGGCAGGAGAGACTACAAAGGATGAGATTTATTTCGGTACCGATGACAACCGCAGGATCAGTGGCTTTGTGACTTCATCTGACCGGAGACTGGTGCCGGGATTTGACCGCTTTTCCGGAACCACAGTGCGCATGCCTTATGGGGTAGATGCAGAGGGAATGAGGCCGGGAGAGAGCTTTGAAGGCTGGCTGTGTTTTACTACCAGTATCGGAGAATATAAGCTGCCGTTCACTGTACAGGTACAGACGGAAGAGGTGAAGAGTGCAGGCAGAAAGGTATCTTCTCTGGAAGAATTTCTGCACATTGCAAAGGAAGATTTCCATGAGGCTTACCGGATCTTTACAGAACGACATTTTTCCCTGATCCTGAGTGATCAGAGTGAGAAGATCCGTTCTCTTTATGCAGGAATGTCACAGCAGCCGGTGACCTATCAGCATCTGGAGGAATTTCTGATCGCAGCCGGTGCCAAGGAAAAGGTGACATTGAGTCTGAACAGAGAAGAGGCCGGTTTTTATGATGTCAGTGAATCTGTTCAGGAATCCCTTTATATCCACAGGAGCGGATGGGGACACCTGCGGGCAGATATTGAGGTAAACGGGGATTTTCTGGAGGCAGGCAAGCATGTGGTCACAGAAGAGGATTTTATCGGAAGTACCTGTGAAATAAACTATGTGATCCGCCAAGAAAAACTGGGAAAAGGAAATCAGTACGGCGCGATCATTGTAAAAACCCCATACCAGAAACTGGTATATCACGTTCTTGCATCCAGAGGAACTGAGAGTGCCGTGAACCTGGATCTTCTGGAAAAACAGTACCGGATATCTCTGATGAAGGAATACCTGGGATATCTCTGTAAAAGAACAGATTTTCAGGCTTGGACAGCCTCTACTCATGAGAAGCTTGACCGTATGGGCGAAAACGGACTGAAATATCCGGAATATCAGCTTCTGGAAGCCTATCTTCTTCATCTGGAAGGAGAAGATGACCAGGCTTCAGAAATCCTTAAGCGTTATCAGAATAAATCCTTTCATCACAATGAACTGGAACTGGCAGGGATTTATCTGTATCTATGTACACAGACCGGGCTGTACCGGGATAAGGAACAGGCCCTCCGCAAGGTACAGAATTTCCAGATGCAGAAGGAAGACAGCTTTATCCTTCTGAAACTGGTATTTGAAATGGATCATACGCTTTCTCCGTCAAAAAAGATCTTTCTGATGGAGGAACTTTTTGAGCGGGGATGTACAAGTCCTTTTCTGTATCTGGAAGCATGGAACCGTATTTGTGCAGATATGTCTCTGCTGCATCGAATCAATGGGTTCTGGGCCCAGGTATTCCTTTTTGCAGGAAAAGAACAGATGCTGACGGAAGAGCTGGTCATGCGCCTGGCATATCTTTCCGGTTATGAGAAAGCTTTTAACGAAAGTCTGTACCGTGCTATGGCCATGGGATGTGAAGCCTTTCCGTCGGATGATACCGTGGAAGCTATCTGTAAATATATTATGAAGGGAAATCCAAGAAAACCGGAATATTTTCAGTGGTTTTCCGCTGCCGTGGACCGCGGGATCCGGATCACACGGCTGTATGAATATTATGTGGAAACACTGGATACTTCTTATCGGAGAGTCCTGCCGAAACCGCTTTTGATGTATTTTACCTATAACAACAATACTCTCGGTGATTCCAAACGTGCCTATCTGTATGCATGCATCATTGCAGGGAAGGAACGTGATCCACAGACATACGAAAGTTATCGTGAAAGCATGGAGGAATTTGCTTTCCGTAAGTTACGGGAAGGCCGGATGAATGAAAATTATGCCGCTGTTTATCAGGAATTCATGCGGGAACCATCGGACAGCGAAAAAGCGCAGGTGATCGCCTCCAGAATGTTTACCTGCCGGCTGTATACGGATGATCCGAAGGTCCGCAGTGTGATCGTTCGTCACAGACAGATGAAACAGGAAGAAATCTATCCGTGTATCCATGGGATCGCTTACCCAAGGATCTGCAGCGAAGATGCGGCCGTTGTATTTCAGGATGAAAAACAGAGACGTTATGCTGCTACGGTAGATTATAATCTGACACCACTTTTTGATGATCGTGAGATGGTTCCGGCAGTGTTGGAAAAAGGGGCGGATGAACCGGCTGTGCTTTTGTATTACTGTCAGGGTCAGGAGATCAGTCGTAAGAATCTGGGAATTTTTCAGAAACTGGTCCTTTCACCGGCGTTTACCGATGAATATAAGAGGCTGATCCGCAAAAAGATCCTGGATTATTATCGGGATCACGTGCAGGGAGAAGATCTGGATGCCTGTCTGGAGATGATGGATTATCGGGAATATGCCATGGTCGACCGGAAAACCCTTCTGGAGATCCTGATCCAGCGGGGACTGTTTCCGCAGGCTATGAGCGTGGTGGAAGCATTTGGATTTGAAGGAGTAGAGGAGCGTGCTCTTCTGAAGCTGGTAAGCCGTATGATCATCCGCTGTGACTGTGCGGAAGACGAAGAGCTGATCGCACTTTCCTCTCATGTATACCGACAGGGAATCTATGATGAAGTGATCCTCATGTATCTGATGAAATTCCGGTTTGGACCTGTGGATGAACTTCTGGATATCTGGAAAAGTGCCTGTGGGTTTGAGATGGATACCTATAATCTGGAGGAGAGGATCCTTTCTCTTCTGATGTTTAACTGGGATTACCGGCCAGAGGGTGCGGATATCCTGAAAGCATATATCCGTCATTCCGGAAAAGAGAGTGTGATCGGTGCGTATCTGACTCTGATGTCTTACGGAATGTTTGTAAAAGAAATGCCGGAGATGCCTGGACTTAAGGAGTATCTGAAAAATCGCAGAGAAAAGGAGTGGCCCGGAGACCGGATCTGTGACCTGACCCTTTTGAAATTGCTTTCCGAAGAAAAAACTTCTGATGAAGAAAATTTGGAAATGGAGGAAAAAATCCTCTCCTCCTGTGTAAAGGAAGGAATGCTATTTGAGTTTTTCCGGAATCTGGATCAGAGTATCCTGCGACCGTATCAGCTGGATGATAAGACTTTTGTAGAGTATCATACTTCACCGGAGGCTTCGGTCACACTGTATTATTGCCTGGATACAGGTCTTGGAACTGTACCGGACTATAAAAGTGAACCGCTCAAAAATATCTATGAGGGAATTTTTGCCAGAGCATTTACATTGTTTTATGGAGAGACCCTGCGATATTATTTCCAGACAGAAGATGAAACCGGTGTACACAAAACGGAAGAAAAAATACTGACCATGAGCCAGAGTAATGACCAGGCATCCAGCAAATATCAGCTGATCAATCAAATACTCTGTGCAAGGAAACTGGAGAAAGATACGGAAGTGAAGGAGAAGCTGGCACAGTATCTCCGGCAGGAACAGTACGTTAATGAAATGTTTGTCATAGAGAAGGAACCGGAAAGATGAATGAAATTCGTGACTTGATCATAGGAATTGATATTGGAAAAGAATACACACAGATCTGTTATTATGACAGAAAAGCAGAAGAAGCCCGTTCTCTTTCCATGAAGGTAGGAGCCAGTCAGTATGAAGCTCCGGGCTGTATCTGCTATCGTACCGATCACGGTGATTACTGCGTAGGCCTGGAAGCAGAGTATTTTGCCAGGGAAAAGGGCGGAATCATGATCGGAAATATTTATGATATCTGTCAGAAGGAAGAAAAGATCCAGGTGGCAGGAGAGGAAAAAGAGCCGGCAGAGCTTCTGGCACATTTTCTAAGGGGAATCCTGAAATTTCTGGGAATCCAGGATATCGTAAAGAATACCCGGTGCCTTTGTATCACATCGCCGGAGCTTAGTACACTTCAGGTACGGAATTATCAGAAGGCCTGCAGCCTTGCAGGTTTTTCCCGTGAGAAATATATGCTTATGGACTATGGCGAGAGCTTTTATTATTATGCGCTGGGACAGAAACGGGAAACCTGGAATCGAAGTGTAGGCTGGTATGCCTTTGCAGGCGATACGGTAACCTTCCGGAAGCTGACCATCAACGGCTCTTCCAGACCGGTGCTTGTAAAACTGGAGGATCCGGTCAGTACAAAGCTTGAACCGGAAGAAGAGATCCGTGATGTGGAATTTTACCGTTTTATCAGTAAAACTCTCGGAAAAGAGCTCTTCTCCAGTGTGCAGATCACGGGAGAAGGATTTGACCAGCAGTGGGCACAGCAGTCTGTAAAGCTCCTATGTCATCAGGGACGGAAGGTTTTTTACGGAAACAATCTTTTTGCAAAGGGAGCCTGCATAGCCGGTAAGGACAAGCTGGAGGATAAAAAACTCAAAGGTTACCGCTATTTAAGCGATTCGCTGGTGGCTGCGGACGTAGGAATGGATATGCGGGTGATGGGCTCTCCGGCTTACTATCCGCTGATCGAAAGCGGCAGCAACTGGTATGAATGCAGTGCATCCTGCGAGCTGATCCTGGATGATACCAGTGAACTGGTATTTGTAGTAAGTATTCCGGAAGAAACCGAGAAGAAACGTGTGGCCATGGCACTTGAGGGTCTGCCAAAGCGGCCTAATCGGACTTCAAGGCTTTCCCTCACGCTGAAATACGTATCGCCGAGAGACTGTGAGATCACAGTAGAGGATCTGGGCTTTGGCGAAATGTATCCTTCCAGTGGGAAGATCTGGAGGGAACTGGTACGATGGGATGAGCAGGAAGAAAGGAAGCAGGCATGAGCGGATATATTTTATGTCAGGTAAAAAAGGCAGAGAAGCCGTTTTATATCGAAAATATCAGTACCAATATCTATTCTATAGAAGAACTCTGCTATTATCTTTATAACAATCTTTATCTTGTGGACAGCTCATTGATCAGCAGTAAGCTCTGTACCTGGCTGGAGGAAGAACTGGAGCTTCCGAAGCTTGCGGCCAAGCTGAAACCTTATATTGGAAGAGAGGCCGGACTTGAAGAAGTACTGTATCCGATATTTAAAGAGATCAATTATCTGGCTTATGAAGAGCTTAAGACCTTAAACGGGCGCATTGAAGCCAGAAAACGTGAACCTGAAGAAATACGGGAGAAACGCAAAGGTGATGCGCTGATGGAGAATCGGATGTATGTGAATGCACTTCGTGTTTATCAGAAGCTTCTGGAGCATGGCGGGAAAGAAATCACCGGAGAGATGCGTGAAAGAATCCTGCATAATCAGGGATGCGCATACAGTTACCTGTTCCAGATGGATAAAGCGCTGGATTGCTTTTGGAAAGCATGGAAGGAGAATCATTCAGAGAAAGCGATGAAGGTTTATCTTCTGGCCTACCGCAGTGTTCACAGTGAAGAAGAATACAGGAAACGACAGGAAGATCTGAAGACAGATGAAATGGTAAGGCAGGAAACAGACCAGGCTCTGAAAAGCTTTGCCGGTCTTCCGGAGCAGCATATCGCATCTGGAGAAACCGACAGGATCCTGGAGGATCTCACAAGAGAATATCACAGAAGTACCGGCTCTTAAAGCTGTTCAAGAAGTCCCAGCAGGATCTGCCGGGCTTCTTTTTTTGTATATACGGATTCTTCCTCAGACAGGGAACAGAGGTAATCATTCAGGGCCTGTCCGATACTGGTCTCTTTCAGATAGATACAGAGAAAAGTATCTTTTTCGGAAAGAAAGCAGAGAAAAACGGAATAGTCAGACAGAACTTCCAGATGGATCCCGGTTTTAGGAAGTACGGAAGGCTTCAGGATCCTGCATTTTTCATGTCCCATATCTGTGTCAAGAAGATGCTTGAGGGCTTTTTTTCGTTCTTCTTTCGGAAGAGGGGTCTGATGGTAGGAATAAGGTCCGTCAAGGAGTCCGGTACGGGCAAATTTTCGGATCCCGCTCAGTGTAAAATAATTGCAGGAAAAGGCAGCTTCTGTAAAAGAAAAGGAAGTCTGGTTCAGAACCGCTGCCAGCTGGGTATAGACCGGATCGGAAAGATCGATATCCCTGTTATCAAACAATGACTGAATAAAGCCCGGACCATAGGACATCAGTGCAAGGCAGGGATGAGATTCCAGTGCAAAATTTGTTGAGATCTTTGTCTGCATGATAGAACCAAAGATATTAAGGATCCTGTCCGGAGAATCCGACTGCAGGAAGAATTGGCTGGAATTCTCAAGAGCCCGTCGGAATTCCTGTTGATATGCGTGGATCGCTTCTGGATTTTCAGTAAAAATACAGGTCATCATATCCGAGGATAACAGTAGCAGCTTTTTTTCAGTGAGTAAGAAAAAAGGAAACAGTTCATAGCTGGAAAACTCTCGGCCTGTCTGAGTATAGTAATAATATGGCTGGTAGCCCACAAAACCTGACAGGATCGGAAGGAGTGTGCAGAGAAAGGTTTCCAGATTCATGTTGTAATCCGGTGAGGCGGACGGGTTCTGGTGAAGCGGCAGAATCTGGATCACCGGTGGCAGTTTCTCATATTTGGGATAAAGATGGGAAAAGATCTGTACAAGAAGCCGGCAGTTGGCCGGAAGGTTGGTACGGATCGTTTCAGAAGAACCGGAAGACAGGATGTCCTCAAAAAGGCTCAGGACCTTCTTTTCCACATCAAGAGAAAAAGTTCCACGGTAAAAGGGAAAGGATGGAAGCCTGAGAAAACCCTCCCGGGAAATGACCTGCTGGGAGCTGATAACACCCAGAAGCTCCTGTATATATTTGCGGTTGTAATATATTTCTTTTCCGATTTTTTCTATTTTATATAATTCCATTAGTTCCCTGCGCTGGGAAGGATTGATCCGGAGGGAATCGCAGAACTGGCGCACAAAATCAATACCGGGAAGACGTTTCCCTGTGATCATACGTTGTAGCGAGGTACGGTCAAGTCCCGAAGAAGCAGATAACTGATAAACGTTTTCTCCTGTATCCTTTAGGTATTCCCGGCATTTGTTGCTGAAATCAGACATAGTAGTACTCCTTTTGGTGCTTATATGACATTATTATACGAAAACAGATCATGAATTGCAATAATTTGTAAAAAAACAAGGCACAATTAGAAGCACATATTGCGCAGGTCTTTCTTTGAAAATAAAATGTTAATATCAGAAAGAGCATGAGGGAGGAAAACACGGCAATGGCAGTGATGACGATCGCGATATGTGATGAAATACGAAAGGATGCACAGAAGCTGTACAGGCAGCTTTCCACACTGGCCCCTGATGCAGAGCTCCTTCTGTATCGGACCAGAGAGAGTCTTCTGAAAGGACTGGCAGAGGGACACAAGATCTGCGATCTGATATTTCTGGGGCTGGATGGTGATCAGGGCAGGAGCCTGGAAACTGTACGGACAATGCGCCTGAAAGGACATTATATCCCGGTTGTGCTGGTGGCAGAGAATGAAAAATTCTATAAAGAAGCATTTGAAGTGTTTGCCTATAACTATCTGGTCAAACCGGTTGAAAGTGGAGAACTGGAACATGTTCTGGTACATATCCTGGAGGTATGCAGGCGTGAAGGCGGAAGAGCGCTGTATTTTCGCTACAGGACACAGGTTTATACACTGCAGCACGATCATCTGGCATATATATCCAGTAGTCTTCACAGTGTGACATTTCATCTTACCGATGGAAAAAAGATCAGCTGCAGAGCCAGGCTGGGGGATTTTTCGGGACAGCTGTCAGACAGCAGCTTTCTGAGATGTCATCAGAGCTTTTGTATCAACATGGAGAAGGTAACTTCACTTAAGAAGAACAGTTTTGTGGTCGGACAGACGGAAATCCCAATTTCCAGAACATATCTGAAAACGGCCAGAAAGAAATACAAAGATTATCTGGCAGAGCAGAAGGTTTGCTCTTGACAGCTCCTTTTGGGTATGTTACTATAACCATACGCTTTCGCGTGGTAGAGTGACCATGTGATAAAGAGATAACCGAAAAAAGGAGAATGACCATGAAGAAAAGAACAGTTGCAGTAGTAATGGCGGCAGCGATGACAATAGGAATGATGGTAACAGGAGTGAGTGTACAGGCAGGTGTTGAGGATAAGACCCTGATCGTAGGATTTGATGCTGAATATCCTCCGTTCGGATATAAGGATGATAACGGAGAATATGTAGGATTTGACCTTGACCTTGCCCAGGAAGTATGTGATAATCTTGGCTGGGAACTTGTTAAGAAGCCTATCAACTGGGATTCCAAGGATATGGAGCTGAACTCCGGAACGATCGACTGTATATGGAATGGATTTACTATCAACGGACGTGAGGATGACTATACATGGAGTGATCCATACATCAACAATGAGCAGGTGATCGTAGTTGCCAAGGATTCTGAAATTGAGAAGCTTGCGGATCTTAAGGGCAATAACGTAGTTGTACAGGCTGCATCCGCTGCACTGGACGCATTGAACAACGATGACAATAAGGACCTGAAGGACAGCTTTGCATCTCTTACAGAGAATCCGGACTACAACACTGCATTTATGAATATTGATTCCGGAGCTGCAGACGCTGTTGCTGTTGATATTGGTGTTGCTAACTATCAGCTTTCCCAGAGAGGCAAGGATAAATATGTGATCCTTGACGAGCCGATCCAGAACGAGCAGTATGGCATCGGATTCAAGAAGGGAAATGATGAGCTGAAGGATCTCGTATGGGATGAGGTCAAGAAGCTTGACGAGTCCGGTGAGGTTGACAAGCTTGCAGATAAGTATGAACTGGATAAGAGCATGCTCTGCATCAGCGAGGACAAGGATAAGACAGAGAATTCTGATTCAGCAGAAGCTGACACAGAAGAAAGTGCAGACAGCACAGAGAAAGAAACCGATTCTGAATCCAAATGATCCGGTACAGATCCGGTACAGTAAAAGCTGTGAAGATATTTTTTAAGCTATCCAACAGCAGTAGAAATAAGAAACATAGCAGAAGCTTTTGAAGCTTCCGCATAAAAAGGAAATGAGGGTGCTTCGGCGCAGAAAGAGCTGCCGTACACGCTCATTTCCTGTTGTTTACAGGAATTACAGGTATCAGTCCGATAAATGGGACTGATACTCCGAACCAGGAGGAAAAAAATGAGTTTTAGTGTAATGCTTCAGCAGCTGGCAGGAGGAATGCTGGTCTCTATTGAGATCTTTTTTATAACCTTGCTGTTTTCTCTGCCGCTGGGACTTCTGATCTGTTTTGGCAGAATGTCCAGAAACAAAGTGATCCGTACCATTGTATCCGGGTACATATCCATCATGAGAGGAACGCCGCTGATGCTGCAGCTGATGGTTGTATATTTCGGCCCTTATTTTATCTTCGGGATCCGTATTTCCATGGGATATAGTCTGATCGCTGTATTTATCGCATTTGCCATCAACTATGCAGCTTACTTTGCAGAAATCTATCGCGGCGGCATTGAATCCATGCCGGTGGGACAGTATGAAGCTGCAAAAATCCTTGGATACAATAAGGTACAGACATTTTTCCGCATCATCCTTCCACAGGTGATCAAGAGGATTTTGCCGTCTATTACGAATGAGGTCATTACGCTGGTCAAGGATACTTCCCTTGCGTTTGTTGTGGCAGTTGCGGAGATGTTTACCATTGCCAAGCAGATCGCAAGTGCACAGACAACAATGATGCCATTTGTGATCGCTGCGATATTTTATTATGTGTTCAACCTGATCGTGGCTGTTGTGATGCAGAAGGTTGAGAAAAGTATGAATTACTACCGCTAACCGGAATGGAGAGTATAAAATATGAAATTATTTGAAATGAAACATATCAAAAAAAGCTTTGACGGACTGGAAGTTCTCAAAGATATCTCTCTTGACGTGGAAGAGGGAGAAGTTTTAAGTATCATCGGTCCTTCCGGTTCCGGCAAGTCAACCATCCTGCGTTGTGCCACAGGACTTGAGACGCCGGACAGCGGCGAGATCATCAAAAACGGTGATGTGGGACTGGTGTTCCAGCAGTTCAATCTGTTTCCGCATTTTTCCGTACTGAAAAATATAGTGGATGCACCTCTGAAGGTGCAGAAGAGAAAGAAAGATGAGGTTTACGCCCAGGCAAGAAGCCTTCTTAAGAAAATGGGCCTTGCAGACAAGGAGAAGGCATATCCTTTTCAGCTTTCCGGAGGACAGCAGCAGCGAGTTTCCATTGCCCGTGCGCTCTGTATGAATCCGAAGATCCTGTTTTTTGATGAACCTACATCTGCACTTGACCCGGAGCTGACCGGTGAGATCCTGAAGGTTATCAAGGATCTTGCTCAGGAGCATATTACCATGGTGATCGTTACTCATGAAATGAATTTTGCAAGAGATATTTCCGACCGTATCATCTTTATGGATAAGGGTGTGATCGCAGTGGAGGGAACGCCGCAGGAGGTATTTTCTTCCGAAAATGGCAGAATGAAGGAATTTTTGGGAAAATTCCATCAGGGTATGGAGTAACAAACGGTTGCTTTTAAAGAGGCAATGTTATATAATTTCAAGAGGCGTGAATTAACCAGATTCGGGCAGATAACGGATCATTCGCCATTCCGGCCCGGATGTATGTAATCAGGAGGATAATAATGAATACAGACAGATATGTAAGCCCGCTGTCAGAGCGGTACGCAAGCAAAGAGATGCAGTACATTTTTTCCCCGGACATGAAATTCCGCACATGGAGAAAGCTGTGGATCGCACTTGCTGAGACGGAACGTGAGCTTGGCCTTAACATCACCCAGGAGCAGATTGACGAGATGAAAGCTCATGCGGATGATATCAACTATGATGTGGCTAAGGAGCGTGAACGTCAGGTTCGCCATGATGTAATGTCTCACGTGTATGCGTTTGGTGTACAGTGCCCGAAGGCAAAAGGTATCATCCATCTGGGAGCGACCTCCTGTTATGTAGGAGATAATACGGATATCATCGTTATGACAGAGGCACTGAAACTTGTCCGCAAGAAACTTGTGAACGTGATCGCTGAGCTTTCCAAGTTTGCTGCACAGTATAAGGATCAGCCGACTCTGGCGTTTACTCATTTCCAGCCGGCACAGCCGACAACCGTAGGTAAGAGAGCAACTCTCTGGACTCAGGAATTCCTGATGGATCTTGAGGACCTTGAGTATGTATTAAGCACTATGAAGCTTCTTGGCTCCAAGGGAACAACCGGTACACAGGCTAGCTTCCTGGAACTTTTTGACGGGGATCAGGAGACCATCGACAAGATCGATCCGATGATCGCAGAGAAGATGGGATTCAGATCCTGCTATCCGGTTTCCGGACAGACCTATTCCAGAAAGGTTGATACCCGTGTGCTGAATATCCTTGCGGGAATCGCTGCAAGTGCACATAAGATGTCCAACGATATCCGTCTTCTTCAGCATCTGAAAGAAGTAGAGGAGCCATTTGAGAAATCCCAGATCGGATCTTCCGCTATGGCATATAAGAGAAATCCGATGAGAAGTGAGAGAATCGCTTCCCTGTCCAGATATGTGATGATCGATGCACTGAACCCGGCGATCACATCTGCAACACAGTGGTTTGAGAGAACTCTGGACGACTCTGCAAACAAGCGTCTCAGCGTTCCGGAAGGATTCCTTGCGATCGACGGAATCCTGGATCTCTGCCTCAATGTTGTAGACGGACTGGTTGTTTATCCGAAGGTTATCGAGAAGAGATTGATGTCTGAGCTTCCATTTATGGCAACTGAGAATATCATGATGGATGCAGTTAAGGCAGGCGGAGACCGTCAGGAGCTTCATGAGCGTATCCGTGAGCTTTCCATGGAAGCAGGCAAGAACGTGAAGGTAGAGGGTAAAGATAACAATCTTCTTGAGCTGATCGCAGCAGATCCGGCATTTAACCTGACTCTTGAGGATCTTCAGAAATCCATGGATCCGTCCAGATATACAGGACGCGCCAAAGAGCAGACAGAAGCTTTCATTGCAAATGTGGTACAGCCGGTGCTGGATGCGCATAAAGATCTGCTTGGCGTTAAGGTTGAGATCAACGTATAATGCTGTAAGCATAAAAAGAACACAGACAGGAATGTCAGTTTTCTGTGGATGATATACAGATAACGTGGCATTCCGAATAATAGAGAAAGACACAAGGAGGAACTGTGTTATGGTAACTGCAGTAGTAGGAGCAAATTGGGGAGATGAAGGTAAAGGCAAGATCACAGATATGCTTGCTGAGAAAGCCGATATCATCGTAAGATTTCAGGGTGGAGCCAATGCGGGCCACACCATCGTAAATGATTACGGTAAATTCGCACTTCATACACTTCCGTCAGGTGTGTTTTACGGACATACGACCAGTGTCATCGGAAACGGTGTTGCACTGAACATTCCGGTATTCTTCAAGGAGTACAACGAAGTAGTAGGCCGTGGAGTACCGGCACCGAAGATCCTGATCTCCAACAGAGCACAGATGGTAATGTCTTACCACATTCTGTTCGATCAGTATGAAGAGGAGCGTCTTGGAGGCAAGGCTTTCGGTTCCACAAAATCCGGAATCGCTCCGTTCTATTCTGACAAATATGCAAAGATCGGCTTCCAGGTAAGTGAGCTTTTTGATGAGGAAGCACTGAAAGAGAAGGTTGTACGTATCTGCGAGACCAAGAACGTAACACTTGAGCATCTCTATCATAAGCCTCTTCTGAAACCGGAAGACATCATGAATGAGCTGATGGAATACAAGAAGATGGTTGAGCCATACGTATGCGACGTATCTCTCTATCTCTGGAATGCACTGAAAGAGGGAAAACAGGTTCTTCTTGAGGGACAGCTCGGAACTCTGAAAGACCCGGATCACGGAATCTATCCGATGGTTACATCCTCTTCCACACTGGCTGCTTATGGTGCCATCGGTGCAGGCCTGCCTCCATATGAGATCAAGAAGGTCGTAACCGTATGCAAAGCTTACTCCAGTGCAGTTGGAGCAGGTGCATTCGTTTCTGAAATCTTCGGCGAGGAAGCAGATGAGCTGAGAAAACGTGGCGGTGACGGTGGTGAGTTCGGTGCTACTACAGGCCGTCCGAGACGTATGGGATGGTTCGACTGTGTTGCATCCAAATACGGATGCCGTCTCCAGGGAGCTACAGACGTTGCTTTTACAGTACTGGATGTTCTGGGATATCTGGATGAGATCCCGGTTTGCACCGGCTATGAGATCGACGGAGAGGTGACAACAGAATTCCCGACAACTGTGCAGCTTGAGAAAGCAAAACCGGTTATTGAGAAGCTTCCGGGATGGAAATGCGATATCCGTGGAATCAAAAAATATGAGGATCTTCCGGAGAACTGCAGAAAATATGTAGAGTTCGTAGAAAAACATATTGGATTCCCGATCACAATGATCTCTAACGGACCAGGAAGAAACGACATCATTTACAGATAATTATTTTTACAGTATCAGGATTATGACAACAGGAAGCGCCGGGGAAGAATTTCTCCGGCGCCCTTTTGGTTCAAAGAGATATTCAGTTAAAATAACAGATAGAATAGCGGATGTATCATGTGAAAGGAAGCTCAATGAAAAATTTTAAAAGAATCGCGGCACTTGCAGGTGTTGTCATATTACTTCTTATATTCTGCCTTCCAATGGCATTTGCCTGGGGAAGCAGTGAAAACGCCCAGGCTTTGTTCCGGGGGGCTTTTGCGGCAGCTGTTCTGGTACCGATCGTAGCGTATGTTTTCTGGATGGCGTACCGGATCTGGGGAAATAAGAAGCTGAGAGAGGATGAAAACCGTATGATCGAGAATATTATTTTTGATGTGGGAAATGTGCTGATGGGCTATGACTGGGAAGAGTATCTTCGGAGCTATGACTTCCCGGAAGAAAAGTATCAGAAAATCGCAGATGCAGTATTTCGAAACCCGATCTGGGAGGAACAGGACCGTGGACAGCATGAGGAGTCCTGGTATGTAGATAAATTTGTGGAAAGTGCACCGGAATATGAAGCAGATATCCGTGAGGTGGTACGACGTGATCCGGAGTGTATGCATCTGTATGATTATGCGGAAACCTGGGTGAAATATCTCAAAAATCAGGGATATCATCTCTATGTCCTTTCCAACTACGGAACTTATATGCTGGATCGTACAAAGCAGGATATGTCTTTTCTGAAATATATGGATGGAGTGGTATTTTCCTGTGATGTGCAGCAGATCAAGCCTGAGGTGGATATTTATAAAACACTTCTGAAGCGTTACAGCCTGAAACCGGAGAAATCGGTATTTCTGGATGATCGTGCCGTGAACTGTGAGGGAGCCGGAAAAGCCGGTATTCATACCATCCAGTTTGAGAATCTGAAGCAGGCGGCGAAGGCGCTTGAGAAGCTTGGTGTGAAATGACCTTCAGTGTGAAAAGAGAAACGCAGAGGGCCTGCACCATCGCGAAGCCCTCTGCATTCTAAAGGGGAGGATATGATAAGTATCTCCCGGAACGGCATCTGTTATACAGAAAATATATAAGATCTTGTAATCTTTTATTCCCTGTTCTTCTTCCGGTATTCACCGGGAGTCATTCCATATGTTTTTTTTTAAGTACGCATGAAATGCTCCGGACTTTCATACCCTACAAGTTTACAGATCGCAAGATTGCTGAGAGAGGTTTCACGCAGAGCATGACATGCCTGGTTCAGCTTGATATCCCGGATGATCTGTAAAAATGTCCGTCCGGTACTTTCCTTGATCAGGGTACTGAAGTGGAAAGTACTATAGCCAAAATGCTTCGCAGCTTCACGTAAGGTAACGCTCTGGTAGTGACGGTTCAGGTAGTTGAGGATTTCCGTTACAGAATTTCCGGTGCTGTCCTTTGTAAGGATGGATTCAATATCATTTTCGTGAAAACGCAGCAGCATGGCCCAGAATATTAAAAGCAACACTGTCATCAAAGATCCCCACACTGTGAGTGGTATGCGGTGGGATGATACAGATATCTCCGGTATGCAAAGTGTGTTCGATCCCCTGTATCGCAGTGTGGGCAGTTCCGTCATACAGACAGAGAATCTCAAAAAATTCATGTTCATGGGGAAAAACAGGGGTATAGCGGTAATGCTTGGAAAGCACGATATTGCCATTTATATCATGAGCAAGTCAGGTATGGATGATCCTGGCGGAAGCAGTCAGCGGCGAAGAAGGAGCAGAAATACTGAATCGTCTGGTGGAACTGAAACCGGAAAAAGGAATGGTTTCTCCGTATATGAACCATCATTTTGTGGAAGCACTTCTGATGTGTGGTAAAAAAGACCAGGCAATGGAATATATGAAATATTACTGGGGCGGAATGATAAGCCACGGTGCGGATACATTCTGGGAGCTTTATAATCCAGAAAATCCTGCAGAATCTCCATATGGAAGCAGCATTGTCAACAGCTACTGCCACGCATGGAGCTGCACTCCGACTTACCTTCTCAGAAAATATTTTAACTGAAGCAAGTAAGTCCCCTGCGGGGGCGCGAATATCTGCTTGAACTAAATCACAGTGTGATAAAATAACTCGTATATGAAACAGATATATTTGATTTCTTCGCCAAAAGATGATATAATAAATAGAAATTGCGAAGCGGAATATAAATCTCCGTCTTATTTATCTAAAATTTTGGAAAAGAGGATCAGACAATGAGCGATATGACAATTCTTGAGCAGTGGCGTTCCATTGCTTATAATCAGAATGCAGATAAGAATAAGCTTCAGCGCTTCTGGGCAAATTATTTTAACATTGAGAAGAATATTTATGAGCAGCTTCTTGAGAACCCGGATGAGATCGTTTCCGGAACTGTAAAAGAGCTTGCTGAGAAATACGGTCAGGACGTTATGACTATGGTTGGTTTCCTTGATGGAATCAATGACAGTCTGAAGGTTCCGAACCCAATCGAGACTATGGATGAGGATACCAAGGTAAACCTTGCATTTGATAAAGAGGCACTCTATAAGAACATGGTAGATGCCAAGGCTGACTGGCTTTACAACCTTCCTCAGTGGGACAAGATCTTCACAGAAGAGAAAAAGAAAACCCTCTACATGGAGCAGAAGAAATCCGGCACAGTTGTGAAACCGCACAAGGTCGGAAGAAACGATCCGTGCCCATGCGGAAGCGGCAAGAAATACAAACACTGCTGCGGAAGATAATGAGCGTAAAGAAGAATCTGGATTACATTATCGTGTTAGGTGCCCATGTGGACGGAACACGGATGACACTTGCCCTTCTGGAACGATCCAGAAGGGCCCTTCTTTATCTTGAAGAAAATCCGGGTACGAAGGCAGTGCTCTCTGGAGGAAAAGGCGATGGAGAAAACATTTCCGAGGCAGAGGCCATGTATCGCTACCTTACCGGTCACGGAATAGACGGGGACAGACTGATACGGGAAGAGGAATCTACCAGTACGAAAGAGAATTTGGAATTCAGTTGCAGAAAGATCGGAACCACAGACTGTTCTGTAGGCGTGGTGACGAACAATTTTCATGTATGGAGAGGAGCAGCCATTGCAAGAAAATGTGGATTCCGGGAAGTGGCCATGGTACCTTCCAGGTATCGAAGCTGGCGTCTTTTTATCTACATTCCCCGTGAGATTTTGGCTATTATCAAAGACAAACTCATGGGAAATCTGTAGATCTGTGCGAGAAGAGAAATCTCAAAAATTTTGTCAACATGCGTTGACAAATAAAAATACTGCGCTTATAATGAACCACAGAAAAAGAAATAAAAAACACGTTGACGAGACGAGTAAGCTGTGAAACGTTACAGAGAGAGATGTGAAGTGCTGGAAACATCTTATCGGGAAACAGCCGAAGACTACCTCCGAGTGGCCCCAATCCGGTCCGGTGATTCCGTTATCATCATAATTGAGAGGCTTTGCATCCTGGCATGACTGGGCAGCAGAGCAAGCAGGGTGGAACCGCGAGAATGAATGAACTCGTCCCTTACAGTATGTGATGTACTGTGAGGGATTTTTTTATTGCAGAATCTCTTGCAAAAGCAGACACATACTGTGTACCATAGAAACTTCATTTAAAATGAAAGGAGAAAAAACAATGATCATTACATTAAAAGACGGCTCAAAAAAAGAATATGCAGAAGCAAAAGCTGTGATCGATATCGCATATGACATCAGCGAAGGCCTTGCACGTGCTGCATGTGCAGGAGAAGTAAACGGAGAGGTCGTAGATCTTCGTACAGTTCTTGACAGCGACTGTGAGCTGAATATCCTTACAGCGAAAGACGAGAAGGGCCTTGCAGTTCTCCGTCATACAGCATCTCACGTAATGGCACAGGCTGTACAGAACTTATACCCGGAGGCAAAGGTTGCCATCGGACCATCCATTGATACAGGCTTCTACTATGATTTCGACCACGAGCCATTTTCACGTGAGGATCTTGACGCCATTGAGAAAGAGATGAAAAAGATCATCAAAAAAGGCGCAAAGATCGAGCGTTTTACAAAATCCCGTGAGGATGCCATCGCATACTTTAAAGAGAAAAATGAGCCATACAAGGTTGAGCTGATCGAGGATCTTCCGGAGGGAGAAGAGCTTTCCTTCTATTCACAGGGAGACTGGACAGACCTCTGTGCAGGCCCACACCTGATGAGTGTAAAAGGCATCAAGGCATTCAAACTTCTTTCTTCTTCCAGCGCATACTGGAGAGGCAGTGAGAAGAACGCAATGCTTACACGTATCTACGGAACAGCCTATGCTACAAAGGATGAGCTGAAAGAGCATCTGGAGCAGATGGAAGAAGCAAAGAGACGTGATCATAACAAGCTTGGCCGTGAGATGAAGATCTTCACAACTGTAGATGTGATCGGACAGGGACTTCCGCTTATCATGCCAAACGGTGTGATCATGATGCAGGAGCTTCAGCGCTGGATCGAGGATGAGGAGACAAAGCGTGGATACGTAAGAACAAAAACTCCTCTTATGGCAAAGAGCGATCTTTACAAGATCTCCGGACACTGGGATCATTACAAAGATGGTATGTTCGTACTTGGTGATGAGGAGAAGGACAAAGAGGTTTATGCACTTCGTCCGATGACATGTCCGTTCCAGTACTATGTATACAAAGCAGAGCAGCACAGCTACCGTGATCTGCCGATCCGTCTCGGCGAGACCTCCACACTGTTCCGTAATGAGGATTCCGGAGAGATGCATGGCTTGACACGAGTTCGTCAGTTTACTATTTCCGAGGGACATCTGATCGTAAGACCGGACCAGATGGTAAAAGAGTTCAAAGACTGTATCGCACTTGCCCAGTACTGTCTGCAGGTACTTGGTGTTGAGGAAGATGTAACCTATCATCTTTCCAAATGGGATCCGACAAACAAAGAGAAATACATCGGTGAGCCGGAGGTATGGGAAGAGACAGAAGGCCATATCCGCCAGATGCTTGAGGAGCTGAACATTCCATTCACAGAGGATGTGGGCGAGGCTGCTTTCTACGGACCGAAGGTTGATATCAACGCAAAGAACGTATACGGAAAAGAAGACACCATGATCACGATCCAGTGGGATGCACTTCTTGCAGAGCAGTTTGATATGTACTATATCGATGAGAATGGCGACAAACAGCGTCCGTACATCATCCACCGTACATCCATGGGATGCTATGAGAGAACACTGGCATGGCTCATTGAGAAATACGCAGGAATGTTCCCGACATGGCTCTGCCCTGAGCAGGTTCGTGTGATCCCGATCTCCGAGAAGTATAACGATTATGCACAGAAGGTTGAAGCTCAGATGAGAGAAGCAGGAATCCGCTGCTCTGTAGACGGACGTTCCGAGAAGATGGGATACAAGATCCGTGAGGCACGTCTTGAGAGAGTACCTTACATGCTTATCGTTGGTGCAAAAGAGGAAGAAGAGGGTAAGGTTTCCGTAAGAAGCCGCTATCTTGGCGATGAGGGAATGAAAGAGCTTGGTGAGTTCATTGACTTCATCAAAGAAGAGATCAAGAACAAGACGATCCGTAAGATCGAGGTTCAGGAAGAGAAGAAATAAACAAAACAGATGATTGACGGATAAATAAAAGGCGACCCGTGTGATAGGCGGGCCGCCTTTATTTTTGATCCGGCAATATTGAGACCACGCTGTGATGCGGAGGCGGTCAGTATTGCCGGATATTTTTTATTTAAAATATTTCTCCCTCACGAGCTCAACCGGCATGTCTAGTCCGGTCCAGATGTGGAAAGCCTTTACACCCTGGTGGAGCAGCATGTACATTCCGTTAAAGGTCGGACATCCGGCTTCCCGGGCTTCCCTGAGAAGTCTTGTTTCTCTTGGCTCATATACAACATCGGCTACGGTAAGCTCCGGATGGAACAGAGCCTTGTCCGAGATCACGGTGCCTGTCACATCCGGAACCATTCCCACAGAAGTTGCATTGATGAGGAGATTGCTTTCCTCCAGTGCGTCCTTCAGCGCAGTGTGATCATCCATCTCATGAAGGATCATCTCACATTCTGTCATATGAGACATTTTTTCTGCCATGGCAGCAGCACGTTCCCAGTAACGGCTGGTAGGACGTGCAAAAACATGGATCTTTTTTGCACCCTCCAGGGCGGACTGGCCGCAGATCGCCATTCCGGCACCGCCGACGCCCATAACGGTGATGGTGCGCCCTTTTACATCACAGCCGGCATCTCTGGCAGACTGGGTAAATCCATAACCATCCGTATTAAACCCCTTTAATTTTCCATTGTCGTTGCGTACGGTATTTACCGCTCCGATCAGCTGGGCAGTGGGAGAAAGCTCGTCCAGAAGCTCTACGATCTTATTCTTGTTTGGCATGGTCAGGTTAAAGCCCTTGATCCCACAGGCTTTCAGTCCTTCCACAGCCTGGGGAAGGGTCTCCTCTGTTACATCAAAACAGAGATACACATAATCAAGTCCAAGATAACGGAATGCCTCATTGTGCATTAAAGGTGATACGCTGTGTGCCACGGGGCTTCCCAGAAGGCCGGTAAGCCCGGTATGTCCAGTAATATTGATCATTGTTCGATTCCCTCCTGTATCTCATATAATAGAATTTCTTTACGAAATATAATAAAAAATATTTTAGCACTATAAAGTGCGAAAATCAACAAATACAAATATTGTACGGAAATTTATACATTTTTGTCGCTGATTCATAGAAAAAATCTATAAATGTCGAGGCAGACAGAAACGACCCGATAAGTTAGAAGAATCGACATCCGGATTTGACAAAATATGCAAAGAGCCTGCCCTATAATAAATACACTTACCAAAGTTGAGAATCGATGGCAGACGAAACAGCAGTGGGGGAAGCTTATGTATCAGAGGATGTACATAGATATCGTTTTTATGACGAATTTCCTTATGGATTACATGCTTTTAAGACTTGTGGGAAAATTTCTGCATCTTGACGGGAAACGCAGAAGATGTGTGATATCCGCTGCCTTTGGATCTTTTGTATCCTGCCTGCTTGTATGTGTACCTTTTAAGATCATTTTTCCTGCCGCTGTACTGATCCATGGCGGCTGCGCTTTTTTTATGGCGTCGTTTGCTTTTCGACTGAAAAAAGGTGGCCTTCTTGTAAAAACCATTCTGGCTCTGTATTTCACAGCTTTTGTGGTTGGCGGGATCTATCAGGCACTGGAAACGGAAAGAACCATGACGGTGAAAATATTTCTGCTTTTTCTGGCAGGGATTTATGGCACACTTTATACTCTGGGATGTGTGACCGAGACCTTCCGGTTTGGAAGAAGAAATATTTTTCCGGTCACTTTGAAATATCAGGGGAAGCTGCAGCAGACATACGGCTTTTATGATACCGGAAATCTCCTTATGGATCCTGTGAAAAAACAGCCGGTATCGATCATCAAACAGGAACTTTTGGGAAGCCTGATATCGAAAGAGCAGGTGAAAAAACTGATGGATATTAAAGATAAACCAGAGGCACTGGAAAATACAGGATTTGTCAGTCTGCAGCCGCATTTTCTGAGCTGTCATACCGCAGATGGAAAAAAAGGACTGCTGCTGGCAGTGATCCTTGATGAACTTCTGATCCAGACTCCCGAAAGGGTGGTACATGTAGGAAAACCGGTGCTTGCTATAACATCCGAGCCCTCAGCTTTGGGAGAAGAGTACGAGATACTTTTGAATTCCAGACTATTAAATTGAGAAGGGGGCTTATGTTATGAACAGAGCAGCTGCAAGATCCTATCCGTTTCAGGTGATCCGGAAATTTATGTTCAATCGTCCGGGAGAGGTTTTTTATATTGGTGGAAATGATATCCTTCCGGCGCCGTTGTCAGCGGAACGGGAGGCTGAAGTGATCGAAATGCTGGGAACAGAAAAGGAAAAAGAGGGAAAGTCGGTTCTGATCGAGCATAATCTACGGCTGGTGGTTTATATTGCAAAGAAATTTGATAATACAGGGGTAGGTGTGGAGGATCTGATCTCCATCGGAACCATAGGGCTCATAAAGGCTATCAATACCTTTGATCCGGTAAAAAATATCAAGCTTGCCACCTATGCATCACGATGTATCGAAAATGAGATCCTGATGTATCTGAGGAGAAACAGCAAAACAAAGATGGAGGTTTCCATTGATGAGCCGCTGAATGTGGATTGGGATGGAAATGAGCTGCTGCTTTCGGATATCCTGGGAACGGATGACGATGTGATCTCCAGACGTCTGGAAGATGAGGTGGAGATCGCACTTCTTGGAAAAGCCATCAGCAAACTGACAAAGCGGGAACAGATGATCATCCGTCTGCGATTCGGCATCGGAAACCGGGAAGGAAGCGAGAAAACACAGAAGGAGGTAGCGGATCTTTTAGGAATTTCGCAATCCTACATTTCTCGCCTGGAAAAGCGGATCATGAAGCGGCTGCGGAAAGAAATCGTAAAGTATGAATAGAAGAAACCGGAAAAAACGGTTTACCGGACAGGTTTCCATTATGGAGGAAGTAAAACCAAAAAATATTTTTGAGACACCACAGGGAGATGAGCGTCTTGGATGGACCGGTGATGCAGAAATCTTCTGCCGTACGGCATGCTTCCTTGAAAATACCTATTCCTTCTACCGAAAATGGCTCCGTGATGTGGAGGCAGACCAGACAGAGGAGGACGGTGTTGCCCATGTTGTTCCGGATATCATTTCCGGAAACGAAGGGTATAATTGGCTCCTTGAGCAGGGAAGTCATTCGGCAGCAGCGAGAAGATTTAAAATTCCGGGAAATACAGTAGAATTTGTCAGAGACCTTCGATATAATAAATACAGAGTGTTTACAGGGCTACAGAATGAACAAAAGAAGAAGGGGTGTGGCAGAATGATCGACATTGCACATGCAAAACAGGAATTCGAAAAATATCTGGATGAATACGACCGGGAGGATGAACAGATCTGTCTGAAGATCGTACATACCTATGGCGTGGTGAAATACGCAGGAGAGATTGCCAGAAAAATGGAATGTTCCGGTGAAGATGTGGAACTTGCGGAGCTGATCGGTCTGCTTCATGATATTGGCCGTTTTGAGCAGATCCGTAGATTTCACAGCTTTGAGCCGGGAACCATGGATCATGCTGTGTTCGGTGCAGAACTTCTCTTCGGGGAGGAGAAGCTGATCCGGCGCTTCGTGGAGGATGATAAATTTGATGAGCTGATCGATGCAGCAATTCGGAAGCACAGTGATTTCAAACTGGAAGGAATCCACGATGCAAGAACACTTTTCCATGCAAAACTGATCCGGGATGCAGACAAGCTGGATAACTGCAGAGTAAAGCTGGAGGCGTCTGTTGAAGCCATGCTGGGAGTCTCTGAGAAAGCTGCAGGAGAAGGGCTGATCTCACCGGCAGTGTGGGAGTCCTGTCTCAGAAGAGAATCCGTGTTATCCGTAGACAGACATGTGCCGGTGGATTACTGGGTATCTTATCTTGCACAGTATTATGATATCAATTTTCCTGAGACCTGTGAGATCATCGAAGAAGAGGATTATATCACCAGGATCGCAGGCCGGCTGACGTACCAGGAACAGGATACCAGAACTAAGCTCCATATTCTCACAGAAGATCTGAACAGGTATCTGGAGATGCCGGCTGTGTCTGTGAAGGAATAGGAGCATAGCAGTTACTGTTCACTGGCAATGTTCCGCGAGGTGTTTTTTGTGAGCGAAGGTCACAGAAAACCCGAGACATACCGCGCGAATTTATGCGATTAGCATAAATTCTGTGCATCGCGAAGCGTGTTACTGAGAACGGAGTGAGCAGTAACTCATAGCAGAGAGACTTGTTATATTTTTTTGTTTGGGGTTGACTTTGAGGCGGTTTTCGCCTAAAATATATCAAAGATACGGCGATGATGAGAATAGTACACAGGGAATTATCTCAGAGAGGGATCTGCTTTGGTGGAAGGATCTTGTGCGTGAACTGTGGAACCGGCCTCGGAGCTCTGCGTGATTGAAGCGTGGCGTGTGTTTCCGGCGTTAACGGGTGTTGAGAGAACAGCTTTTCAGGCTGTTAACTGGGGTGGTACCGCCGAAGTCATTCGGTCCCTTGTGAGGGATTTGGATGGCTTATTTTTTTGTCCATAAAACGGGATTGTAAATGCAGTGTACGGTTTATGGGACAGAAGAGTGAGCTGGAAGGATTCCGGATTGCTGTGGCTGCCTGACAGCCGGCAATATGTAACAGATCACAAGAAAAAGGAGATTTATCATGGCAAAAGAAAAGAAATTAGTACAGGCCATCACATCTATGGATGAGGATTTTGCTCAGTGGTATACAGACGTTGTTAAGAAGGCTGAGCTCTGTGGCTATACAAGTGTTAAGGGCTGTATGGCGATCAAACCTGCAGGTTATGCGATCTGGGAGAATATCCAGCATGAGCTTGACCGCAGATTTAAAGAAACCGGTGTAGAGAACGTTTACATGCCGATCTTTATCCCGGAGTCTCTTCTTGATAAAGAGAAAGATCATGTAGAAGGTTTTGCTCCGGAGGTTGCATGGGTGACTCATGGCGGCCTTGATCCGCTGCAGGAGAGACTTTGCGTGCGTCCGACTTCTGAGACTCTGTTCTGCGATTTCTACCAGAAAGAGATCCAGTCCCACAGAGATCTTCCAAAGGTATATAATCAGTGGTGTTCCGTTGTCCGTTGGGAGAAGACAACACGTCCCTTCCTTCGTTCCAGAGAGTTCCTGTGGCAGGAGGGACATACTGCTCATGCAACAGCTGAGGAAGCGGAGCAGCGTACCATCCAGATGCTGAACATCTATGCAGACTTCTGCGAGGAAGTTCTTGCGATTCCGGTCATCAAAGGCCAGAAGACAGACAAGGAGAAATTTGCAGGTGCTGAGGCTACTTATACCATCGAATCTCTGATGCACGACGGTAAGGCTCTCCAGTCCGGTACAAGCCATAACTTTGGAGATGGCTTTGCCAAAGCATTCGGAATCCAGTACACAGATAAAGATAATACACTGAAATATGTTCACCAGACATCCTGGGGAATGACAACCCGTATGATCGGTGCGATCATCATGGTTCACGGTGATAACAGCGGACTTGTTCTTCCTCCGAGGATCGCTCCGGTACAGACTGTGATCATCCCGATCCAGCAGCGTAAAGAAGGGGTTATGGAGAAGGCTGACGAGCTTCTTGCAGCACTGAAGGCAGCAGGTATCCGTGCAAAGGTTGATGCGACAGACAAGAGCCCGGGATTCAAGTTTGCTGAGCAGGAGATGCGTGGCATCCCGCTTCGTGTGGAATGTGGACCGAAGGATATCGAGAACGGTCAGGCAGTTCTCTGCAGAAGAGATACCCGTGAGAAATACACAGTATCCTTCGAGGAGCTTGCAGATAAGGTAAAAGAGCTTCTGGATACCATTCAGCATGATATGCTGGAGCGCGCACGTGCACACAGAGAGGCACATACTTACGTAGCAAAGAATTATGAGGAGTTCGGTGAGATCATCAACAGCAAACCGGGATTCATCAAAGCTATGTGGTGCGGTGATCGTGCATGTGAAGACAAGATCAAGGAAGATTTCCAGGCAACATCCAGATGTATGCCGTTTGAGCAGGAGCAGTTAAGCGACGTTTGCGTATGCTGCGGAAAACCGGCTAAGAAAATGGTTTACTGGGGACGTGCATACTAAAAAATACAGCAGGCCACTTCAAAAAAGTGGGATGATCATATTGCAGAAACAACGGCGGGGCAAAATATGCTCCGCTGTTTTTATGAATCTATGTTATAATAGCGTTAAGGAAAACATATCAGAATATTATTCGGCTGCTGACATGGAGATAATACAGCGAAATGTAAACGTGTTTTGAACGGACAGCAGCGATCATCAAGAGGAGTTATCATGACGATTAATATACCACAAAAGGCAGCGCAGATACTGAAGACCTTGAATGCTGCCGGCTATGAGGCATATGTTGTAGGCGGCTGTGTCAGGGATTCTATCCTGGATCGGGTGCCTGGAGACTGGGATATCACCACCTCTGCACTTCCGGAGCAGGTGAAGGAGCTTTTTCACAGAACTGTAGATACGGGGATCCAGCATGGAACAGTAACTGTAATGATGGGCAAAGAGGGCTTTGAGGTGACAACCTACCGTGTGGACGGAGAATATCATGACGGCCGCCACCCGGATGCCGTGACCTTTACCAGGAGTCTTGAGGAAGATCTAAAACGAAGAGATTTTACCATCAACGCCATGGCGTATCATCCGGAACATGGACTGGTGGATCTGTTTGGCGGAATGGAGGATATCAATAGGAAGATCATCCGTTGTGTCGGGGATCCGGTGGAACGTTTTACAGAGGATGCTCTTCGGATGCTCCGTGCAGTGCGTTTTTCCGCACAGCTTGGTTTTACTGTGGAGGAGAATACGAAAGCGGCACTGGCGCGGATGTCGGGGAACCTGGAGCATGTCAGTGCAGAGCGTATCCAGACAGAGCTTGTAAAGCTTCTGGTATCCGATCATCCGGATTACCTCCGGACAGCTTGGGAGACAGGCCTTACCCGGGAATTTCTTCCGGAATTTGATGCCTGTATGGAAACAGCGCAGAATACCCCCCATCACTGCTGCAGCGTAGGCGAGCACATCCTGAAAAGCCTTACGGAGATCGAGAATGACAGGCTTCTTCGTATCACCATGCTTCTTCATGACATTGCCAAGCCGGTTGTAAAAAAGACAGATGAGAATGGAAGAGACCACTTTAAAACTCACGGACCGGCAGGCGAAAAGCTGGCAGGAAAGATCCTGCGCCGTCTGAAATTTGATAATGTAACGATCCGAAATACCTGTCGTCTGATCCGGTATCATGATCTTCGTCCCACTCCGGACGCCGAGGATGTGCGGAGAGCTGTGAATCTTATCGGAGAAGAGCTTTTTCCGCTGTATCTGAAAGTGCAGAAGGCAGATCTTTTATCTCAGAGTACTTACAGGAGGGAGGAGAAGCTGGCACGGTTAAGCGGTGTGACGGAAGCTTATCAGGGGATCCTTGAAAGAGGTGAATGTACATCTCTGAAAACCCTGGCAGTTTCCGGAAGGGATCTTATAAAGGCAGGACATCCGGCCGGACCGGCACTGGGAGCACTGCTCGAAAGACTTCTTGACTGTGTGCTGAAAGATCCAACCCTTAATACAAAAGAAAAACTTCTTGAAACAGCAGAAAAAGATAGCATAAAAACCGAATAGAATAACAAAAATCCCCCCTGCATAAAATAGAACGTAAAATAAGGCAGGGGGGAACTTTTTTGTATGATTATGGGTTGAGCGTGCTGGAGCAGTATGGGCTTACGGCTTCATTCTCCGGCAGGGTGCGGGGGGCACTTCTGTGCCGGACAGAAAAAGGTCCGGTGATACTCCGGGAATTTCATGGCTCGGAAAAAAAGCTTTCCATGCAGCAGCAGCTTCTTGAAAAAATGAAAGAACAGAACTGTCTTGTGGACGCCTATCTCAGAAACAGGGAAGGCGTACTGGTAAGCAGGGACAAAGATTCTGTTCCATATACTGCACAGATCTGGTTTGAGGGACGGGAATGTGACACGAGATCCGAAAACGATATTTTAAAAAGCATCCGGACTCTGGCACAGATCCACAAGATCATGCAGCTTCCTGTGGAAATGGATTATGCGGGAAGAAATCTGCAGGAAGAATATATCCGGCATAATCAGGAAATGAAAAAAATACGCCGTTTTATCCGAAAAAAAGGAGCGGTCAATTCTTTTGAGAAGGATTATCTGAAAAGCGTGGAATGGTTTCTGCAAAAAGGAGAAGAAGCGGCAGCTATGCTGGAAACCACGGATTATAAAAATCTGCGGCAGCAGTCTCTTCAAAGTGGCAGTATCTGTCATGGCGAATATAATCAGCATAATGTGCTGATACTTGGGAAAAACACAGCGGTGACGAATTTCAGTCACTGGAGCTTTGATGTGCAGATGGCAGATCTGTACCGATTTATGCGGAAAATCCTGGAGAAATACAGCTGGGATCTGCACCTCGCGCAGAAGATGCTTTCTGCATATGATTCCGTACGACCGCTCTCGGAGTCTGAGTGGCAGAATCTGAGAGTCCGGTTCTGTTATCCGGAAAAATACTGGAAACTGGCAAATCATTATTATACACATAACAAGGCTGTGATCTCCGGAAAAAATGTGGAAAAGCTGAGAACCTTGATCCATCAGAAAAAACAGTGGGAGGAATTTTCAAAACAGTGCTTCAGACAGTAATGATTCTGAATGTGACAAAAACAAAACTTCCCTTTTTCTGAAAATTGTTATATAATATTAAGTATCTTATATAAAGAAACAGGGAGGTATTTTGGAACATGGATTATAAAGAAATCTATAATCAGTGGCTTGAAAACCCATACTTCGATGAGGCGACAAAAGAAGAATTGAAAGCGATCAAAGACGACGAAAATGAGATCAAAGAGCGTTTTTATATGGATCTTGAGTTTGGTACGGCAGGCCTGCGTGGTATCATCGGCGCAGGTACCAACCGTATGAATATTTATGTGGTAAGAAGAGCAACCCAGGGGCTTGCCAACTATATTGCCAAGGTTGACAAGAAATCCCAGGGAGTTGCTATCGCATATGATTCCCGTCATATGTCACCGGAGTTTGCCCAGGAAGCAGCACTTTGCCTGGCAGCAAACGGGATCAAGGCTTATATCTTTGAGACACTTCGTCCGACACCGGAGCTTTCCTTTGCAGTACGTCATCTGGGCTGTGTGGCAGGTATCAACGTAACAGCCAGCCACAATCCTCCGGAATACAACGGATACAAGGTTTACTGGGAGGACGGCGCGCAGATCACACCACCTCATGATTCCGGTATCATGGGCGAGGTAAAGGCGATCTCCGACTGGAATACCGTAAAGACCATGGACAAGGAAGACGCAGTAAAGGCAGGACTTTTCGAAGTGATCGGACAGGCTGTCGATGATGCTTACATGGCAGAGCTTAAGAAACAGATCATCCATATGGATGCAATCCAGGCAGAGGGCAGGAACCTGAAGATCGTTTACACACCTCTTCACGGAACCGGCAATATCCCGGCCAGAAGGATCCTTAAAGAGCTTGGATTTGAGAATGTATATGTAGTACCGGAGCAGGAGCTTCCGAACGGGGATTTCCCGACAGTCAGCTATCCGAACCCGGAGGCAGCAGAGGCATTTGAGCTTGGCCTGAAGCTTGCGAAGGAAGTGGATGCAGACATCGTACTTGCCACAGACCCGGATGCAGACCGTCTTGGCGTCCGCGTAAAGGATAAAAACGGAGAGTATCATGATCTTACCGGTAACATGTCCGGATGCCTTCTTGCAAACTATGAGCTGAGCCAGAGAAAGGCTGTAAACGGAAGCCTTCCGGAGGACGGAGCTCTTGTAAAGACTATCGTTACAACAAACCTGGCAGATGCCATTGCCAAGGGATACAACGTGAATCTTATTGAAGTACTTACCGGATTCAAATACATCGGACAGCAGATCCTCGGATTTGAGAACAGTGGCAAGGGTACATATCTTTTCGGATTTGAGGAGAGCTACGGTTGCCTGATCGGAACCTATGCAAGAGACAAGGATGCCATTGTTGCTACCATGGCACTTTGCGAAGCTGCTGCTTACTATAAGACACAGGGCAAGACTCTCTGGGATGCAATGATCGATATGTATGAGGAGTTCGGTTACTATAAGGATGCCATTCAGGCAGTTACCATGAAGGGTATCGAGGGTCTTCAGAAGATCCAGGAGATCATGACAACACTTCGTCAGAATCCGCCTGCTGAGTTTGCCGGACATAAGGTGACTGCTGTACGTGACTACAAGCTGGATGAGATCACAGATCTTGCAACAGGTGAGAAGAAGCCGACAGGACTTCCGAATTCCAATGTTCTCTACTATGAGCTTACCGATGATGCATGGGTTTGCGTAAGACCGTCCGGAACAGAGCCTAAGGTTAAATTCTATTATGGCGTTAAGGGAACATCTCTTGCAGATGCAGACGAGAAATCCGATGCAATGGGCAAGGCTGTTCTTGAAATGGTTGATTCCATGAAATGATAAAATGGTCACATTCCGCCTGTAATATGCGAAAAACCTTGACATTATAAGCCAAAAGCGGTATATATATAAAGCAAAGTCAAAAATAAGAGAACATCAATTATAGGAGGAAACACCATGAATAAAACAGAGTTAGTGGCAGCAATGGCGAAAGACACCAATCTTTCCAAGAAAGATGTAGAAGCTGTTCTGAAATCTTTTATCGATGTTGTAACAGATGAACTGAAAAAAGGCGAGAAGATTCAGCTGGTTGGATTTGGAACTTTCGAAGTAAGCACAAGAGCTGCAAGAGAGGGAAGAAATCCTCAGACTGGTGAGACCATGACGATCGAGGCTTCCAAGTCTCCGAAGTTCAAAGCAGGAAAAGCTTTAAAGGACGTTGTCAACGGTAAATAATCTGTTGGTTCAGAGTGATAACGGCAGGGGAAACCGGTTTTTGGTTTCCCCTGCTTTTTTAGGAGGAAAAATTATGCGTCTTGATAAATATCTGAAAGTATCCAGACTGATCAAACGCCGTACGGTGGCAAATGAAGCCTGCGATGCAGGAAGAGTTCTGGTCAATGACAAGCCGGCCAAGGCTTCTGTACAGGTAAAGACCGGTGACACTGTGGAGATCCAGTTTGGAAGCCGTAATGTAAAGGTTGAAGTCCTGGAAGTTAAGGAAACGGTAAAAAAGGATGAGGTGGAAAGCATGTTCCGCTATATCTGATGCAGGGACAGCTGCCGTTTGGGCTTGATGGTCTATTCCGGATGGATTTTTCATAAAATAAAAGAGAAATCATCCCCAGGGAGGTATGGATTGGACGAGAAGAAACCGGCAGCATTTCACAGTCTGATGCTGGAGCGGCAGAAAGGCGGCACCATAACGGGAATCCGGGAGGTGATCTCTTTCGATGAAAAAGAAATACTGCTGCATACAGAGGAAGGAAAGTTATCCATAAAAGGCGAAGGACTTCATGTAAAACATCTTGATCTGAAAAGCGGGCAGCTTAGCTTGGAGGGAAAAATCGACAGTCTTACCTATCTTGGCAGGAAAAAGGACAAAAAAGAAGGATCCCTTTTAAAAAGACTGTTCCATTAAAGCTAAAATGACAGCAAACCGGTTGATATTTTTTTGAAGAAGTTGTAAAATTTGGATGTATAAGCTCGTAAAAGGTAAAGAGATCAGATTGTGTAAAAAAGGAGCAGCAGATTGAAAAATCCAAAAAATGGAAAAGAAAAAAAAAGGATCGGATATAATTATCTTGGCATGGCGGGGATCATGGTGATCGCACTGGTGTTGCTGGGAAGCCTTATGCTGCAGAGTAAGACTCTGGAACGGCGCAGGGATTATTATGATTCCAAAGCTACAGCACTGGAGAAGTCCATTGAAAGTGAGAAGGAACGTACCAAGGAGATCGAAGCAGAGAAAGAACATATGAAGACCGACGAATATGTGGAAGAGGCGGCTCGTGAGAAGCTGGGACTTGTGAAAGACAACGAGATCGTGTTTCAGGAAGAAAAATAGCTGAAAATCAAAGGTTTCGACGAAATTTTTTTTGACATTTTCGTGCGGCTTTGACAGATATTTCAGGGATCTTCCTTTATAATGTTCAGTCAGTGAAGGTTATAAGGGGAGGGGAAAATATGCAGGAATGGATCATTGCCATGCTCGTAGTCAGCATACTGCTGATACTCCGGGACATGGCAAAAACTGTCTTTTCGGGAAAAACGAAGGAAAAAGAAGAAATGCTGCCGCTTTGTGAAAGCCATCCCCAGAAGGAAAAAGTGGAACGGTATGCAGCATCCTTCCGGAAGCTTGCGGATACATTCTACGGAATGCCTTACCGTAAGGAATTTTTGAGCGGAGGACAACTGAACCGTATCATATCGGACACCAGTGCGGCTGTATGTTCCAGATGTTATCAGAGAGAGATCTGCTGGGGAGAGCGTGCCGGGGAAACCATGCGGGGCAGTGAGAATATGATCCGTACCATGGAGGAAGGCAATGAAGAGAGTATCCAGAGAGCACGCAGTGAATGGATGGGAGCATGTGGCCGTTCCGCCCAGTATTTTCAGGTCCTGAATGAGGGATTTCGTGAAGAAAGGCAGAATCTCGTGTGGGATAACCGGATGATCGAAAGCCGGCTTGCAGTTGCACAGCAGCTGACGGAAATCTCGAGGATCATGGATCATATGGCAGAAGAGCTGTATGATATCATGCCGGCAGATCCGCAGTTTCAGGAAGATCTGAAAAAGGCTCTTCGTAAAAAGCATGTACTTGTAAAGAATGTCTGGGTCATGGATAAGATCGAAGGAAGACGGCAGATATTTCTGAATCTGAGAGCCAGGAGCGGACAGTGTGTTTCCATGACAGAGATCGCACAGATCCTGTCCAGGATCTGCGGAAGCTCCATGACGCCGGACGCCGACAGCCGCAGTATTGTAAATGGAGATTTTCGTATGGTCCATTTTGTGGAGGATGTCAGTTATCAGATGCTTTACGGAGTAGCGCGGCTTACAAGAGAAGCGGAAAAGGTTTCCGGAGACAATTATATCTGTCGTCAGGAAGAGGATGGCAGGTTTTTTCTCTGTCTGTCTGATGGGATGGGTTCTGGAATAGAAGCGTTTAAAGAAAGCGAGATCGTGGTAGAACTTTTGGAACAGTTTCTGGAATCTGGCTTTTCTCAGGAGACAGCTGCCAGAATGGTGAATTCCGCACTGTTATTGAAAGGACGGGAAGGGATGTTTTCTACTGTCGATATCTGTGCGGTGGATCTTTATACCGGGATCTGTGATTTTCTGAAAGCAGGGGCGTCTTCCACATTTATTAAAAGAGATCACTGGGTGGAATCCATTGCTTCGGAAAATCTTGCAGCAGGCTTGGTCCAGCAGCTGGATTTTGATACTGCCTCAAGGAAGCTTTATCATGGAGATTATCTGATCATGATGACAGATGGAGTTCTGGATGCACTTCCTACAGAACGGGAAGAGGAAACCATGAAGGAGATCATTATGGATGTCCGGGAAAAAGAGCCCAGGGAGATGGGACGGGGAATACTGGAAAGGGTCCTGGGATACAGTGATTATCATGCCAGGGATGATATGACAGTAGTTGTGGCAGGATTGTGGAAAAAATAGAGTATTTTTGGTTACAGGAGAAAAAATGATCACACGTGTAAGAAAATATATCAGAGACAATCGGATGCTGAAAGCAGAGGATATGGTTGTGGCAGGGGTTTCCGGAGGGGCGGATTCCATAGCAATGCTTCATATTTTGAAAAGTCTTCAGAAAGAGATCGGTTTTTCCATGGAAGTGGTTCATGTCCATCATGGGATCCGGGGCCAGGAGGCGGACCGGGATGAGCAGTTTGTGGAAAAAATCTGCCGGGATTGGGGAATCCCTTTCCGGTCCAGGCATTATCCGGTTCCGGAGCTTTCCGGAAAGTGGAAGCTGGGAGAAGAAGAAACAGGAAGGATCGTGCGAAAACAGGCGTTTCAGGAGGAAAAAAAGAGACTTGGTTTTTACGGAGAACAGTCAAAAAAGAACGGACAGTTCCGGGTTGCGCTGGCACATAATCGCAACGATCTGGCAGAGACTATGCTGCATCATCTGGCAAGGGGAACCGGTATCCGGGGACTTTCCGGGATACAGGCGGTAAATGGTGAGATCATCCGGCCGGTTTTGTGTTTAGAACGGAAGGAGATCGTCAATTATCTGAAAGAGAGAGGTATTTCCTATATCACAGATAGCAGCAATCTTTCAGATGACTATACAAGAAACCGGATCCGTAACCATATTCTTCCGGCTATGGAACAGAAGATCAATGCAAAAGCGGTGGAGCATATGGCAGAAACCGCACGGGTTCTGGCAGAGGCAGATTCGTATCTTCAGAAAAAGGGAAGGGAGCTTCTGGCAGGCTGCCGGAAAGAAAATGGCTATCTTCTGGATGAAAAATTTTTTGCACAGGATCCTATCCTTCAGGAATATGCGGTGATGGAGGCATTTGAGATACTGTCAGGAAAACGTAAGGACTTTACATCTCTTCATGTGGACCAGGTCCTTTCGCTTCAAAAAAAAGAAAACGGTCGTTATATCAACCTTCCGAAATCGCTGCGGGTAATACGACAGTACGGAGGGGTATGTCTGAAAAAGAACTCTGCATCAGACAGAGAGAACGCTGCTTCCACTGAAAAAAAAGTATCGGCAGGTCTCAGAGAAATGTCTATGGAGCTTCCGGTACCTGGAATTCTGGAAAGTCCTTTCGGAGTTTTTGAGTCGAAAATTTTTTCTTATAAGAAACAGAAGATTGAAGAAAAAAAGTATACGAAATGGTTTGATTATGATAAAATAAAAAATAGTCCATGCGTTCGGACCAGAAGACAGGGAGATTATCTTACTGTAAACAGTGAAGGCGGAAGAAAGAAGCTGAACCGGATCTTTATTGATGAGAAGATTCCGGCGGAGATGAGAGACAGGCTTCCGGTTGTTGCGGCAGGATCTGAGATACTCTGGATCCCGGGAGGACGGATGAACGAGAAGTATAAGATCACTTCCACTACAGGGAGAGTGTTAGAATTACATTACCAAGGAGGAGCTTTAGCATGAGCGAAAAAATCAGGGTTTTACTCAGTGAAGAAGAGGTAGATGCCCGTATCCAGGAAGTTGCAGATATGATCAACAAGGATTATGACGGAAAAGATGTACACATGATCTGCGTTCTGAAAGGCGGCGTTTTCTTTATGTGTGAGCTTGCCAAGAGGATCACACGCCCGGTAACACTGGATTTCATGTCTGTGTCCAGTTACGGTGATGATACGAAATCCAGCGGTGTTGTAAAGATCGTCAAGGATCTGGATCAACCACTGGACGGGAAAGATGTTCTGATCGTAGAGGATATCATTGATTCAGGCAGAACCTTAAGCTATCTGCTGCGTATCCTGAAGGGCAGACATCCGGCAAGCATCAGACTCTGTACACTTCTTGACAAACCGGAGAGACGTGTGACAGATGTAGAGGTAGATTACTGCTGCTTCAATATTCCGGACGAGTTTGTAGTAGGATACGGACTTGATTATGCCCAGAAATACAGAAACCTTCCTTACATCGGAGTAGTGGAGCTTCAGGACTGAAAGGAGATTTAACCAAGTGAGCAAGCATTCAGGTAAGATAGGCCTGTACCTTCTGCTTATTGTGGCACTGATTGCAGGATATCTGTATCTCAATGACCAGGTATCTACCCAGGGCAGCTACACAATGGGCCAGCTGGAAAAGGCTCTGGAAGAAGACAAAGTGACGGATGCGGTGATCCATCAGAACAGAGAAGTGCCCACCGGTTATGTAACAGCAAACATTGTTTCAGATGGTCAGAAGACAGTCTACGTAACCGATGTAAAGGAAGCGGAGGCGCTTCTTGAAGAACATGATATCGATCCGACGATCCGCAATGTACCCAAGGACAGCTCCATGATCGGAACAGTACTTCCGGTAGTGCTTACCGGCGCGATCCTTCTCTTTTTCTTTATGATGATGAACCGGCAGATGTCTGGAGGCGGCGGAAGCAATGCGAAGATGATGAATTTCGGAAAAAGCAGAGCCAGGATGTCGTCCCCTGATGATAAGAAAGTAACGTTCAAGGATGTTGCAGGTCTTCAGGAGGAGAAGGAGGATCTGGAGGAAGTGGTGGATTTCCTGAAATCCCCACAGAAGTATACCAAGGTAGGTGCCAGGATCCCGAAAGGAGTGATCCTTGTGGGCCCTCCGGGAACAGGTAAAACTCTTCTCGCGAAGGCAGTTGCAGGAGAGGCCGGAGTTCCGTTTTTCTCCATTTCCGGATCCGATTTCGTGGAGATGTTTGTTGGTGTCGGTGCTTCCCGTGTACGAGATCTTTTTGAAGAGGGCAAGCGTCATGCACCGTGCATCATCTTTATTGATGAGATCGATGCGGTAGCCCGTCAGAGAGGAACCGGTATGGGCGGCGGCCACGATGAGAGAGAGCAGACGTTGAACCAGCTTCTTGTAGAGATGGATGGTTTTGGAGTAAATGAAGGAATCATCGTAATGGCAGCGACCAACCGTGTGGATATTCTGGATCCTGCGATCCTCCGTCCGGGACGATTTGACCGTAAAGTCGGTGTGGGACGCCCAGATGTCAAGGGCAGAGAAGAGATCCTTATGGTCCATGCCAAGGACAAACCGCTGGGAGATGATGTGGATCTTCGCCAGATTGCCCAGACAACCGCAGGATTTACAGGTGCAGATCTGGAGAATCTTCTTAACGAAGCTGCCATTGATGCTGCAAAAGAGGGCCGTCCTTATATCATGCAGAAGGATATCAAGAAAGCATTCATCAAGGTCGGGATCGGTGCAGAAAAGAAGAGCAAGGTCATCTCTGATAAAGAGAAAAAGATCACAGCTTATCATGAAGCAGGCCATGCGATCCTGTTCCATGTACTTCCTCATATGGATCCGGTATACACCATTTCCATTATCCCTACGGGAATGGGAGCTGCCGGCTACACCATGCCGCTGCCGGATAATGATGAGATGTTTAATACAAAGAACAAAATGCTGGAGGATATCACCACGCTTCTTGGCGGACGTGTGGCTGAGGAGATCATCTTCGGAGATATCACCACCGGTGCTTCCAATGATATCAAACGTGCCACAGAGACTGCACGCTCTATGGTAATGAAATACGGTATGTCTGAAAAAATCGGTCTGATCGCTTACGGCAACGATGACGATGAGGTATTTATCGGCCGTGATCTGGCACATACCAGAGGCTACAGTGAGGAAGTGGCAAGAGAGATTGATGGGGAGATTTCCCGTATCATCCGTGAGTGCCATGAGAATGCAGAGAGCATCATCCGTGAGAATATCGGTGTTCTTCACAGCTGTGCGGCCCTTCTTCTCGAGAAGGAAAAGATACATCGTGAAGAGTTTGAAGCACTTTTTACAACAGAAAAAGAAGAGGTTGCAAAAACAAACGAATAAAATGCACAAAAAAAAATATTGAATTTTGTGAACTTTGTGCACACTTTTTGGTGGACACATGGTACTATAAATACCGTAAAAACCCCCCAATACATTATATAGTTTTTGCTACACCCCATAAGAAGAAATACCTTCTCCAAAAAAGGCAGCTTAACCAGCTGCCTTTTTTACTGCCCAAAAATAAAGACGGATTACGGAGAAAACAGATATATATGCTTGCGGGATGGAAAAAATTAAGATAATATATTTAAAACATGGTACTAAAAACGGAATGAGGAAGATAGAATGTTATATGAAAGCATGGAGACTGCAAAGAAGATGCGGTATATACTCAATATGAGTCCGGTATTAAATAAAGACGCAATGTTCAGTGACGGGACGGAATATTACCGTACACCTGTGGAGCCACGGGAAGGTGATACAGTTACGATCCGTTTTCGTACCCAGAGAAATAATGTGGACAACGTCTGTCTTGTGCATGACGGAGAATATCTGGAAATGAAGCGGGAAAAAACTTCCGGAAGTTTTGATTATTATACTGCACAGATCGTAATGGGAAAAAATCTTGTACGATATTACTTTGAGATCCATTCAGGACTTGTTACCTGTTATTATGATACAAATGGTGTAAATACCAGACATGAGGAAAGGACAGAATTTGAGATCTATCCCGGATATCATGTGCCTGAGTGGCTGAAGGGTGCTGTGATGTATCAGATTTATGTGGATCGTTTCTGTAACGGAGATCCTTCCAATGATGTGGAAACAGGGGAATATTTCTATATCGGGGACACTTCCGTAAAAGTGGATAACTGGGAAAAGGTTCCGGCTGTGATGGGTGTCCGGGAATTTTATGGCGGCGATCTTCAGGGAGTTATGGATAAGCTGGATTATCTTCAGGAGCTTGGAGTGGATGTGATCTATCTGAATCCGGTCTTTGTTTCTCCCAGCAACCATAAGTATGACTGTCAGGATTACGATCATATCGATCCGCATATCGGAAGGATCGTAGAGGACTGTGATGGTCTGTTAAGTCCCGGAGACAGTGACAACAGTCATGCCCTTAAATATATCCGCCGTGTGACCGATAAACGGAATTTGGAGGCCAGTAATAAGCTTTTTCAGGAGCTTGTGGAGGAAATTCACAGAAGAGGGATGAAAGTGATCCTGGATGGGGTATTTAACCATTGCGGATCCTTTAATAAATGGATGGACAGGGAACGGATCTACGAAAATCAGGAAGGCTACGAAAAGGGGGCCTATGTTTCGGCGGACAGCCCTTATCGTTCTTTCTTCTGCTTCCAGGATCAGAACCGCTGGCCCTATAATCCAACCTACGACGGCTGGTGGACCCATGATACCCTGCCAAAGCTGAACTACGAAGAATCTGAGGAGCTTTGCCGGACGATCCTTGATGTGGGCAGAAAATGGGTTTCGCCGCCGTATAACGTAGACGGCTGGAGACTGGATGTAGCTGCAGATCTGGGCCACAGCAATGATTTTAACCATCACTTCTGGAAAGAGTTCCGGAGGACAGTAAAAGAAGCCAATCCTGATGCAGTGATCCTTGCAGAACACTACGGAAATCCGGAAAGCTGGCTTCGCGGCGATGAGTGGGATACGGTTATGAACTATGACGCTTTTATGGAGCCTGTAACCTGGTTCCTGACCGGAATGGAGAAGCACAGTGATGAGTACCGGGAGGACCTTTATGGCAACAGTGAGGCCTTTATCGGGGCGATGAAGCATCATATGCAGTCTTTGCATATGGGAGCGCTTTATGGAGCCATGAATGAGCTTTCAAACCATGACCATTCCAGATTTCTGACAAGGACCAATCACAGAGTAGGAAGGCTTTCCTATGCAGGCGCCGAGGCAGCATCTGCGGGCATAAATCCTGCCATCATGAGAGAGGCTGTTGTGATCCAGATGACGTGGCCTGGTGCGCCTACGGTATATTACGGGGATGAGGCCGGCGTCTGCGGCTTTACAGATCCGGATAACCGCAGAACTTATCCCTGGGGAAAAGAAGACCAGGAGATGCTGGACTTTCATAAACGTATGATCTGCATACACAAGGCATATCCGATTCTTGCAAAGGGTTCCCTGGAATTTCTGTGGAACGATCATCAGGGCTTGAGCTATGGTCGTTTTTCTGATTCTGAACAGATCATAGTGATCCTTAATAATCAGGATCAGGAGAGAGACATAAGGGTAACAGCCTGGAAAACCGGTGTAAGCCGGAAAGAAGCAACGGCTTTTCAGCGCCTGATGCTTTCTTCCGGAGAGGGTTATACGGAAATGCCGGAAGAATATATTGCAGATGCAGGGATTCTTCAGGTGAAGATGCCTGCATACGGAGCGATGGTGCTTCACCACAGGGCGAGGGATAAATACAAATGATGCACGAGTAAGGCAGAGAAAAAAGCCAATCTGTTCTTCCATTAGGAAGCAGATTGGCTTTTGGCATTGTGTTTTATGAGTTATTCTTCTGTAACGTGTTCCAGACCCTGATTCATGATGGTTGCCACATGGCTGTCTGCCAGGGAGTAGTAAATGGTTTTTCCGTCTCTTCGAAATTTGACCAGTGACATCTGCTTCAGTACCCGGAGCTGATGGGAAATGGCACTCTGGGTCATGGAAAGACGATCGGCAATATCCTGAACACAGAGCTCTTCCACAGAAAGTACGTACAGGATACGGATCCTGGTAGGATCACCGAAAACCTTGAACAGGTCGGCAAGCCGGTACAGTGTATCATCATTGATCGGGTAATCTATATGTGTTTTCTTCATTTGCGCATCCTCCAAACTGTTAACTTCTATTGTAGCTGAAAAAAACGCACCGGTCAAATTCTTTTCTGCATCACTGGGGAGTTGTATGGATGCACAGGGATCCGCTGCAGGATATCTGCCCTGCAGAACGGATCTTATTTTTTATACAGGATACGAATGGAATTCAGCACGCAGATCATGGCAACGCCAGTGTCTGCAAATACGGCCATCCACATGTTGGCATGTCCGGCAAGACCAAGGATCATAACTGCGATCTTGATCACCAGGGCAAATATTACGTTCTGCCATGCAATACGGTTTGTGCTTCGTGCAATGGCGATAGACTGAGGGATCGCATCTACATTGGAATTCATAAATACGGCATCTGCGGCTTCAATGGCAGCATCTGCACCGCTTCCCATGGCAGCACCTACATCAGCACCTGCAAGAACAGGAGCGTCGTTGATACCGTCACCGACAAACATAACCGTTCCATGTGCCTGGCGGACCTTTTTCAGGGCATTGAGCTTATCCTCCGGAAGAAGCTTTGCATAGATCTCATCGATCCCGGCATCTTTTCCTACAGCCTGTGCACTGTCTTCGGAGTCTCCAGTGAGCATAACGGTGTGGAGACCAAGCTTTTTCAGAGAAGCAATGGCTTCCTTTGCGTCAGGTTTGATGGTATCGGAGATCAGCATATATCCTGCGAAGGTTCCGTTTACTGCCATAAATACTTCAGAGCCGTAAGCGGCTTCCTTTAATTCTCCGATTGTAACTCCGAATTTATCCATCAGCTTGCGATTTCCGCAGAGAACTTTTCCCTCCGGCATTTCCGCAACGATCCCGTGACCGGAAATTTCTTCCAGGGAGATCGGTTTTTCAAATTGGATCTCACGTTCCTTTGCGGCAGCAACGATGCTGTTTGCAATAGGATGTGTGGAGTTCTGTTCACAGCCTGCACACATGGAAAGGAGTTCATTTTCCGTGTATTTACCGGTGGCAACAACCTTCTGAAGCTGGAAGTTACCCTCTGTGATAGTACCGGTCTTATCCATGATCACAGCGCCGAGCTTACTTAATCCTTCGATGGAAAGGCCACCCTTGAAAAGGATACCCTTTTTGGAACCGGCACCAATCCCAGAGAAGAAGGCCAGCGGGATACTAAGTACAAGAGCACAAGGGCAGCTCATTACCAGGAAAGTAATGGCTGTGTAGATCCAGTAATGCCAGTTTCCGGTAACAAGGGATGGGAGTATGGCAGTTGCCACTGCGATTCCTACAACACAAGGAGTATAAACCCTGGCAAAACGTGTGATAAAGCGGTCGATCTTCGGTTTGCTTGCTGCCGCGTTTTCTACGGAATCCAGAATACGAGTGACCATGGATTCTTCCAGAGGTTTTTCCACGCGGATCTTAAGCTGGCCGGAAGTGTTGACGCAACCAGAAGTGATCTCATCACCTTCATTTACAGCAACCGGTACAGGCTCTCCTGTGATCGGAGAAGTGTCGATACGGCTGTTTCCCTCAATTACGATACCATCAAGAGGGATGCGGTCTCCGGGACGGACCAGAAGAATGTCTCCGATCTGAGCCTCTTCAGAGGGAATTACCTGGATATCATCGCCTGTGACCAGGTTTACAACTTCCGGACGAAGGTCTACGGCATCCATGATCTGCCCGCGGCTTCGTTCAACGGCTTTTTCCTCAAAAAGCTCGCCGATGCGGTAAAAGAGCATAACGCCTACGGCCTCAGCAGAATCATTGATGGCAAAAGCGGCAAGTGTTGCAATGCTCATGAGAAAGTTTTCGTCAAAAATCTGTCCGTGAGAGATGTTTTTGGCAGCTTTTACAACGATAACACCCCCAAGTGCCAGGTATGCGATCACAAATACAGGAAGAGTGGCACTGGTACCAAAGCCTTTGTGTTCCATGATCTCTCCGGCAACGAAGAGTACTGCACCGATGATAATGCAGATGATATCTATGTTTTCCTTGGAGAAAAATTTCTTCTTGGAAGCGGTTGTGTGAGTCACTGTTTTTGGGGACTGAGCCTTTGGCTTCGGATCCTTTTCTTTTACAAGAACTTCGGATTCAATGGATGTACAGATCTTACGGATTTGATCCAGGTATCGATCCGGATTCTTTGCAGTTAAGCGAAGCTGTTTTGTTGCAAAAGTGATGGTTGCTTCGGAAATGCCTTCAAGGTTTGCAATCTGTTCCTCCATTTTGGAAGCGCAGTGAGCGCAGCCTAGATTCTCCAGAAGATAGGTCTTAGTTGTTGTGTCAGTGGAAGCTGCCGGAGCTGGATTTCTCGGAACAACTTTAACTTCAGACTCAATGGATGTGCAGATCTTGCGGATCTGCGGAAGCAGAGCGTCTGGATCTGCAGCCCCTAAGCGAAGCTGTTTTGTTGCAAAAGTAATGGTAGCGCTTTCGACGCCTTCAAGAGCCTGGATCCGTTCCTCCATTTTGGAAGCACAGTGAGCGCAGCCGAGGTTCTCCAGAATGTAGACACGCTTTGCGGTGAGAGCATTGTGGGAGTGATCGTGGTGCTCATGATCTCCGCAACCACAACCACAGTGCTCGTCATGGTGGTGAAGGTGCTCGTGTTCATGATGTTCGTGCGCATGGTCCCCGCAGCCACAGCCGCAGTGCTCGTTATGGTTGTGATGGTGTTCGTGTTCATGATGTTCGTGTTCGGAATCCTCGCAGCCACAGCCGCAGTGCTCGTCATGGTGGTGAAGGTGCTCGTGTTCATGATGTTCATGTTTATGATCCTCACAACCACAGCTGCAGTGCTCATGGTGGTGAGGAGGCTCATGTTCATGATCTTCATGGTCATGATTCTCGCAGCCACAGCCGCAGTGCTCATCATGGTGATGGTGCTCATGATCGTGATGTTCTTCATGCTCATCATGGCTGTGATGCGCATGCTCGTGACCGCAGCCGCAGGAATCTGCGGACTTCATGGAATCTTTCTTTAATTTTTCTTCCATATGAACTCTCCTTGCTGATTCGTTTGTTTTTTATATGAATATATGAACTAATGTTCATATGACTATTTAATCATATATAAAAATCTTTGTCAACAGCTTTTCAAAGAACGGATCAAAGAAAAGTAAAATTTATTGCAAAAGAAATATAGAAAATATTAATATATTCTGAAAAAATAATCTATTTTATTATTTTTATTTAACATGTTATAATTTCAACAAGTAAAGAAAGAAAGGTAGCAACATGTACAGTATCGACTTAAACAGTGACATGGGTGAGAGCTTTGGCGCATATAAGCTTGGCGGCGATGAAGAGATCATCAAATATGTCACAACAGCAAATGTTGCATATGGCTGGCATGCAGGCGATCCGATGGTAATGGATAAGGTAGTCCGCATGGCAAAGGAACGTGGCGTTATGGTTGGAGCCCATCCTGGATATCCGGATCTTCTTGGCTTTGGACGAAGAAAGATGGTTCTCTCTCATGATGAAGTTAAGAATTATGTCAGATACCAGATCGGAGCACTGGCTGCATTTACCAAGAGCTACGGAATGAAGCTTCAGCATGTCGCTCCTCATGGAGCAATGGGGAATGGCTGCCAGTATGACGAGGATATTTCCACAGCGATCTGTGAGGCAATCTGCGAGTATGACAAAGATCTGATCGTTTATTACTGTGCAGGAGCAGTTCTTGGTGATATCGCTGAGAGCAAGGGACTTCGCACAGCATCTGAGATTTTTGCAGATCGTGCATACATGGATGATCTTTCTCTTGTAAATTGTTAAAAGAATTATATTGTTATATGATTTCGTAAGTGATATACTTAAACATAAGGAAAACCGTGTGAAATTACAGTTTGCTTTTTGCACGGTTTCTTTTATATATGATAGTTAGTTAAAGCTAACAACAGAACGATGTGAAAGTACTTTTGACTATACAGAAAGGAATACATAATGCTAATGAATGTTTTTGAAGGTATACTGATTCCATTTGTTGGAACAACGCTAGGTGCAGCATGCGTGTTTTTTATGAGAAAAACACTTAGCAAGTTACTGCAACGTGCACTTGCAGGGTTTGCAGCAGGTATAATGGTTGCTGCTTCAATCTGGAGTCTTCTGATTCCGGCAATTGAACAATCTGAGAATATGGGAACTTTATCGTTTGTTCCGGCAGTTGTTGGGTTCTGGATTGGTATATTGTTTTTACTCGCACTTGATCATTTGATTCCACATCTTCATGTTGGAAGTGATCAGACAGAGGGACCGAAAAGCAAACTTGGCCGTACTACGATGATGGTGTTGGCAGTTACATTACATAATATCCCTGAAGGTATGGCAGTTGGTGTAATGTATGCAGGATTTCTTGCTGAAAATGCACAGATTACAGCAACAGGTGCACTTGCTTTATCACTTGGAATTGCTATCCAGAATTTTCCAGAAGGAGCGATTATATCCATGCCGCTTAGGGCAGAGGGTGAAAGTAAGAGAAAGGCATTTCTGGGAGGTGTACTTTCAGGAGTCGTTGAACCGATTGGAGCAGTAATGACGATTCTTGTCGCACAGCTGGTAATCCCGGCATTACCATATTTACTCAGCTTTGCAGCAGGAGCTATGTTATATGTCGTGGTTGAAGAACTAATTCCGGAAATGTCTCAGGGACAGCACTCGAATATCGGTACGCTTTTCTTTGCACTTGGATTTAGTTTGATGATGATCTTGGATGTGGCACTGGGGTAAGAGGAGAGGAATGATTCTTATGAGAATATTGATTTATGGTGCTGGTGTGATTGGATCCTTGTATGCGGCTTTATTTGCAGAAGCCGGTTATGATACAAATATTTATGCCAGAGGTAAAAGACTTGAGGCTTTAAGAAATAATGGATTGCAATATAAGAAAAATCAGGAAGTAATAAAGGCAGAGATTAGGATTCTTGGAGAACTACCAAACGATGATATTTATGATTTTGTTTTGCTTACTGTCCGGGAAAACCAGCTGTATGAAGCACTTACTGAATTGAAAAATAATAAAAGTAATACGATTGTTACAATGATAAATTCACTGGACAGTTACAATAAATGGGAAGACATTGTCGGAAAAGGAAGAATATTACCGGCTTTTCCAGGAGCAGGCGGAAGTATAAATGATGATGGTATCCTTGATGCAGCACTTACTCCAAGGTTGATTCAGCCGACAACATTTGCAGAAATATCAGGAAATAAATCCGAAAGAACTAAGCAGTTTTCAGAGATATTGAGGCATGCTCATATACCATACCAGAAAGTAACGGATATGCATCTATGGCAGCTTTGTCATCTTGCTATGGTGGTACCGATTGCAGATGCGTATTATGAATCAGACGATCCTGAGAAAGTGGAAAAAGAATGGAAAATCATGAGGAAAACAGCAGAAAGGCTGAAAAGAAATTTTAATTTTTTGCGAAAACAAAAGGGTAAACTGTCACCATGGAAAATGAATATTTTTCGCTTTTTACCATTGTCATTTCTGACGATTATGCTGGCAGTTACATTTGGAAGCAGTTTTGGAGATAAATTTATGTATCAACATGCTATGAAGGCACCAGATGAAATGAGGGAATTGCATAAGCAGTTTTATGCTTATATGAAAAAAATGAAGAAATGCGGATGCAAGGCGAAAAAGGTACAGTGATTGGAGAAAAAAGCATGAAAAATGAAGAATATAAAAAATTGTCAATTAAAGAGTTTACAAAAGCAGCAGGAAGATATGAAAGTAACCATGCTGGCATTTACGAAATGTGCAAGAAAGATTATCCGGATATTCTGGAAGAATTAGAGAAGGAGCCATTTAGAGATCTATTAGATGCAGGCTGTGGGCCTGCTCCGATGATTTCTTTATTAGCAGAAAAATATCCAGACCGACATTATACAGGACTGGATCTGACTCCTGCCATGATTGAACAGGCAAAAAAGAAAAATATTCCAAATGCAACATTTGTTGTAGGAGACTGTGAGAACTTTCCTTTTGAAAAGGATTCATTTGATGCAATTATTTGTTCTATGAGCTTCCATCATTATCCGGATCCACAGGCATTTTTTGACAGTGTGAAAAGATGTCTTCGCCCAAATGGAAGATTGATACTGAGAGATGTGACCAGTGACAATAAAGTATTGGTATGGTTAATGAATACATTGGAAATGCCGTTGGCAAATATATGCGGACATGGAGATGTCCAAGTGCCAACAAGAGATGTGGTCATAAAATCTTGCAAAAAAGCAGGATTAAAAGTAGAAAAATTTGAAATTCGTAAAGGTATGCGAATGCATTGTGTTGTGAGAAAACCTATGGGAAAGGCGATAGGAAATGAAAGATAAGTATCTTAGGGAAACACGAATGGTTGATTTTTCTAATCCGGCAATTCAAAAACTTATTCAAAATATGAAATGGAAGGAAATGGGTGAATTTGAAAGGATTAAGGCAATCTACAACTATGTAAGAGATGATGTTTTATTTGGATATAATATTGATGACGGAATTTCAGCTTCAAAAGTACTTGCAGATGGTTATGGACAATGTAATACAAAAGGAACTTTATTTATGGCACTTTTACGTGCCTGCAATATTCCATGCAGAGTACATGGTTTTACGATTGATAAAAGATTGCAGAAAGGGGCTATGACCGGGTTTGTTTACCGTAATGCTCCAAAAAGTATTTTCCATAGCTGGGTAGAAATTAATTTCGAAAATCAGTGGTACGAACTGGAAGCTTTCATTTTGGATAAAACCTACATAAAGAAGTTACAGGAACAAAATTCGGAATGTACAGGTGCATTTTGCGGTTATGGAGTAGCAGTCAAGGATTTCAGAAATCTCATTATTGAGTTTGATAGGAACAATACTTATATTCAGAGCGAGGGAATCAATCAGGATTTTGGTGTTTATGATTGTCCAGATGAACTGTTGAAGGAACATCATCAAGAAATTTCAGCCTTTAAAACATTTGCTTATAGACATATTGGAAGGCACCTCATGAATCGTAATGTCAGGAAGATTAGAGAACGATAGTTTTAAGCTTTTAGAATTAAAATTAAATTTGGAGGGTAATATGGCAGACAAAATACAAAATGCTTATGAAACATCAAAAAATATATATGACGATGTTCTTACGCAAAGAAATATTTTCAGCAAACTGTATATTAAGCTATTTTGGAGTGGCACGGATGATAATGATATAGCACGAAAAGTTTTATCATATGTTCCTGATGACTTTTCAGGAAATCTTCTTGATGTTCCGGTTGGAACTGCTATATTTACGGAAAACAAATGGAGCTCTCTGAAAAATGCACCGATCGTCATCCTTGACGAAGCGACTGCATTTACGGATCCGGAAAATGAGAACAAGATTCAGAAGAGTATTGAAGAACTGACAAAAGGCAAGACATTGCTGGTTATTGCACATAGACTTTCCACAATCACAGATGCAGACAAAATCGTTGTTTTGAAAAATGGCTGTATAGAAGGAGCAGGAACCCAGGAAGAGCTGATTCAGAACTGTCCGCTTTATCAGCGAATGTGGCAGGCTCATGTGGGAGTAAGGCACTGGGCAGTAGGAAGCCAGAAAGAAGGTGAAGAATCATGTTTGGCACTGTAAAAAGAATCTGTATATCGGTTTTATTTTTTCCTTTTTTTCAGGCTGGTTTGCGGCAATGCCGGTCATATGGGCTGCATATATGATCGGGAAGCTTGTAGAATGCGAAGGACAGGGAAAAGCTGTCTCAACGGTTTGGATTGGGAAAAGTATCGTGATTCTGCTGTTCTTCATTTTTCTGCGCTTTCTGTTTGATTATCTGAGAGCAAGATTTCAGGAGTCGATCAGTTATGAATTGATTGCCAGAGACAGACTTGCAGTAGGAGATGCACTGAAACGTGTATCTTTAGGATATTTCCAGAATATGAATAAAGGCACGATTCTCAATTCCATTACTACTGGCCTTCATACGCTGGAAGGAATGGGAATCCGTATGATTGATAACTTTGTAGGAGGTTATCTGAATTTTATCTGTATTCTTTCGTGTCTTACCTGTATGAACTGGAGAGTGTGGCTGATTGCAGTGATGGGTGCTGCTGTTTCTCTGATTCAGGATGAAATTGAAATCGAATGGAATTTTGACGATATTTTTTCAGAACAGAGATAACTTGAGCAGGACAAGAATGACTTATCAGAAGATAATAAAGGTGCTGGGACTACCTGATGGAAACGTCAGATAGTCTTCGGCAGAAAAAAATAAAATTTTTTTGTCCTATACTTGACACATCCACATATGCTGAGTCATACGTTTTGCACCAGATGTGCAGAAGCTGGCCTAGATATCAAAGTTTTACAAATGATCATGGGACATAGTGACATAAGCATTACAATGAACATATACAATCACGTAGATGCTGCAAGAGTACAGAATGAAATAAAAAAGCTTGAAAATGTAATGTAATAATCAGAGCCATTCCCTTTATCGGGCGTGGCTCTTTTATGACAATTTTTGTGACAAATAGGATCTTCAGGAAGCATGTGCAAGGATCAAAAAAGCAGTGGAAGAGCTGAAAAACAAATGATCAGATAAAAAATACCCACCGCTTTTTTGGTGGAAAGCGGTGGATCAAAAATCCTGGTATAAATAATATAATAAGAAGAAACGGTAAAGCAGAAAATCTTCCTGACGGACTTGTGCTTACCGTTTTTTTTATTTATGTCGTTCCCATACCTGGCCGATCGGGAAGGACGGAGTGGATTCTGCAAGAAAGTCTTCCAGTGCATTTTCGAAGAATTCCACGGCACGTTTGCTGGTGGACTTTGGATATTTATGCTTGATCTTATAGCAGACACGGTTTGGCGGTGTGTTTTTCAGTTCACTGATAAAAAGAGGCCGGTAATGGGAAAGCTCCAGGATCACAGACTGTGGTGCGACCATCCAGTTTCCCGGCTTTTTCCAGAGACGGTCCAAAAGTGTGATGGTATCTGCCGCAATGTGAGGCCTGGAAGCGGAGGAAAGCCAGCGGTCATGCCAGATCTGATAATTGTCATCCCAACTTAAAAACAGCTCCAGGGATGGATCCAGCTCATCGGTATGTATTGCCGGAGCCGGAATCACTGGCTGATCCGATTGTATCAGATAAAGTTTTTCTTCGAAGATTTTCTCTGTTATGATATTCTTGTAATGCAATTTGTGGTAGACAAATCCGATATCAATGCTGTGTTCTCCAAGAAGACCGTAGAGCTCTGAAGAATGATGGGACTCGATGTTCAGGTCCAGCTTGGTCTGCTCATTTAAGATCCTGTCATATAGTGGTGCGAAAACAGCTACGTTCAGGCTGTCTGTACAGCCGATGGTAAGCAGCAGGGAATCCTGATTGCGCTGCAACTCCATAGTTTCCTTCCAGAGAGACATCCAGCGTTCCGCAAGGATGATAAAATCTGTTCCCTTGGCAGTCAGTTCCACCTGCTTGTGGCCTTTCTGACGGATCACAAGGGGAAAACCCAGTTCGTTCTCCAGAGATGTGAGCCGGTGGCTGACAGTAGGCTGGGAAAGAAAAAGAAGATCCGCTGTACGGGTGATGCTCTTGGTATTTACAATGGTGAGAAAGGTTTCTATTTCAGCAAGATTCATATGAACAGCTCCTTTTCTTTGGTGTTGTCTATAGGATGGTTTAAGCTTTGATAATATAAAAATTATTTATATTATACAGAGAAATTATTCGTTATTCAATAGTAAGCTTGTATGATATGATAAATACAATTAAAAAAGAAAATCAAAAGAAGAGAGGTTTTCATATGGCATTAGGATGTAGGATCAGACGAAACTTTGAAAGACCGTCAAAAGAATTAGTAGAAGCCTTCCGTGGAATTCCAGTTGCAAATATTGATGATAACTGTGGAAAGATCGCTGCCGTAGATTCCAGTATTTTCCCGCTGAACCCGAAGGCAAGACTTCTGGGAACTGCATTTACAGTAAATGCACCGGCAGGAGATAACCTTCTGTTCCATAAAGCACTGGATATGGCTCAGCCGGGAGATGTTATCGTTCCTGCAAACAAAGGAAGCAGGATGGAGTTATCCTTATCAACAACAGCCGTGGTCAGCTTGTTGTTGAGCAGGATCTGGCAGATGCTCTGAATAGTGGGAAGGTTTATGCTGCTGGTCTTGATGTTGTTTCTACTGAGCCGATCAAGGGGGGATAATCCGCTTCTCAAGGCTAAAAACTGCATCATCACTCCGCATATCTCCTGGGCTGCGCAGGCTTCCAGACAGAGGATCATGGATATTACGGTTGATAATATCAAGTCTTTTCTGGATGGTAATACGGTTAACAGAGTTAACAAATAGATTTTTTTTCGGTGTTTCGATTTCCTATGTATGATGTGTGAGGAAAGGACGGCTGTCTCGTTTTTTGGGGTGGCCGTCTTTTTCTTTGTGTAGTGGATGGAAGTGTGGTGGATGGAATGAACCGTACGCCGGGGATGTGGCAGCGGTACGGGCAGGGCTCCGTCGGCGGATACTGCTAAGGCTCCGGAAATCGGCTAAAAACATTGAGACAGGGGCAGAACTCGCCTCTGGCTCAGACAGCAGCCCCTGTCTCAATAACGCCGATTCCCGCAGCCTAAGCAGTATCACACCTCCTCCGCAGCAGCCCATACCGTTGCCACATCCCCGGCTGAAAATTCAACCGCAGAGAACAGAGAATAGAAGCGAATGTACATCCTGCCCAGTGCCAAAAAACACAATATATAAAAATAAATCGGCACAGCGTTCCACGTCCAACACCGAAGCATACAGGAACCAGATCGGCACAGTGTTCCGCATCCAATACCGAAGCATACAGAAAACGGCCTCAAAACAATCCATAACCAATAAAGCAGCCGGCCGTATCCCCCAAAAATAAATCGGCACAGCACCCCGCATCCAACACCGAAGCATACAGAAACTAGATCGGCACAGTGTCCCACAATCAACACCGAAGCATACAGGAACCAGATCGGCACAGCGTCCCACATCCAATATCCAAGCATACAGACACAAGTCAACACCCTCCCCTTATCCACAACCAAGAACTCCTTAAAAAAAGCCCGAGGGGTGTGCAGAGGGGCCGCGGCTTTGCGGCCCCTTTGCGGTTTTCTTTTTGCACAAAAAAATAGCTCCTACATCGCAAAGATGTAAGAGCTAAATTCGCTGGATGGAGAAGGATTCGAACCTTCGAAGGCGGTGCCAACAGATTTACAGTCTGCCCCCTTTGGCCACTCGGGAATCCATCCGTGAACAACAAATATATTATACATAACATTTGATAAAATTGCAAGCTTTTTCTCAAAAAAAATAATAATTCCCACAGCATCAGCATTTTTGGTAAAATACTGGACTTACCAAAGGAAATCTGCTATTATGAGTACGGTTGGATATAAAGGACACGGTTTTTCCGTATCCTAATACAGGTTAGGAGGATTTTATCATGTTAGTAAACGCAACAGAAATGCTGAAAAAAGCAAAAGCAGGCCATTATGCAGTTGGTCAGTTCAACATCAACAACCTTGAGTGGACAAAAGCTATCCTTCAGACAGCTCAGGAGCTCAACTCTCCTGTAATCCTTGGTGTTTCCGAGGGTGCCGGTAAATACATGACAGGTTATAAGACTGTTGTAGGTATGGTTAACGGTATGATGGAAGAGCTGAACATCACTGTTCCGGTTGCTCTTCATCTTGACCACGGCAGCTATGATGGATGCCTGAAATGTGTTGAGGCTGGTTTCTCTTCCATTATGTTCGACGGATCTCATTATCCGATCGATGAGAACGTAGCTAAGACTAAAGAGCTGGTTAAGATCGTTGCTGAGCACAACATGTCTCTTGAGGCAGAGGTTGGTTCCATCGGTGGCGAGGAAGATGGTGTTGTTGGTATGGGCGAGTGCGCTGATCCTGAGGAGTGCAAGAGAGTTGCAGATCTCGGAATCAACTTCCTTGCAGCTGGTATCGGTAACATTCACGGAAAATATCCGGCTAACTGGCAGGGCTTAAGCTTTGAGACTCTGGATGCTATTCAGAAACTGACAGGAGATATGCCGCTTGTTCTTCACGGTGGTACAGGTATCCCGGCAGATATGATCAAGAAAGCAATCAGCCTTGGCGTTTCCAAGATCAATGTAAATACAGAGTGCCAGCTTGCATTTGCTGAAGCTACACGTAAATACATTGAAGAGGGTAAAGATCAGCAGGGTAAAGGATATGACCCACGTAAGCTTCTTGCACCTGGAGCAGAAGCGATCAAAGCTACTGTTAAAGAGAAAATGGAGCTTTTCGGATCTGTCAATAAAGCATGATGAATCGAAAATAATATATGGAAGAAGCCGGAATGGGAGCAAGCCTGTTCCGGCTTCTTTTTTCATGGTAAAATATCAATATTTTTACTATATAAAAAAATCAACATGTTTCTTGATTTTTTTATATAGTGAAAATGACCTCTTCGATTTACAATAATATCAAGTTAATCGAGAAGCTGATTTGAAGCTTATCGGTCAGGAATATGCGAAATGGACGTTTTAAGCATATCCGCGAAACAAATTGAATATCATATAAGGTAAAGGAGAGGTACGATTATGAGAATGAAAAAAGCAACAGCATTTGGTCTTGCAGCTTTGATGGCAGCTACCATGATCCCGGCAGTTCCTGCTATGGCAAAAGGGGATGACAGTGAAGGCTCTGTTTATTATCTGAATTTTAAACCGGAGCAGGCAGATCAGTGGTCAGACCTGGCAAAGAAATACACCGATGAGACTGGTGTACCGGTTACCGTTGTTACAGCTGCTTCCGGAACTTATGAGTCTACTCTGAAATCAGAGATGGCCAAGGATGAGGTTCCGACACTGTTCCAGGTTAACGGACCGGTTGGACTTGCATCCTGGAAGGATTATTGCTATGACCTGAAAGACAGCGATGTTTACAAAAATGTGGAGAGTGACGATTTCGTACTGAAGGAGGACAGCGGTGCAGTTGACGGTATCGCCTATGTAATTGAAACATATGGAATTATTTACAACAAAGCGCTTCTTAAGAAATACTGTGAGATGGATGGCGCTGTGATCAAGTCTGCAGATGAGATCAACAATTTTGAGACATTAAAGAAGGTTGCAGATGATATCCAGGCTAAGAAAGATGACCTTGGAGTTGACGGTGCATTTACTTCCGCAGGCTTTGATTCTTCCAGTGACTGGCGCTTCAAGACACACCTTGCAAACCTTCCAATCTATTATGAGTACAAAGAAGACGGAATCACATCCACAGATGCGATCAAAGGGACCTATCTTGACAACTTCAAGAACCTGTTTGACCTTTATATCACAGATTCTACCTGTGAGCCAAGCCTTCTTTCCAGTAAGACTATCGATGATGCAAATGCTGAATTTGGTCTTGGAGAGGCTGTGTTCTATCAGAATGGAACATGGGCTTATGATAACATCAAAGATAACGAAGTAGCAGACGAGGATATGGGAATGCTTCCAATCTATATTGGTGTAGATGGTGAAGAGGACCAGGGACTTTGCACAGGCAGTGAGAACTACTGGTGCGTAAACAAAAAAGCAGATGAGAAGGATATCCAGGCAACTCTTGATTTCCTCAGCTGGGTTATCACAAGTGATGAAGGAAGAGAATCTATAAGCCAGGAAATGGGATTTACAACACCATTCAAGACCTTTGATGAGAATTATGAGTCTGCAAATCCGCTTGTAAAAGCAGCCGACGAATATGTAAAAGCTGGTAAAACTCCGGTTTCATGGAACTTTACAACCATGCCTTCTGAAGAGTGGAAAAACCAGGTCGGCAGTGCAATGCTTGAGTATGCACAGGGTACCGGCGAGTGGGATGCTGTGAAAACTGCATTTGTTGACGGATGGGCAAAAGAGTACAAAGCAGCAAATGAAGGCTGATAAGGTATAACTGAAACGTGATCACGAAGGGGTGGGCGGTTTCCGCCTGCCTCTTTTAATGAAGAGAGGATGTGTAAAGTAGGGAAGGATGCATCCTCAGGAGAAAGGAAGAGAAAACATGCAGAATAAGATGATGAAAAAGTATTTTCCGGTTTTTGTCCTGCCTACCCTGCTGGCATTTACCATTGGATTTATCGTTCCCTTTATCATGGGCGTATATCTTTCCTTCTGTAAATTTACCACAGTAACGGATGCAAAATTCGTGGGATTACAGAACTATGTGAAGATTTTTACTGAGGATGGAACCTTTGGACATGCATTATGGTACACCACCGCATTTACGGTTGTATCAGTAGTTCTGATCAATGTGATCGGTTTTGCAGTTGCGTTGCTTCTGACCAAGAAGATCAAAGGAACCAATATATTCCGTACTGTATTTTTTATGCCAAACCTGATCGGTGGAATCATCCTTGGTTATGTATGGCAGCTTCTGTTAAACGGTCTGCTTCTTCAGATCAATAAAACACTTACATATTCTTCTGTTTACGGATTCTGGGGTCTTGTGATCCTGATGTGCTGGCAGCAGATCGGATATATGATGATCATTTACATTGCAGGTATCCAGAATATCCCGGGTGAACTGATCGAGGCTGCACAGATCGATGGTGCGAACAAAGGACAGCTTCTGAAGCATGTGATTATTCCTATGGTCATGCCGTCCATCACCATCTGTACTTTCCTGACACTTACCAACTCCTTCAAGCTTTTTGACCAGAACCTTGCTCTTACAAATGGTGAGCCTTCCAATATGTCAGAAATGCTTGCACTGAATATTTACAATACCTTCTATGGACGTACCGGATGGGAAGGTGTAGGACAGGCGAAGGCCGTGATCTTCTTTATCCTGGTTGGAGCAATTGCCATGATCCAGAATCGTCTCACAAGAAGTAAGGAGGTACAGCAGTAATGAATAAAAAAGTAAAATTCAGCGGTCTGTGGACTGCGATCCTGAGTGTGGTATCTGTTGCTTATATTTTCCCGATTCTTCTGGTTTTGATCAATTCTTTTAAGAAAAAAGCATACATCAGCCGTTATCCTTTTGCAATCCCGACGGATAAAATGTTCGTAGGTCTGGAAAACTATGTAAATGGTCTCACAAAAACCGGATTTTTCCAGGCATTTGGATGGACATTATTTATCACAGTATTTTCTGTTGCGGTAATTCTGCTCTGTACCTCCATGTGTGCCTGGTACATCAACCGTGTTACCAACACGCTGACAAAAACCATGTACATGCTGTGCCTGTTTTCCATGGTTGTACCATTCCAGATGGTAATGTTTACTCTTTCCAAGATCGCAAACATCCTGAAACTGAATACTCCGTGGGGACTGATCATCATTTATCTTGGATATGGAGCAGGACTTGCGGTATTTATGTTCAGCGGTTTTGTAAAATCCATTCCGATCGAGATCGAGGAAGCTGCCATGATCGATGGCTGTACCCCGATCCAGACATTTTTTAAAGTGGTTCTTCCGGTTATGAAACCGACCTGTGTAACTGTAGCGATCCTGGAAACCATGTGGATCTGGAATGATTATCTTCTTCCATATCTGGTACTTGATATCAAGAAATATAAAACCATTTCCATTGCCATCCAGTATCTGAAGGGCGGTTACGGAACCATTGATATGGGAGCGATGATGGGCGTTCTTGTCCTTTCCATCATTCCGATCATTGCCTTCTATCTTGCATGCCAGAAATATATCATTGAAGGTGTGGTTGCAGGAGCTGTTAAGGGCTGACAAATTAGTTGAATAATGTTAAAATGAAAGAAAAACGGCCTGCTCTGCGTGCTTTTACGTGGATCAGGCCATATTTGGCGAGGTGAGGAATGTACAGAGTTTTGGTGGTAGATGATGAAAAACTGGAACGTGACGGAATCCGCTTTCTTCTGTCTATGGAGGAGGGAGAGTGGGAAATTTATGAGGCGGCTAATGGCAAGCTGGCATTAAATGAGCTGAGAAAGCATCCGGTGGATCTGATGCTGACAGATATCAAAATGCCGCATATGGATGGTCTGGAGCTTTCAAAAAAAGCAAGAGAGGAATATCCGGATCTGGAAATTATCATTTTCAGCGGTTATGGAGATTTTGCTTTTGCTCAGGAGGCGATCCGCTATGGTGTGACGGATTATGTACTGAAACCGGTGGATCCGGACCGCTTTCATGACACCATACAGAAGATCCAGAAGGAGATCGCATCCCGGAAAAATAAAGAGCAGCAGTCCATAAAAGAAAAGAGCTTTCTTCAGCAGTATTTTCTGTTGGGCTACATTTATTCCGGAGATCAGGAGCGTCTGAAGGAAGCGGAAGGAATTGTGGATTTTTCTGTCTGGGAGCAGTGGCACTGTGCAATTCTTATTGAATCGGATGAAGCTTTTTTTGATTCTGCCAGTGATGAGGTTCCCCTTGAGATCCGGGAAGAGCTTCGCCGTTCTTTCTTCTATTTGAATCTTAATGGCCGTCAGTCTTTGCTTCTTTTTAAGGATGTGTACTGTGATTATGTCCTTGTGGCAAAAAATGTCTATAATCTTCTGAAGCGCCTTCATCCTGTTCGCTTTCATCTGGCTGTAAGCCGGCGTTTTGACGGATATCAGGAATTGCCGGAAATCATGGAACAGCTGGAGCAGCAGATGGAAGAAAAATTTTATCATCCGGATATCCATGTCTACACCAGCGAGGAGGACGAGGAAAAAAATACCGGAGAAGAGGAGCAGGATTCCAGGCTTATGGAAAAAATCTCAGAAGATATTTCCAGAAAGGATGTGAAGCAGCTGTGGAGCCATTTCCGCAGCCTGGCATCCAAATATCAGTCCAATACCCAGTTTTCGGCCATGTATGTGAAATTTGTTTTTTCCAATGTGATAAGGGAGTTGTTTCAGGAGAATCGTTTTGCCGGAGAGCACAGGCTGGATCTGGAGGTGGATCATCTGTATGGCTGTTCTACCATTCAGGAGATCATTGAGGTTACAGAAAAAAATATCCGCCAGTACGAGGAGTTCCTGGACCGTTCCATGAGCGAATCCAGAGATGAGGTGGCAGCAGTCAAAAATTATATTTACAATCACTATGCGGAAGATCTGAATCTGGAAACACTGGCAGAAAAAGTATATCTTTCTTCCGGCTATCTCAGCTTTATTTTCAAGAAGGAGACGGGGATGAACCTGAATCGTTTTATCCGTGTGTTCCGCATGGAAAAGGCCAAGGAGCTTCTACGAACCACCAACATGAAAGTAGCCATGGTCAGCGAGCAGGTAGGATTTGCCAATTCTTCGTATTTCTGCCGGAGCTTCCGGGAATATTACGGAAGCAGTCCGGAGTCCTATCGGAAAGGAAACAATGAGGATGAAGAGTCTTCTGAAGAAGTATAATAATATGAAATACCGGTACAAGCTGACAAATCTTCTTGTGGTGGTATCCCTGGTGCCGATGACTGTGTTGGCACTGTATAGTCACAGTCGTATGAGTAGTCTTGTACGGAAAAATGAGATGGAGGATATGTACTCCATTTTGGAGCAGACAAGAGAAAATATTGACGGGCAGATCGAAATTTATGCCAGCCTTTTGAATTATCTTACCTATTCTCCTGAAATCCAGGAGGTGATCTTCAACAAAGATATGGATCGCTATACTGCATATGAACAGTATACGGAAGTTGTGGATCCGCTATTGACGGTGCCGAAATCCTACCACGAAGCAATTCTGGGGATACATCTTTTTGCAGAAAGCATTCCCGTGCGCCATGAATATACCTTGGCTCCGCTTTCAGAGGTTGATGGGGAATGGTGGAGTGACAAATTAAATAATACCGTGACGGTTCAGTGGATCGTGGACCGGGATAATCGTCAGATCGCGGCAGTCAGGGAAATATATGATGGTAAGATCAGGGAGGCTGTGCTCTGTATTTTGTTGGATTACGGAAAAGTATTCCAGCCTCTGGCTAATATTATTGAACGGAATTCCGGAGGCTTTGTGGTGGATGATCAGCAAAATATCGTCTATCATGGAGAAAATCTGGCGGCCAGTGATATTTCAGCACAGAAAGAAACCGCAAAAAAGCTGGATCGTCTGAGGGAAGAATATACCTATGTCAGCAGTAGCGGACATGAAACAAGATGGACCTATTATTTTTACAAACCTCCGGCTGTGATCGAGAGCTCGGTTTCAAAAGTATTAATCAGTGAGATCCCACTGATCGGCTTCTGTGTTGTGATCATCATTGTGCTTGGAATGACGTTTTCTAAGCTGTTTACCAGAAAGATTGAACAGCTTACCAGAAATATGGAACAGGTGAACCAGGGAAGCCGTGAAGTTACGGTTTACAGTGATTCCGGAGATGAGGTAGGGCAGCTGGTGAGAAGCTTTCACCATATGATGGATGAAATTAATCGACTGATCGAAGAAGTGTATGAAAATAAGATCGCTCTGAAGGAATTTGAACTGAAAGCGCTGACTGCCCAGATCAATCCTCATTTTCTTTATAATTCTCTTTCTATTATAAACTGGATGGCAATTAAGAGCCGTCAGAAGGAGATCAGCCGTGTGACACTGGCATTATCTACATTTTACCGGACAGCGCTCAGTAAGGGAGCAGATATGGTGACTGTGGAAACCTGTATTCGGAATATCGAAGCTTATCTGGAAATCCAGCTGATCATGCATGACAATGATTTTAAGGTGGAGTGGAATATCGATCCGTCTGTGCAGCAGGAGTTGGTTCCGAAGCTTGCCCTGCAGCCCATCGTTGAGAATGCTCTGGAGCATGGCCTGGATGTGAAGGAGGAAGGGGAAAAGCTTCTGAAACTTTATTTCTTTGAAGAGAATGGAGATGTAGTGATCCGGGTTGAAGATAACGGAATAGGGATGGAGCAGGAGCAGGCAGAAAAGCTGCTCACATATCAGGCAAAAGGCTATGGCCTTAAAAATGTCAATGACCGTATGTGCATTTTATATGGAGAGAAATATGCCATCCGGATCCTGAGCAAGGTAGGTGAGGGGACAAGCGTTGATATGAGGATCCCGAAAGAGGTAAAAAAAGATGAGACTTAGTCTGGGAAAAACAGTGGTATTTCTGAGTACGATACTGAGCCTGGCACTTTTGACGGGGTGTTCTTTAGGAACTGCAGAAATGGAAAAAACAGATATAGACGTTCTGTCCGAAAAGAACAGTAGGAGCTGGGAACAGGCAGAAACCACGCCTCTGGGGAAATATCCGGAGCTTGTAACTTATACTCTGGGACAGATGAAAGGGGCTAATAATTCTAATCTTCCGGACGGGCAGACTTATGAGGACAATGCATATACCCGGTATCTGAAAAAAACACTGAATATTCAGAATAAGAATGTTTTTATGGAGAGTGAGGAGCGGTATGACGAAGCCCTGAACATCCTGGTCAAAGATCGGAATCTTCCGGATGTTTTTCTGGTGTCGGACAGGGAAACTCTGGAAGAACTGGTTGAAAATGATCTTATCGAGGATCTGACGGAAGTATACAAAAGCTGCGCTTCCGATAAAATAAAGGAAATGTATGAGAGCTATGGAGAGGAACTTTTGGCATCCGGGACTTTTGACGGAAAACTGTATGCACTTCCGGAGACTGCCATTGATGATGGGCAGCAGCTTTTATGGCTGAGACATGACTGGATGGAGCAGCTGGGACTGAAAGAACCGAAGACACTGGAAGAGGCTTTTTCAGTGATCCGTGCGTTTCAGGAAAACCGGATGGGTGCAGAGGATGGTGAAGATCCTGTGGGACTTGTCTGTGATCCGGGACTTGTGGGCACGGCCAGCACCAGCTATTCGGTGGACTCTGTGTTTGAAAAGTTCGGGGCATATCCGCAGCAGTGGATTGAAAATGCAGATGGGGAAATTGTCTATGGATCGCTGACGGAGGAGACAAAGGAGGCTCTGGGGTATCTCAGAGAGCTTTACAGGCAGGGAATACTTGATTCGGATTTTGCTTTACGTGCACAGAATAATATCCGTGATCTTGTGGTGAATGGAAAATGCGGAGCGTTTTTCGGGCTCTGGTGGACTCCGAATAATCCTCTTATGGATGAGTATCGGAAGAATAAAGAGGCAGACTGGGAACCGTATTATCTGACTGCGGATGTAAAGCGGACTGTGGAGGTATACTCTACGTTTCGAGATAATAAATATGTAGTTGTGCGTAAAGGGTATGAGCATCCGGAGATTGCAATGAAGATTTTGAGTGTGTTGTTTGACCATTCCAGATATGAGGCAGAGGATGCGGATGAGATGAACACTTATTTTGCCTTGAATGTGGATCCTACGGCGCGTCCGCTAATGATCAATGTGGATTATAATGAGGCTACTTATATAGTGACAAAGCATATCCGTGAGGTTCTTTATAGTCCGGGCGATGAGAAGACCAGGGAGGATCTCAGTGCCATTGAGGCGTCTTATTTTGATGCGTGTAAGGAGTATCTTGAGGCGGAGGTGCCTTCGGTAGAGGCCTGGGCGGCGTATAAGTCCAGGATCTCGGCGGTGGGGCTTCTGGTGGATGCGAATTACCGTGCTCCGGAGAAGAAGTATCTGGGGGATGGTGACGGGGAGATTCCTCAGACTTTGCGTTTGCTGGAGAAGAACGCATTTATCCAGATCATTATGGGGAGGATGCCTGTGAGCTCTTTTGACTCTTTTGTGGAAGATTGGTATCGTAAGGGTGGAGACAGTCTTACGGAGCGGGTTCGGGAAGGGCTTGTGGACTCGTGAGGCGGATGTATAGAGGGACGCTAGAGAAAGGTGGCATCGCTCCGGGGGTGGATGCAGTCGGGGATGTTTTTGAGGTTTTGAGAGGTGGATGTGG
>OBVO01000006.1_pt1 | contig 217868 bp, 180 predicted proteins | sample 1495151 | NCBI WGS metagenome assembly OBVO01 (sample SAMEA2580019, study PRJEB22360) | human gut metagenome | reverse complement strand
CATCGTTGTAGGCCCCCGAGTTGAAAAGCAGCCGCCAGCCAACAATGGCCAGCATGGCGCGTGCAGATCGTCCAGCCGAGTACAGAAGGGGTGCGGGTTTCAGAAAGCTGAACAATATCAAAAAACGCCAAGCCCTGACACTTGGCGTTTTTGCGTCTAAATCTTGAAAAACTGTTATCCTATTAGTATCTTCATGAATGCAGATTGCCAGTATGGTATAATTCTGGGGCGACGAGCTGAAGGCAATATTCATTTTGACCAACCGCTCAGGGAAAATTATTAGTGCAGTTTGGACCCGCTGAGACAACTTGCCACTGCACTTTCAATGAAAATTTCATGGTACCCGGCATTCTTTTGCCCGCACCTAATCGAACGAGGAGATTATCATTCAGATGAAAGATACACCTAGTTTTACCCCCATCCTGCTTGGCAGTGATATGAACGTGTATGGTATGGCGCGTTCGTTCCACGAGATGATCGGCGGGGCGATTGATGTCTATGCGCGTGAACAGCTGGCCCCAACACGCTTTTCACGAATCGTAAATGTCCATCTGATTAAGCAATTTGATTCTGACCCGACTTTTATCGAAAAAATGCGTGAAGTTGCGCATCTGCACGCGGCTTCGGCTGGCCGTCTGCTGCTAATTGCGTGCGGTGACACATATGCACAATTGGTATCCAAACATAAAGATGAATTAAGTCAGTGGTTTATCTGTCCATATGTTGACTATGATCTTTTAAAACGCCTTAACAGTAAGGAAAGCTTTTACCAGGTTTGTGAAGAATACCATCTTCCTTACCCAGCCACTAAGATCGTGACCAAGTCAATGTATGAAAGCAACGCCACAATTACGGCGCCATTTGAATTTCCAGTGGCGCTGAAACCGACCGATTCGGTGGAATGGTTGAATATCCACTTTGAAGGGCGTAAAAAGGCATTCACGATTCATTCCCAAGTCGAATTGACCAACACCATCGCCAAGATTTATGACAATGGGTATACATCTGACTTAATTCTTCAAGACTTTGTACCGGGTGATGACAGCAATATGCGGACGTTGAATTGTTATGTGGACCAATATCATCATGTCAAAATGATGTGTCTGGGTCATCCGCTACTTGAAGATCCCACACCAGCGTCCATCGGGAATTATGTGGCGATTATGCCGGCTTTTGATCAGACATTGTATGATCAAATCAAAGAATTTCTCGAAGCCATCAAGTTTACCGGTTTTGCTAACTTTGATATGAAGTATGATCACCGCGACAACACGTTTAAGTTATTTGAAATTAATATTCGGCAGGGTCGTAGCAGCTTTTTCGTGACCCTGAATGGCTATAATCTTGCCAGCTGGCCGGTGCGCGATTATATCACCGGCGATCTCAAAAATGCGCCGACTGTTTATGGCAATTCCGATCGCAGCAAGTACAAATTATGGCTTGGGGTGCCTGAACGGGTCTTCAAGCAATACTCCGCCGACAACGAGGCCAAGCGGGAAGCGTTGAAGTTGATCAAAGAAAAGCGCTACGGGACGACGGTCTTTTACAAACCCGATATGACGCTTAAACGCTGGCTATTACTGAAATATATGTTTCATAATTATGTTGGTCGCTTTAAGCAGTATTTTGCGGAAAACAAAGGCGATGTGTGATAAAATAAACATGTTAGGGACACCTAAACTTGCAAGGGGGCATTTCTTTTGGTTACTGAAAATGATTTAACGATTGAATCCGTACATTATAATCGGCTGTTATTGGCGATTGATGATGATGATGACGACTCCTCGCGCAAGGCATTGAACTACGCCTGCACGGTTGCCAAGATCTATGATATTCCGCTGGGGATTGTATCGGTGCTTGAAACCGGCGATCTGAATATTTTTCAGTCATTGACGCCTGAGGATGTTGAAGCAGCACGGGAAAAAATGGCGAAGAACCTGAATACTTATGTTGAAAAAGCCCGTGAGTTTGGCGTGCAGAAGGCCCAGCCGATTATCGCTGAAGGTCGACCGGCAGCGGCACTGCTTGACGAGGTTATTCCAGCGTTCAAGCCGGACTTGGTTATCATGGGTTCACACGTACGTCGTGGCCGTCTGCGACTGGGCCACGTTGCAAGCGAAGTAGCCCGCGATGCAGCGGTATCCGTTATTATTGTCCGTTAATTGTCAGTGCTATGATTCAAATAAGCAGCCGTGAGATTTGATTAAAGTCCGCGGCTGCTATTTTTGTGTGAGCGCGAGCCGGCGCGTTTAGGGATCGGAGTGTAAGTGGCCTCAGGCGTGATGGCCGGTCTTTGGCCATTGCGCCTGAGGTCCTTACACGCAGACTTCTGCGCCGGGGAGCGCGTTATGGGCGTAAACCAGAACATAAGTGGCCACTGCAACCAAGGTCCTTACACGCAAATCCCTGCGCCAGCAAACACGTTATGAGCATAAGGCAGCGCGGTTAATAAGCACTATGCTACCTGTCAGGCAAAATCGAAATGAGGAGCGTTTATGCAGTATCAAAATGTCAGTGTCGGGCAACTGATCCGGCGCGTGAGTCGGTTTACGGTTGAACTTGCGATTGATGGCGTGACGACATCGGTACATATGAACAACACTGGCCGGAATAAGGAAATTCTAGTGCCGGGTTCGCTGGCCAGTGTCCGTTATGTGAATCATCCCAACCGGAAGACGCACTATGATCTGCTTGCGGTAAACCGGCAGAATCGTTGGATTAATATAGACAGCTTAGCCCCCAACCACGTTGCCAGAGAATGCTTGGAGGCTGGCACCATGAAATTGCCCGGATTATCCTTGCCTTATGCGGTTCGTCCCGAGACCACCTGGCGCGATTCCCGGCTTGATTTTGCGGGAACTGCGGCTGATGGCCAATCATGGTTTGTTGAAACTAAAGGCGTCACATTAGCCAACCAAACATTGGCGGCGTTTCCCGATGCTCCCACCACGCGAGCGCTGAAGCATGTGCACACGCTGACAATGGCCCAAGCGGCAGGCTATCAGGCATTTTTGGTTTTTATTGTGCAGTTACCCAATATTCAGCAAATGACGATTTATCGTGAACGGTTTCCAGAGCTTGTCACCGCAATCACAACTGCCAAGCAAAACGGTGTGCGCGTCTTGGCTTATGACACGATGACGGGTCCGGATTTTATTACTTTGGGCCAGCCGATCCTGTTTGACGAGCATCTGCCATTTACGGAAATGAACCTGACGAGTTTGTGAAATATGAGAATTCGGTCATGATATTTTCATATTAACTTGACAACGATTACGATGCACGATTAGCGGGTCATCAATCGTCCCTAGCCCTCAATCCTATGCCGATGAGGGCTTTTTTGTTGTGGCTAAAATTTTCAGCAAGTGAAAACGCCAGCGTGTCTTGAAAATGAAAATGAGATTCCGTGATTTGAATCACACACAAATGACTCGTACAATGGTTAGCATTGTTTCAATTCGATGACAACTGTTTCTGAAACAGAACAAAATCGCAACATCAGGTAAGTAGCGATTTTAAAAAGTACCGGGCACCAAGGCGATATCTTAATTCGTTAAGGGGCCTGAGAGGAGTGAGCAAATGCAACACAAGATTGAAAATGATGCTGAAACCAAAATCGAAGTGAGTGGTTTAACCAAGATTTTTGGCAAACGAATCAATCGTGCCAAAGAAATGTTAAAGCAAGGGAAAACCAAGGCTGAGATTCTAAAGGCTACGGGCGCAACCGTGGGTGTTGATCAAGCTGATTTCACCATTAAAAAAGGTGAAATCTTCGTTATCATGGGGCTTTCTGGTTCGGGTAAATCAACCACACTGCGAATGCTGAATCGGTTAATTGAACCGACTGCCGGACAAGTTCTGATTGATGGTGATGATATTGCCAAGTTGGACAAGCAACACCTGCGTGAAGTGCGGCGGCAAAAGCTGAGCATGGTATTTCAAGGCTTCGCGCTATTGCCTAACCGAACTGTTTTACAAAACGCGGCGTTTGGCTTGGAAATTCAGGGGATGGATAAATCCGAACGTGAAGCTAAAGCCAACAAAGCGCTTGATTTAGTGGGATTAGACGGGTTTGCCGATCAATTTCCTGATCAATTATCTGGCGGGATGCAACAACGTGTCGGCTTGGCGCGCGCGTTGGCCAGTGATGCCGAGATTCTCTTAATGGACGAGGCCTTTTCTGCGCTTGATCCGTTAAATCGGCGGGATATGCAAGACGAATTGTTGGATCTGCAAGAAGAAATGCACAAGACGATTGTTTTCATATCCCATGATCTGAATGAAGCGTTGCGGATTGGCGATCACATCATGATTATGAAAGACGGCGAGATCGTTCAAATCGGGACGCCAGAAGAGATTCTGAGTCAACCTGCTGATGATTACGTTGAGAAGTTCATTGAAGGTGTGGATCGGAGTCAGGTTTATACCGCAGCTAATGTTATGATTCGCGCTAACACCGTGAATATCGACAAGGATGGTCCGCGTTTGGCAGCACGGCGGATGCGTGACAACGAGATTTCCAGCTTGTATGTTGTCAACACCAAGCGACAATTAGTAGGAATCTTGGATGCCGATGATGTTCGTGCGGCCATTGATAGCGGGAAAAAGGACTTAACCACGATTGTTAAGACCGACGTACCGACAACAAAAATGGATACGCCGTTAGCTGACCTGCTGGATGCTGTGTCGACTACTTCAGTTCCGTATGCTGTCATCGATGATCAGAAACGACTTCGCGGGATTATCATTCGCGGTGCCGTTCTTGGCGCACTCTCAGGACAGGAGGTCAATGTCAATGTTTAATCTTTTAGTTACCATCCCAACGTTACCATTAGCACATTGGATTGATTCCTTCGTGGACTGGCTCACTCAATTTGCCGGGTTCTTCGGTGTGCTGACGAACTTTATCGGAACGATTGTCAATGCCTTTCAAGCGGTCTTTGATTTCATTCCGATTTGGCTGTTTATCATCTTAATTATGGCGCTGACTTGGTACCTTAAGCGAGGGCAGAAGTATCGCAGTTTGCTGATTTTCGAATTAGTGGGGCTGTTGTTAATCTGGAATCTGGGATTTTGGCGCGATATGACGCAGACGCTGACCTTGGTTCTGACCGCAAGCTTGTTGGCAATTGTCATCGGCATTCCACTGGGTATCTGGGCTGCTGAAAGTAAAACCGTTTCGGCGATTGTCAAGCCGTTGATGGACTTTATGCAGACCATGCCAGCCTTTGTTTATTTGATTCCCGCCGTGGCATTCTTTGGTATCGGGATGGTTCCCGGCGTTGTTGCGTCAGTCATTTTCGCGATGCCGCCGACAGTTCGGATGACGCAATTGGGAATTGAACAGGTACCAGCTGACTTGAATGAAGCAGCCGTTGCATTTGGTGCTACGAGTTGGCAGCAGCTGATCAAAGTGCAGCTGCCCTTTGCCCGCGGCACCATTATGGCCGGCATTAATCAAAGTATGATGTTGGCTTTATCCATGGTCGTAATTGCATCCATGATCGGGGCAATGGGCCTAGGTACCAAGGTTTACTTTGCTGTGGGTCGTAACGACGCTGGCGGCGGGTTTGTTGCCGGTTTGGCGATTGTTATTCTGGCAATCATTCTGGATCGGATTACCCAAAGTCTCAATCGCACGCGCTAGGAGGTGGCTGTTTGACTTTTTATAAAAAAATCATTGCGGCACTGGCGATGGTAGCCACGGTTGGCTTTTTGACCGCATGCAGCAGTACCCAACCTAAGTACGATGCCAAAAAGCCTCTAGGGCCGCAAATTAACTATACGATTACCGGAATCGATGCAGGTGCCGGCATCATGAGCAGTACCGATAAGGCCTTGAAGGCATACGGACTGGAAGAAAAGAATTGGCAGTTGCAACCAAGCTCGACCGCGGCGATGACCAGTACACTGCAAAAGGCGATTGCCGATAAGCGGCCCATTGTGGTGACCGGCTGGACGCCGCACTGGATGTTCACCAAGTTTCCGTTGAAATTTTTGAAGGATACTAAGAATGTCTATGGTAAAGCCGAACAGATTCATACGATTGTGCGTAAAGGGCTTAAGCAAGATGCTCCGCAAGCCTACCAGGTGCTTGATCAATTTCACTGGACGCCCAAAGAAATTTCTAGTGTGATGTTGGCGGTGAACAATGGCCAGGATCCTGCTGCAGCTGCAAAAGCATACGTGAAGAAACATCCGGAGCAAATTGCTCAATGGACTAAGGGTGTTAGTCATGTTAGCGGTAGTCCTAAATTAACCCTGACCTATATTGCCTGGGATTCGGAAATTGCCTCCACAAACGTTGTGGCGACCGTTTTGCGGCAAATGGGTTATAAAGTGACGATTCGCGCGATGGAGCCGCAGCCGGTTTGGGCATCAGTTGCGACTAAAGCAGCAGATGCACAGGTATCGGCGTGGTTGCCAAACACTGCCGCCAAGTTATACGCCGATTATAAGAACCAGGTTGTTGATCTTGGCGTGAATATGGATGGCGCTCGGGTCGGTTTGGCCGTTCCAAAGTATATGAAGAATATCAATAGCATTGAAGATTTGAAGTAACCATCATTAAAACGCTGAGGGTACGGTTCGTCATGAAGACGGATCATATCCTTGGCGTTTTTACATAGGCAGATGATTTGCTTTCTCATCTTTTCGTGCCTAGTATAACCGCGGAAGCAGCTTTAATAACACGCCAAAACTGGCAGGTTCAGATTGCCGGTTTTTAAATAAAAGGGGGACTTATGATGGTTGAGACGATTAAAGCTGGGGTTGCAGCGCTACAAACTTTGGAGAGTTGGGGCGTCACGCACATTTACGGCATCCCCGGTGGCACATTTAATAACATGATGTACGCGTTGCATGAGGAAAAGTCGCGCATCAAGTATATTCATGTGCGCCATGAAGAAGTCGGGGCCTTGGCAGCGGTCGCCGATGGAAAGCTGACGGGTCATATTGGGGTGGCGTTCGGGTCAGCTGGCCCCGGAGCAACGCATCTTTTCCAAGGCGCTTACGATGCCAAAATGGATAAAGTGCCTACTTTGTTCTTAGTGGGCCAAGTGGAACAACGGTTTATGAATGCTGATTTCTTTCAGGAATTAGATGAAGATCCAATGTTTCAGGATGCGGCTGTCTATGCACGTACCGTCACCACAGCGCAGAGTTTACCGCATGTCATTGATGAGGCGATTCGGCGGGCATATGCTGCTCATGGTGCGGCGATTGTGGTGATTCCTAACGACTTGGCCGCCGAGTTGATTCCGGCGAATGGGTATTACAGTGCCGCGGCGACCCATGCCACCCCGATTTTAGCGGCCGGCACTGATGAACAGGTGGATCAGGCACTAAGATTGATTCGTACCGCGTCTCGGCCGGTGATGTATGTCGGTCAAGGCGTTCGCGGGGCAGCTGATACGGTGATGACGCTAGCCAAAAAGTTACAGATGCCAGTGATAACGACAGCGCTGGGCAAGCCGATTATTCCGTACGCCTTTGAAGCACTCTTGGGTTCGGCTGCACGGGTCGCATCGAAACCGGCCAATGAAGCATTGCGGGTGGCCGATTTGATCATGTTTGTCGGCTCGAATTATCCATTTGCGGAAGTTATGTTTTCGCCTAAAGCCAAGTTTATTCAAATCGAAGCTGATCCCAAAACCTTAGGCAAGCGGCATCACACAGATGTGGCAATCTTAGCGGATGCACCCGCAACTTTGAAGAAAATGATTGCCCACAGTGATGAGGCTCCTAGCAGCGGCTGGTATCAGGCCAATGTCGATAACGTCAAAAATTGGCATCAGTACAATGATGACATGATGCAACGGACCACTGGCGATATGCGCTTTGAGCCGGTATTTGGCCAGATCAACCGCATTGCGACCGATGATGCAATTTTTGCGATTGATGTCGGGGATGTCACCCAAAATGCTGTGCGCTTGTTGAAAGTGAATGGTCGGCAAGCGTGGACAACCAGCGGACTGTTCGCCACGATGGGTGCAGGATTGCCGGCAGCCTTAGCCGGACAGTTGAGTTTTCCTCAGCGCCAAGTGTTCAATCTTGCTGGTGATGGTGCCGCGGCGATGGTCATGCAGGATCTGGATACAGAAGTGCGGTATCACCTGCCGATTATCAATGTTGTTTTTTCAAATAATGCATTAGGTTATATTGAAGATGAGCAAGAAGATGACGGACACGAATGGTTTGGCGTTGATATGCCAGCAATTGATTTTGCAACGGTTGCCAAGGGAATGGGCATGACCGGTTTGACCGTCACCAAGGTTTCGGAACTCGCGGCTGCGTTTGATGAAGCCGAGGCCAATCGCATCGCTGGCAAGCCAACACTTATTGATGCCAAAATTACGAATGAGCGGCCAATCCCGGTCGAGCATCTGCAGTTAGATCCGGATCGTTTCGATGCCGCTACAATTGCTGCCTTCAAGAAACGTTATTATGCTGATAATTTGGTGCCGTTTAGTTCGTTTCTAGCGGCGCATCATGTTTCGGTGGGTTGAATTTGATTGATGAAAACGCAAACGTGCCCCAAAAGCGGTTTTTACTTTTGGGGCACGTTTTAGTTAACAATCTAGAACTCGATAAGCATAGCTACCGTTTGCGGACAAAGATCAGTTTTGAGAACAGGTAGTTAGCGACGACAATGATGATTTGATCCAGAATTTTGACCAGGATCTCGTTGCCGTGAAGCCAGTCCACGCCGACAATCATAATGAAGTTATCCAGCAACAGTGAAACGCCACGGAGGATTAGAAAACTGGTTAGCTCGAACCAGAATTTCTTTTTGCTTGAATAGTCACTGTGGAAGACGACACTTTTGTTGGCGAAGAATGCAAAAATGACACTGACAATGTTAGCGGTCGTGTTGGTTAAGACCAAGCCAATATCAAAATAGCGCATCACAAAAAAGGTGACGAAATTGATCAAGGTGGTGAGTCCACCGATAAATAAGTAGTTGATGATCATTTCGTAGCGTTTATATAGATGAATCAGCGTTTTCAAAGGTTAAATCTCTCCTAGCTTTGAGTTTGATGCAATGCAGTGTTTGGCTGCGCACGAATGGTGTCAGTATACCATGCAAGCTGAGTGGTAGTGAGATGCTTTTTATAAGGTTCATGCGAGACTGACATTAACGATAACCCTTGTCAGTGCGCAGCTAAAAAAACGACTGAGCTGTTGACTTGCGTTTATCCGCCTAATTGACTTACAATTTGTTAGCGAAAGGCTGAGACTTGGGTGTCATGGGCCTGCTTGAATCTCAGTGGGTTTCAAGGTATGCTCTTTGCAAGGAGGATAACGATGACGAAATCAGGTAAACAACAGTCCCCACGTAAGCATCGCTGGCTATGGCGGACGATTTTTGCGCTCGGTGTCCTTCTGGGCTTAGCGCTGGTTTTCAACGAACCGATTAAGCTGTTTGTCGTTGATCATTTAAGCCAATGGACGATGGGGCAGATTGATCGCAATACAGTTGATAAGAACGAAAAAAGAAGTGCCACGTTTGATTTTAAAGGTGTTAAAGCGCTTGATATCAACACGGTCGGGAATGCCGCGTTGACCCGTAACCTGCATCCGATTGGTAAGATTGCCATTACCAGCGTTCATCTGAAGTTGCCGATTCTCAAGGGGCTGTCAAATGATAACCTGAGTGCCGGCGCCGGGACGATGAAGGCTGATCAGAAGATGGGTGAAGGCAATTATGCGTTAGCCGGCCACTATATGACCAACCAAGGGATTCTTTTTTCACCTTTGAAAAATGTCCAAACTGGCGATACAGTCGCGATTACGAATATGAAGAAAGTTTACACTTACAAAGTGACCACGAAACAGATTGTTAACGAAACCCAGGTGCAATGGATCGATGATGTGGCAGGGAAGAAACTGATCACCTTAGTCACATGTGCGTCACCGACAGAAGGCGAAGTGGATCGGATCATTGTGCAAGGAGAACTTCAGTCGGTCAAGAAAGCAAATCAAAAGAATCTGAAAATTTTCTTATAATTTGAACAAGTGCTGGCGAATGCTTGCACTTTTTTTATTTTTGCGGCACGCTAAGATTTAACTAGCGAAAAATGGATGGTGGGGAAGACGATGTCAGCGTACGAAAAGTTTATCAACAATGTGCCAGTCCGACGTACAGTGGTTTTATTCTCGGTTTTTTTGGTTTTGTGGTTTGCCCGTAGCATTATGAGCGACATTTTGTTGACCTTTATTTTTGCGTTTCTAGTCAGTCGCTTAGTGCACGCGGTTCAACGCCATGTTCATGTTCGGCCGTTTGTGATCGTTGTACCTGTTTACATATTGGTGATTTTAGGGTTGATCTATGCAGCGGTCCATTATGTTCCAGCCATTATTCACCAAACGATCACGCTGTTTAATTCGGTACAGGATTTTTATAACAGCGATGCCTTTGCCAACAACCAGGTAATGCAGTGGGTTTTGCAGAGTACCAAGAGCCTGAACCTCACCGAACAACTTAAGACTGGCCTGTCAACGGTTCTTGAATATGCCGGTAACATTGGTGCGATGGGCTTGACGTTGGTGTTGTCGTTTATTTTAAGTTTCTTCTTTACCATCGAGTTGGATAGCTTACCGGCATTTGGGCAACTGTTTTTGGATTCACCGTTTGGTTGGTACTTTAAAGATCTGCGTTATTTTGCCTTGAAATTCATCAATACGTTCGGGGTTGTCATGGAAGCCCAGATCTTTATCGCGGTGGTTAACACGGTGATTACGACGATTACGCTGTTGTTTATGAAAATGCCGAATATTCCGAGTCTGGCGATTATGGTTTTCCTGTTATCGCTTATTCCGGTTGCCGGGGCGATTATTTCGCTCATTCCGTTGACGATCATCGGCTATACAGTTGGCGGCTGGCAAGATGTCATCACCATTTTGATCATGATTGCGGCGATTCATGTGTTAGAAGCATATGTCTTGAATCCTAAGTTTATGAGTAGCCGCACGCAATTGCCTGTCTTCTTCACCTTTGTCGTGTTGCTGGTGGCAGAACGACTCTTTGGGACCTGGGGCTTGATCGTAGGTATTCCGATCTTCACCTTTTTCCTGGATGTCTTAGGGGTCAAAAAGATTGCCGGAACCAAAGCACATCATTCGACTTATGAGACTGTCCCACAGCCAAAGGAGCATCATGAAAATGACGCGTAAACGCCGGTGGCTGATCATTTTGGCGGTGTTAGGTGTTTTGGTCGTCGCTGGCGGCGTGACGATGGGCTGGATCCAGCATCAGCGTCAAGCCAGTAAGATTACGGCGCGACCGGTTCCCCAAGCACAGTTGCGGCGGCATGTTCGCAAACTGATTGATGCGACCGACTTTAGAGGCAGTGTTGCCTTGATCAAAAAAGGCCGGATTGTTTATACAGGCGGTGTCGGTGAAGCAGATCATACGCGCAAATTGGCGAATAATGGGGCGACGATGTTTCCGCTGGCCTCGGTAGAGAAGTATTTAACGGCGCTTGTCATTGGGCGACTGATTGCCGATCACCGGCTGTCATTCACCACTAAGCTAGCCAAGTTTTATCCCGACATTGATCATAGTCGCGACATTACCATTCGGCAGCTGCTGGATCATCGCTCGGGCATTCAAATGGATGAACTTACACCGGAGCAAATACTGACATCAGAAAAAAACGCGCTCGACTGGAATTTGAATCAACTAGGATCCACCGGCGACCATAGCTTTATTTATACTAATGCCAATTATGCGTTATTAGCGGGGATTATTCGCAAAGTCACAAAGAAGCCTTTCGCTGCGGCATTAGACCAAACGATTCTGGCACCGTTAAAACTCACACATACCCGTAACTTCGATGCGTTATCGGCGAAAATGCCAGTGGCGCAAGGTTATCTGAGCGAAGATGATCAATCGTACCAGCCGGATGATTTAAGCCAGGCGCTTTTGTCGAGTTTACTTGGCAGTGGGAGTGTCTACATGAGCGTGACCGACTTGGCCAAGGTGATCATTGCAGCAGAAACCGGGAAGATTATTCCTAAAAAAGTCTATCATCAGTTAATCGCGGCACATTATGCAGACAGTAATCAGTATGCCAGCGGGGTAGCGTGGTTGGACGATCAGCGTTTATTGCAAGGCATGTACAACGACAATCCGGAAAGTTTCAGTACCCTTGCTTATTTTCGTGCTAATGCGACCAGCGGCGTTGTGTTGTTTGGTAATCATACGATGACAACCGACACGGTGACGCTGGCGCAGAACTTAGAAGCGTTAGTGGAATAAACAGGCGGGAACATGAAAACCGGTCTTAATGACAGAAGATAGATGTCATTAGGACCAGTTTTGGGTTGAACGGCAATTGCTTGTTTTTTTAGCGCGAGTGCCTTATGCGTCTGACTGATGGCACAAGCATTCCAGGTGGTTAATACGCGATTGAGCCAGCTGTATTAGTAATTAAACGAGCGGCCAAAATCGTTGAGTCCTTGATAAAGGCTACCCATGATGCTGGCAAGACCAAACATGGTAATCACCATGAAGACAATGGCTAGTAGCACACTGACGATGAGAAGGGCGTAAATCTTGTCGAAATGATTAGTTGACTGAGCCGTAAATAGCATATAAGGACCGGCTAAGAAAAAGAGGCTAAGACTGATGGTCAATAATAACGAAATTAACATTGCCGAACCAACGTTGATGAGACCCAATATCTGCATTAACAGGGTAAAGACGGAGAAGAACACCATCCAATTACAGTGGAACGCATAATCTGTCGTAAAGTCGAGAAAACGTCGCCGCCGATCACCTAATATGCCGCGAACGCCCAGATAATAAATGGCAATCACGCCAATCGCCAGAATCGCAACTAAGACCAGCAACTTCAAAAATGTACTCATGACAGAACTGGCAAGGCTGCCGGGCAAGGATGAAAAAGCCGAGCCGGCGCGCAAAGCAATCGTCAAGGCCAGACTAACGATGGTAATCGCCAGACTGGTCAGTCCAAAATAACTATGATAAGTGCGCTCAATGCTGGCCGGATGCTTAATACTATCGACTAAATACCGCCAGTAACTGCCCGCATACTGCTTGGTAGCCTCAACGGTTGGATTAGGCTGTGGCGTTGGCTGAGGGGCCTGACTGGTTGGAGCATCGGTAGCAGTATTGTCGGTAGTCGGCGCAGTTTGCGTTGCGGCCGCTGAGCTTTCCGAGCTTTGGGCAGCTTGTGAATCGGCGGCCGTATCAGCTTGGGTGGTTTGAGTGGAAATCGGTTTCGTGGTTTCCGGTGCTGCTCCAGATTTTGCGTCTGCCGTTGGTGCGGTTGCTACAGGTGATTGGCTAGTCGCACTAACGGTATCGGCTTCTCCGTTGGTTGTGTCAGGGGTTGCCGGAGCTTGCGGTTGAGTGGCGGCCACCCCCGCCAGATTTGCACCGCATTTTGTACAGAAGTTAGCAGTGGGTGCGTTATGTGCCCCACAATTTGGACATAATTTAAACATGATATTCCCTCCAAAGTTAAACCCAGTTCCATTTTCAAAAACAATCGTCACTTAATCATAACAAAAGACAGACACAATACTGACTAAAATGACGGGAAATTTCTTACCGCCGATGAAATAAACGATAAAGGCCTCCTGCAACTAAGGCAAACGTACCGCCAAGTAAGATCAGATCCATGATGCCATGAACCAACGATAAAAAGCCGTTTTCATTCACTGCCAGTTGCATCGCCGGTAAGTTGATATAAATCAAAAAATAAATGACACTGATCAACCATATACCACCAATTGTGAGCCAAATTTTTTTCACGAGAACCTCCAAATTACTGAGCACATAAGTCATAAGGGACATTAATCCGATGCGCAGCGGCACCCTGTACTGACAAGGTTGCTACCGATGACATCGCACCGTGTGTCGTAACTGATGCACCAATTACAAACGTTGTTAAACCTTTTCTTTTTGCTATGTTTCCAATATACCAGAGAAAGCGGGTGCGAACTTACTGAAAATGGTGTAACATGAGATTCTGTAAACAGGCAGAAGACTGTCAAATCATAAAAGCGAGGTATTCTCTGATATGGCGAAATTAGTATTGATCCGTCACGGACAAAGTGAATGGAACCTGTCCAACCAGTTCACTGGCTGGGTAGATGTTGATCTGAGTGAAAAGGGTGTCGAAGAAGCAAAGCATGCCGGTGAATTAATTAAGCAGGCTGGTCTTGAATTCGACCAAGCTTACACCTCAGTTTTGACCCGTGCGATCAAGACCCTGCACTACGTCTTGGAAGAATCCGGCCAATTGTGGATTCCAGAAATGAAAACCTGGCGCCTAAACGAACGTCACTATGGCGCATTGCAAGGTTTGAACAAGAAGGAAACGGCTGACAAATACGGTGCCGATCAAGTTCACATCTGGCGCCGTTCGTACGACGTTTTGCCACCATTGTTGAAGGCAACTGACGAAGGCTCTGCTGCTAAGGATCGTCGTTATGCCGACCTTGATCCGCGGATCATTCCTGGCGGCGAAAACCTGAAAGTGACGCTGGAACGGGTTATCCCATTCTGGGAAGACCACATCGCACCAGATCTGTTGGACGGCAAGAATGTTGTTATTGCCGCACATGGTAACTCTCTGCGTGCCTTGACCAAGTACATCGAAAACATTTCCGATGCTGACATCATGAACTTGGAAATGGCAACTGGCGAACCGGTTGTTTATGACTTTGATGAAAAGTTGAACGTTAACAGCAAGACCAAGTTGGACTAATGATCCGCTAACTCATTTGCATAATTGAAAAGACGACCATCCCTTGAGCGTTGATAAGACGCTTGAGGGTGATGGTCGTTTTTGTATGGTGTTGCTTAGAATTTTTTATAGAAAATCGGGTCAGTTTTTGGCTCCAGCAACTGTGTGCGAAATCTTGATCCGGGTGATGAGTCGCTTGCACTTGCCAAGCATCTATTGAATAATCAATGTAATGAAATCAAGAAAAGAGGCAACCAAGTGGCAAATTATATAAAAGACATCCGCAGCAAGGTCGGGCATATGCCGATTTTTCTAAATGCAGTTGCGGGTGCTGTCGTCAATGACCAAGGACAAATATTACTGCAACAGCGTACAGACGCGGGAAATTGGAGTTTACCCGGTGGCATGATGGAGTATGGCGAGACGTTTGTTGAGACGCTGAAACGGGAAATGAAGGAAGATGCCGGCTTGCTGGTTGAACCTGTCAAGCCGTTACACACTTTTGAGCAGGGTTTTACCACGTATCCAAATGGCGATCAGGCCCAGATTATCTGCCGACTATATCTGGTAAAGCCAGTGGGTGGCGGTTTGGAGCAAGCTGATCCGAATGAGACGCTTGCCTTGAAGTATTTTAACTTCGATCAGTTGCCACCATTATTCAATACGCAATCACGCGACATGATTGCGTGCGTTCGCGCTTATCTGGATGGGGAACGGCAACATTAAAAAGTTAGCAATTCAATAAAGTAAAGTCCGCCCGGGAATGATAGGGGCGGGCTTTTTGCTAGCATTTGGAACCAGAGTGGCAATGAAGAGCATTACAACATTGGGCTGGAACTTGTGGTCGACAGTCTCAGGGGTTGTTTTGAGGCGGTCACTCAAATTTCTTGATGATTTTATGTTAGTCTTAATTGACACTAACTAAATAGATGGCTATACTAATGTCAGTTAGTCTGATATAAACAAAACTAACTTTTAAAAACCTCGTATTCAAAAGGAGAAGTGTGATGACACAAACTTCAGAAGCATTATTAAAAGCATTCGGGCAATTACTCCAAAAGCGGCCATTTATGGGGGCCATCGCCAGCAGCCTGCGTTTTGGTGATCAGCAGCGGCAACCTAATCAATTGCGTTTGTTGCGCTTACTCGATCAGCACGGTGAACTGACGAACTCGGATTTAGTCGAAGCTTTAGACATTCGCCCTAGCTCGGTTTCGGCTTTGGTGCAGAAACTGGAAGAACTGGGCCTGATTAACCGCCATGAATCGGAAACCGATAAACGGGTTCAACTCATTGCTTTGACTGACGATGGCCGCAAATTCATTGAAACCACCGGAAAGCTGAAAACCGATTTACCGGATCAAATTTTTAGCGGTTTGACTGACGATGAACAAGCTGAGTTGTTGAAATTAATTGAAAAATTAACGGCGGATTTGGCTAATCGCGATGATCTCAGCTGGCCAGAAGGAAAACAGTTTGACGATATGCGGGCGTGGGCGGAGCGCTTTCATCACGGGCATCATGGTCCCCGCCGCGGCTACCCTGGCAGCTTTGGGGCAGGTGGTCCCCATGGCTTCGACCGCCATTTTTAAGCGGTTGTCGTGAAGATGGCGCTTCCGCTTGAAAAGCTTAAAAGTAGCGGATGCACTGACTTAATCTAGAATAAGCTAGTAACTTAAAGAGGCTGAGCAACAATTCACAGCTTCAAAATAAAAGCGAATCGTTTCTCGCTAAAATCGAGAAATGGTTCGCTTTTTAGATTCCTTACATTAGTGTAAATAGACTTTAAGGACTTTAGTGCCAAGGCGGAGCAATCGTAGGCCAGATGGGGCTCAGCCGTGGAAACAACACAGCGACCGGTTTTTGTCGCGGGGGTATGTTGTTAGGCGACTTGGAGACTGCCGGGCTTGCAGGCTCCAAGCGCCGTCTCCGCTCTAGCTTCGCGTCGCCACCCCATCTGGCCGGAGATTGCGGAGTTTGGCACGGCCCGGAACTGTTTTAATGACCCATTCTATTAAAGTATTCGGACTTTAGTAAGCATCACATCCTGAGATAGAATTGTGTCCCAGTTCCTTTTGTTTCGGAACGATCATAAGTAAGTGAGGGTGGAAGCAGCCAATGTTCATTTTCACAAAAATTCAGCGGCAAGATGACTGCTGACTATGCCATTCATGGTTTGCAAAATCGCTTGCTTTTCGTTAAAAAGTTGGCAGAAACTTTACTATTTTGGCGGAAGCAGGCAAGATGGATTTAAACAACAAAAATGGGAGGGAAACCGATTTGGCTGGAAAGATGCGGTACTGTCCAAATTGCGGTTTTAAAATACCGGCAGGCGTTAAGTTCTGTCCAAATTGCGGCATGGATTTGGTGCGTTTTGATGCCCAAATTGCGGCACAAACAGCGGCACAATCCACGCAAAGCCGACCGACTAAACAAGCGGAGCCGCAAGATTCGATTGCTGACAAGGAGCCAACAGTTGGTGAGCGCTCTCGGCGACGTCAAAGTCAGACGCCGGCCGGTAAGAAAAGCCTAGACTTAACTGACGACAGCTTTCAGCATTTTCTTGATTGGCTGGCTGTTCACATTGTGTATACGTTAATTGGCGTCATGGTGTTATTTTGTGTCTTTAGCTTTTCGGTCTTGATCGGTTGGGTGCTTGCAGTTGCCAGTGCGGTGGCGGTTTATGTCGTGGCGAACCGGCGACCGGTGGCACCTTACCAGCCGCGGAATCGTAGCGATCAGTCCGATGATGATGATATTTGGACGATGCCTTCATCTGGACAAGCTAGTCAGGTGCCTCCGTATTCGACGCCTAATCGTCAGCCAAATTTTTCACCTAATTCCCAAAGTGGCGGTTCGTCGCGTTGGTGGCTGCAATTTGCCGGAAAATCACATCGGCGCGGCAGCTTGATCTGGCTGGTTTATTTAGCGGCCGCGTTTCTTGCCCTAATTGCCGCTTATGCTTGGCCTTTTGGAGCGAGCGGGGTTGGTACGACAACGGTGGGCGGCAGTTTGTATGACTTGGTTCGCAGTGCCAGTACATTGGCCGAAACGACGGCTGCTACCACTGGGACAGTGGGTGCGGCAAAGGTTAATCTGCCTTATGTAGCGCTAGCGTTGGCAGGTGTGGGGCCAGCTTTAGGATTAGTGTTTGGGCTTTTCCGGGCGCGCGGCATGATGCGACTTGGCGGGATGTTAGGATTATTAGGGTATGCGGCTTTATATGTTGCCTATGCACCGTTAATGAGCAGCGGAACGAATCAAATTCAAGGGTTGCTCAATCCTGGTATTGGTTATGTTGTCGGGATAGTTGCTGCATTAGTGATGGTCGTCACGGCACGGCTTTTGCGACGTGATTGACGCGTTTCGCAACTGAACGTTTGTTGCGATAAAATAAAATATGTTCTGTATTGGTGTTGAGTGTTGTACGATAAAGAAGTCCTTCACAAGAGGCAGTTATGGGGTAAGGGTTTGAAACCGAAACAAAGGAACGTATTGGCTTGAGTTAAGGTGCACAACCATGCAACGGCGTAAGCGAATCTTTGGTATTTTAATCACTGCTTTGATGATCGCGGTCGTATTTTTGATCTGGGGGGGTCCATCTTGGGCACCTTCAAAATCGGGTCAATCTTCAACGTCAACGCCACGGCAGATGACATCGGCGTCTGCTTCCAAAATCGTTAACCGCAGCACTATCAGCGCATCAACTTCATCTGAGTCGAGTGTCACGTCACCACAAGCGGCTAGCAGTCTCAATGAGTCAAGTTTCTTTTCGCCGACGCTGAATCGTTCCTGGCGCTATTTCACGTATCTTCCGGCTGGCTATACCTCATCACGCCAGTATCCGCTTATCTTGATGCTGCACGGGATGGATGGTGATGCAACCAATCTGGTGAAGTTGGTTGATTCAAAAACCATGTTAGATCAAGCGGTGACAGCCACTAAGCATCCCGCAGTCGTGGTTTTCATTGATGGCGGCAATAGTTTTTACGTTGATTCGCCAGCAGAAAAAATGCAGACAGCGATCGTGCAGGATTTATTGCCGCATTTGCAGCAGCAAGTTGCCATATTGCCCCAGGCGGATGCCCATGCGGTCGGCGGCATGTCGATGGGCGGTTATGGCGCACTGCATCTGGCGTTAGCGGTTCCGACAGCATTTCGCACGGTTGCAGCACTGTCACCGGCTGTCTGGCAACAAGTTCCTGAAGCTGCGCGGCCACGGATGCCAGCATTTTTGCGTGCCGGACAATGGAATCAGGCACAGTGGGAAGCAGAAGCGCCGGCTAAAATGTTGACAGGTGATCGCACTGCCGGGTTGCACGTTTTCCTCGCTTCCGGTCAGGCAGATACAACGGTATCATTTCAGGATGTTAGCCAGTTTTCCGATCAACTCACGGCTGCCGGGGTAAATCCGACTACGCACTGGAGCGCTGCTGGGGCGCACGGTTTTACTTATTGGCAACAGATCCTACCTGAAGCTTATCAATGGCTGTTGCGACACCTGCCGGTTCCTAAAAAAATAAGTGAGTAGCGCATACAGCTTGCGATCGTCAGTGCTAGCTTGGCGTTCAATCGTTGATATGACAGGGTAGTAAGATACCAAATATCAAAAACGGAGGAAGTAGAAATGGAATTTTGTCCACATTGCGGCGTTCAGGTTAGCGCTGACGAAGCATATTGTCACAATTGCGGTTTCAATCTTAAGGCCTATCGATTAGAAAATCAGAATGCTGCGCTAGCTAATCAGCAGGAAAATGTTGGCGGTCAGACGAGCTCAGCATCGGCGTCAGGACCACAATCAGGCAGCGTGCCACCGGTGACCCGTCGCCGACAAACCAGTGGCGGATCCCCCAACCACCCGAAACGACCATGGCTAATTGTGACGCTAGCATTACTCGCTGCGGTTGTCATTGTGGGCGGTGTCTTATATTTTCAAAATCGCAGTCAGCAGACGCAAGAAGCCGCCTCGAGTTCGGCCAGTGCTTTAGCAGCAAGTGCCTCCTCAGCCTCAATTGCTTCAGCCTCGGCGTCCGCATCGCAGGCAGCAGCATCTAGCTCACTGGCAGCGTCTCAAGAAGCCGCCAGTGAATCACTCGCTAATGCCAGCGCGTCACGTGCAGAAAGTCGCGATAACTCAGATGAGACCGACAACAGCAGCAGCGGCGATCTAAGTAACCGCGATGTTGCCAAAATGGCCGCCGATCTGGATGATTTTGATCTTGACGATTACCGCGTGGAAGTCACATCGCCAGCGGTTAACATGAAAGAAGTCGATGTTTACGACAAAGATAGTGGCGAACTGTACAATAAATACCGCTACGATGAGATTCATGACCAAATGAGCAAATACGATGATGATTCAGGCAAATGGGAGCTTATTAAAGACAGCGATGATTAATCGCGCCAAGAAGACAAGGGCGTCTGTATACAATGAGATTGTGGCAGGCGTCTTTTTGGATGTCCTTCAATTGTGACGCGGTTTGCTATTGGGATTCAGAGAAAAGACGCTAACGAAACTGTTGTGTTTGCAAGTCAAACGTGTATGCTAATGGGTATGGAGGTTCGACATGCAAACCGAAACAAACATTTCCGGCTTGATTTATCAGCTGGCTAAATTACAAAAATATTTTCTTAATCAACATCTCGGCACACTCAACTTAAATAGCGATCAGGCTAAGGTGTTGACTTTTGTCGCTGCACATCCCGGTACGAATCAGCGCCAGATCAGCGTGGATCTAAGTCGTGGCCCGGCGAGTGTTTCTAACCTGATCAAGCGGCTAATTCAACAAGGTCTGCTAGAAAAACGGATGGCGCCGCACAGTGACCGCGAGCGGCAACTTTTTTTGACGGCTGATGGACAAGCGGCGGCTGCGGAAGTCCATGAGCTGTTTCAGGTGCTGGAAAAAGCTTTCGCCACCAATGTTAAAGATCCTGAAGCGCTTACCGTCACCTTGGAACGATTGTTAACCGCTTTGCAATGAACTTGATGGTCCGTGCGAACCCCAGCTTATTCGTCTTTACATACAGAGGTAAGGGTTCTGAAAAATTCTGTGTTCAACCCAATTTCATGATTGGCGGATGGCTAAAGTAACATTTAGATTAAAATAACGAAAACATTCAAGATTCTCTTGGCGCCTGAGAAGAAACATGCTACACTATGCACAAATTACAGCAAGCAGAAAGGTGTCCCTTATCATTGATTGGCGCAACGAACGAAGCGTTGTTCGCTTTACTATTTCCAAAAGATTTTCCAACCCTGTTAGTCGCTAAACAGGCCCGACGCATGCTATGTATCCGCGCCAGCCATGGCAACCAAGAGGCAGCACGTCTACTGCGAGTCCGCTCAACCCCGATTCGCGTTGTTTATGCCGTCAAAGTTAGTCATTAGTTTCAGAGCAGCATCCTAAGCCCGATGATGATCGGGCTTTTTTGGTGTGAGCGCGAGCCGGCGCGGTTAGCAATTGGAGTGTAAGCGGCCTGCCGGGGTTTGGTCACTGCGCTTAAGGCCTTTAAGCGCAGAATGCTGGACTGACGAACACGTTATAGAGAGTAAGATCAAACTTGCAAATCCTCCAGAGTAGAAAGTCGTGCTCTGTGCTCACAACCGATAGCTGATATAAATACCCTGTCTTCGCATCACGACTAAGCATTTTCAAAGTCATCATCGAATAACAATTGTATAAACCCATTTTTCGATAAAACATTGCTTGACACGCGTGAGAATGAGTTACATACTCATGTTGTTAGCCGGCTAACAACATGAGGAGGATGACTTTTGAATTTTGACTTTACTGATCGCCCGGATGAACATCGGCTTGACCTAATGCGCAAAGTTTATCCCGATGTTGATACCCAATCAGTCTTGACTTTTCTGAATTTTCGCACTTGCTTCAGAGCGGTTGCCAATGACTATCAACAGGTTCTGGATCAGTTTGGGTTGTCGGAATCACGCTTTTTGATCCTAATGTTCCTGTACCATCAACAACCGCAAGCTTTAAGTATTACGGTCTTAGCTGAAAAGCTCGGGGCAACTAAAGCAACCACGAGTAAATTAGTTCGAGGCATGGTCGCAAGTGGTTTGGTTGAGAAGACGACGACCGCAGCTGATAAAAGCGCTTCTTTAATTCAGATGACCACAGAAGGGGCAACGTTACTTGATCGGTTTTTACCGGTGAATTATCAAACGGTTAACCGGCTCTTTGCCAACCTAACCCACGATGAACAAATACAACTCAACCGATTACTCGATAAATTACTGCTCGGGACCAAGTAACCCATATACCCTCAGAAAGGGGCACATCATGATGGAACAAGCTAAAATTGATTTTTTAAAAACCTACTTAAGTCTTTACATTGATCACTTCACAGTTCTTCATGCGTTACAGGCTGGTGACCAAACATATGAAGTTCTGGATGTTCGTAATGCACCGACGCAAGCCAAAAAGGTACAAATCAAAGGTGCCCGCGCCATGCCGGCAAAAGATCTTGTCACTAAATTGGACCAACTCGACCAGCAAAAAACCTATGTGGTGTATGACTGGACTGGCGGTACTACTTTGGGCAAACAAGCCTTGTTGATTTTGCTTTCGCATGGGTTTAAGGCTTTCGAGTTGGCAGGTGCGTTGGAAGGATGGCAAGGGATGAACCTACCAGTTGAACCAGCACATTAAGAATGACTCAGTGGCAATATTAGGGGTGTAACAGTCATTGGACTTTGTTGCACCATTGAATCAAGTACGGCAAGGGGAGGTGTCACTCATTCCTTTTGCCGTATTTTTGGCTTTCGAACAACATAAGAATGCAAAAATCGGCATTTCGCTTACAAATCAGGGTCATTGTTTCTTTGCAGCATGGTTCGCATAAATTTGGCTTGGTGTATTGGCTATCTTGAAATTAAGCCGAGGACAGTATGCCCGTGTTCGGCACGAATCCGGTTTCTTTTTTAATGCCAACAACGGTACAATTAAGTTGACATTATATGATAGGAGATGGCACTGTGAAAAATTTTCGATTTCAAAACGCCACCGATATTCGCTTTGGTACCGGCCGGCTTGATACTGAGTTACATGATGCCGTGAGTCGCTTTGGTTCACGTGTTCTTTTCGTTTATGGCGGTCATTCCATCAAAAAGTCCGGCTTGTATGATACCGTTAAGGGGCTTTTAGCAGACTTAGACGTTACCGAACTGGCTGGTATTGAGCCCAACCCAAAAATTGCCTCGATTCGTGAAGGTCAACAGTTGGCAAAGCAACACGATATTGACGTGGTGCTTGCAGTTGGCGGCGGTTCGGTGATTGACGCTGCTAAAGTCATTGCCAGTGCCAAATTCTATGACGGTGACCCGTGGGACTTGGTGAAGGATCGCGGGATAATGCGGCACAAGTTGCAGCAGGTACCGGTTGTTGATATTTTAACGTTGGCGGCAACAGGTAGTGAAATGAACAGCGGCTCCGTGATTTCTAATCCGGCAACCCATGAAAAGTTGGGTACCACTGGCCCGAATACCCCGCCATTTCGTTTCTTGACCCGAGCTTGACCTATACTGTCCCAGTACGGCAAACGGCGGCTGGTTCAATGGACATCCTTAGTCATTTGATCGAGCAATATTTTGACCGTTCGAAAAATAATGACGCCAGCAAAGGAATGATGGAAGGCCTAATGCGTACTGTTATTAAGTGGGCACCGATCGCCGTTAAAGAGCCGCATAACTCGGATGCCCGCGCCAACTTGATGTGGAGTGCGACCATGGCATTGAATGGTCTTGTGAGCGTGGCCAACGAAAATGGTTGGACGGTTCACAGTTTGGAGCATGAGTTATCAGCCTACTATGACATTACGCACGGCGTTGGTCTCGGCATTTTGACACCGCGCTGGATGGAGTTTATTTTGACCAAAGATCCGACCACCGCGGAAATATTTGCGCGATTCGGACGGCATGTTTGGGACCTTGAAGGAGACGAAACATACGCGGTTGCCCAAGCAGCAATTGACGCAACGTTTGACTGGATTCAGCATTTAGGCTTCCCGATGACCTTACCGGAAGTCGGAATTGCCGATGAAGCGCATTTTGACGCGATGGCAACAGCGGCTGTGGCCAATGCCAGTCTGGAAACCCGCGCGTATGTGCCATTATCTGAAGAAGACGTCAAAGCGATTTATCAAGCTTCCATGACGAATGGTTTGACAGCTTAGATTAGTCGCTAACTGGAGGACAGGATTAAAAAAGGAGGAATTGATTGGTGACGCAACCCATTCTTGAACATGATTCGGTTGCTTTTCAGGCGGCGCGTAATGCGGAGAATCAACTTTGGCTTGATTTTCACTTAAAACCGAAAACGCGGTGGCTTAAAATCGCACCCACGGAGTCAGCAGAAGCAAATTTGCGTGTCCGCGTCTTAGAATTTGGTCACGGGGATCCGGTACTCATGATCCCTGGCAATACCGGCGATCCGTATGAATTGGCGCCATTGTTGCCGCAATTAGCCGGTTATCATTTATTTGTGCTCGCACTACCAGGCAGTGGGTTAAGTGACGGCTTTGATTATGAACAGGTCAAGGTGCATGACTTTGCGGTTGAATTGATCGGCCAAGTCATGGATCAGCTTGATTTGAAAACAGTGCCGATTATTGCCCACTCGCTGGCCGCACACTGGGCAACCTGGTTTGCACTGCCTTATCCGGAACGAGTGGATCAGCTCATTATGCTAGGCAATCCGGGCCGGATGCTGATAACCAGTACGCCAGCACCATTGAAGGCGGCCTTAAATCCGGTCTTGAGTCGCTGGTTTATGAAACGCCAGATCCCGAAATCAGCCAAGCGCGCCTGGGGACCGCTTCATCGCATGGGGACAGATCCGGCCGCCGTGAGCGCACTGCCGCAAAGCTTTGCAGATTGTGTTTATGCGTTTACACATTTACCGCATTATCAATTAACCACCTTGTCGTTATTACGCAGCATGTATCGGTCAAAAGAATCCAACGTCTTGCCGGAACGGTACTTACGGCAGCTAACGGTACCCATGAGTTTAATCTGGGGAACCAACGACCCATTTGCCAACCCTGAATTAGGTCAGGAGATCGCCGCTGTTGTCCAGCATGGTGAATTAACAACGATCAACGGTGCGGGCCATGAACCGTGGATAGATGACCCGGAAAAAGTCGGAACCATTGTGCGGCTGAAACTAAAAGACAGTGAACTACGCGCTGCCGTTAGTCGCCATTAACAACAAAAGCCTTAACTGAACGAAATCGAAAAAGCGACTGCCCCAAGTGGGTGGCCGCTTTTAATATGTGCAAGAGTTGGTGCGGTTAGACGCCAGTATGCCTGATTGAGTTTTTAAGATTGCCAACATCGGTCCGAAAACGCATCGTCAAATATTAATAGCTTCAAAGTGAATCCATTTATCGCCATGATAATCCAACTGCCTTTCGTCAAATAGGTCCACGGTGATTCATCAATTTGTCGGCCACAGAAAAAATTTAATAAATAAATTTTCTGCATATTTTATCAGTTTTTGGTAACCCTTAAATCCCTTAACAATATTATCTGAGACCGCATTCATTCAGGAATGTCAATATTCTCACGAATGAATAGTCCTGAAAAAGGTTTGACAATCAAAGCAGTTCTGCATATGCTTTGAACATCCAATTAATCTGGTTGGACAAAAACCGGCAGCCAGTGATGACGATTTAACGCGAAAATATCATACAACTGTTTGTAGACATTTTCGTGACTGTCACCATCTGAAGCCGTGGTCAAAGAGGAGGCGAGGCTATGACAACTTTGGATACCTCAACCATCCAAACGCTAATTCCAAATCGTTACCCGCTCTTTTACATTGATCGGGTGACCGAATTAGTACCGGATGAATCGATTGTCGCAGAGAAATACGTGAGCGTGGCAGAAGATCATCTGGTTGCGTATCTACCCGGTGAGTTAACCATGCCGCCAACGCTGATCATTGAAACGCTAGCGCAGGCAGCATCGATTTTGATTCTGAAGTCACCGAAGTTTGCTGGCAAAACTGCTTATCTGGCAAGTATCGGCAAAACAGAATTCCTTAAACCCGTTCCAACCGGCAGTGTCCTGACACTGGCAGTCAAGATGGGTAAGGTTCGGGCGAATATGGGGGTGGTCACAACGACCGCCAGTATCGGTGAAGAGCTCGTCTGCCACGCAGAATTGCATTTTGTGGTAGAAGCAAATGCTTAGTCCACTTGACAGGCTTTTTTTTTCAACTGATACTTTGAGTATCAAATCAGTTGTACACGGAGGCACACCAATGTCCCAAAAGCCAAGCGTCAAGCGGATAAACGATAAGCTCATTCGCGTTTATTCGGATATTTTACGAATGGAAGAAGAGGAACTACGTAAAAGTCAGTTCCGGGATTTAGGCATTAAAGAAATGCATACCATTGATGTGATTGGTATTCATGCGACCCCTAGCTCCAGTGATGTTGCCAAGAAGCTGCATGTGACCCAAGGCACTTTAAGCGTCGCCATTAACAATCTGGCGCGCAAAGGTTATGTTGAACGGTTGCATCTAGAGTCGGATAAACGGGTTGTGAACCTACGACTCAGCCGCAAAGGACGACTCATGTATCGGGCGCATCTTGCTTTTCACCAAAAAATGGTTGCCAGTTTTGTTAAGGGATTTACCGAACCGCAAATCGAGCTAATCGAACGCGCGCTAGATAATCTCAATGAATTTATTGACGAATATCGTCATTAGAAAGAAGGCCCCGTCTTGGAGATTCTGGCCAGTGCTTACTCGGTGCCAGCCACGCGCATTGAAAACGAGCAGTTACGAGAATTTATGGACACATCGGATGAATGGATCAGAGAACGCACGGGGATTAAAACCCGGCATGTGGTCACTGACCAGCGTAACTTTGATTTAGCCTATGATGTCGCCCAACAATTGTTAGAAAAATCGACGGTCACCGCCGATCAGCTCGATTTCATCATCGTGGCGACCATGAGCCCGGACTATGCCACCCCGGCCGAGGCTAATCGCCTGCAAGCAGCTTTAAATGCGAATCACGCATTTGCGTTTAATCTCAATGTTGCTTGCGCCGGTTTTGAATATGCGCTGCATGTCGCTGATCGGCTGATGACCAGTCCCACCGTTCATCAAGGACTGGTGATCGGGAGTGAAGTCCTTTCCCGGTTAGTTGATTGGCATGATCGGCGCACAGCAGTTTTGTTCGCTGATGGAGCTGGCGGCGTTTTGGTTAGTGATCAAGGCGCCCCGGTTCAAGCAGTTGATTTAAAGAGTTTCGGTGATACTGAGATGGTGTTGTTGGCTGGGGAGCAAGCAAATCAAAGCCCCTTTGCCGATGCACAAGCGCAACCGTCGCCATATTTCAAAATGAATGGGCGCGCGGTTTACCAGTTTGCCATTAGCGAAGTACCACGCTCGATCAATCGGGCTTTGGAACAAGCTAACCTGACAACAGATGACATTGACTGGTTTTTGCTTCATCAAGCGAATGCGCGCATTGTTCAATCAGTGAATAAAAAGCTAAAAGTCGCGGAAGCAAAATTCCCGATCAATATTGATGAGTATGGTAACACCAGCGCAGCCAGCGTTCCGATTCTGTTGGCACAGTTGGCAGAAAGCGGGCAGTTAAAACGCGGCCAGAAAATAGTGCTTAGCGGTTTTGGCGGCGGCTTGTCTGTTGGCTCACTTATCATGACTTACTAATTAACGGTTACAATTGACAGACCAATGAAACGGTCAAAACTTAACACTCAAAGGAGAACATATAAACATGACTAACGAAGAAGTATTGCCTAAGGTACAAAGTATTATTGCTGACCAGTTGGACAAGAAGCCTGAAGAAGTAACCTTGACCACGAACTTCAAGAACGATCTGGATGCAGATAGTTTGGACATTTTCGAAATCATCAACGAAATCGAAGACGAATTCGACGTTAAGATCGATACTGACGAAAGCATCGAAACGGTTTCAGATTTGGTTACGTTCATCACTGAAAAGGCTGAAGCTTAAGACACTGGAGAGGAGTGGGCCAATGAGTCCATTAATGGAACGTTTAGGCGTTAAATATCCGCTTTTTCAAGGCGGCATGGCGTGGGTCGCTGACGGCAAATTAGCTGCGTCGGTTTCTGAAGCTGGCGGTCTTGGTATCATTGGCTCCGGTCATGCACCTGCTTCATGGGTTAAAGAACAGATCGAAGTTGCAAAATCAATGACCGATAAAGCATTCGGCGTGAACGTGATGTTACTGTCACCGTTTGTCGAACAGGTGATTGATGTGATTGTTGATGCCAAAGTTGCCTTGGTAACAACCGGCGCCGGCGATCCTAGCCGTTATCTTGAACGACTCCAACAAAACGGCACCGTGGTCATGCCGGTTGTGCCGTCAGTTGCGATGGCTAAGCGCATGGCTCGTGACGGCGTTGATGGTGTGATCGCTGAAGGCATGGAATCCGGTGGTCATATCGGCAGTATCACCACGATGGCCCTAGTGCCGCAAGTAGTTGATGCCGTTGATATTCCGGTCGTTGCAGCTGGCGGTATTGGCGATGGTCGCGGCGTTGCGGCTGCGCTTAGTTTAGGTGCAGTTGGTGTCCAAATGGGGACCCGCTTTTTAACCTCAACCTCAAGCCGCATTCATCAAAATTACAAAGACGCTGTGATTAAAGCAAAAGACGTTGATACCCTTGTTACCGGTATGTATGTCGGTCATGCAGCCCGCGTCTTGAAGAACCCGATGAGCCGCAATTATCTCAAACTGGAAAAAGAAATTGCGCTTTCTGGCACCACTGATTTTACAGCGGTGGAAGAATTAGGTAATGGCAGTTTGCGTAAAGCCGTTCTAGAAGGCGATCGCGACCATGGATCGTTTATGGCAGGCGAAATTGCCGGATTAGTAAAACGCGAAGAAAGCAGCAAGGACATTGTTGAAGAAGTCATGCAGCAGGCAAAAGAAATTGTCGCCGGCTCGAAAATGGCGGCTTTGCTCACTAGTCAGGTTGACGTGCAAGCGTAACCCAAACGCAGGCAAGGAGGTACCACTTTTTGCAATTTGCTTATGTGTTTAACGGCCAAGGTGCCGAGGTCCCCGGAATGGGGATTGATTTTTACCAGAATACTTTGATATTCAAAGAGATTATTGATCGTGCCGATGCCGTTTTGGACTTTGACTTGCCAGAGTTTTTGGCTAACGGTGATTTTGCGGCCCATCCGGATTACCTACAGCCGGCCTTAGTTGCTTATAGTGTGGCCATGCATGAGGTTGCCTCAGCAGAGTTGCCGCCGGAAGCTGCTTTAGCCGGCTTGAGTCTGGGCGAATATAGCGCATTAATCGCAGGTGGCGGGTTGAGCTTAGAATCAGGACTTGAGCTCGTTGCAGCCCGTGGTAAAGCGATGGCCGCCGCGTGTCAAGAACAACCAGGCGGTATGCTGGCGGTGATGAGCGGCGATGAGACCATCATCAAAACAGCTTGTCAGCAGGCAGAACATGTTTGGCCGGCTAATTACAATGGCCCGAAGCAAACGGTTTTGGCAGGGACACATGATGACTTGGCAACGGTTGAAAAGTGGTTGACAGACCAAGGTGTCCGCGCCATTCCTTTGCAGGTTGCTGGGGGCTTTCATAGTCCGTTAATGGCAAGTGCACAACCGTCATTACAAGCGGCACTGGCAGCGGCTCATGTCTTTGAACCAGTGATTCCGGTCATTAGTACGACGGCACTTAAGCCGTTTTCAGCTAGCAACATCCGGCCGGTATTGGCGGCACAAGTAGCCGAACCGACGAAGTTTGCTGCCGTGATCGCACAACTGAAAGCACAAGGCGTTGATACGATTGTTGAATTAGGCCCGAAACCGGTACTTAGTAAAATGATTAAACGCATTGACCGCAAGATGACAACCTACCTGATTCGTGATGCAGCAAGTCTCAATGAGGTAGCCGATTTGAATAACGGAGTGAAGGCAGATTGAAACTAACTGATAAAACCGCGATCATCACAGGTGCCTCACGAGGTATCGGTGAAGCGATTGCCAGAAATTTTGCGCAAGCAGGGGCCAACTTGGTCTTGAATGCGCGGCATGAATTTCCGGAAACTTTGATCAAAGAATTAGAAGACTATGGCCACGGTGTTGTGACCGTGCTGGGCAGTGTGGATGATCCCACAACCGGTGATCAATTGGTCGCCGCTGCCTTGGACCAGTTTGGCAGCGTGGATGTGTTGGTCAATAATGCCGGCATTACCGACGATATGTTGGCGATGCGCATGAAACCCGCTTCTTTTGCCAAGGTCGTTCAGGTTAACTTGGATGGCACCTTTTATGTTACCCAACCGGCCTTTAAGAAAATGCTAAAGGCGCGCGCTGGCGTCATCATCAATCTGGCCAGTGTGGTCGGTTTGACCGGTAATATCGGTCAAGCCAATTATGCGGCAAGTAAAGCAGGCATCATCGGGCTGACTAAGACGCTAGCTCGTGAAGGGGCTATGCGTGGCGTGCGCGTTAATGCCATTGCCCCAGGGATGATCGCCACCGATATGACCGCTGCCTTGAGCCAATCCAGTCAGGACCAGATTCTAGCGGAGATTCCGTTGAAGCGGTTCGGTCAACCTGAAGAAATTGCCCACACGGCCCGTTTTCTGGTCGAAAATGCCTACATAACCGGTCAGACAGTGACTGTCGCCGGCGGATTAGGTTAAGTACATGAACGGAGGAATGACATTGCAACGAGTAGTCGTAACCGGAATGGGTACTGTGAATCCGCTGGGCCATTCAGTCGCCGAAACTGTGGCGACAATGGACGCTGGCAAGGTCGGCATCCAGCCAATCACCAAGTTTGATGCTGAAAAAACCGGAATCACAGTCGCTGGTGAAGTCAAAGATTTCAAACCCGAAGAACGGATGAGCAAACGCCTAAGTAAACGGATGGATCTGTTTACCCAATATGGTCTCTATAGTGCCATTGAAGCATATGAACAATCCGGTCTAACTGAAGATGCGGTCGATTCAGATCGAGTGGGCGTTATTTTCGGTTCCGGGATTGGTGGTTTGACAACCATTCAGGAACAAGTGACGAAGATGTATGTAAAAGGCCCGGATCGCGTGAGTCCGCTGTTCGTGCCGGAAGCCATCAGTAACATGGTCGCAGGGACAATTTCCCATTACTTTGGTACGCATGGCCCCAGCTATGTTGTCGTAACGGCATGTGCTTCAGCTACGAATGCGATTGGTGAAGCAGCGATGCGGATTCAAACCGGTAAAGCCGATGTTGTGATTACAGGCGGCGCCGAAGCTTCAGTTAACGAAATCGGAATTGCCGGTTTTGCTGCGCTTTCCGCATTGTCCAAAAATACCGATCCAACCAAGGCCAGCCTGCCATTTGCGGCTGACCGGAATGGTTTCGTTTTGGGCGAAGGCGGCGGTGCATTGATTCTCGAAAGCCTAGAGCATGCACAAAAACGCGGCGCCAAGATTTTAGGTGAAGTGGTTGGCTATGGTGCCACCAGTGATGCCTATCATATGACGGCGCCCGATCCAAGTGGCTCTCAGGCGGCACGTGCGATGCAATTGGCCGTTGAAGAAGCCGGAATTAAGCCAAGTGAAGTCGGCTACATTAATGCCCATGGGACAGCAACCAAAGCCAATGACGCGATGGAAAGTAAAGCCATCCATGATCTTTTCGGTGACGATGTGTTGGTTAGCTCAACCAAGGCACTGACAGGGCATCTGCTGGGTGCTGCTGGTGCCATCGAAGCGATCATGACGCTAAGTGCCTTACAAAGCGGCCGGTTGCCAATGAATGTGGTGGATGCGGCTCAAGACGAGGATTGCCCGGTCACGCTGGTTAATCGCGACAATCGTGATACATCAGTCGACTATGCATTGAGCAACTCCTTTGGCTTTGGCGGTCATAATGCCGTTTTGGCCTTCAAAAGGTGGTGAGTGTCATGGACACCAAAATGATCGAAGTTTTGATCAAACAGTTGGAGCAAAGTTCGCTGCACGAGCTGGAACTGACGCTTGGTAACGACTCGCTACATTTGGTCAAAGCAAGCCCTGCTGCCGCGCCTGCACCTGCGACCCCGGCTCCGGAAAATACGGCAGCGACACCCGTCACGCCGGTACCGGACAAGCCGCAAGCGGATGAAGGCACAGCGGTCAAAGCGCCACTGGTCGGAATCGTTTATCTGGCTCCTAAACCAGGCGCTGATCCGTACTTTCAAGTCGGCGATCACGCTAAAAAAGGTGACGTTGTCTGCATCATCGAATCTATGAAAATGATGAATGAGATTAAAAGTACCGTTAGCGGCACGGTTAAAGCGGTTAAAGTCGATAACGAAAGCTTAGTTGAATACGACCAGCCGTTGCTCATCGTACAAGAAGACAAAGCGTAAACCGAGTCGCATTCCGGCTCCATAAACACGTTTTAGGAGGATAGCATTCATGCTCGAAACCAAAAAGACACTTGAAGCACAAGAAATTCAGGCGATTTTGCCACATCGATATCCCATGTTGATGATTGACCGGGTACTGGATCTCAAACCCGGCGAATCTGTGGTTGCACAAAAGAACGTTTCTATCAACGAACAGATTTTTCAGGGGCATTTTCCCGGTAACCCGATTTTCCCGGGCGTCTTGCAGATTGAAGCAATGGCGCAAGCAGGGGCAATTGCTTTGCTTTCGATGCCAGACTTTAAAGGTAAAACAGCTTATCTCGGCGGCATTAAGAAAGCTAAGTTCCGTCACATGGTACGCCCCGGCGATGTTTTGCGCATCGAGGTCACTTTAGAGAAATTGATCGACAATGCCGGCTTAGGAAAAGGCAAGGTTTACGTCGGCGAAGATATGGCTTGCAGTGCCGAACTTGTCTTTGCAATTGGTTAAATCGACCCGATTCAGACTCGTGTAAGGAAGTGGAACTGTGTTCAAAAAAGTACTCGTTGCCAACCGTGGCGAGATTGCGGTCCGCATCATTCAAACGTTGCGGGAAATGGGCATCACCTCGGTGGCGGTGTTTTCGAACGCCGATCGCCACAGCCTACATGTCTTGCTGGCGGATGAAGCGATTTGTATCGGTGGTCCGCGGGCAACTGATTCTTATCTGAATATGCGCAATGTCGTGAGTGCCGCCATTTTAAGCGGTGCGGAGGCGGTGCACCCGGGTTTTGGTTTCTTATCCGAAAATGCCGAATTTGCCAAGTTGGTGACTGATGCCGGGTTAGCCTTCATCGGGCCCAAGCCGACTGCCATTGAGCAAATGGGTGATAAAGCCGTTGCCCGTCAAACGATGATTGATATTGGTGTGCCGGTGATCCCTGGCAGCCGGCCGCTTCAGGATGTCGATACAGCATTGGCGGCTGCACAGGCGATTGGCTATCCGCTGATGCTTAAAGCCAGTGCTGGCGGTGGCGGTAAAGGTATTCGTAAATTGGCGAGTGCCGATGACCTGACAGCCGAATTTGCCGGGGCGCAGGCAGAAGCCCAAGCCGCATTCGGTGATCCCACCATGTACTTGGAAAAGGTGATTGTCCCGGCTAAACACGTTGAGGTTCAGGTATTGCGCGATCAGCAAGGGCACGTGAGCGTTTTTCCGGAGCGTGATTGCAGCCTGCAACGTCACAGTCAGAAAATGATCGAAGAAAGTCCCTGCCCGGTGTTAACGTCACCGGAACGGGCTAAGCTGTTGCATTTAGCCGAAACAATTGCTGACGGCGTTGATTACCTTAATGCCGGAACGATCGAATTCTTAATGGATCAGCAGCATCATTTTTATTTCATGGAGATGAATACGCGGATTCAGGTTGAACATCCGATCACGGAAATGGTGACCGGCGTGGATTTGGTTCAGGCACAATTGCGCATTGCGGCAGGCGAAGACGTGGAGTTGACCACGCCGGAACCTTCAGGCGTTGCAATTGAATGCCGACTCAATGCCGAAGATCCAGATCATCAGTTTATGCCCGATGTCGGGACGCTGGAACAATTACGCTTTCCGACTGGCGGACTGGGTTTGCGCGTCGATACCGGCGTGGCGCCAGGCGATAAAATCAGCCCGTACTATGATGCGATGATTGCCAAGATTATCGTTCATGGCCAAACCCGACAAGCGGCCTTGGCTAAAATGCACCGGGCGTTAACGGAATTAGACGTTCAAGGGGTTAAAACCAACCGCGACTTTGCACTGGCACTTTTCCAGGCACCCAAGGTATTGGCTGGAGAAGCTGATACGGCTTATCTCAACCGTGACTTTTTGCCACAATGGCAGGATGAAAGGAAGGATGCTGCATGTTCCAACCACAACTAACCCAAGAAGCACTTGCTCGTGAGGCGGCTTTGCCTGAAAACTTATGGATTCAATGTCCATACTGCAAGCAAGGCAGTTATCGTGAAAGTCTCGGCGATGCTCAGGTTTGTCCGCATTGCCATTATGGATTCCGCATCACGGCCAAAAAACGGTTAGCCCTGGTAGCGACAGATGCAACGGAATGGGATGCGGATTTAACCACGACCGACCCGCTGGATTTTCCGGGTTACGAGAAGAAACTAGCCGCGGGACGTCAGGCGTCTGGTTTAGAAGACAGCGTTTGGACCGGTCAGGCGAAAATCGGCGGACAGGTATGCGGTCTCGGTATTATGGATCCTAAGTTTATGATGGGTTCACTCGGAACCGTGACTGGTGAACGGATCACACGTTTGTTTGAAAAAGCCACTGAAGCAAACTTGCCAGTCGTTCTATACTGTGCAAGTGGCGGTGCGCGGATGCAAGAAGGCATTCATTCGCTGATGCAAATGGCAAAAGTCAGTGCGGCTGTGAAGAATCACAGCAATGCCGGCTTATTGTTCATCAGCGTGCTCACCGATCCAACCATGGGCGGCGTCACTGCCAGCTTTGCCATGCAAGGCGACATTACACTAGCTGAACCCCACAGCCTCATCGGATTCGCCGGCCGCCGCGTCATCGAACAAACCATCAACCAAAAACTCCCGCAAAACTTCCAACGCGCCGAAACCGTCCTCCAAAGCGGCTTCATCGACGCCATTGTTCCAAGAAGTGAGCAGGTTAGTTACATTGGGGATATGCTACAAATGCACAGAGCGTGAACAGGAGCGCTTAGAAATCGGAGTGTAAGCGGCCTCTAGCCTAAATGGCCGGTCTTTGGCCATTTAGGCTAGAGGTCCTTACACGCAGATTTCTGCGACTGCGAACGCGTTTCAGCATCGGAGAACATCCCCCAACCGCAACAAAAGTGGCTATTTCCGATCCAGCCGGTCTTTGGCCATTTAGGCTAGAGGCCCATACACGCAGGTTTCCGCGACTGCGAACGCATTGTAGTATCGAAAAACATCCCCACCAGCACCAACACGAAGCAAGGAGGTACCCTGGCATGCCCAAAAAAGAAACATCCGCCTACGCCACCGTTCAAGCGGCGCGCGCACCACGTCCCTATACCACCCGCGAACTCATCAACGGCTTAGTCGCCAATTTTCATGAATTACATGGTGATCGGTCCAGTCATGATGATCCGGCTGTCATTGGCGGCATCGGTTGGTTGGATGACCAAGCTGTAACTGTGATTGCGACCGACAAAGGCAATGATTTGACAGAACGGTTACAGACCCATTTTGGCAGTCCTGAGCCTTGGGGTTATCGCAAGGCGTTGCGGCTTATGAAACAGGCGGCGAAGTTTCATCGTCCGATTGTCACGCTGATTAATACCCCTGGTGCCTATCCAGGTAAAGAAGCAGAGGCAAATGGGCAAGGGGCAGCGATTGCAGACTTGCTCGTCACGTGCGCCGATTTACCGACACCGATTCTGGCAATATTGGTTGGCGAAGGCGGATCAGGCGGGGCACTTGCGCTTGCGTTTGGTGATGAAGTCTGGATGACAGATAAAAGCATGTACAGCATCTTGTCACCAGAAGGCTTTGCAGCGATTTTGTGGAAAGATGCCAGCCGCGCCAAAGAAGCAGCTGAAGTCATGCAACTGACCCCGCGGGATTTGTTGGCTAAAAAAGTCTGTGATCGGATAATTACAGATACCGGTACCGACTTCCCCAGCGCACTCAAAGCCGAGGTTAAGCCAAAGTTGGCGACCCTTATGGCATTGGATCCGCAGACACTGGTTACCCAGCGTCAAGCCCGCTTCCGAAAATTTTAATGAAAGCGGCAACACACCGTCCATTTCATTGGCGGTGTTTTTTCTTTGGTCAAAAAGCTTTATAATTACGATTGTAACTTTTCAAAACGGAGGTCATCATGCTCGAAAAAAAGTTTTATCATACCATGTTCAGTCACTCTTTCAATATTCCGGTCCGTGTTGAGTATTGGGACCACACGGAAGAAACATATGGAACAGGCGAGCCGACGATCACGATTAAAATGAAAAAAGCGATCCCAGTGCGTTTGCTGCTAAAGAATGCTTCGCTTGCATTAGGTGAGGCCTACATGCGTGGTGACATTGAGGTGCTTGGTGGTAAGCGGCCGTTGCAGCAATTAATTGCGGCGGCCTATGCCAACGCGGACAGTTTTATGCGTAACAGCAAACTCATGCGTGTGTTGCCTAAGCAAAGCCACACCGAGCGTAAGTCCAAGCAGGATATTCATTCGCACTATGACTTGGGTAATGACTTTTACAAGCTGTGGCTGGATCCAACGCTGACGTATTCCTGTGCTTATTTTGAGAACTGGGATGACGATCTGGAAACGGCACAATTAAATAAAATCGATCACATTTTACGCAAACTGAATCCGCAGCCGGGTCGGACGTTATTGGATATCGGCTGTGGGTGGGGGACGCTTATGTTACGCGCGGCCAAGACCTACCATTTGCATGTGGTTGGCATCACTTTAAGTAAGGAACAGTTCAAGCTGGTTTCTGACCGGATTGAAGCGGAACACCTAAGCGATGTGGCGGAAATTCTGTATATGGACTACCGCGAATTGGATCGGGAACCGTTTGACTACATTACCTCAGTCGGCATGTTTGAACATGTTGGTAAGGAAAATCTGGAAGGGTACTTTAAAGATATTGCCAAGTTGCTAAAAGATGATGGCGTGGCTTTGATTCATGGGATTACACGGCAACAAGGCGGGGCCGTGAATGCCTGGATTAATAAGTACATTTTCCCGGATGGCTATGTGCCGGGGATGACGGAAAATTTGACCCATATTGTCGATGCCGGTATGCAGTTGGACGACTTGGAGCCATTACGCCGCCATTATCAGCGGACGCTTGAAATTTGGGATACGAACTTCAATAATCACCGTAATCCGATTCAGCAAAAGTTCGGTTATGAATTTACGCGCATGTGGGATGTTTACCTGCAAGCCGCCGCTGCGAGTTTTGAGGCTGGTAACATTGACGTCATGCAATATCTGATTAGTAAGGGTCCGTCTGGTAAGGACTTGCCGGCTACTCGTGATTATATGTATGAATAGTGCCGGAAATTTAATTAACAATTTATGGACACAACAGCTTTGAAAAGGTACCTTCAGGGGTGCTTTTCTTTTATGGAGGAGTATTCAACTTGACGAATATATTGGTGATCGGGGCGACCGGCAATATTGGACTGCCGCTGATCCAAGCTTTAACCAAACGTGCAGACGTACAACTTTTTGCTGCTGTGCATTCGCCGGCTCATGCGCGTGCAACTTTACGGGACTTGCCGGTTCAATTACGTAAATTTGATTTTCTTGACGCCGCAACGTTTGACCCGGCATTAGCAGCCATCGACAAGGTTTTCTTCGTGCGCCCGCCGCAATTAGCAAAACCCAAAACGGACATGTATCCGTTTCTTGATGCCTTGGTGCGCCATGGGATTAAGCAGGTGGTTTTCGTCTCGTTACTGGGCGTTGAACACAATCCAATGACCCCGCATCATAAGATTGAAAAACGCATTGAAGCACTCGGGTTGCCACACACATTTATTCGGCCAAGCTTTTTTATGCAAAACCTCAATACCACGCATCGCCATGACATTGTGGCCCACCATGATCTATTTGTGCCAGCTGGACGCGCTCGGACGAGTTTCATTGATACGCGCGATATCGGTGCCGTGGCAGCAACTGTCCTGTGTGATCCGCAATATATTGGCCAAAAGCTGGCGATTACCGGCGATCAGGCGCTAACGTATGCCGAGGTCGCTAAAACCATGACGGCTGAGTTAGGCGTCCCGATAACGTATAGTCGGCCAAGTCTATTGCATTTTCGCCACACCATGATTGCGCGCGGCTTGCCGAAGAATTATGTAAATGTGATGGTCATGCTGTATCTGATCACGCAAATGGGGAATGCCAAAGAAGTGAACACAACGTTGCCGAAAGTGCTTGGGCGGCCGGCAATCACGTTTGCACAATATGTCCGCGATTATCGGCGCGACTTTTTACCGGAAAAGTAACTTTGGCGGTGGAACGCAATGTCATGAGGTAGGGCAGAAAACCTTGTTAACACAAAGAGCGATTTGCCGTCACAGAATGTTCAAAGTTCGTCGGTAGTATTAACAACATAGAAATGAGCCACCCACTCATTCCTAAACCCCAACCCAACTTTTTCATTTCTACTCCTCCAAAATAATGATTGCCAATTGGTACCCTCCGATTGGTAAAACTGAGACCCGCAGCTGATGGCCGCGGGTTTTGTGTTGAATTTTAAGCTGAATAAAGTTGGTCGGCTCGCTTTTAAACTGGGCGAATTTAAAAAGCGGTGCGGTTCATGGTGATTTTTAATCGTACCCGTGGCATAATGGGTCGTTCGTGCGTAATCAATGATTAAGCAGCCCGGATCATCGGATTGTTTGCGCTTCCATTGACAATGCCGCGAACTCAGATAAGATAAGGGTATTATTTCAAACACAAGGTGGTAAGTACATGACGGACTCAATTGAGAATATGGCTAAGCGGTATCAGCCTTATTCGACGTGGACACCAGAGTATGTGGCGAGCTTGAAAGCTGAGGTTGCTGCAAGTCAGTGGCGAACTAAGACGCATATTCAACCGGACACGGGCTTAATCAATGATCCCTGCAGTCTAAATTTCTTTAATGGCAAATGGCATCTATATTACCAGCAGTTTCCATTTGGTCCGGTTCATGGTTTAAAGTCGTGGGCACATGTCGTATCCAAAGACTTATTTAACTGGCGGCGGGTCCCGGGTGATTTATTGCCGGATAACGAACTCGATGCGCAAGGTGCTTACACCGGTTCAGCATTAGTGACGCATGGTACGCTGCGAATCATGTACACCGGTAATGTGCGGGATGAGCAGTGGCATCGACAGTCCACGCAATTAGGGGCGGTTCTGGGCGCAGATAGTCGTTTATATAAAGATCCGAAGCCATTGATCGCTAATCCGCCTGCTGGCTACACCCAAGAGTTCCGGGATCCATTTCTATTTAATTATCAAGATAAAACCTATGTCTTGATCGGTGGTCAGCGGGCCGATCACACCGGCGCCATCCTACTATATGAAAAGCAGCCGGATAAAACTTGGCGCTATGTGGCTCCATTAAGTATTCCGGATGAATTTTGCGGTTACATGGTGGAGTGTCCAAACATTGCCTTCATTAATGGCAAAGTCGTCTTAGTGTATTGTCCACAAGGCTTGGATCAAGACTTTTTCGAATACGAAAATGTTTATCCTAATATTGCACTTGTGGCCGACAGCTTTGATCCGGAGACTGGCACACTGACCCATCAGCGCCTGCAAAATATCGATAAAGGGTTTGACTTTTACGCAACCCGGCTTGCCAATACCGAAAAAGATGGCACTTTGGCAATTTCCTGGCTAGGCTTACCCGACACGAATTACCCAACGGATGCAGACGGGTGGGAAGGCGTCTTGAGTTACGTGCGCCAGCTGGATTTACGCGATGGTCATGTTTGCCTAAAGCCACATCCCAACATTGAACAGCTTCGGGAAACTGCTGCTGATGCCTTACCAGTTGTCAGCCACAATACGGATCAATGGTCAGTCACGGCGTTGAGCGGTGCGTTCGAACTGAGCATGACGTTAGCTGCCGGCCAAAAAGCCACCGTCCATGTTCCGGATGGTGATCACGATCAACTGTTGATCAATCTTGACTCAGATAGTGGCCAAGGGATGGTTCAACGCGAGAACCGCAATAATGGCGGCAGCTTGCGGCAATTTGGTTTCCCAGCAGGCAAAACGGTCACGATTCGGTTGTTTGTGGACGTCTCCGTTTTCGAGTTGTTCATTGATGATGGCTATCGGGTTGTTTCCGGGCGCTTCTTTGGGGACACATGCCCCACTGCCGCACGTGTGAATCCACCTGCTGCAGTTAGCAACGTGCAGGCGTGGAATTTGCGGAAGGATAATGGCGGGCTATAGGCGGCTTTTGAAACTGAATGAAGCGATGTCAGTAGAAAGCACATCTGATATCAACCATGCCGCCACCATTTAAACAACTTATTTGCGCCAATAAATAAAAAAGCATCAGCCAAATGTCATTCGTGCAGACATTGGCTGATGCTTTTTTGCCAATCAACTGCAGTCATCTGTGCACCGAGGCATTTCATTTTCAGAAGTAATCGAATTTTTTTAGTTGTGCCTTGACAATTTTTGAAAGCGCTGTATACTCACAGTATGAAATCGATTCCATAAACAGGAGGTGCCCCATTCATGGCAACGATTAGCGAAATTGCTGCGGCAGCCGGTGTGGGTGTGACGACGGTATCGCGGTACTTGAATCATCATCCGTATATTTCTGCTGATAAGAAGGCGCGGATCGAGGCTGCGATCAAGACACTAGGTTATACGCCTAGCGCAGCCGCTACCTCCTTGCGCGCTCAGGCAACCGGAAACATTGGCGTTTTGGTCTCGCGGGTCACGAACCCGTTTTTTGCCGGTTTGTTTGATGCCATTGAGCGGACGCTGCACGCCCACGGTTACCAAGTCATGATTTCGCAAACTTACGATGATCCGGATGCCGAGGAACGGTTTTTGAACCAGCTGAAAAGTCGCGAACTCGATGGTGTCATCTTAGCGTCAGTTGAAGCACCAGCGCGGGTGGCGGCAGTAGCTAAAGCCTTTCCTGGGCGAGTGGTCGTGGTCAATGCGGATGTGCAGATTCCCAATGCTAAGTCTTTGGTGTTACCGCACTATCAGGCAACCCGCGATGCATTGGATTACCTATTTGCGCAAGGTCATCGTCGTTTTGCTTATATGACCGGTGGCGCGATTAAAAGTGCCCGCCACGGTCAAAGTCGAACCCAAGCTTTCTTTGATTTTATGCAAGCGCGCGGGTTGCCAGTCGAACCTGCCTGGCTGTTTGAGCAGGTGCATACCGCAACAGAAGGCCAAACGCTCGGACGCCAAATCGCCGCGCTGGCACCGGCAAAGCGTCCGGATGCTATTTTTACGAACTCAGATGAAGTGGCAGTTGGCGTCATAGATAGTTTAGTCACCGCCAACATTGCTGTTCCGGATGACATTGCGGTGATGGGTTATGACGACCAGCCGTTTGCACCATTTGCCCGCGTGCCACTGACGACCGTCCATCAGCCTGTTGCCGAAATGGCGCAGGTGGCAACGGACTTACTATTAGCCGGACTTGGCCGCGGTGAACCGGCTGCGACCTTAGAACCGTTAACCTTGACGTTAAAAATCAGGCAAAGCGCCTGAGTTTTATTTTTGGCAAATATGGAATCGATACCATATTTCAGAAAAGGGAGTTACGCATGCTTAACGAAACCAGCCGCACATGGTGGCAACAAGAAATTTTCTATCAAATTTATCCGGCATCCTTTAAAGATAGCAACAATGACGGCATTGGCGACTTGCCAGGGATTACCAGTGAGTTGCCGAAGCTCAAGGCCCTAGGAGTAACGGCAATTTGGTTGTCACCGGTTTATCGAAGCCCAATGGTGGATAATGGCTATGATATCTCCGACTATCAGGCAATTGACCCGCGCTTTGGCACCATGGCTGATTTTGACGCGTTGTTGGCCGCTGCTAAAGAACTAGGGATTAAAGTGGTGATGGATCTGGTGGTGAACCACACTTCGGATCAGCATCCGTGGTTTCAAGCCGCGTTGAAAGATCCGACTTCACCTTATCGCCAGTATTATATTTTCCGCAAAGGTCATGACGGACAGCCGCCGAATAACTGGCGCTCTAATTTCGGTGCTGGCTCGGCGTGGACGGCGGTTCCCGGTGAAGCCGACATGTATTACCTGCACGTCTTTTCCCCGCAGCAGCCGGACTTGAACTGGGAGAATCCCAAGTTGCGGCAGGCGATTTACCAGATGATTAACTGGTGGCTGGCAAAAGGCTTGGCGGGATTCCGGGTTGATGCGATCACTTTCATCAAAAAGGATCAGGATTTTGCAGCGATTACGCCAGATGGCAGCGATGGTCTGGGAAAGGTGAAGCGGAAGGCAGAGAATCGGCCCGGCCTGGCACGCTTCCTTAAAGAACTGAACGCTGCTACCTTTAAGCCTGCCAATGCCGTGACAATCGGTGAGGCTTCCGGGGTTGCCTATGATGAACTAGGTGATTTCATCGGCCCAAACGGCTACTTTTCCATGATCTTTGATTTCCATTATGCTGACATTGATGTGGCTTCCGGTTCGGAGTGGTTCAAGCAGACGCAGTGGACGCCGAAAATGCTGGGTGATGCGATTGCAAAAAGTCAGCTGGCCATTCAACGCGTCGGCTGGGGAGCTAATTTTCTTGAAAATCACGATCAGCCGCGGAGTTTAAGTAAGTACATTCGCGAACCGGCGTACCGCAATACCACTGGCGCCAAAGCATTGGCATTATTGTATTTCTGCTTGCGCGGGTGCCCGTTTATCTATCAAGGTCAGGAGTTGGGAATGGTGAATGCGGTTCGCAGCAGCATTGATCAATTTAACGATTTGTCGGCGCATGATAATTATCGGCGGGCGTTAGCGGAAGGTTATTCGGAAGCGGACGCCTTGGCATGTGTCAATCGCCGCTCGCGTGACAATGCCCGCACACCGTATCCCTGGAACGACGAGGCAAACGGCGGGTTCAGCGATCCCCAGCCGTGGCTACCGGTGGCCCAACAAGCACCCGGCGTCAACTGGCAGGATGAACAGACTGATCCCGACTCGGTCTGGCACTTTTACCAAAAGCTATGCCAGTTGCGCAATGATTCGCCGTTGCGGTCGGATCTGATTGACGGTGATTTTACGCCGCTTACTGTGGCAGACGAACACGTCATCGCGTATGCCCGCGGGAAACATTTGCGGATCTATGTCAATCTCAGCGCTGCATCGGCGACCATCGACTTACCGGCCGGCCGAATCTGGCTGAACAATTATCCGGATGCAGCACCAACGTTGAAACCCTACCAAGCGATTCTCATTGAGGTGAATTAAGATGGCAAAAAATTATGAACAAGAAGCAAAAGCAATTTTGAAGTTGGTTGGCGTCAATAATGTTGATTCCGTGACCCATTGCCAAACCCGGCTGCGTTTTGTTGTGAAGGATCGCAAGGCTATTGACGATAAGGCATTGGAGCAGCTGCCAGAAGTCAAAGGTGTTTTCTATGGTTCCGGTCAGTATCAGGTGATTATTGGTACCGGCGTCGTCAATGATGTGTACGCGGCGATTGCCAAGCTGGGGACCGTGAATGCGATTTATGGCAAGGACGATGCGGACACCACCGCAGCGGCAAGCGACGAACATAAGACTTGGGTGCAACGCCTAATGGCCATGCTGTCCGGTATTTTCATTCCGATCATCCCCGTCATTGCGGCTACCGGACTGTTCTTAGGATTAAAGAGTGCGGCGACCAACGCTCAGGTATTAAAGCTTTTCGGTGCCGTGCCTAGTGACATTCCCGCCAGTCTAACCTCGGTCATTTCAGTGCTGACCGATACCGTGTTTGCCTTTTTGCCGGCGTTGATTGTGTGGTCGACATTTCGCTACTTTAAAGGGACGCCGATTATCGGCATTGTGATTGGCCTCATGTTAGTTTCGCCGATTTTGCCTAACGCATACTCGGTTGCAGACGGCAGTGCGAAGGCAATCATGCTGTTCGGCTGGTTGCCAGTGGTTGGCAGTCAGGGTTCAGTATTAACCGCTTTGGTCGCCGGGTTCATCGGTGCCAAACTGGAGTTGTTCTTCCGCCGTCACATGCCGAATGTTTTGGAGCAAATCCTGACGCCATTTCTAACGATGCTAGTCACGTTTGCCATTATGATTTTAGGCGTCGGCCCGCTTGTCCATGCGATTGAAAATGGGATGCTGGTTGGTGTGCAGGCGGTGATTCATTTACCATTTGGCATTGGCGGCTTCCTGATCGGGGCAGCTTATCCGCTGATGGTGCTCATCGGGATCCATCAAACCATGATTGCCATCGAAACCTCGCTGTTGGCGTCCACCGGCTTGAATCCGTTGATTACGTTAGAAGCCATGTACGGCTTTGCAAACTTAGGCGTGGCGTTGGCAATTTTCCTCCGCGCGCGTTCCGGTAAAGCCAAGGCAACGTCAATGGGGGCATTCACCTCACAACTCTTCGGGGTTTCAGAGCCGACTTTATTCGGGGTTTTGATTCGCTATAATTTCCGGCCATTGATTGTCACCGTGTTAACTTCCGGACTTGGCGCGGCGGTCTTGAGCATTCTCAATGTTTCCGCCAACTCTTATGGACTCGCCGTGGTTCCGTCATACCTGATGTATATTTACAACGGCCACGCCTTGCTGTGGTACACCATCGTTTCACTGGGGACGATTGTCGTTGCGTTTGTTGCCACCAATGCTTTTGCCATTCCTAAAGAAGTCTTGGCGCCAGATCGTGATGTGGAGACAGCGAATGCAGTGATTTCGTCAACCGTGAGTGACAACAAGGTCTATGCACCGGTCAGCGGCGAAACGCTTGCTTTGAATAAGGTAAGCGATCCGGTATTTGCTTCCGGCATGATGGGCGACGGCTTAGCGATTAAGCCAGAAAATGCCGGCGTCAACAAAATCTATGCCCCACAATCCGGCACCTTATCGGTTGTTGCCGACACGGGTCATGCATACGGATTGACCAGCGATGACGGTATGGAAATTCTGGTGCACTTAGGGATTGATACCGTTAATTTACACGGTGCGCCGTTCACGGTTGCCGTCAAGGCCGGTCAACACGTCAAAAAAGGCGACTTGCTGGGAACCATGGATCGCGCAGCCATTGAAAAGGCTGGCCTTGATCCGACAACGATGGTGCTAATCACCAATAGCAAAGCCTACGCCCGGATCGAACCGGTTGCCGACACCACGGTTGAAGCCGGCGCCGATCTGTTGGCAGTGCAGCGTGAAGACGTTAAAGTCGAATCGGTTTCACCGGCGTCCTTGTAAAAGCTACTGAAATAAGCCTTAATCCTATCGCCCTAGTTATTGTGACTGGGGATGGGATTAAGGCTTTTTTGATCCCGTTAGTTTAGGAGTACCGAAAAAACGTGAAAGCGTGTAGGATGAAGGACGTACAAATCCAAAGCTTCATCTCGACACTTTCTGCTTTTTGTCCAATTGCGTGACCAAACACCTGTGATATAATCAGAAAATATCTCAATCTAGGACTCGGAGGACGTTATGCGTAACATTGGCAAATTAGTGGCGCTGGACTGGAAACGAATTTTCAAAAGTCCTTTAGCCTTCTTACTCATCACAGCGCTGGTCGTCATTCCCAGCCTTTACTGCTGGTTTAACGTCTGGGCGCTGTGGGATCCTTACAGCAACACGCAGGATTTAAAAGTAGCCGTGTACTCGGCAGATCAACCCGCCACTTTTCGCAACCAGAAAGTGGCAGTCGGCGATGAGCTGATGGATCAACTAAAAGATAATAAACAACTTGGCTGGCGCTTTGTCGACTCCAAACAAGCCGTCCAAAAAGGCGTTAGAAGCGGTAAGTACTACGCTGGGGTGGTGGTGCCGAAGCATTTTTCCAAGAACCTGCTGAGCTTCGTTGATGGCAAAATTCACAAACCGAAACTCGATTACTACGTCAACGAAAAAATCAACGCGGTGGCCCCCAAAATCACCAGCACCGGCGCGACCACGCTGCAAAACAAAATTTCGGATGAATTTATCTCAACGGCAGCCAAAACTTTGGTGAAAGCCTTCAACAAAGCCGGTATCAAGCTGGATCAAAATCTGCCGATGATTCGCCGCTTCACCAGTTTGGTCACCAATACCAACGATCAGCTACCGACGATCGAAAAGTATCTGGCGGAAGTCGACCAGCTACAGGCTAAAATGCCGGCGATTCGCGCTAAATTGCAAACTGCTAACGAAATGGCAGGGTATCTGCCCGAGATCAATCAAATGGCCCAAAAGCTGACGGGGGCAAATGGCTATCTGCCAATGGTCCAAGATGCCGGTGAGCTCGCCACGAATGTTAAAGGCAAACTACCCGAAGTTCGCCAGGCAGGGGACCAGCTGAACACAGTGGTGACCAATTTCGATCAGCTCGAATCCGGTGTCACCAAAGCGGTTCAGGTAACGGATCAAGGCATCACAGTGGTTAACCAAGTCGATGGCACGCTGCCGGCTTTAACCGATTTTGGTAAAAATGCCCAAGCAGCGGTGGCAACGACCAAAGATGACGTGATCCCCAAAATCAATACGGCCTTGGGTGTGGTCCAAAATGCAACCGACGCCGGGCTGACATTGATTGCGGCTGCCAACACCAGCTTGAGCGCTGACTTAACCACGTTGCAGCAGCAATTACAACAATTAGACAGCAGCAAGGACACCGCGGCACTGAAGCAAGCGATGGCGCAAAGGCTGACGGCACTGGCCAATCGTCAAGGCAAGGTTGCCGCCAACGCCACCAGCTTGGCAGACACGTTAACCCGGGTGCAGACAACCCTTAATCAGTTAACCGGCAAAGATGATCATGTGCTTGACGGGGCCATTGCTAAGCTCAAAGAAGTTGCCGCGACAGCCACTGCGGTTCAACGCGACGCCGAAGCTTTGGCCAAAGATGTGCCTAGCTTAAGTACGAGTGAATTGCAGCAACGGCTCGGCGTTTTAGCCAATACAGCCAATCAGTTCGCCGACGCGGCCAATACGCTCAAAGCTCTTGATCTCGGCACCAGCGTCAAGCAGGTTTTGAATGCTTTCAAAGCGGCACTCAACGATGCCAACACCACGCTGGATACGATTAACCAGCAGATCCTGCCATCCATGCCCTCACTGCTCAGCGGCACGAAGGATCTGTTGACGCAAGCGCACAACTTTTTGGTCAAAGCGAAAAAGCAGCTGCCGGCACTCAAGCAGGAACTTACCGATGCCAACACGCTGCTTAACGGTCACATGGATCTCATCACTAGCGGCATCACAACCGTCGCGGACTTGTACCAAAATGATTTTCCCAGCCTCAAAACCAAGCTGACAAAAGCCACCGACTTCATCAATCAAGATCTCCCTGGCGTCGAATCCGACCTCACCAACACCTTGGCCTTGGCAAACGAAAAAATGCCGCAACTCCAAAGCGGTTTGGATGACGCCCAGAAGTTCGTGAAAAACGACTGGCCAACGCTAAAAGAAGCGATTCAAAAAGGCGCCGCGGCCATTAAAAAAGGCGAAAAGTCCGTCGATTTATCCCAGTTAATCAAACTGTTACGCCGCGATGCCACCAAAGAAGCCGGCTTTTTAGCTAAACCGGTTGAACTCAAACAGCAAAGCTTCTACCATATTCCGACATACGGTTCGCAAAGTGCGCCATTTTATCTGGCACTCTGTATCTGGGTCGGAGCACTGCTGCTGGGCGCGATCCTGATTACCGAGTATCGACTGCCGCCAACGCTCAGCGACGCCACGGTTAAGCAGATGTACACCGCACGCTGGCTGACTTTTGCCGGCCTGGGGATGCTGCAAGGCCTCATCGCTGCACTTGGCAATCTGTTCTTGATCGGCACGTATGTCGTCAACAAACCGCTTTACCTGTTATTTGCCATGATGCTCAGTCTGACCTTCGTCTCCATTCTCTACGCCTTAATCTCGCTATTTGGCAACATCGGCAAAGGCATCGGGATCATCATCTTAGTCCTCTCTATATCGGGCGCAGGCGGTAACTTCCCTGTCGTCTTATCCGGCAAATTCTTCCAGATGATCAACCCGTGGCTGCCATTCACCTACGCCGTCAACCTCTTACGCGAAACAGTCGGCGGTATCTACTGGCCAAATCTCTGGGTCGATGTTGCTGCACTTCTTGCATTCGGTACAGCTTTCTTCTTATTAGGCCTGTTCTTAAAAGCGCCAATACACCCGTGGATTGAGCGGATGAATGAGAAGACACGCGAATCGAAAATCATCGAGTAGTTCGTGCGAGTGGCAAAAGTAAAGATTGTTCAATTTAAACAGGCAATGTTGCTGGTGATCAGCCAGTGGCATTGCCTGTTTGCGTGGGGGGAAAAGGGTATTGAAGGACTCAATGTTCGAAAATAGACAGACTGAAGGCGCGTGCACGGCAGCCAAGAATGCTATCCTTTGATATTAATTGGTGTGGAGTCAGGTAAATGAAAGGGCTGGCGATTGAAGGCTTAAGGCTCGAAATTGCGCGTGTTGTAGCCATGAACTATACGCTTTGATGTGGTTCAGATGAAGGGGATCACGCAACACGCAGCGGACACATTTTTAGGCAAAAGAAAAGTGACGCTTCGTTGTGAGCGCGCCACTTTTCGATTCAGTCGCTGATTATTCGGCCCTTTCCTTCTTCGCGGTCACCGTCACAACGAAGGTAGACTCATCTTTTTGATACAGGCGATGAATGTTTTGCAGCAGCAACATGATCCACGACATGGCGAGGGCAAAGGCGATCATCTCAAATGCCGTCAGCGAAAGGTAGTGGACAAATTGGAACAAGATCGCGGCGAAAACGATAATGCCGCCGATGATGTAACTGGTGCTGAGAAATTCGCGCGAGACCCCCGGCAGCAGCCAGCGCACGGCGATGATCATTCCAATGAGGAAATAATTCAGAAACCACGCGCTTTGAGTGTGAAGGACATGCCAGATGCCGCGGTTATTCGGAAACAGCCCAACGCCCAGTAACGCTACGGCCGCCACGGTTAACATAATCCGCATCGTAATCAGCCGCCAATCCGTTTTCCGATGCGCCATCAACGGCACGAACAAATAGTCCACCAGCGCAATCCACAGCAACGCCGACACCGCAATCGTCAAGTTAAACTGCCACGCATTCAGCGCCTTGCTCGTTCCCAAAAAGCTGACATTATGCTGCCACCACTGCCGCGAACTGTTCGTCACAATCGCTCCGACAACGCCACCAACGAATGTCGACAAAAACAAAGTCGTAATGAAAGACGTTGAAATCGACAGCGCCGAATAAATCATCAGGTAGTTCACAATACTGATAAACAGCAAAAACAACCCTGTCGCCGTGTAAATATCAAAACTGACACCTTCAAACATGTAGCCAATCGCCCAAAAGAACACCGACGCCACAAACGCTAGAATAATCGCAAACGCCAGCAACAACGTCGGAAAAATCCGCCAATACCGGCGCCGATGATCACGCCCATGAATCCGCCGATGATTCTGAACATACGTCACCGCAAACGTCCCCATGCCACTCAACTCACCCAGCACAATCACCATCTGCGCAATCGAGTTCTTCCCCGTCATCGGCACCTGCAAAATCTGAAAATAAATAAAGTAAGCCAGAAAAAACAGCCCCGCCAAAACCGTTGGAATCAGGAAAAACCGCAACGAAATCGTCTGCGTCCCCGTATCCGTCCGTTTCGGCCGAATCACTGCTTCTTTATCCTTCAACGTCACCTCAACCTGCTCGCCATCTTTAATATCAAGATCCTCCATAATGGCATCCGGAATGACGACTTGATGTGCTTCTTTAGTCAATTTCTTCTACACGCTCCAACTTGTTTGATATGTTTTGTTCAGAAACTTACTGTAGCACATTTGAGAGTTGAGGTGATACTTAGGTTCCTGCCAGCCATCGGATAAGTTTTATTATTGCTGTTTCTGAGGCTTTTGATAATGCTTAGCACCATGTGATCTTTAGAAAGCCGTGCATATCAAGCTCGCCTTTTTATATTGCAAGCATGTGCATTATTTCTGCAGCAAAGGTGTGCCGCTTGTGGCACTATCCTGATACAATATGATGTAGTTAGTCTAGTGTGACTTAAAAATGGTCTAGAAAGGAGATCAACTTGAAGAAACTTTCAGCAGGATTTATTTCCAGAAGCGTCTGGTTTACTGAATTTTCTGCGGTGATCTCACTGCTAAATGAGGGTAAGGATTGGGACGATATCACGAAAGCTATTGTTGAGGAGAACAGTTTTCAAATGTCGTCACGCAACCGTGCACAAGATCTGGCGCGGGAGATGAAATTACGAATCAGTACGTTGCCAGTCGGATTCGTTGACATCTTTGATCAGTTATCTCTCAGTAACCAAAAGTCGGTGAATCTTATTGCACTCATGCTTGAAAGGCCATTGGTAGAAGATTTTGTTCTAACGGTCGTTCAAAAAGAGTTTTTAAAAGGTGATATGAGGCTGGAGCCATATGAAATTAGCGCTTATTTGCAAGACTTACCACTACAGCATCCAGAAACAGCCAAGTGGACGGATGAAACGTTGAAGAAAATTCAAACGAAATTTCACGAGATCTTAACGTACAGTGGCTTAGCAGAGGATGTTAAGGGAGGGATGGCTCTGAAACGTGCATTATTGGATCCTTCCCTAATAGCATTGTTGAAACAAAGTGGCAAGGCTAATTACATTCAGGCACTGACAGGGAGAAAGTTATGACGCAATTAAGTGACCGATTTGACCGGTTTCGCAAAAAAATTCGCGATCCTGCATTTCAAGAGAATCGCGGGTTATCAAATGAGGTTGGTTTTTATATCTTTGACTACGACCCCGAAGATGAGCTGTATGTTCGAAATGAGGTAGAAGATATTGCTCATGATTCGACAACTGCTTCAATTGGCGCAAATGTCCAAATGTTCAACCTTTTTGACGTTGTTATTGATTTAATTGACCAGATGGGATACTTGCAGCAATTTATTGAGATTGAAAAAGACGATGGTATCGATATGGTCATTCGTCAGATCAATAACGTGCTAAAAATGGGAGACGAGCGTAATCTGATCGTAAGCTATATCTTGGATCATCTCGAACACCCTGAGGAGCGAAACATCATCTTCATTACCGGGATCGGGCAGGTGTTTCCATTGATTCGTGCTCATCGAGTCTTGAACACCATGAATCAGGTTATTGATAAAACGCCTGTTGTCATGTTTTACCCAGGGAGCTACAACAGTTTGAGCTTACGTGCTTTTGGCAAGCTTGATGACAAAAACTACTACCGTGCATTTCGGATCGAATAGGAGGACATGGGGAATGAAAATTAAGGATCTTTTTAAACGATCAATTGACCGCAACATTCAAGGGGTTATTAAAGTTGATCAAGATGACGAAGCAAACGTTAAACAGGAATTAGACGAGTATGTTGTTACGCGTGAGTTGCGTGACCATTTTGCAGCGTTCTTTAGTGCTTTTGATAATAGTTTACAGACTCCGACTGACGATATGGGTGTCTGGATTTCGGGCTTCTTTGGATCCGGGAAATCGCATTTTTTAAAAATCGTGTCATATATTTTGGCAAACAAAATTGTTGATGGAAAACCAGCCGTTGATTATTTTGACGACAAAATAGACGACCAGATGATTCTTAATGAGATGCATGCTGCTGCGGCGGCAAACAATGATGTCATTCTGTTCAATATCGATGCTAAGGCGAAAGACACAGTTGGGTCAGATAAACAAAGCATTTTGAAAGTCTTCATGCGGGTCTTCAACGAAATGCAAGGATTTACTGACGCCGATTTTTGGATTGCTGACCTTGAGCGGCGTTTGACTGAAGTTGGAAAGATGGATGCTTTTAAGGAGCAAATTAAAGCGATCAATGCCAATCATCAGTCTTGGATAGAGTTGCGTGACGCCTATTACCTGAATAAAGGTACGATCAAGGAAGCAATGGTGAAATCCGGATTCTCTGACGAGGCAAATGCTCAGGGTTTCATTGAAACGCTGAGCACCGAATATCAGATCAGTATTGATGATTTTGCTGCTTTGGTGAAACGGTATATCGACAAAACTGGACGCCGGGTCATTTTCTTGGCCGATGAGGTTGGCCAGTTCATAGGTGACAGTGTACAGCGGATGCTTAATTTGCAGACGATTGTCGAACAACTGGGAACGATGACACGCGGCAAGTCATGGGTAGTCGTGACTTCTCAGCAGGCAATTGACAAAGTGACGGATATTGCATCTGGACAAGACTTTTCGAAAATTCAAGGTCGCTTCAAAACACGTTTGTCGATGAGCTCGGCTAATGTTGATGAAGTTATTCGTAAGCGGTTATTGGAAAAGACTGATGTTGCCGAGCAGATGCTTGAAGATCAGTATTCTGCAAACGCTGCAGCTATTAATAATTCAATTGATTTCGATGATGGTGTAGAGCGGCCAAAATATAAGTCGCCAAAAGATTTTGCACAAAACTATCCGTTTATTCCATATCAGTTTAATCTCTTACAACAGGTGCTGACTGCGATTCGTGAAAACGGTTCGGATGGTAAACATTTGTCTGAAGGCGAGCGATCAATGCTTTCCCTCTTCCAAGAGTCAGCTGAAGCTATGATGGATGCGGACACAGAGACGCTTGCACCATTTAGTCGCTTTTTCGATGGTTTGGAACAATTCTTGGATCATACCCATCACATCGTACTAGTGCGTGCCCACGACAATCCTGCTGTTAATCCGAACGACGAGAAGAATCCGTTTGCACTGCAGCTGCTTAAAGTATTGTTCATGGTCAAGTATGTTACTGACTTTAACGCATCATTGAACAATTTGATCACCCTGATGATTAGTTCGGTCGATGCAGATCGAATTGCACTTAAGAAAAAAGTTAGCGATGCACTTGAGGTTCTAGTCGGACAAGGTTACGTTGAAAAAACAGTCAAGGGTTATGACTTTTTGACTGATGCTGAACAAGATATTACACGCGAAATTTCGAAACAAGAAGTGATTGACAATGAGGTTGCCAAGGAAATTGGGGATTACTTGTTCAATGCCAAGCCAGGTATTGCAACGAGTTTAACTTATCCCAAACTGAATGGTCGCTATGTCTTTGCTTTTAATCGGAAAACGGACAATATTTTTGGCGCACAGCGAAACAAGCTTTCAGTGCACATCATTACGCCAGTGAATGATGAATTTCAGAGTGACAACGATTATTTACAAGTTTCGACTGGTGCGTGGAATCATGATGTCTTGATTGCTTTACCACGTTCGTCAAACTTTGTCGATGAAATTCGAAATGCATTACGAATTCAGAAGTTTGTTGTTAATAGCAGTGCATCAAGCGATTCACGTTACCAGGGAATGGTGTTGGCTCGCCAATCTCAGCAAAATGAAGAGTTCCAGCACGCTCATGAACAGTTGATCGCATCGCTTGATAATGCAGCTATTTATGAAAACGGCCAATTGATTAATGGCGAAGCAGGGTTCGATAGTCGATTAGAACAGGCAATGAAGCTCTTAGTTGACAATACGTATCGCAGTTTGCAGTACATCACTGTTGCCAAATCTGAGAAGGATATTCGCGAACTTTTCGAAAGTATCTCCAGCCTGGCGCTTGACGAGCAAGACAATCAAGCTGCGGTTGATGCTGTTCTGGATTATATGCGGCGCGAGTCACAGAATAATACGCATATCACCATGGAAAGCATCTTGTCGAAGTTTAATGATATTCCATATGGCTACACGGATGAAGATATTCAATGGCTCGTCGCAAAATTGGTCGCTATTGGCAAACTTAAGATGTTTTACAATGGTACAGTAATAGATCCGCTAAGTGGTGAACGGACACCGCGTGAAATTGCAGGTTTCTTTACTAAGAAGCAAGCAATTCGTAATTTGGCCTTTCAGATTAAAGAAGAAGTTGCGCCTTCAAAGATCAAAGCGATGCAGACAGTTGCTTCTGAAGTGTTTGGAAAGAAATCATTTGAGGCTGATAACGATGAACAGAGGGCCGCAGAACTAAGAAAACTAATCGTGACTAAGTATCAAACTCTGAAAGGCTTTGAAGATAAAACTCAAGACTACCCAGGACACGTGTTGTTACAAAAAGGACTTCAGTTACTACGTCCATTGACTGAAATGTCTGATTCTGGTGCGTTTTATGATTATATCAGTAAACACAAAGACGACTTACTGGACTGGAACGATGATTTTCTTGATGATGGCATTCGTGACTTTTATTACTCGCAGTCAATGCAAGATATCTGGGACAAGGGTTTAAATGCGTTGCGCGTTTACGGGGAGTCAAGTGATTTCTTAAGTGACAATCAGCTACAGGATACAGTTGACAAGATGGCAAAGTTGCTTCACTTGCAAAAACTTCAGGGCGATACAGCCGTTAAAATCAGCGAATTAAATAAGCAGTTTGATGAATTATTTAGTGCGGCTTTTGATAAGACGGCAGCTGGTTATTTAGCGGACATTGATGATTTTCGTGAACGTGGCTTGACACGTATTGAAGAATCAGCGATACCTGATCAGAACGTGAAAGATAAACTAGCTCATGATTTTGAAAATAGAATTAAAGCTATTTCTGAGGCAGCCACGGATGCCACAACCTTAAATGAGGTTGTAGCAAAACCAGCTCAAGCTAGTGCGCAATTAGATCAACTGACGGACCGAATTAACCATGCAAAGGCGCAATTAATACCAGCGGGTGACCACTCAGGTGAAAGCAAAACTGACGATAAGCATAAGGATCCAGATAAGCCTGTGGGTCCCACGGTCGTTTCACCACAGGAGAAGATTGTCAAACTGGAAGAGGTTCTTCACAAGGGTGACTACAAAATCACAGCCTCGGCTGATATTGATAAGCTGACTGCTCAGTTTAAGCGCTCACTTGAGGCACAATTGTCAGATAACACGGTTGTGACCTTGCAAATTGACTAGTATAAAGTTTGGCAGTCATGGAAAGGAACCGGTATGGATAAAAAGGCAATCAAGACATTTGCGATTCAAGCTAGACGTGATCTGATTAAAAGTATCAGGTTAAAGATGGAGAATCTTGGTATTAATGAAAATGGTGTTGAGGAGAAATCAGCGGCATCAACCAGTGAGATTGAATATTATGGTGATAAGGGGCTATTTATCAGTGGCCAAGATATTAAGCGTCGCCGTGATTTGGTTTCTCGGCTTAAAACAATGGCCAAGCAGGAAGAATGGCGGGACGCATTTTCAGACCTCATCGAAGAAGTTGCGTATACATGGTTTAATCGAATTATTGCCATTCGATTTATGGAAGTAAATGATTACCTCCCGAGTGGCGTTCGAGTGCTGTCATCGGGAACAAAACTTAAAGTACCTGATATCCTGCGCGAAGCTTTTAATATTGAAGATGAGTTAGGTGGTTATAGCTCGGATGAGCGTGCAATCATCCAGAAAGCCCTTGATACCGAAGAGCCGTCCGACATGGATGCTGCGTACGTCATTCTGTTTACCAAGCAAGCGAACGCGCTAAATCAATATCTCCCTGAACTTTTCGAAAAAACAGACGATTTCATGCAATTATTGTTCACTCCAAGCTATTCGGTTGGGGTCATTCGTGATCTTGTGGATGATATTCGTGAAGATGATTTTGACGTGGACAAGGGCGGTCAGGTTGAGATTATTGGGTGGCTGTATCAGTATTACAATACCGAGCCCAAAGACAGTGCCTTTAAGAAAAAGAAGTATTTGACTTCTGATATTCCCCCAGTGACGCAACTTTTTACGCCAGACTGGATCGTCAAGTACCTTGTTGAGAACTCCCTTGGGCGATACTGGATACGCGTTCTTCTTGAACGAGGAGATAAGCGTACTTCTGCTGAGATTGCTGAATCATTTGGATGGCACTATTTTATGCCAGATGTTAAGCAGAATGATTCAACGCCTTATCCCAACATGGCCAAAAAACGAATTGAAGACATTACTTTTGTTGACCCAGCAATGGGATCAGGACATATTCTGATCTATGCATTTGATGTCTTCTTGCAAATTTATCAAGCAGAAGGCTATTCGCGTCGTGAGGCAGCTCAAAAGATTGTTAAAGACAATCTTTTTGGGTTTGATATTGACCGACGTGCATTTCAACTAGCCTATTTTGCCATGATAATGAAATTGCGTCGTGAAAATAGACGGACTTTTGATCTTCATTTAAAACCCAATATTTTTGAGGTCCCAACTACGGCCTTAACTCCAGATGATTTTTCTGAGACTATAAATGCAAGTAAAACGGACAACGAACAGTTGAAAGAGTTTTTAACAAAGTTCAACAAAGGTAAAGAACTCGGGTCGCTGATAGATTTCAACGCCGATATCTTTAAAAATGCCCTGATTAATGAGATCATTCATAACCAGTTTACTGGACAGCTCACGTTCGATACGTCAAACCAACTAGCACATCGACATGAGTTAAAGAGCCTGGTTCGGGTGGGGATGGGTTTAAGCAGTAAATATACAATCAGTGTGACTAATCCTCCCTACATGGGTTCTGGCAAGATGCCAAAACCTCTTTCAGATTTTGTCGGAAAAAAATATCCGGCAAGTAAGTCTGATTTATTTGCAGTCTTCATAGAGCGGCTCCAGCATATGACAAAGCAAGATGGCTTTTTTGCCATGATTACCCAGCACCAATGGATGTTTCTTTCAAGCTTTAAATCCTTACGTGAACGGATGATTAACTGGCCGATTATAAATATGGCACACTTAGGGACACGTGCATTTGAAGAAATTGGTGGAGAGGTTGTTCAAACAACGGCCTTTATTATTCAAAAGCAAGCGAGTTCAAACTTTAGCGGCACTTATGAGCGGCTGGTCGATTTTGATTCACAGGCACATAAGGAAAAAGCTTATCTTGCTGCCGTTAAAGATCCAAATCTTAAGTATGTTTATCGTACTAAACAAGCGAACTTTGAGAAGATACCTGGAAGTCCGATAGCTTATTGGGCGAGTAAACCCCTTATTTCCGATTTTGAAATTGGCATACCACTCAAAGACTTAGTTGATCCTAAAGTGGGTCTGCAAACTGGTGATAACAGTCGCTTTCTACGTCAATGGTTTGAAGTAAATGTGCATAATATTAGTTTTAACACAAAGAGCACCGCAGAATCGCTTAGGTCGATCAAGAAATGGTTTCCTTACAACAAGGGTGGATCATATCGCAAATGGTATGGCAATTTTGACTACATTGTAAATTGGCAACATGATGGTTTTGAAATAAAGCATTTTACCTTTGCAAATGGCAAGCAACGTTCAGTTATTCGGAACTCTAATTATTACTTCCGTGAAGCGATTACGTGGTCTGATGTAACTAGTGGACACTTCAGCATGAGGTATAGAGAGTCCGGCTCGATCTTCGATGTGGTAGGAATGTCACTCTTCTCATTAAAAAGAGACATTTTAGAAAAAATACTTGCGTTTTCCAATACTAAAGTGATGAACTTTATTATGTCTTTGCTAAATCCGACGATACATGCGAGCATTGGTTATGTCAGCTTAATGCCGATAATCTCTTCCCAAGATCCTAGAGTGAACAGTCTGTCAAAAGAAAGCGTTGACGTTACGAGAAATGATTGGGATACATTCGAGAACTCGTGGAACTTTTCAAAGTCTCCATTGGTCGAATATATCGCTGAGCATCATCGAAATTGGACAATTGAAGCTGCGTTTAATCAGTGGAAGGAAGAAGCTGATAAACGTTTTAACCAACTGAAGGCAAATGAAGAAGAATTAAACCGAATCTTCATTGATCTTTACGGGTTACAGGATGAACTTAGTCCTGAAGAAGAAGATAAAGATGTGTCTGTCAGGCGTGCCGATCTGTCGCGTGATATAAAAGCGTTTATGTCGTACTTTGTTGGTTGCGTTTTTGGTAGATACTCGATTGATACACCTGGACTGGCCTATGCAGGTGGTGACTGGGATGATAGCAACTACAAGACCTTTCTTCCGAATGAAGATGACGTAATTGTCTTAACTGATGACGATTATTTTGGAGATAATCGAGACGTTGTAAATCGTTTCAAAGAATTCTTGTCTGCCACGTTTGGAACCGAACATCTCGATGAAAACGTGCAGTTCATTGCAGACGCATTAGGCAAGCGAGGGAGCAGTTCCGAAGAGATAATACGCGCCTATCTTCGAGACGATTTCTTTAAGAAAGATCATTTGTCGACGTATCAGAAGCGGCCGATCTATTGGGAACTTAATTCTGGCCGGAACGGCGGTTTTAAAGCCTTAATGTACCTTCATCGATATGACAAGAATACCATGGCGATGATTCGAACAAAGTATCTTCACCCGTTGCAAGAAGCTTACGAGCGTCGACTTGATCAATTGAAGAGCTTCGAAGCGAATGAACAGCAAACTCGGCAAAAGAATGCTATCAAAAAGCAGATTACAACGATCACCAAGCAACTTGACGAGCTAGTTAAGTATGATGAAAAGTTGCAACATGTTGCGAATTTGCATATAGATCTTGACTTAGATGATGGGGTCTTGGTAAATCACGCAAAGGCACAGGCGGACACAAAGATCTTTACGCCACTTAAATGAGCACACAAATGGGCGATCTGTGTTGATCGCCCATTTGTGTGCCAAGAAATGTGCCAATTAAATTGCTTGCAAAATGGATAGGATTTTCTCGTTATCTTGTGTTTCCAATTCCTTGATGACATGCAAATAAGTTGCTTGTGTCGTTGTAATGTTACTATGGCCCAAGCGTTTCGATACCGATAGGACACTAACACCTTGGTAAAGAAGGATTGATGCGTGTGTGTGCCGCAGTCCGTGGAAAGTAATCCGCGGTAGTCCGAGTGATTTTAACTTCTGAGTCAGTACTTTGTTTATCTCTGCGCTGACTAGAGAATGACCGTTGGAAGCAAAGATCGGGGTTTGGGACGATTCTGGATTATGTAGCTCCAAGAAATGTGCCAGTTTCATAATTGACGCGGGGTTTAGTACAACTGATCTAACTGACGATGTATTTTTTGTTTTTTTAAACCCCGTATGATACTTGTAGTCCCAAGTTTTATTGATCGAAATTTCGCCACTAGTAAGATCAATATCTGACTTGGTTAATCCCAAGACCTCGGCATACCTCATGCCGGTCACTGCTGCTATATAGATGATCATTTGTTCTGTGTTTGAAGTGTCCAGTCCTTGAATGAGCTGTCGCCATTCTTGATAATCTAGTGCACGCTTTGTTGCCGAAATTGGACGGCCTGAGATAATTGCCTTGCGTGTTGGATCTAAATGAATAATTCGTTCGTCCACTGCATCTAACAACGCGGCACGGATTTGTTTATGGAAAGCTGCTACTGTCCTAGGAGTATGATTCTGTGCGAAGATATTTAGTCGTTCCTGATACAGGGTACGTGTGAGGTCACGTAGGAGAATGCCTCCGAACAGCTGCTTAATATGGCTCAGGGTATTTTCATATTTGATAAAGGTAACTGCCGTGACGGAATTCTTTTTGTAGAGATGAATCCAGCGGTCAAAGTATTCAGATAGTGTAATGGCTCCGGCCTGATATTGCTTTATATCAAGATAAAACGATTTGACCTGACTGGCTGCAAGCTCAGCGTCTGACTTACGCGGGAACCCTGACTTGCGAAGTTTTTTGAACTTTCCGTCTAAATCTTTGTAGGAAATTTCATATTGCCATACCTTACCTCGTTTTTGATAACTTACCATGAAAAATCAACCTCCTAAACTGAATTGGCACATATTTGCCACAAAACTCAAATAAGGTCAAGAATTTTGCTGGAGGTGATTTCTGATGCTCAGCGATGTATTCAACAAATGGGAAATACCAAAAATCCCAAGAAACTTCTGAAACATTCCAGTCACTCTTAGAGATTTGTTCATTATCCCTCGTCAAATTACGAACTAGAAATTCTCTTTTGTTGGGAAGCACTGGTAACGCGGCAATTTGTCCAATCTCATAGTTCAGTGTTGGGGATAGAAAGGCCAATATATCCATTGCAGTATTTGAGTTTAAGAACCCTAACAATATCTCTAATTTATAAGGTTCATTCGAAAATAAGCTTGTCCCCGCAACATCAAACAATGAGCCGACAGGAACATGTCGAAAGGATATCTTTCCGCTAGATATTTTTGACCACGTAATCGCTTCACGGAAGTAATAATTTGTGTTTTGTGGCCGAGATCGCAGTTTACCTTTTGCATCTTTTAAGTTCCGTATTTCGAAGCCATCATGTTGCCAATTTACAATGTAGTCAAAATTGCCATACCATTTGCGATATGATCCACCCTTGTTGTAAGGAAACCATTTCTTGATCGACCTAAGCGATTCTGCGGTGCTCTTTGTGTTAAAACTAATATTATGCACATTTACTTCAAACCATTGACGTAGAAAGCGACTGTTATCACCAGTTTGCAGACCCACTTTAGGATCAACTAAGTCTTTGAGTGGTATGCCAATTTCAAAATCGGAAATAAGGGGTTTACTCGCCCAATAAGCTATCGGACTTCCAGGTATCTTCTCAAAGTTCGTTTGTTTAGTACGATATAGATATCCAACCGATGGATCAGAAACAGCCTTTAAAACGTACTTTTTCTGCACATCCATACCGCCTTTGAAGTCTGAAAGCTTCAGGTATGTGCCTTCTGCCTCACTATCTGATTTATTCTTCAAAACAAAGGTGTTAATAGGAACTGTTGCTTCTTCAAAGGCTGAATATTCCATTTGAATCAAAGTGGAAATCTGCTTCGTGTTCAAGATGGCTTTTCTAAGTCCTTCATAGGTTTTAATGAACATCCAAACAAACGGCGTCATATAAGCTGCATATCCGTTTGTTGCGGTCATCTCAATATTCTTCCAAATGAAAACTGAGAAAAGATCCCCTGAATAAGGTTTGTAGAATTTCTTCACATACTTCTTGAGATCGCCATTCATGCGATTTAGGTATGGTGGATTAGTTGCCACCACATCAAATTTAGTCTGCAGGATTTGAGCGATCTTTAGGATATTGTGAAGACTATCTTTAGCTGATTGAAGCCCAAATAAATCCAGTTGTGTGGACTCTGGCAAGGAATTTACTGCACTAACAAGCTTATCAAAATCAAATTGTTTGTCGAAGTGCATAATTGAACCGAGTAGTTTGGCTTGTTTAAAAGTCGCGGCAAGCAGTTTTAAATCGTCAATGACCTCTTTAGGAGCTTTCATCTTTTCGAAAGCCTCGTTTGGCACATCATCGACTGTTTCGAACACATGCAGATTATGGTGGACTGACTCGTTTAAGATGCGCCGACTATACTGCCGAGCTTTCATCATTAAAGCAAAGTAAGCCAATTGATAAGCGCGCTTGTCGATCTCTAGACCATACAAATTATGTGCCAAAATCGCACTTGCGGCCTCACGTTGACCATAGCCTTGTTCGATGTACATCTTGATTAGCAAATCAAAAGCATAGACCAAGATATGACCAGATCCCATTGCGTCATCTAAAATTTTTAACTTGGTGATGTCAAATTCATCAGTTCGTTTTTCGATAGGCCCTGGCAGTAAATAGGTTAAAGCTTCCTTAATGGGCGAGTCAGGAAAATATTCAAGGTATAAGCGGCCTAGTGAATTGTCAACCATGTACCGGACAACCCAGTCCGTCGTAAACAGTTGGGTGGCGGCAGGGATGTCGTTTGTCTTGATGGGACCACCATTGATGTTGACTACTTTATCGTGCGGTTCAATGTTGTAATACTGATACAGCCACCCAATAATCTCAACCTGACCACCCTTGTCTACATCAAAATCATCTTCACGAATATCATCCACAAGATCACGAATGACCCCAACCGAATAGCTTGGAGTGAACAAAAAGAAAGTAGGATTATAGCCACGGCTTTAACTGTTAGTTATACTAGAGGCTAGAATACTAGCCGGTGCGTTAATTAGGAGTAGATAAAGTATGGCAGAGGTAGAGATGAAGGATGTCGTCACTGGCATCGAGAAATTGTTTAAAAGCGGGACACATTTTGTCTTTTGGTATGACAAAAATGGTGAGTTTGCTGAAAACATTGATGATTTGGCTCAAGAACTGAATGAGCCAATCGTAGTGATGGCGGTGCGTACGCAATTAAAGACGAAACTCAAACTTATAAAGATTGAAGAAGCTGGTGAAAAGGCGCTTGTTTATGCCAATTTTGCCGAACCCGATATTCACCAAAATCTCTTGACTGATATGATTTTATATTCGAAGAAGTTTACAGCAGACATGAATGTTATGTTGCTGCATGAGCTTGGCTTGCCGGAGACTGAGCTTAGTTTTGTTGAAGATCAGCGTAAGTTTTTTGGCGCAAAGCCCCGGATTGCGCGATTTAAGCAACGTTACCAGCATGGCAAAAATCCCGAGCAAGTGGAATTAGCCGCAATTGCTAAGACGTCTGATCTGCAGCTTTCAAACATTTTGATTGAAGTTATCAAGAATCCGGCATTGTTGGACGGATTCGACAAATATCAATTGTTGCCAACTTTCTGGAGTTTTGTCGATCGGGCGTATGGTTACCACGGCAAACATGAATTACAAGATCTATTGGCGACAATGATGATTAACTTTGCCTATTATCAGATGGAGCTCGACTTGCCAACAAGTCTTCAAAGCTATGAGGTCAGTTATATCAATAATGTCGTATCCTTTATGCTTAATTGGCGTAATCGAAGGGATACTCGAGCGGTTTACAAAAAAATAGCCACAGACGTTTGGCAGCAACTTGATGGCTATCAATTGTTCAAGAACTTGAAGATCTCTGAACGCTTAAAGACGGATACTTTTATTCAGTTTGATCAGCAAGTTGTACAGTGGCTGGTTGAACAGCTTCTGCAAGGCCATCTTGGTGAAGTGATTGACCAAATGAGCTTGCCTGAGATTGCTGGAAAACGGTGCAGGATGTATTTTGCCGAAGAGAATCAACTTGCTTATAGTATGGTCGTTCAGGCCCACAGCATTTTGACGAAACGCGAAATTCACGATACTGGCAAGTTAGATGATCTTATTCATGCTTATATCACTGACGGTTATTTGATTGACACCGCGTATCGCAAATATACGAATGCTTCGGACCAATTGCCTACGTCGCAAGTTGAAGTGTTTGAGAAATTGTCACAGAAGGTCGAAGCTGCGTATAACAATGACCATCTTGCTCCAACGATTCATGATTGGTGCCAAGAGTATGTGCCAAATGTAGTTGAGCCAAGAACCCTTGAGCGGAACTTCTATTCTTCTGTCGTAGCACCTAATAAAGATCGGGTTGTAGTAATCATCTCAGACGCTTTTCGATTTGAGGCGGCTAAAGAACTTCAAGAACGCCTTGATTCGCGCGATGTTTTCGGAACCGACATGCATTATGCGATCACGGGGGTGCCTTCTGTCACTTACTTTGGCATGCCATCACTGTTGCCTAACCAGAAACTGACATATCAAGGCGACAAGGAATTATTGGTGGACGGTAAGAAAGCTGTCAACCTAGAACAACGCTTAGAGATTCTCCAATCTTTAGAGCCTCAAAGTCGGGCCATGCATTTGAAGGATTTTATCTCAATGAGCTTGGCAGATCAGAAAAAATATATTGTTAACCAAAAAGTGATTTATTTTTATCACGATACTGTTGATGCAACTGGTGATAAGCCCGCATCTGAAACGAACGTTTTTCGTGCAGTTGATGATGCGATTGAAGAACTTACGCGCGCAATTGACCGGTTACGTAATATTTCCATTCGAAATATTTATGTAACGGCTGATCACGGGTTTATTTATCGGCGGCATTTGCTTGATTCAACGGATAAGATCAGTTTGCCGGCTGAGGTGGATTTCGAGCAGAAGAACCTGCGTTATGCTATTGGTTCACAGGATTTTGACGAAATCGGTGTTGGTCGTGTCAAGTTAGGGGACATCTTGAACAATGACGATGAGCGAATGGTTTTCTATCCAAGCAACGCGAATGTCTTTTCGGTCCCTGGAGCCGGTCAAAATTATGTCCACGGTGGCTGTTCTCCGCAAGAAATGATCGTTCCAGTGCTACATGTTTTGACGGAAAGCAGAAAGTCGCAGGCAACCTATGTTACGTTATCGATTACAGATTCCACCCGCCGTATCACGAGTCATGAGGTGATCGTTAACATGCTGCAAAATGACCCTGTTGATGAGACACATCGACCAGCTACTTATGCTCTGTACTTTGTAGATGGGAGTGGGCGGCACATTTCCGGTGAACAAGTTGTCCAAGCAGATAGTACGTCCGTCAATGTTAATGATCGGCTGATTCGTAAACATATCCCGCTCATTGATCAAGACTTTGATCGCGCTGGTCACTATCAGCTAATCATTCAAAACGTTGAGGCGAATACAACAACTTCAATCGACTATCAAATGGATCTCACTGTAGGGGGAGGGTTTGACTTTGACATCTGATGACACGCAAGCTGATTCCGTAAAAAATGATGAAGTGTTGGTCAAGTTGGAACAAAACTTTCCCGGACGATTCGTACGAAAGGACTTGACTCAGAGAATTAAGGAAGGGGCTAATGTGCCAACCTACGTTCTCGAGTTTTTGCTTGGTCAATTCGCTAATAGTTCAGATGAGGAGACGATCGAGCGCGGCGTTGAAAATGTTAAGAAGACCTTAGCGCATAATTATGTCCGCCCTGATGAAGCCGAAAAGGTTAAGTCAAAGATTCGCGAAGATGGCGCCTATACGGTCATTGATAAACTCACTGTTCATTTGAATGAAGGTGAAGATCGTTACGAGGCTAGTTTTAGTAATCTGGGATTAACCGGTGTGCCTGTTGATGAACGCTATGTACAAGATTATGAACGTCTGTTAATCGGCGGTATATGGTCAATTGTGCGCGTTAGCTATGATCATGAAAGTCTCGATCATTTTTCCATTCAGAAATTGAATCCAATTCAAGTACCCTTCGTGGACATGAAGGAAGTTTATGCGGGACGGAAGGCATTTACCACTGATGAATGGTTGGACGTTTTGCTGCGGACAACTGGTATGGAGCCGACTCAGTTCACGGAACGCGAGAAATGGCTGTTATTGTCACGCTTAATCCCGTTTGTGGAAAATAATTATAACTTTGTTGAACTGGGACCTCGTGGAACTGGTAAGTCACACGTTTACAAAGAACTCTCTCCGGATTCCATTCTTGTATCAGGCGGACAAACGACAGTTGCAAATCTGTTTTACAATATGTCGCGGCGAGAGGTTGGTTTGGTCGGCATGTGGGATGTTGTTGCATTCGATGAAGTGGCGGGAATTCACTTCAAAGATAAAGATGGTGTCCAGATCATGAAGGACTATATGGCTTCTGGATCATTTGCCAGAGGAAGAAACGAAATTCAAGCTTCGGCAGGTATGGTCTTTGTGGGAAATATCAATCAAAGTGTCGATGTTTTGTTGCGGACATCAAATCTGTTTGAACCATTTCCAGAGATGATGGGTAACGATACTGCCTTTCTTGATCGAATTCATAATTACCTACCCGGCTGGGAGATTCCAAAGTATCGTCCGGAGTTCTTTACAAAGGGCTTTGGTTTCATCACCGATTACTTTGCAGAGGTTATGCGTGAGTTACGGAAGATTTCATATGCTGACGCCATTGATGAATACTTTTCATTTGGAAAACAGTTGAACCAGCGTGATGTTATCGCTGTTAGAAAGACGGTTTCGGGACTAGTGAAGCTTTTATTTCCTGATGGCGTCTTTACAAAAGATGATGTCGCCAAAATTCTTGAATTTGCGATGGAGATGCGAAGACGCGTTAAAGAGCAGCTGAAACGAGTTGGCGGCATGGAATTCTACGATGTTAACTTTTCATATATTGATAAAGTATCGTTTGAGGAGAAGTATGTTTCCGTTCCTGAGTCAGGCTCAAGTTCACTTATTCCGGAAGGGCAAGAGAATCCGGGGCATGTTTATACAGTGGCCTACGATGATAGCAAGCGATTAAGCTTAATTAAATTAGAAACGCAGGCAGTACCGGGACTTGGAAGGCTAAATCGCTCAGGTGTTGGCTCTAGTACAAAAGCAAAAGAAGCTATGAATACCGCCTTTAATTATCTTGAAGCCAATTACAAATCAATTGACCAAAGAATTAATGCCGATGCACGGGATTTCTTCGTCAGTGCGACGAATCTAAACAATTCAGCACCTTCTAGTCACATTTCACTAGCAACACTGATTGCACTTGTTTCCATCGCTTTAGGAAAACCAACACTTGATAGGCTTGTCATTCTAGGGGATTTCACGATCGGTGGAACAATTTCGCGAATCGATGACTTGGCAGACACCCTGCAAGTAGCTTTAGATAGTGGTGCTAAGCGAGTTTTGTTGCCAGCTGCTGCAGCTAGTGACATCAGCAGTGTGCCGACTGATCTCATGAGTTCGTTTAATTTAATCTTTTACAATTCTGTGAAGGATGCAGCGTTTAAAGCTCTGGGGGTTGGCTGAATCTAGTGAAATTTATTTGGGGCAGATGGTCTTTTAATGAACAGCTTTGATACAGAGAATGGTTTGACTTTATTTATTGAGGATGAATTAAGCCGAGATTAACCGTCAACTATTCCGGAAGGGTTGTCAATGTCTCTAGTTGGCGCAATCAAACACTTTGGGGTGACAATTCATGAAGGGTAATGCAGATCTAATCGTCAGCGAAACAATCGCAAACAACAAAACCATTAACATACCGGTTTACCAACGGCGCTACAGTTGGCGGCGGGAACAGCTTGAGCGGCTTATTAGTGACTTGAAAACCGCTTATTCAAATGGGCAACAAAGATATTTTCTGGGTAGCTTGATATTAGATGCAACGAGTGGCATTAGCACCGTGGCGGTCATTGACGGACAACAGCGACTGACGACGATTTCTTTGTTTTTAATTGCTGTGCGAGATTTTCTGGGTAAGGACGATCCTAACTATGAACGAATTAACGAAGAATTTCTGATTAACAAGTATGACTATGATTCAGTTGCCAAAAATCGGCTTCATCCGGTGCCAGGAGACGAGGAGCAATATGTTGACGTTTTGCAGAACGGAATGAATGCTGCCGACACGATTTTTAAAACGACCTATGCCTACTTTTGGAATGTTTTGCAGCAAGCTGATTTAAGCGCACATGAATGGCTTGATTTGCTTGAGCGGCGACTTCAAGTGATGGACATTGTTGTCGATCAGGATGATGATGCTCAGCTGATATTTGAAAGCCTAAATTCTACGGGTATGAATTTGACGGAATCCGATAAAATCCGAAATTTTTTATTGATGGGGTTAAAAGGTGATCAGCAAGCTGCGGCCTTTCAGATTTGGCAACAAAATGAACATTTGGTAGGTAGTGATGGGCTGTCTAAATTTTACCGGCACTATTTAACTTCTTTAGCGCGTAGTTCCAAACCGGTTAAAGAAGACGAAATCTATAGTGACTACCGCCGTTATGTTGGTTTGACGCAGGGCTTTGATCGGATTGCGCAGTTGAAACAGGAGCGTGCTGCTGCTCGACTCTTTGCCGAGATTACATCCCCAGAAACAGCGGAGATAGCTGATGCTCGGGTAAGAGGGTTTCTGATTCGTTTGGGACATTTGAATAATGACATTTTGGCGCCGTATTTGTTGCAAGTTTTTGCTAAAGCGCGCGATGGGGAATTGTCTACAGATGATTTAGTTGCGGTGTTAAAGGTGTTGTTGGCTTATTTGGCGCGGCGGCTTTTCATCGGGATCCCGACAACGGGGTTGAATCAACTTTTTGCAGCTTTAAATCGGCAGGTTGAACATATGATGGCCAAATCACAAATAGGCTATGTCGATGCATTGAAGGTGATGCTGACACAAGGGGTTAAAGATAATAAGCGTTTCCCAACTGATCAGGCATTGAGAGAAGCATTGGCGGAAAAGGATTATTACCACATGAGTTCGGCGTCACTTTGGTTCATTTTGGACGAATTGAACAATGCTGACGGTGAAAAGCAGCATCTGTTTGAGGCTGCGGCAGATGGCCAATATTCGATCGAGCACATCATGCCACAGGTGCTGAATACCAGTTGGCATAATGCTTTGGGACCGGATTGGCGACTGACGCACAATATCTGGCTAAATCGGTTGGCAAATCTTACGCTGACGGGATTCAATGGGCAAATGAGCAACAGGACATTTATCGATAAACGCGATATGGCTGACGGCTACCGCAAGTCTGGGATTAAGCTTAATCAGTGGGTCGCACAGTTTGATCATTGGGATGAAGCAACGTTACAAAAGCGCCAGGCGGACTTGCTGGCGCGGGCGCTTAAGGTTTGGCCGCGGCCGGAAGTTGATGTGGAAGTGACGAGCGATGATCCGAGTACGTGGGATTCGTTGGATGCGATCTTTGCAGCCAATCCCACCGGAACAAAGCCGGTCGCCTTTAGCTTTGGTGATTATCAAGTTGTGGCAGTCAAAAGTTGGACGGATCTTTACAATCAATTAATTGATCTCTTGTGGGACGCGGACCCATCGAACTTTTTTGTCTTGGCGAATAGTGATGATAGCTTAGTTAAGCATATGAATGAAGTGGAGGCTGACCAGAAGTATCGGCAGTTGGGAGACGCTGATGTGGCCGTTTATGCAGGCGGGGATAGTGCCTGGAGTCGGGTTCAGCACATTAAACGGATTTTGGTAGGCAATCATTACGATTTATCTGATGTTAATGTGAAAATTAGAACTGTTAATCATGACTAAAATAAAGATGTTTGCCTAACCCAATTTCAGGTAAAATTGAAGCACCTTAAAATGCAACGCTACGCCAATAACCTGAAAGGAGCTTTCAATGTCCGCAATCGACACCATCAATCGCGTGATCAACATGGTTTCGCTTGTCATCCTGCTTATCTACATTGTCAAAGTCTATCGCCAAGTCCGTTCATTAGACTTTCTGGACTATTTTGTCATGTATCTGAAGCATCGGCAGACAATTTATGCCGAAATGCAGCGGAATCCCCAACTGCGGCAGAAACAGTTGTTATCATTGTTTGTCAGCTTGATGATTCTTACTTTTTGGGTGATTGGCAGTTTTGAGAAGTTGTTGACGGCTTGGAATCTTGGCAATTTTATTAATGCGTTGATGACGCTGTGGTTGTTTGCCTTTTTCATTTACCAGACGTGGCAGACAAAATATCTGAACGAACAGAATCGTTATTTAAGCCTTGGCAATCGGTATCAGCGTAAGCATTTTGACGATGTGATGGCGATTTTTCGCCGGAAACTGGTGGCGTGGGTGCCGGTGAATGATGAGGATGAGCGGGAATTGGCGCGGTTTCGACGGTTGTACGCGTGGGTCAAGGAGCAGGCGCGGCGGGATCGGAAGGCGGCGATGTTGAGCGATGATGTGTACGCGTTATTTGACGATCAGTTGTTGCTTCGTGATGATGGTGAGCCGCTGACTAATCGTGAGAAACGGCTGTTGAGTTATTATGTGGGTTATTGGGATGCCGGGCCTTATAATGACTATAGTTTGAGCATGATTGAGGATATGGATGAACGAGAGCGGCGCATAACGTCTAAGGTGCTTAATGTTGTCATGACCGTCACGGCGGCGGGGTTGGTGCTTTTGGCGATTCGGCAAATAGTGGGGTGAGACCTCGGATGTGTGCAGTCATTTGCATGGGTAAAATAGTTTGGTTGTCTGACTTCAAAGACTGGACCGTTCAAAGTTTAGGATGCGCGAATAAATATTGTAGTTGGAGTAGAACCGTCTGCTGGTGCAAGTGTGCCGAGTGGACGGTTCTTTTTTGGTAGATAACATCTGAAAATTTTTCGGCACGAGTTACTGCCAATTTGGCGAACATAAGCCGAAGACACCTGATTTAGTAATAGCGTTGCCAGTTAACTACTTGTCATAAATGATGCGCGAATATTCCCAAACTGGAATTTCATAAAAAATAAATGAAACTGTTGACTTTTAATCTCATAATTTTATAATCAAACCATTACATTCCGGTCGTGTTAGATCTTTAACCATCGAATTCGGCCAAAATGTCTGCAATTATTAAAAAAATATGTGAGGTGCCCAGTATGGAAGAAAACAAACGCGATCAAACATGGTTCGGCTTAGCAATGATTTTATGTGGTGCCTTGGTGTCCATTCCTAGCTTAATTTTAGGCGGGAGTTTGGTTTCCGGGATGTCGCTTCCGGTTGCAATTTTGACGGGATTGGCGGGATACGGCTTTATTGTCTTGATGATGATTTCTCAAGGGATGCAAAGTGTGGATCAAGGTAAGCCAGCAGTGGTGGTTGCCCAGCAGGTATTTGGTAAGGTTGGATCGTCGAAGGTGATTTCGATTATTATCGCGATTGCGGCATTGGGCTGGTTTGGGATTCAGGCGAACGTTGGCGGTTTGGCTGTGGCGAATTTGCTGAAGTATGTGGGCCTGCCGATTCCGGCGTGGTTGGCTTCATTGCTGACGGGGTTGCTGATGGTCGTGACTGCTATGTATGGCGTGAAGTTGATTCGGCTGTTGGCGTATGTTGCTGTCCCGTATCTGGTGATTGTCATTTTATATGGTTTGTGGTTCGCATTTGCCAGGCAGGACGCGGCGGCAACAATTGCGGCTTATCATCCCAGTGGCAGTTTGTCGTTTGTGAATGGCTTTTCTTCTACAGTCGTCTCGTTTGCGATGGCCGGCGTCATTGTCGGTGATTATGCGCAGTTTTCCAAAAAGCGCAGTGATGTGGTTAAAGCTGCTATTTTTGGCGTCATTCCTGCTGGTGTCCTGATGATTGCGGTTGGGGCGATTTTGACGATTGCGTTCAAGTCGACGGATATTAGTAGTTTATTTATGAAAATCGGTTCGCCGGTTGTTGGTGGTCTGGCGCTTATTCTCGGCACATGGAAAGTGAACGTTGTGAATGCTTATTCTGGCGGGATTGCAGTGGCAAACATTTTCAACATCCCGGAGAAATATCGCAAGCTGACACTATTCTTGGTGGGCGTTGGCGGCACGATTTTGTCGATTTTGGGAATTTTAAATTATTTTGAACCGGTCATGACGATCTTTTCAGCGATGATTCCACCAGTTGCCGGAGCGATGGCAGCGTCTTATTGGGTGATTCATCGTGGCGAGTTGCATAGCTGGCAGCCGGTCGCCGGAGTGAACTGGCTCGGCTTGACCGCGTGGGCGCTGGGTGCGGTGGTTGGCGTGCTGCCGGTACTGTGGCCGGCGATCCCAAACATTCCAGTACTCGGGATTATTCTTGCGTTTGTCCTGTATTATGCAGGCGCAAAGATTCATCCAGAATGGGACAAGGCATCAGAGTTGAATTAGCGGGCAAACAGTGACCAAGGTGATCCCAAGAGAATGCACTTTCGGCTGTTTCGCCCAGTGTTGGTGAACGACTCGTATGACTTAACGGACTGAAAACAAGTTTAAAAGGAGAATAATATGCGACTTTTAGATCAGGAATCCATTGAAAATATAGCGACCGGCGCGGCTTTTTTCGGCGCTGGTGGTGGCGGTAATCCGTTCTTGGGTAAATTGATGGCCCTTGATGCAATTAAAAAGCACGGACCGGTGAAGTTGCTTGATGTTTCAGAAATTAACGATGACGATTATTTTTGCCCAGCAGCGATTATGGGTGCGCCCGCGGTCATGATGGAGAAGATTCCTAAGGGTGATGAGTTTGAGCGGGTTTTTAAGATGTTAAGCCAGTACACCGGTCATGAGTTTGTAGGGACTTTTCCCATGGAGGCCGGCGGGGTGAATTCGATGGTACCGATTGCGCTGGCCGCATCGTTGGGAATTCCACTAGTGGATTGCGACGGGATGGGCCGTGCGTTTCCGGAGTTGCAGATGGTGACGTTTTACTTAGGCGGCGTGGCAGCAACGCCGATGGTCATTACGGATGAAAAAGGTAATGCCGGCGTGATTAAAACGATCAGTGCCAAGTGGGCTGAGCGATTGGCCCGTGTACAAACCGTAGAAATGGGAGGTAGCGCAACGGTAGCGTTGTATCCTTCAAACGGCAAGCAGATTAAGCAAAATGGTATTCGCGGCATTGTCACCTTGTGCGAACAGGTAGGCTTGCGAATTCGCGATGCCCACTTGAATCCTGCAAAAGCCTTGGCGGAAATTCTTGAAGTGACGAATGGCCATCTGATTTTTGAAGGCAAAGTCATTGATGTGGTTCGCCGGACTGAGCGAGGTTTTAACGTTGGTGATATCAAAATTGATGGCTTCAATGACTTTCAGGATCAACATCTCAGCGTTTTAATTCAAAATGAAAACCTGCTGGCGTTGCGTAATGATCAGCCGATTGTGATGACACCGGATCTGATTGAAATTGTGGATGCCGATACGCTTTTGCCGGTGACGACTGAAGTGATTAAGTATGGCAAGCGGGTCAAAGTTTTAGCCACCCCCGCCGATGCGCGTTGGCGAACCAAAGCCGGTATTCAAACAGCAGGGCCGCGGTATTTTGGCTTTGATTATGACTATCAGCCAGTAGAAGATTTGGTGGCAAAGGCGGACTGAGGTTTTAATGAGCGGCGGATAAGTACCTTTTTTCGCACTGACTTGAACACTCACACATAGGGGGATTTCCATGTATCGATTAGGAATTGACGTTGGCGGCACCAATACCGATGCCATCATTTTGGATGATCAACAACATGTCATCAATTCAGTTAAACGGCACACAACTAAGGATATTCAAACTGGCATTACGAACGCGATCCAAGCGGTTTTGGCGGATCAGCAGCTAGACTTTGATCAAATTAATAAAGCCATGTTGGGGACGACTCAAATCACCAACGCCATCGTGGAACGCAAGCACATTGCGCGCGTTGGGGTGTTGCGGTTGACGTATCCCGCAACGGAAGCCATTCCGCCGTACACTGCATGGCCGGAAGACTTGGTTGCCAAGTTGTCTGGAAAATATGCCATTGTCAAGGGTGGCTATGAATATGATGGGCAGGTCTTAAACGCACTTGACCCTGACGAAATCAACGCCGTATTGGCAAAATGGCGCGGTGAGGTTGACGCTATTGCGGTTATCGGTGTTTTTGCGGCGTTGCGGGTTGATCAGGAACAACAAGCGGCGGATTTGGTACATGCGGCTTATGGCGATACTTTTCCGGTTACCATGTCGCATGAAGTCGGCTCCCTCGGTTTAATCGAACGCGAAAATGCCGCAATTTTAAATGCCGGCTTGTTTCGCGTGATTAAAAATACCGTTGATGGCTTCGAGCGCGCGTTGGCTGAATCCGGCATTAAACATGCATCACTGTACTTAACCCAAAATGACGGGACCTTGATGACAGCAAGCTATGCGCGGCATTTTCCAATTCTAACCATTGGCTCGGGTCCAACCAACAGTATTCGCGGTGCTGCCTATCTCTCGCATCTTAAAAACGCGATCGTGGTAGATATCGGCGGAACAACAACGGATCTCGGGGTGTTGCAAGCCGGCTTTCCGCGTGAGTCTTCGATTGCCGTGACCGTGGGTGGTGTGGCGACGAACTTCCGGATGCCTGACATCATGTCGATAGGGCTAGGTGGCGGTTCGATTGTCCGGCAGCAGCGCGATGGTAGCGTCACAGTCGGTCCGGATTCAGTTGGCTATCAGATTACCGAAAAAGCATTGACTTTCGGCGGTAATATCGTGACCGCGACAGATGTGGCTGTGCGGCTCGGCCTGTCCGATGTCGGCAATCCCGAACTGGTCAAACAAATTCCGCTAAAATTTGCTCAGGCCGCGATGACCACCATCGGCCAGATGATCGCGGTTGCCATTGACAAAATGAAAACGAGCCCCGAGCCAGCGACTGTTGTGCTAGTCGGCGGCGGCGCGATCATTGCCCCACATCATCTGGAAGGCGTTGGCAAACTGGTACGCGATCCCCTCGGCGGCGTGGCCAATGCGATCGGTGCCTCCATTAGTCAAGTTTCCGGTGAATATGGCCGCATCTATCCTTACAACCAAATCCCACGTGACCAAGCAATGGCAGACGCCAAGAAAAAAGCGATTGAAGCGGCGATTGAATCCGGTGCTGATGAAAATACAATTGAAGTCGTTGAAGTTGATGAGGTCCCGTTGGCTTATCATCCGGAGAATGCCAATCGGGTGAAGATTAAGGTTGTGGGTAACTTGGCTAAATGACGACTGATTGAAAACCTATCCTTAAAGATGTTCCCCCATTGTGCGCGTGATCGTTGCACCGATGGGAGAACTTTTTTAATTAGCCTAAACTAAAACGTCCTTTACACAACCAATACCCAACCTTTTCAAAACCACCACAACCTCTTTACATCCTTTAGGTATAAATGAATTGATATACAACAATAACAATCATATTTTACGCGTAGGAGGATGACGGATGGTTAGGAAAAGATGGACGGTGATTGGCAGCCTGCTGTTGATGGCGGCTTTGATGGGTGGCGACGTTGCGGCGCCGGTGGTTGCGGTGACGGCGACGGATACGCCGGTGGTTTCGAGCACTGCCGCGACGGTTTCGCAAAAGCCTGCTTCTGCTTCGTCAACGGCGGCATCTAGTTCGGTAGCATTGAGTCCGGCGAGTTCGACAGGGACTAACAACTCAACGAGCGCCAGTCAAGCGTCTGCTAACACAGCGAAGAATGCCTTTAACAGCACGACTGCTACTGCCAGCAAAACGACTTCTCCGACCACCAGTACGCAGGTGCCTGCCGCCAATCCGGTGATCAAGTCCATCATTGATCAGCATGAGGCAACTTTAACACCAGGCGTGACGGAACAACGCCTTACATATATTAGCCAAAGTGGAACACAAAATAAATATTATTCCGTCGCACTTAATCCGAAGAACCCTAATACCCAATTATTAACCGGAACACCAGGAGATGGTGCGACTTCCGGTGTTCAAACTGTGAGTGATCAGGCATCCGCAGCAATTAAGAATGGTCACCAAGTCGTCGCGGCGGTTAACGGGGATCTTTTCAAAATTGCCAGTGGCGTACCGACGGGGAATGTTATCAAGGATGGCGTTGAGTTGCACGCTGCAACAAGCGCTAGGGAATCTTTTTTCGGTATTAAAAAGGATGGGACCCCGATTATTGGCGATGAGCAGACTTATCAGAAGGTGAAAGGTGATCTTCAGCAGGCATTGGGTGGCAGAAATATTTTAGTTGCTGACGGCAAGGTGAATGAGACGAAGGCAATTGGCACTGATAGCGAACCGCGGACGGCTGTTGGAATTAAAGCCGATGGAACGGTTTTCTTTGTGGTGGTTGATGGCCGCCAAGCCCCAACTTCTAACGGTCTTTCAATGGTGGATTTGGCTAACTTGATGATTCAACGAGGTGCCGTGACGGCGTTGAATTTAGATGGCGGCGGGTCTTCAACCTATGTAGCGCGCGAACCTGGGGAAACGCAATTGTCACTGCAAAATCAACCATGTGATGGCAAAGAGCGGACAGTTGCAAATGCTTGGTTGATTGCTTCAAAGACCACATCGGATCATCAACTGGCTTCGGCGCAATTGACGCCCGATGATGCTGTGTACACACCTAACAGCACCGTTACATTCAAGGCAAAAGGTGTCGATGCATCAGGAAGTTCAGCTTCATTACCTGCTGAAGGTTTAAACTGGCGGCTGACGAACACTAAAATGGGAACGATTGATGCTAAGACCGGCGTTTTTCATTCTAACGGCACGCAGGGAAAGGCAACAATCCAATTGACCCTTAACGGCCGACTTTTAGGATCCGCAACGATAACAATTGCGATGCCAGATAAGCTTACCTTTTCACAACCTGAGCTAAGCGTTAAAAAAGGTGCAACGCAGGCATTGACCTTGCAAGCGACCTATCAGGGACGAGCGGTGACCTTGAAAAGTTGCGACTTGCAGTGGCAGGTTCCTGCTAAGCTCGGTATTTTGACGACGGGGGATCAATTACAGGCGGGCCAGCAAGTGGCAAGTGACACAATTGAAGCTAAGTTAAAGAATAGCGACTTGCATGCAAGCATTAAGGTCGATGTCGGCAGATTGCCTGAGGTGCTTGATGATTTTGAATCTTGAATTAGTAACTGGGGTTCGTTGACGGCGAGCCGTGGTGAGCAGGCGAATATCGGTTTGAGTTCAGCAGCAGATGGGCAAGTGCGTTTTGGCAAGCACGCCTTAAGATTAGACTATGACTTTTCCAGCGGGACTAAGAGCGCCACGCTCGGTGTTTATGCTGGTCCGCAAACAAGCCAAAAAATGCCAGGAATGCCGACTGGTGTGGGAATGTGGATTTATGCAACCCCTGAGGCAAAAGGCTATTGGCTGCGAATGTATGTTACTGATGCGACTGGTGCTGCAAAGCCGATTGACTTGACGACACAAGACACTGGTATTGACTGGACCGGGTGGAAATATGTGGAGGCACCGATTCCTGCTGACTATCAAGGACCGTTCAGTATTTCACCTGAGCAAGCACTTTGCATGATCTCACTGAAGGCGGGTCAAAGTGATGGCGGACCGATGACCAAAGGCAGCCTATACATTGACAATATTCGTGCCATGTATGGAACCAATCCAGATGATTCAAAAGCACCGCTCATTAGCCACATCAATGTTGCGGGGCAAACTTATACAACGCCGCAAGTTGCCATTACGACAACGGCCACGGATGATACTCGTGATCCTAATGCTAGTGGCATTGATTGGACCAAAACACGCATTTGGGTTGATGGCAATGAGTACACGAACGCGAAGGAACACTTGACGGTGAACACCAAAGATCATACCCTCACATTAGCCGGCTACCAGTGGCAAAACGGTACGCATCATGTCAAAGTCAGCGTGCAGGATAAATTTGGCAATGAAACCGAACAGAAAGCTGATTTTAATGTAAACGTTGGCGCTACGACAAGTGGGGAGACATCGAGTAGTAGTGCATCGTCTGTAGCTAGCAAAAAGAATTCTGATCAACTCCCTGCGACCGGTGAAAATAACTGGGCAACTGGCATCTTAGGACTGCTTCTCGTGGTTGCTAGTGCCGCAATCTATCTGTTAAGTGGCTATCGGCGAACACGGTAAATGGACGACTGCGTTAGTTAGACAGAGGCCAAGCAATCATCATCGTTGCTAATTAAAGAGGAACGGTATTTCCAAGAAAGCGGGGGTATCGTTCCTTTTTTATACAAGCTTGAACGAATAGGACTGAAGCAAAAAGGTTATTGTAAAATTTCTCTCGGAGCATGTGGATGTCAAACACGAGCGCATCGGTTTAGGTGATTACAGCAGTGCGATGGGTCACCTTGTTCGAATATCAAGATGGAAAGCAAGAGCTGGCGGAGCGGTGGCGGGCTCAGTGGTGAAATTGGTCTTAAGCGGAGTGGGCTTCTCCGCTTTAGACCAAGGCCGAGCTTCGAAACCGCGGTCTTTGCGGGTTCGAAGTCGTGCCCACCACGTTCCAGCCCAGCCACCGCGGAGCCAGCTCGGAGTATCGGGAATCACATAATTAGAGTAGAACCGAGAAAAAGTTGACACTTACAGCAAAAAGAGTACTAGGTTCTCTATTGCCCACCTGTGGTAAACTTAAATTGGTTACTGTCATCGGTATAGTTATGACTGACACTCCTGACAAAGCTTCATGATGGAAAGAAGGAACGGCACTTGAAAATCATCGCGATCGGAGACAATGTTGTTGACCTTTATCCGGCTGACAAGAAAATGTTTCTTGGCGGCCATGCTGCGAATACCGCGGCTTTTGCGACCATGATGGGCTTGGATGCAGCTTATCTTGGGACGTTTGGCAATGACGCACGCGGTGATTTTGCGCGGCGGACATTGATTGAGCTTGGCGTTGACCTTAGCCATTCGTTACAGTATGACGGTCCTAACGCTTTTACCACGATGAAGATCACCACAGGCAAGCGGCATCAAACCGTTGGCGAGCCGGTTCAGGAACTTCAACTGAGCCGCGACGATATTGCTTACATTAATACGTTTGATCTCGTTTACCTTAATAATGAAAGTGGCGCGGATGCCTTTTTATCCGCAATCACGGCACCGACGATTTACGATTTTTCAACGATTGACGATGATCGTATTTTCAAAAAGATTGCCCCACAGATTGATTTGGCGTATTTGTCAGGGAAGGCCAAGTCGGATGATGATGTGGAGGCGTTGTGTCGGCGCGTGGCCGCGGCTGGTTGTCAGCGGGTGGTTTGCTCGCGCGGGCTTCGCGGGTCGGCAGCGTTGGTGGCGGACATGATGTCTTGGCAGCAGGCGCTAGGCGTTAAGGCGGTGGATGCGTTGGGCGCAGGGGATGCGTATATCACGTGCTTTGCTGCCACACTTTATTCGTCGCAAAAGCCAACGCTAGACGCGAAAGTTTCCGAGTCGTTAAGCCACGCCGCCAAATTTGCCTCGGCGCAAGTTCAGCTGCCGGGATCGTTTGGCCATGGTGCAGCGTTAATTGCGTGAGCGTCAAAAAGGTTAAAAAAAACCCGCCGACTTGTTATCGGCGTTTTCTTTGATACTTGACGCGACTAGCCTATGATCGTTTCCGATTTGATCGTTAATCGACTATGTGCGTCTCAGGCGTGCACAGACCAAGCTCTGTTGACGACAGTACGATCAGACATGTCGCAACTTGGCTGCCACGGATGATGGCGATAGGTCGCCTTTAAGCTACATCATTAACTTTATTCTTAGCCAACATGCAGCTCCCCAAAGCTGATATTGTTGACTAGGAACGTGGTGGAAATTTACCCGATACTTGTACTATCAGATCGGCTGGTTTTGGTCTTGCAAGCAGCTGGTCGGATGTGATCAGAATCCGCCAATGCTTGAGACAGTTTGTTGTGTTTACTGCGATTGCCGGCGATCACCTCCTTTCTGTCCCGGTTTGATCATCGGGGGTGATGTGGTGTCGCAATCTAAGGTTAATTATTTTTCCGTGCTAAGACGGATTTGGGTTGGCGGTCGCAGCTTGAGCCGGCTGACCCGGTGTGAGCGTAAAGGTAATAACGCCGCTGTAACTTCCGGCTTTAACGGTATTATCTTGCGGTACCGCTAATGTGGTCTTGTTGAGGTCATAGCTGCTAATACCAGCGCCATCCAAAGTGGTTGTAGTGGCAAAGAGTTGTTGGTCGGTGGTGGTTAATGCGACTGGTTTCGTCCACTCCGGTGATACGCTATTCATGGTGGTGGTTGCGTCAGGGACGAGTTTGATGACTGCACCCTTCAACTCCTCACCACTACTGGTCGCAATCGGTGAAGCCTTGGCAGTGACGCTATAACCGCTGCCAGTACCACGAAAATCGCTGACGGTCAAAATGGAACTATCCGAAACATTGACGCTTTCGTTCAGACCGCCTTTCACAATCGATTCAACACTGAGACTTGGAAACGTCAAATTATTCGGCGCCGAAAGTCCAATGGAAACCGGCGTGACAGTCACAGATGTATTGGTTGACCCACTATCCGCATCAGCTGCCAAAACCAGTGAACCAGCTGAAAAACTCCCAACAAGCAGTCCGGCAAAAGCCACACTGCCGATCCAGTATTTCTTTGACATAAAAAGTCCCCCCAGACTTAAAGTGAGCGTGAGCCAGCCCGATCAGAAACCGGAGTGTAAGTGGCCTTGGGCGTAATGGCCGGGCTTTGGCCATTGCGACCAAGGTCCTTACACGCAGGCTTCTGGGCTGGCGAACGCGTTATGGTGAGCGTGAGCCAGCCCGGTTAGAAACCGGAGTGTAAGTGGCCTTGGGCGTGATGGCCGGGCTTTGGCCATTGCGACCAAGGCAAGGTCCTTACACGCAGGCTTCTGGGCTGGCAAGCGCGTTATGATAAGCGTGAGCCGGCAAAACTTGCAGCTAAAAGCCCTTATGTCGACAAGCGCTTTATGCCAAGTACGAAACAATTTTGGAACACTTTTAATTGTAGCCAGATAATCCGGGAAACAAAGAAAATTGATTTGACGAATTCACAAGCGAGCAGAAAAGGTTGATTTATGAAGCTTTTTGGTAAATTAATCTTTACGAACAATTTGCCAGCTCATCTAAAAAGAGCTTTTTGTCTCAGTTTTAGGAAAAAAACTGTCAAATTTTGAGACTTTCATTGTTAGACTAGGCAATGGCGCGATTATATGAAAATACTAATCAATTCTGGTCTAGCCGAACAAAGTCTTAGACTATCTGATAATAAGCCGAGCTGTTTGATGTTAACGCGTTATCTTAGGTCCTTTAAAGGTGGCGCACAAGCAGATTTACTGCAATTGATTGTTTTTAAATAGAGATTGAAATTAAAAAGCGATAAGTTTTTCACAAGCCGTGAGTGACAACCTTCTTGGCAATAGGCACAACCGTTTTTGAGGGCGGTTTGCAGTCACTGCCTGCACCGGGTAAGCTTACGATTAGAAGTGAGGCATATAATGGAAACCAATCATACAAATTCACAGCCGGCTGCTGCTGAGCGCCAACCGGAGATTCGCTTACCAAACGGCACCACCACGAAAGGCGTCTTGCTCCACCGCGGCATGGCTAACTTGCAGCACGATGTTAACCATGCTGATTTTGAGCCGCAAACGAAGGTCTATTTGGCGTGGCTGAATGATTTAAATGGCAACCGGTTCGGCCTTAAGATTACGGATGCAAATGATCAGTTGTTGTTGCGGCAGACCGAATTTTTGGATGACGCGATCAAGGAACTGGCGTATGCAGATGCCCCGGCAAACGCGGAACTCACGCCTGATGATTACAAACCGGCGCAAAAATTCTATGTACCATCTGCAGGCCTTATCGCGCTGGTGGCGGGTTTGCAATGGGCTGCGCGTCACAAATGCCAAGATGTGGTCGTGTACAGTACCCACCGTCGCGACTTGACGTTTTATCAGCCGCGGCATCAGCCAACGTTCATCCAACAATGGGCGCAGCAGCAACTCCAGAGCTTCCCAGCGGACTTTCGGTTTCGGATTGCCACCAAGCTTGACCGGGATGCCACCCATGAGACGACTAAATTACGGATGCAATTGTGACCGATAACGCGAAATATATTAGAGAGGAGGTTGGTGCACGGTGCCACAGACTCAGGTTTATGAAAATGTTGACCTACAGATTATTAAGTTGTTGTTCAACAGTGATAGCAGCGATTATAAAGTTTACGCAGTGCGGGTTTTGAACCCGAATCCGGCGCTCAAAATGACGCTCACACAAGAAGCCACAGTGACCGGCGACATGGGTTATTACAATCGGCGCGCCATTATCACTGCTGATTTGGTTTATGATGATGCCGATTCACTGCGCTATCGGAAACCGTCTTATAAAGTGGCGCGGCTGCATTTTGGCTTACCGAAAGAACCTCGCCGCCAGTGGCAATTGCTTGAAACCTTGCTCGTGCACCAGCCCACGGTTTTACGTCGCTTGCATGAAGCGTTTGCCGATGACGAGCCGATTTTGGCGATTTTTTCAAAAGCCACGATTAAGGATAAACGGATTCCGGGGATCGGGCCGGCAACGATCCAAAAAATTGCCACGGCCATTCGCGGCAAGCTTGAGGTCGCAGTGCTGGCCAACCACTGGGGTAAAGCGCTCAGTTCGATGACATATGAGAAAATCTGGCTGGCGTATAAAGATGCTGAATTGGCCATGCACCATATTGATGCTAATCCTTATTTGCTGATGCAAGTGGCGCAGTTTGATTTCAAAAAGGCGGATGCGTTTGCTAAAAGTCGGGGGGTTGCGGCCAATGATCCGCATCGGCTCGCTGCCGGGTTGCAGTATATTTTCCGGACGGCGGTTTTGACGCAAGGGTTGACGTACATTACGATCACGTGGTTTAAGCAACAAGCAGCCACGTTATTAGGGGTGCGCGCCGAAGACCTGACGATGTTTGCTGACCCTAAGCAGGCGTTGGCGTATGGCTTTTTGTTAAATGAACAGTATGACTTGGTGACCAGCTGCGATATGTTTGCCACGGAAGGCTCAGTGGCCAAAATCATGACGGTCGCGCAGAAAACCGCAGAGCCACTGATTAAGCCGGAAGAACTGGATGATAAACTGGATCAATTTTTGGATCGCCATCAACTCGTCATCAACGACCAACAGCGCGCTGCTTTTCAGAATGTGAATCAGCATGGGCTAAGTGTGCTGAATGGCAGTGCGGGTACCGGTAAGACTTGGTTGACCAATTTGCTGGTTCACTTTTTCAATGCCCAGGCGAAGGGGAAGAGTGTGTTGCTGGCACCAACCGGGCGGGCCGCGAAGGTGTTGGCGAAGTATACGCACGAACCCGCCACTACGATTCATGCATACTTGCATTTGCTGCCAGGCGAGGAGCTTGAGCGGTTCAATGCGGAGTCGGATTGGGAGACATTTGGTGATGCGCGGTTGATCATTGTCGATGAAAGCTCGATGTTAACCACGCCCTTGGCCTATACCGTGTTGAAACACGTGAATTTCAAAAAGGCACACGTGTTGTTTGTCGGCGATGTCTTTCAGTTGCCGCCAATTGGTCCCGGTAACTTTTTGAAGGACTGTTTAGCGGATTCGCAGGTGGCGGCCACGACTTTGACACGGGTTTATCGACAGGATGCGCAATCAGGGGTGCTGGCGCTGGCCAATCGGATTCGGGATCGGCTGCCATTGCCATTTGGGCCGGATGATGATCGCTATGTCAGCGGTAATGTGGCACTTTACAATCAGCGCGATGCCGGCCGCGTTTTCGATGCCGGAATCAAGGCGTATCAAGACGCGCTAGCCAAAAGCGGCCACGAGCTGGACTCGCAACTTTTAATTGTGAATAAAAATGTGGGCGCCACTGGTCGACTGCGGTTTAACGCCGAGCTGCAGGCCTTGGTCAATCCGGCTAGACCTGGCGAGGAAGAATACGTCAGCAGTTATGTCGATCCGGTGACCAAACAAAAGCACCATTTGCGGATGCGTGATCGCGTCATGATTTTAAAAAATGACAAGCATGTGGCGCTGGTTGATCCTAAGACCTGGGAGCGGCGTGCAGTTTTAGGCGAAAACGGGTTGCAGCAAACCGATGAATTCGGGACAAAACGTTGGCGGGAGACGATTATGGCCAACGGTGATACCGGTGTGATTGCCCATATCGATACCAAGCGGCGATTTCTGGTTGTCCAAGTTGGTCAGCAATATTGTTATTACAGTTTTGGCAGTGTGGCGCGGGCGTTGACGTTGGCGTATGCGATCACGGTCCACAAAGCGCAAGGCGGTCAGGCGGATACGGTGATCGCCATTGTTAATGGGGCCGATCATATGTTAAATGCCCAGAGCTTTTATACCGCGCTGACGCGAACGCAAGCACGCTTTATCTTTTTTGGCGACTTTCGGGTGTTGCTGGCGCGGACGCAGATTTATCCCATGGATACTCGCCACGACTTACTCGGCAGCCTGCTATCGGGACAATTGACGGTGGATAACTTCAGCCGCTTCACATTTGAACAGATACTGGCGTGGTTAGATCATCAGCAACGTCAAGGTAACCAACCGCGCGCGGCACTGGAAGCGGAAAAGCCTGATGCCACCAGCCAGCCATTTTCGGTGCGTTATGCTGAGCAGCTGGATATTTTGAATCAAGTTGTTGAGACGGTGGCCAAGTTGCCGGTTCGTAAATCGTCTGTGGAACATTGATATATGTGAAAAGTCACGCTCATGGTTGGCGTGACTTTTTTGCATCCGATAAGGCCAGTTAAAACTTTCTACGTGCTTAACGTGCCGGTCCGTTAGCGTTCACCCAATAAGTACGGCCGTCTGCGGTGCGATTGAGGAAGCCGTATTCGATCAGATTGCGGCGAACGGTGACGTAATCTGATACGTGACGCTGCAGAATTTCGTTGACCGCGGTCTCGGAATAGTTTTTCTGCGGGTCGAAGTCTTTGAAAATCTCGGACAAAATGATCAGTTTACGTTTTTCCTTGGCGGGCCAATTTGTCACCCGGCCATCAGGAGTGAGGAAGGCTTTTAAGGTCTTTTCTCGTTCTTGTGGCGTAATCGCATACCGGTCATCAATCATGGTGGCGCCATCATGCGGCATGATCAGGGCATCCGGCAAGGCGAGCAAGGCCATGGCGGCGAGAAAATGCTGTGCTTGCTGCTGCTTTTCCCGAAACTTGAAGCGATAGTTGCGGATAGTGGAAGCCGAAACTTTTAAGCGCTGGGCAATCACCGTGTCGCTTAATCCTTGGGCAAACAGGCGCAGAACCTGTTGCTGACTGGCAGATACACCAAGTTGACTAGCTGGCTGCTGCAGTAAGGCGGCCAATGCACCGTTATGGACCTGTTGAATGTGGCGTTTGATCATCGCTTCAGCAGTGAAGTAACGGCCGTTTTGTGGGTAAACTTCATCAACGGCGAAACTAGTGTCGCAATAGTGGCAGTGAAGGTAGCCGGATTCTAGGTAGTAGCCTTGCTGCAATTCGAATATTTTATAAACGAAAATGTTATTTGTCATTTTATAAACAAACCTTTCTTGATATTGTTTATATATTAACTCACAGACAGTCGTTTTGTCACTTAAAAAGGTCCTAACAACAAAAAAATGACCTACAACCAAGCCCAAAGTAAAGCTGGACTTGGTTGTAGGCCATTCTCGGAAGTCAACTTGTCCTATTTTGCAATAAAAACAAGCTCATCCGTGGTCGAAAGTTGTGCATCAAAGCGATAAGTCGGCGAGTCAAAGTGCGTCAGTTCCTCCACTGTTGTAATGCGATGCGTGGCGGCATACCGCACCATTTCTCCGCGTGCCATTTTGGCATAAGTCGCACGCGTTTTGAGTTTGCCGTTGACGTCATGGGCAAAGCGGACGTTAATAAACTGATCAGCCGGCTGCAGGTATGGGCGAATGGTTTTGGCATATTCATCAGAGGCGAGGTTGATGATCGGGCCGGGGATGGTCGCCAGTGCCTGATACAGCCGATCGCCCCAAAAATCATATAAGCTATGATTCGGTGCCGCAGCCAGACGGGTTTGCATTTCCAATCGATACGGGACAATGCCGTCAAAGGGTCGCAGAATACCGTACAGACCAGATAGAATCCGCAAATGCTGCTGAATATACGCTAAGCCGGCATCATCCAACAGGTCAGGCGCCATGTACTGATACTGAATCCCGACATAGCTGAAAATCGCAGGGGATTGGTGCGCCGCCACATCACTGATTTGCAGCTGTTCGTACGCCGCGCCGGTGAGTTTTTCGCTGGTATGCCACAGTGTCTGGGCTTCTGCGCGGGTGAGCTGCTGCATGTGACGTAGCAGCCACGCCGCCTGATCACGAAACTGCGGCTGACTTTGAACGGGGAAATCGTCCTGAGCGACCACCATTTTCTTAGCCGGTGCGATGATAAACTTCATGTGGAAACCAAACTTTCTATATAAGATAAACTACCTAAGAAACTTTTGCTGACTTCGCTAAAATCGCAACTCACCGATGTCGCCACCAGGCAGTGCCGTGGTTTGTGGCAGGTGACTCACCACGCGCAAGGTCATTAAGGTAGCGGAAAAATCACCATGCGCCAGCGGTAAAGTGATCCCGGCATAATTGAGTTCAGCACCGGTGGCCGTGGCCTTGTCATTAGTCTGGTAGGATACTTCCGGGTTGAGGTAATGCAACAGCACATGTTGGTAGTGCGGAATCGGCGAAACCACGCCAGCTGACGTTAAGACGAGCGCCTTGGTTTTGGCTTCGTTGGTGATCAGCCAGCATACCTGATCCTGATTCGGATGACTGGGATGCAGCCGATAAAGACTGCCATTTTGCAATTCCGTACGATTAGCTTTGTAAAAGGCAAAGCTGGCTTTAACCGCCGCTGCTTCAGCGTCACTCAACTGGCTTGGCGGACACTCAATCCCGGTAACGCCCACCAGACTAAGCAGCGCCCGCGTTTGCAAAGGCGTCACTCGCGAGTCCTGCAAATTTGGTGACATCGTGAAATGCGAGACGAAGGTTTTAAGGGGGAAGAATAAGGAGAAGCCGTTCATAATTTTCATCCGGTAAACGGGGTCGGTAAAATCACTGGTCCAGGTTTGATCCGTATACGCCAGCATCCCGCCATCTAACCGGCCACCGCCTGACGAGCAATTTTCGATAAGCAGATCGGGAAAAGTGTCGCGCAACGTTTTCAAAACGCGATACAAACCGCGGGTGTAACGATAGCCGACTTCGCCTTGTTGATCAGGTGGCAGTACCGGACTTCCGGGCTGGCTGAAATGACGGTTGTAATCCCATTTCAAATAATCAATATGATTGGTCCGGACCAAATCGGTTAGCACCTTAATCAGATGATCCTGAACAATTCGCTGGCTAAGATCCAGAATTAACTGATTGCGCGAACGTAACGGTTTTTGGCCAACGTATTGCATCGCCCAGTCTGGATGCTTGGCATATAACTCACTATTTTCAGTGATCATTTCCGGTTCGACCCATAAGCCGAATGCCAATCCGCGCTCGTGCAAGGCATCGGCAATGGGCCGCAACCCGCGCGGAAACTTGACCGGATCAGGGACCCAATCGCCGAGCTGACCGGCATCATTCGGCCGATTTTTGAACCAGCCATCATCAATCACAATCAATTCGACTCCGAGCGCCTCGGCCTTAGGAATTTCGGCGCGCACCTTGGCTTCACTGACATCAAAGTACGTAGACTCCCAAGTGTTATATTCGATCAGATTTTTCCGCGGCAATGGCATGACGTGATCGGCAAAAAAGCGGTGGAAAATATGACTGAGATCATTCAAGCCATTGGTCGTGTAAGCCACCGCCGCTTCCGGGGTCACAAACGGTTCTCCAGGCTTCAGCTGCCAGGAAAAGAGCTCCGGATTCAGGCCCATCACCAGCCGACTGTTGCCAAACTGATCGACTTGCGCGGTGTAGCTAAAGTTACCACTCCACAACAGCGCCATACCAAGCGCCTCACCTGCAAAGTCATCCGTTGCCGGTGCCGCCAGAATCGTTGCCGGAACGCCTTGTGGACCACTGGCACCATAATTGCTGGCGATGGACTTTTTACCCGGCGTGAGCGGTTGCCGGGTGACGCTGGCTTCGCTGAGATGAGCGCCAGTCAACGTAATGAGATCGTAGGCATGATCATCAAAGTCCAGTTGCAAGCTGGCTGCATGGGTAATCGTAAGGGTGTCGTCACTCAGATTATGGTAAGCCACTTGCTTAAGCAGGACAGGCAGATCGCCAACGATGGTGTACTTGAGATTCACCGCCAGCGTATCGGTTTCGTCATGCATCGTGATCACTAGCGTCTGGCCATGCGGGGTGCGCGCAGTCGGCAAAGTACCATTGAAGTTTTTATTTCCCGCCAGAATCTGAAAATCATGAAACTTCAGATTCCCGATCAATTGTCCATGCCCATTGCGAACGGCATACGCAGGCGTTCGATAATCCCCGCCCATCAGCGTACTATATTCAAGCGGCAAGGTCGTGAGCGAAAACGGCGCCGCATCATTTTGAATGTTAAATGCGTGACTGAAATCTTCCAGCTTGGCAGTACCGGAAAAACGTTCAAGCGCCGGTCCGCAATACCGCTTGACCAAATAGCCGCGAATCACCTGAATGATGTAGCTAAACGTATCATTATGCAGGTGAAAGAGCTGCTTTTGCGGGTCGTATTCTATGTTTGCCATGGTAGTTTGTCCTCCTGTGAGCTGAGCGCGAGCCGGCGCGGTTAGAAGCCGAAGCATAAGTGGCCTTGGGTGTGATGGCCGGGCTTTGGCCATTGCGCCCAAGGTCCTTATGTGCAGGCTTCTGCGCCGGGGAGCGCGTTATGATTGAGCGCGAGCCAGCGCGGTTAGAAGCCGAAGCATAAGTGGCCTTGGGTGTGATGGCCGGGCTTTGGCCATTGCGCCCAAGGTCCTTATGTGCAGGCTTCTGCGCCGGGGAGCGCGTTATGATTGAGCGCGAGCCAGCGCGGTTAGGGATCGGAGTGTAAGTGGCCTCAGGCGTGATGGCCCGGTCTTGGCCATTGCGCCTGAGGTCCTTACACGCAGATCCTTGCGCTGGGGAGCGCGTTATGGCGTGTGGTTGCGCTAAAAACATCCAACTTTAATCCATTATAAGCAATAGAGGTTATATTTGCTCGTAAGCGAGATTTATGTAAGTATCAACGCCCTGCAGAGAAGCAATCTTTAAACTCGGCAAAGTATAAGATGCATTCGTTCAAACACGATACCGATACGCGCCTTTGTGAAAGCGCTTAACCAAGCCGAAAAAGTCAAACTTTTTGCTTATAAAAATTATAAATAATAACTACTATAATCTTTGACCCGCCAATCAGCACTCCCGTAGAATTTTAATTGTAGTTAAGTATTAATGCGACATTATTTAAAATTCTGAAGGGAGTACAGTGATATGAATGCATTTATAGGATGGTTGAATCGACATATTGTGCCGGTTGCAGCCAAGATCGGCTCCATTCGTTGGCTAGTGGCGTTGCGTGACGCGTTTATTGCGATCATGCCGGCGATGATGGCCGGGGCGGTTTCCACTGTCTTGAACGTTTTGATTCGCGATATTCCGACCCAATTTAAGTGGATGGGGATAGTCGATTCCATGCAATGGCTGATCGGTATCAACGCCATGGTTTGGACCGGCACACTGGCAATTTTAGGTCTGCTATTTGCCTTTACGTTTGGTTACCAGCTGGCAGTTCAATACCAAGTTGAGCCGGTGACCGGGGGCATTGTGGTGTTAGGCACGTTTATTATGAGCCTGCCGCAAAACTTCATGCTGCCGCTAAAAGGCACGCTGAGTAAAGGTGCTGCCAAGTTAATCACCGATGCCGGTGGGGTAGTCGATGGCAAGAACGTGAGCATGTGGGGCTTTTTCAACTTTGGTAAGTTCTTCGGTTCCTATGGCTTCTTCACCGTCATGATCATGGGCGCCTTGGCGATGACGCTTTACATCTGGTTAATGAAAAAGAACGTGACGATCCGGATGCCAGAAGCAGTGCCACCAGCGATTGCTAAAGCATTTACCGGTATTATTCCAGCAACTGCGGCCTTATATCTGGCTGGCGTTGTGAATTATCTGTTCAGCTTAAACAAGACCACGGTCATCGAATTCATTGCGACCATCGTGCAGGAACCACTGCTAAATATGTCGCAAGGCTTCTGGGCCGTGTTACTCATGACGTTGCTGGTACAAATTTTCTGGTTCTTCGGGCTTCACGGCACCAACGTTTTGGGACCGGTTCTGGATTCCATCTGGCTCACCGCCCAAATTGCCAATATGAATGCGTTCATGAAAGGTGAAGCACTGCCGTTTGTCTGGACCCGAAACGCCTTTGACTTGTATGCGTGGATCGGTGGCGCCGGCAGTACCTTATTACTTTTGATTGCGATCCTGATGTTCTCCAAACGTGACGATCAACGCACCGTGGCCAAATTGTCGATCGCACCGGGCTGTTTTAACGTGAACGAGCCGGTGATGTTCGGACTGCCGATTGTCCTTGACCCAATCTACTTCATTCCATTTATTGTCGCGCCGGTTGTCATGGTATCTATCGCGTACGGCGCCCACATGCTCGGCTGGGTGTCACCGGTTAAGAACCAAATTGTCTGGTCCATGCCGCCGTTTGTGAACTCGATCATTGCGACCATGGATTGGCGCGCCCCGATTCTGCAAGCCGTCAACATGGTCATTGGCTTCCTGATTTACGTACCGTTTGTCAAAGCGGCCAACAAACTCGATCCTGAATTAATTGTCCCTGAACCACCAATGAAAAAAGCCAAAACCGTTGCCGATGATCGCAATGGTGATCGCAATTTAGAAGGTGATGCGATTTGAAGTCTAGCACGACACCATTGATCTTGCTTAACCTCAGCATGACCGTGATTGTCTTCAGTGCCATTTTACCGGCACCTTGGCGAATCATTAGTTGTCTATTCGGGGTGATCGCAACTGCCATTTGCACACGCTGGTATCTCGGTCTGGCTAGAGAAGAGTAGATCGCAGCGCAACGTTTGCTGAAGCATGTTGCTGCAACCATGCGTTCAGTCCGCAGCTTATCCAAAAGGAGGTCAATATGAAAATTGTCATGAATCTACCCGTTGAAGCCAGTGTCTTCTTCAACCAATTGCAACAATCCGCCATGGCCGATATTCGCCAGCACACCGGTCGTGAGCCGCTAGCCAAGAGTTTGCAGGGCTTTAGCTACGAGAAAAATTGGCCGAATGGGCGAAAAGCGCGGCTGACGATTACCGAGTTTGCACCAAATTCAGTCTACGCATATGAACTGGCGACCCCGAGTGATGACTTCACCGTGCGGTACCACTTGTCGCCGTTGTCTGCCGGAAAAAGTCGACTGGTTTATGAAGAAGCACTCGTCGCCCGTACCGCTCGCGGTGCAGCGAACAACCGGACTAGCGGATTCCTTTTAGGTTGGTTGCGTAAACGGCGCTTCAAGAAAATGGCGCGGCAAATGTGTGCGATTTAAAGAACCGGTTGTAAAACAGCTTGGATGAACGTGGCTTGAGTGACCCAGCCACACCATCATTAAAAAATATAGGAGATTGACATGGGAAAAATCGGAATCAGTCTTTATCCCGAACAAATAACGGTTGATCAGGCAACTGATTATCTAACCATGGCCCGTCAGTTAGGTTATCGGCGCCTTTTTACCTCATTACTGCAACTATCCGGTCATCAAGGCCGCGATCAACTGGCTATTTTCAAGGCGGTGGTTGCCAAGGCGAATCAGTTGGGTTTTCAAACGATTGTCGACATTGCGCCGCCGTTGTTCAAGGAACTAGGCATTGATTATCAAGACCTTAGTTTCTTCCATGAATTAGGCGTATGGGGATTGCGGCTTGACGAGGGCTTCACCGGTCAAGAAGAAGCCTTGATGACCCATAATCAGTATGGCTTGAAAATTGAGCTGAATATGAGTGCCGGTACGAATGCCATTGATGCAATCATGGCGTTTGGACCGCGACTGGATAACTTGCTGGGTTGCCATAATTTTTATCCGCAGCAATATACCGGCTTAGGCGATGACCGCTTTTTGGCCTATTCGCAAAAGTTTCGGCGGCATGGCGTTCGGACGGCGGCTTTTGTGACGGCGCCAAGTGCGGATCATGGGCCGTGGCCGGTGAGTGAAGGTTTGCCAACTTTGGAAAGTGATCGCCATCGCAGCATTGCCAGTCAGGTTCACCATTTGCGCCTAACAGAGGTGATTGATGATGTTCTCATCGGCAATGCACTTGCAAACGAAGCAGATTTAAAAGCCGCGGCCTTGGCATTCTTTTGCCCATATCCGGCATTGCGGGTGATCACGGACCAGGCACCATCAGCGTTAGAAGCCAAAATTGCCTTTAGTGAAGCCCATCTTTATCGCGGTGATGCGTCTGATTATCTGATTCGCGATACCCAACCACGCGTGCGTTATGCCGGGCAGCCTTTGCCAGTGCATGATGCGAGCGGTCACTTGCAGCGTGGGGATGTGGTCGTCGTGAACGAAACGTATACGCGGTACGCCGGTGAACTACAAATTGTCTTGCGCGAATTGCCTAATGACGGTCGCCGCAACAAAATCGGCAGCCTGACAGATGAAGATCTGTCCTTGTTGCCACTGCTTAAACCGTGGCGAACATTTATGTTAAAACAGGTGTCCCACTAATAATGACAGATAGGAGTGACCCCATGAGCAACGTCAACGAACAAACGATTATGGGCTTGATTATGGCAGGGGCAACGCTAAAAGTGAAGCCTTTGAAGCCATTCAAGCAGCCAAGAACAGTGACTTTGATGCTGCAACCAGCCATTTAAAAGCAGCAGATGAGGCTCTGGTCACGGCGCACAATGTCCAAACCGACTTGTTGACCGCTGAAGCCAACGGAGCGCACGCAGATGTTTCATTACTACTAGTCCACGCCCAGGATCATCTGATGAACGCCATTACTTTTCGCGACTTGGCTGGCGAAGTGGTCGCGATTTATCAACGCTTGGCTGCAAATACGACCGTTGCAAATGAAACGCTTTAAGCCATTGCGTGATAGCCAGTTGCGCCGTGAATGAATTTTATATGTAAAACACGCGGTTATTGCGAAGATAACCAAAAGGCTGGGACGAAGCATCTCTGGAAAGATGAGATGCTTCGTTCCAGTCTTTTTATTAGATTAGCAGTATCGCAACTATCAGCCCATGACCTTGTACAACTTACCCACTGCAATTGGCAAAGTGAGATAAGGCTTTTTTTCGTCTAAATCACTCGCCACGGTCTTTGGTAACAAGACGTCACTTTGAACCCCGTTGACGTAAACCACGGTATTGTCCAGGGTGAAAACATCATGACCATAATGTTTCGCCAGCTGTTGGCGAAGTTGGGATACGACAACCCGCTGCTGGTAAATATAGAACCCGTTGTCGTCGGCTTCAGGGTATTTGCCACCCACCAACTTCAACTTATCGGGTGCATTATTGAGAGGGACAAAGACTTTGCCGGAAACTTGCTCGGCTTCTTCCTCATCGATGACCCCATCATGATTCTGATCCTGAGCACTTGTGGCTGGCGTGACCGGCGCATCGGAACCGGAGCTTTCCAAGACTGCCATGTGATTCATGTCCGCCGGCGTATTGAACATTTCAATGCGAATCTGCAGAGCATCATCATCGGTAACTTCAAAATTTGCAAAGCCATGTGCCTGCCGACCAATGCAATCTGAGTTAAGTGCCCGCAATGTTGCTCTATATTGCTTCCGCATAAACCCGCCTCCTGTTTGATTTGAGTTATTTAGGTAACCCTAACTCACATTCAACGATAGTCCTTTTAAGAAAAAAATCAAGGCTGTGAAACCGTGAGGAACAGCGGTATATCAATGAAAAGACACTACTTTACGCTGGTGAAAAGAACGAGCTCTCGGCGTGTCGGGTAGTGGCCAATATAAATAAATTGATATTGATTATGGTTCTATAAGTGGTATACATTGGAGCTATCCAGACCGGTTATGCTCCTAAAACAGGGTTACCCATCTGCCAACAAAAGCGCGAAGAAAATGGCACGGTTAGCATGGCGGAAAAAGAGACGCCAGTAAAAATAACATTTAACATTTTGAAACCGTTTTCGGTGTCTAATCCGTTGTCACAGGTGTATAGTTAAATTGGAATGATTGTAATATGGGAGGTGCATTATGAAAGTAGTTATTTTCTCCACCTGCATCGTGGATCTTTTCTTCCCCAATGTCGGGGCGGCGATGGTCGAGGTGTTGGAACGGTTTGGGTGTGAAACCTTTATGCCGGTCAAGCAGATTTGTTGCGGTCAACCGACTTATAACTCCGGGTATGTGAAGGAAAGTCAAAAGGTGTTTCGCAACGAAATTGACGCGCTGCTTTCGGTTGACGCCGATTATATTGTCGGGCCAGCCGGTTCTTGCGTGAATATGTTGCGCGAATATCGGGTGCTATTGAAAGACGATCCGGAATACGCCCAAAAGGCTAAAGAAGTGGCAGACAAGACGTATGAATTTTCCCAATTTCTGTATCGCGTCTTGAATGTCATTGACGCCGGGGCTGAATTAGATACCAAAGCCACTTACCATCGCTCCTGCCACATGACCCGGTTGCTAGGCGAACGCACGGCACCGTTTGTCTTGCTGGATCACGTGAAGGACTTACAGATGGAACCTTTACCACATATTGAAAATTGTTGCGGTTTTGGCGGCATGTTTTCTGCCAAAGAGCCGGAAATTTCCAAGCAAATGGTTGATGAAAAAGTCAACGATGTGCTCAGTACCGGCGCACATGTGCTGATTTCAGCCGATCCCGCGTGCCTGATGAACATCGCCGGCCGTTTTTCCCGCCGTAACGAAAAGATTAAGATTATGCACATTGCCGAAGTATTGAACCACAATGTGAATCCGGAGCGGATCAAATTTCATGAGCCGCTCGGGGTTGAACAGGAGGTGCGCCCATGAGCATTTCAACCAGTGACAAGCCGTTCTTGGAGCGGGTTAAAGAATCGGAACAGGATAAGTTCATGCAAGCCAGCGTTGCCAAGTCGCAGGATGCGCAGTGGGACAAGCGCGAGGCCTCGCGTAAAGAGCTGGGTAATTGGCCGCAATGGCGGGACTTAGGCGAGCAGATTCGTCAACATGTCATTAAATACTTACCGGATTATTTAGAAGAATTCAGCGATAATATCGAAAAACGCGGCGGTCATGTTTACTTTGCCAAGACCGACAAAGAAGCCGCAGCCTACATTACCAACCTTGCCAAGCAAAAGCAGGCGCATAAAATCGTTAAATCCAAATCCATGGTGACGACAGAAATCAACCTGGACAAGGAGCTACTGAAACTTCCGGGCACCCAGCTGATGGAAACCGATTTGGCGGAATTTATTTTGCAAGAAGACGACTGGGCTGAACCGACGCATATTGTGTTCCCGGCGTTGGCCAAGAATCGGGACCAGGTTAAGACGATTTTTGATAAGCTCGGCTACAAAGGGGACAACGATCCGGAACATTTGGCGCGGTTTGCGCGGGAATATTTGCGCCGCTATTTCTTGCAAGCCGACTTCGGGATTACCGGGTGTAATTTTGCCATTGCTGATTCCGGCTTGATCAACTTGGTCACCAATGAAGGTAATGCGGATCTGACCATGGCCATTCCTAAGACGCAGGTAGTTGTGATGGGGATGGAACGGATTGTGCCGAGTCTCAAGGAAGCCGAGACGCTAGACAACATGCTTTCGCGCTCGGCAGTGGGACAGAAGCTGACCAGTTACTGTTCCTTCTCCGGTAAGCAAGTTGCCGGTGAAGCAGACGGTCCGGAAGACTTCCACGTGGTCATTGTCGACAACGGCCGCAGCAATGCTTTAGGAACGCCATTTGAGCCGGTTTTGCAGTGTATTCGTTGCGGGGCTTGCCTGAATGTTTGCCCGGTATACCGGCACATTGGCGGTCACGGCTATGGTTCGATTTATCCGGGACCGATTGGTGCGGTGCTGTCACCAGTGCTGGATGGCTATGAAAAATTCGGTGACCTGCCATTTGCCTCCAGTCTATGCGCGGCCTGCACCGAAACCTGCCCTGTCCGCATCCCGCTGCACCATCTGTTAATCAAGCACCGGGAAGTAATGATGGACAAGCTGAAAACCGATCACAGTTTTAGCGATAAAATCATGAAAATGGTCGGCGTCGGCACCAGTGCGCCGGTTCTGTTCAACATGGCGCTTGATATGGACCACGCAATGATGGGCGTTTTGGCAACCAAAGATCAAGGCAGTGTTGAAAATGAATACAACAGCGGCCGAATTAAACAAACCGGCATGATGCCAAAGCTGGCCCGCGGTTGGACCGATGTGCGTGACTTGCCGCGACCACCGAAGAAAAACGAGAATTTCCGCCATTGGTTCAAACAACACAAAGCAGCATTGGAGGCGCAAAAGCATGATTGATCACAGTAATCGCGAGGACTTTTTAAATGCTATTGCCGAAAAAGCCGGCCGCCCGCGGCACCAGCTCAAGGATCATCCGTTTGTGCCATTAAACGATTTGCCGGAAACAACTCTGTCCGGCCACTCCCAAGACGAGTTGGAAGCCATCGCCAAGCAAAACAGTGAAGCGGTGCATGTCACGTTTGAAACCACTACGAAAGCAGAGTTGGCAGACACACTCAATGCTTACATTGAACACGATGCACCCAAGACGCTCATCTTGCCGACGACGGAACAGTATCATGATTATGGCTTGGATGAGTGGAAGCAAACCGTCACGCCCAAGCCAATGTACTGGACCCCCGGAAAAGGCCGTGACTTCAACTTGAAGCAAGCTGCGGCTGCGGATGTGGCCATTGGTTTTGCGGATTATCTATTAGCAGAATCCGGAACCGTCACCGTTGCGACCACGCCTGGCCAAGGCCGAGGCTTCCATTTTCTGCCGACGCATTATTTAGCAATCGTCAAGAAAAGCAACATTCTGCCACGTTCACGCCAAGCCATGGATCGCTACGATGCGGCAATGAAGGCGGGACAGTTGGAAACCAGCAACATCAACTTCATCACCGGACCTTCCAACTCCGGCGACATCGAAATGACCTTGGTCGTCGGTGTCCATGGACCGCTAGACATGACGTATTTGGTGGTTGAGGATATGTAGCGACTGTTTTAGCTGATGAGTTGCGGGAAAAGTCGGACCTAGCGAGCGTATCTGCGCTAGGGTCGGCTTTTTTGGTTGGACAGATTATACTTATCGGATTAATTGGAACGTACTCTTCAACGAAGGATACGTTGAGTCTCGTTGTTTGAGTGCAGGGATAGAAAGCAAGAGCTGGCGGAGCGGTGGCGGGCTCAGTGGTGAAATTGGTCTTAAGCGGAGTGGGCTTCTCCGCTTTAGACCAAGGCCGAGCTTCGAAACCGCGGTCTTTGCGGGTTCGAAGTCGCGCCCACCACTCTAGCTGCGCGGTCGCCAGCCTCCACCACCGCGGAGCCAGCTCGGAGTATCGGAAATCACTTAATTAGAGTAGAACCAAGGAAAGGGCTGACACTTACACCTCATCCATCCCTAGTTAGCGCCGGCTCCCACACAAGGTATTATGGTATACTAAATCCTGAGACGTGCGATAACGGCACAATGCAAATAAAGGGGATAGCGACATGACGGAAGCAATTGATTTGAAGGCCGGAATGGTTTTTGTTAAGGATGGCAAACTGATCAAGGTTTTGGAATCAAATCATCATAAGCCAGGCAAAGGAAACACCGTGATGCAGATGAAACTGTATGACGTCCGTTCCGGCGCCAATGTCACGACGACCATGCGCCCAAGTGAAAAAATCGAAATCGCCATCATGGATCGGAAAAAAGCAACGTATCTGTATACGCAAGATGATACTGCTTATTTCATGGACAGTGATAGTTATGAACAGTATGAATTACCGACTTCAAGTATTGAGCACGAGTTGAAGTTCATGCTGCCAAATATTCCGGTCGAAATTGAGTTTTACGGTGATGAAGTGATCGGGCTTGAACTTCCCGGAACGGTTGAACTCAAGGTGACCGACACCCAGCCGTCTGTCAAAGGCGGAACGGTTGCGGGCGGCGGCAAGCCAGCCACACTTGAAACCGGGCTGGTGGTGACGGTGCCTGATTTTGTCAAAGCAGGCGAAAACATTTTGGTGACCACGGATACGGGTGCTTATAAGGGACGCGCGCAAAAATAGTGATTGATTAGATTATCGAAGGGTGACGCAATGATGCGTCGCCTTTTTTGGTGAGCGCGTCATTGCCAGAGTCTATGCGTATCAAAGGCCAGAATTAAAATGACGCACACCTTATTTGCTACAGGGCGGAATAATTGTAGCTGGTGGCTAACGAGCATAGAATACATGCGAAAGGGTGTGGGAGCATTGGCGATGGCGCGGGTGCAACGCATAAAAATCTTGATCGTTTTAGGGCTGATGTCATTATTAACCGCTTTGTCTGGTTCTAGCACGAACCTGGCAATGCCGAAGATCTCCGAAGACTTGATGATCTCAAGCAGTGCGGCAACGTGGATTGTATCAATTGGCCTCATTACAACGGCAGTCTTGCTTGTGATGTTTGGCCATATCGGTGATTTAGTCTCCAAAAATCTCGTGTTTCTGCTGGGCGAGGTTGTGTTCATCGTTGGCTCGCTACTGACCGGTATTGCGCCAACTTATTTCACCATCATGGCCGGGCGCGTGGTCCAGGCAGTTGGCTCGGCGATGATTATGGCTAATTCGATGGGGATTATCAGTGAATATTTTCCCGATGCGACCCGTGCTGAGGCATTGGCGGTCATTTCGATGTTTATATCAATCGGCTCAATTTCCGGTCCGGCATTTGGCGGCATCCTGATTACCTGGGCGAGTTGGCGGTGGATTTACTTATTTAATGTGCCAGTCGGGATCTTCATTGTCCTTGCAGGTATGCGCGTGTTGCCGTTACGTCGCCCCGAACCCGGTGAAATTAAACGCGTGTGGCAGCAGGCAAACTGGACCGGTCAGAATCTGTTTACCGGGGGCATGATCTTGATGTTTGCCAGTGGCTACTGGTTGCAGCAGCCAACGCAATTTTGGCTCGGTACAGGGGTGTTGGCAGGCGGCATTTTCTTGACGGTCCTGGCGTTTGTGCAAGATCAGCAGGCCCGGTCTCCTTGGATTGCACCGGTGATTATGCATAACGCCGACTATCTGATTTCCGTTAGCGTCTTGCTTATCGTGATGCTGGTTAATTCAGTATCGAACATTCTTTTGCCATTTTATCTTCAAAGCTATGGGGGGAATCTCAGCATTTTCAAGCGGGTTACTGATGATGCTACAAAGTGTCACGATGTTGGTGATCACGCCATTTGCCGGCTGGTTGGCCGATCATTGGAATCGGTACTATTTAACGATTTTAGGCTTATTAGTGTTAATCATCTCGCAAGTCGGATATGCCAATTATCCAGTCAGAATCACTATGGCACCGATTATCTGGCCGATTATGGCTAACGGAGCAGGGATGGCACTGTTCCTTTCGCCGAACAATGCGCTAACGATGGGAGCCGTCGATGACAAACTCTCAGGAGTAGCCGGTTCGTTGAATTCACTGGCACGCACCGTTGGCTTAACTATCGGTATCAGCTTCGGCGCCACGTTACTATTTGCCCAATTGCCCGGTGTGACCCGCATCTCAGCTCAATCAGGCGCCCCTTTTCTACACGCACTGGCAACAGTTTTTTGGTTAGCCACTTTAGTATCGGTGGTTGGCTTAATCATTGTCATTATCCGCAGTCTGCGAAAACGACAAGCAAACGCGGTACTGACAAAAAATAAGCATGTACTTTGAAAACGATTAGCATTAACTGAGCGGCGACAATGTTTTTCATTTCTGGTTTGACAGAAGTGAAAATTATGTCTGAAAGAATGGCGGTCAGGGAAAAACAAGCCAATTTTAGGGACATAAATTGATGTTATTTAATATTCGCGGATTTCTGTAAAAGCTTAGCGGTTTCCCCAAAGGATCATCTAAAGTAAACAGTTTAGTACCTTGTAAATCCCCGTCTTAACGGGATATTTAAAAATATGCATAGTTGATGCACAAGATGTTGTCCCAATAAGTTCCGCTTCTTTTCCTGTGATGTTTTATGACATACAAGTTTTTTTATTCAAAATTGAGGATTCGCTTATTTACATTAATGAGATTCTAATGTAAGGTAAGTTCAATCATTTTAGGAGGGAACAGGATGAAATTTAGAAAAACAATGGTTGCGGGCACAGCAATTGCGCTCGCTGGGGTGCTGGCAGCCTGTGGTTCTAATGCTTCCAGCAGCAAAGGTACATCAATCACTCGGATGGAAAGTGATGTTATCTCCACAATGGATCCGTCAACAAATACGGACGCGATTGCGGGGCAAGCATTGATTGATACCATGGATGGTTTGTATCGGTATTCCGGCAGTGACTTGAAGCCAGCGATCGCAAAAAGCGAGCCAAAAGTGACGGACGGCGGCAAGACTTATACCTTTAAGCTACGGAACGCTAAATGGAGCAATGGCGATGCCGTTACTGCACAGGATTTTGTTTTTGCTTGGCGGCGAACGGTTGATCCTAAGACCAAGTCTCAGTATGCTTATCTGTATTCCGGCGTGAAGAACGCGGACGATATCACAGCCGGTAAGAAGGCAGCTAGTACCTTAGGCGTTACAGCGGTTAACAAGACCACGCTGAAAGTGACCTTGGATCACGCCATTCCTTACTTTAAGACCATGTTAGTCAATCCGGCATTCTTCCCGCAGAATGAGAAGTTTGTTGAAAAGGTTGGTAAGAAGTATGGCACGACTTCTAAGTACCTTCTCTCGAATGGCCCTTATGAATTAAAAGATTGGAATGGGACTGGTAATTTATGGAAGGAAAAGAAGAACAAAACCTACTGGAATGCTAAGAATGTCCACATCGATACGATCAATGGGCAAGTGGTTAAGGATCCGCAAACTGCTTTGAACCTGTATCAATCGAATAAGTTGGATATTGCTCAGTTGTCAGGTGAACAGGCAGCACAAGCTAAGACAATGTCTGGATACACACCGCTTAAGCAAAGTGCAACATTTTATCTTGAGTTGAATGAGAAGAAAGATCCTATCTTCAAGAATACCAAGATTCGTCAGGCAGTCTCGATGGCAATCAATCGTCAAGAATACATCAAGAAAGTTTTGAATGATTCATCAATTGCTGCGAACAATGTGACGCCTCAAGGTTTATTTGCTAAGAATGGACAGGACTTCTCAAAGGCAGCGACTAAAGCAGAATCTTCTACAGTTAAGTATGATCCTGCTAAGGCTAAACAACTCTGGACAGAAGGCTTGAAAGAGACCGGTCAGACGAACCCAACCTTGGAACTGTTGACCGATGATACCACGAATGCCAAGCGCTCGGCTGAATACATTCAAAGCACCTTACAACAGAATCTGCCAGGCTTGAAGGTAACAATTGCAACAGTGCCATTCAAGACCCGCCTTTCCCGTTCTCAAAATGGTCAGTTTGACATGGTTATCTCCGCTTGGAGTGCTGACTTCCCGGATGCCATTACCTTCCTTGATCTGTTTACGTCCGATAATAGTTATAACGATGGTAAATGGGCAAACAGCGAATACGATGCTTTGATCAAACAGTCCAAGACGACCGATGCAACCAATGCCACCGCTCGTTGGAACACCTTGTTGAAAGCACAAGAACTGCTCACTAAAGAACAAGGCGTTGTACCTTTGTATCAACGGGTTCAAACAACCTTGCAACGTAAGACCATTACCGGTTTGAAATATAACCCGACTAACTCTTACGATTTTGTAAATGCCAAGGTTAAGTAATAAAAGCGTGACCTGTCTTAGCAACTGTTAGACAGATCAACGCGTTTAGGAATCTTACAGGGTTTCCTAAATCGGAACTTGTTTCCAATAAGTAGTTCTCACAAGCGGCGTTGTCACGTGTTTTGCGGCGGACAACGCCGTTTGCTTATTAGGGCCAATGCCCAAAAAACAGGAGTGAATCATGGTCAAATATATTTTAAAACGGATCGGCTTCCTGCTCCTGACACTGTTTCTTGTTGCGTCAATCACCTTCTTTTTAATGAAGGCATTGCCAGGGACGCCATTTAATAACCCCAAGATTCCGGCTGATCAGCTGGAAATTCTGAAGAGACAGTATGGACTGGATAAGCCGGTTTGGATCCAATATCTCACGTATATGGTTGGTATCACGCACGGTGACTTCGGGATGTCTTATCAATTTCCGGGCCAAACGGTTTCCAATCTGATTGTTTCCCGGCTCGGTCCTTCGCTACAGATCGGTGCGCAGGCGATGGTGCTTGGAACACTTATCGGGATTGTGCTTGGTGCCATTGCGGCAATTCGAAAGAATACGGCCGTTGATGCCGAAGCTACAATTTTCGCTATTCTGGGACGTTCAATTCCTAACTTTGTGTTTGCTGCGCTATTGCAGTTGTTTGCTTACAAGACAGGGGCATTCCCGGTAGCGTTATGGGGTGGGTTTTCATATAGTATTTTGCCGACCATTGCCTTGGCGATCGCCCCGTTGGCACAGACAGCGCGGTTTATGCGAACCGAGATGGTGGACGTGCTGAGCTCGGATTATATCGAGCTAGCCCGGTCTAAAGGTGAATCGCGCTGGCAGGTTGTGGCAAAACATGCTTTGCGTAATTCCATGATTCCGATTGTAACGATTATTGGGCCAATGGCAGTTGACTTGATGGTTGGATCACTGGTTGTCGAAAACATTTTTGCCATTCCCGGAATCGGGGAACAATTTGTCAAGTCCATCACAACGAACGATTATCCGGTCATCATGGGCTTAACGATTCTTTACAGTGCGATGTTAACGGTTGTGATCCTTGTCGTCGATATTCTATACGGCTTCATTGATCCACGAATTCGACTGAGCGGGGAGGCAAACTAATGGCAACAACAAAATTAAGTCCAGAGGCATTCAAGCATGTCAAAGTGAATGCGGCTGAACAAGAGCGTATTGCCACGCCTGCGTTGACATTCACGCAAGATGCGATTCGCCGCTTAAAGAAAAATAAGGCCGCGGTCATTTCACTTTGGGTACTGATCATCATTGGTGTGATCTCTATCGTGTCAATTTGGCTATCACCAGCCAATCCGAATAAACAGAGTCTTAATTATTCTAATTTACCGCCAAAGTGGCCAGGCATTGATTTGCCGGGACTAAACGGCTATATGAATGGCCAAAACAAATATGCCGGTATGGGTAAAAACGTCTATTTCCTGCTTGGGACGGACTACCTTGGGCGTGATTTGCTGTCTCGGATTATGGTCGGCACGCGCGTTTCCCTTTTCATCGGGATTGTTGCAACATTCTTTGATTTAACCATTGGCGTTTTCTATGGCATCATCTCCGGTTGGCGCGGTGGTTTGACCGATACGTTAATGCAACGTGTCATTGAAATCATCTCTAGTGTGCCAAACTTGGTTGTTGTTATTCTGATGCTGCTGGTATTCAAACCAGGGATGACTTCCATTATCTTAGCGATTGCTTTGACTGGCTGGGTCACGATGGCACGACTCATTCGTGCGCAGACCCTGCAGTTAAAAGATCAGGAATTTGTGCTGGCCGCCAGAACGCTTGGCGAGTCGAGCATTAAAATTGCGTTTAAGCACCTGATCCCGAATCTGAGCTCGATCATCATCATTCAAACCATGTTCACGATTCCAACGGCGATCTTCTTTGAAGCTTTCCTGAGTTATATCGGGATTGGTTTGCCAGCACCGACTGCTAGTTTAGGGACGCTGTTGTCAGATGGCCAAAAGAACCTGCAAGTGCTGCCGTATCAGTTGTTATACCCAGCGATTGTCATCGTTATTCTGATGCTGGCCTTTAACTTGCTGGCTGATGGTTTGCGCGATGCCTTTGATCCGCGCAGTGAACATTAGGAGGTGGCAAAATGAGTAAGATTCTCGAAGTGAAAGATTTACAAATCGACTTTGCCACCTATGCCGGACCGGTCCACGCGATTCGCAATGTCAGCTTTGACTTGAACAAAGGCGAGACGTTGGCGATTGTTGGCGAATCTGGCTCTGGTAAATCGGTAACCGTGCGCACAGTCATGGGCTTATTGGCACCCAACGCCAAGATTACCAATGGTGAAGTTTTGTTTGATGGCGGTGACATTCTCAAAAAGTCGGAAAAGCAATTGAATGCCATGCGCGGTAATGATGTTGCCATGATTTTTCAGGATCCGATGACGTCACTGGATCCGACGATGACGATTGGTAAGCAAGTTGCAGAACCGCTGCTGCTGCATAACAAAATGAGCAAGGCCGATGCATTGAAGGAAGCTGAACGGGTGCTTGAACTAGTGGGTATCAAAGGCGCCGGTTCACGATTGAAAGATTATCCGCATCAGTTCTCTGGCGGCCAACGTCAACGGATTGTCATTGCGATTGCGATTATTAACCATCCGCAGATTCTGCTCGCAGATGAACCGACCACGGCGCTGGATGTGACTATTCAAGCGCAAATTATTCACATGCTGAAGGAAATCCAGTCTAAGATTGATACCTCCATTATCTTCATCACCCACGATCTCGGCGTTGTTGCCGGGATTGCCGATCGGGTGGCAGTCATGTACGCGGGTAAGATTGTCGAATACGGCACCGTTGACGAAATCTTTTACAACGCGCAGCATCCATATACTTGGGGACTGCTGGAGGCAATGCCGACATTAGAGACCAAAACGGATCGCCTGTATGCCATTCCGGGGACACCGCCGGATTTGCTGGATCCGCCAAAGGGTGACGCATTTGCCCCGCGCAATCCGTATGCTATGGCAATTGATCTTGAAGAAGAACCACCATTCTTCAAGATTTCACCAACCCACGCTGCGGCTACTTGGTTGTTAGCACCAGGCGCACCCAAAGTCGAGTTACCGCCAGAAATCGCGCGGCGGCATGCATTATGGGCAAGTAAACATCCAGACGAAAAGGCGGTGAACTAACATGGCGGACAGTCAAAAGAAAAAAGTGTTGGTTTCGGTCAAACATCTGGTTCAAACCTTTAATGCCGGAAAGAAAGACGAAGTAAAGGCCATTCAGGATATTTCGTTTGATATCTATGAAGGCGAAACACTAGGTCTGGTTGGTGAATCCGGTTCCGGGAAAACCACCACCGGCCGGGCTATCATTCGCTTGTATGATCCAACCAGTGGCGAAATTCTCTATAACGGTCAGGACATTGCCAAATTGAAAAATGGCTCCAAACAAATGTTGGATTTTCGGCGTAATACGCAGATGATTTTTCAGGATCCGTATGCTTCATTAAATCCACGGATGAAAGTCAAAGACATTATTGCAGAAGGTATTGATATTCATCATTTGGCTAAAGATCGCGCCGACCGTGATCATCAAGTCGAAGCTTTATTGGACGAGGTTGGTTTAAATGCGGATCATGCCACGCGTTACCCGCATGAATTCTCCGGTGGCCAGCGTCAAAGAATCGGGATTGCCCGGGCACTGGCAGTTCAGCCGAAGTTCATTATTGCCGATGAACCGATCAGTGCGCTGGATGTTTCGATTCAGGCACAGGTCGTCAACTTGCTAAAAGACATTCAGGATCGGCAAGGTCTGACGTATCTGTTCATCGCCCACGACTTATCTATGGTCAAGTATATTTCTGATCGGATTGCCGTTATGCATTACGGGCGGCTTGTCGAATTGGCCAGTGCGGAAGAAGTATACACGCATCCCCTCCATCCATACACCAAGAGTCTCTTATCTGCGATCCCAGTTCCCGATCCAGACATCGAACGCCAGCGTGTACCGATACCTTATGATGCCAGCAAGGTCGAAGGCGATAATAAGCAACGTAAAATGGTCGAAGTCTATCCAGACCACTTTATCTTTGCAGCTGACGATGAAGTAGCAGCGTATAAAGCTGAAGCACAAGAGGATCATAAGGCCCCAGCAGGCACGGCAGCAGAATAACGCGGTCAAACATGATAACATTCTGCTAAGGCGAATCTTTAATAATGATTCTTACACCAAAGAGCCGAAAACGCTGAAAACGCGTTCTCGGCTTTTTGTCATATCCGCAGTATTGGCGCAAGAAAACGGTTCGAATAGCTAATTCTGATCTTTAAGCTTGTTTAAACTACACTGCGTTTTTATGGTGAGGTAACGTTTTCAGCGAATCTTCTGCTACACTGGTTTTAAAAGGAGTGTGTGGAAGGATGACCAAGTTTTATTTTGTGCGCCATGGGCAGACGGAGACCAATTTGGCGCGGCGGTTCAATGGCGGGCGGACGGATACGCCGCTGACTCCGGCTGGCCGGGCTGGCGCGGAGGCAGTTGGGCGGTATTTTGCTACGACCGGTTTTGCCGGTATTTACGCCAGTCCGATGCCGCGGGCGCAAACCACCGCCGAATTGATCGTGGCGCAAAGCAAGGTAGCTCAACCGGCGATCGTGACGGTACGGGATTTACGGGAAGTCGATTTAGGCGATTGGGACGGGCAGCCACTTGCTTCCGTGCAAGACGATCCGCAAATTGATAATTACTATCACCATCTTGCTGAGTTTGATTATAAGCGGATTGGCGCTGAATCCTTCGCTGAGGCCTTAAATCGTGGGCGCCACGCTATTGCCGGCATTTATCAGCAACATCCGGATGGCAAGGTGCTCGTGGTGGCCCATGGGTTGTTGGGCATGCTGCTAATGAGTACCTATCTGGGTGCCGAGTTGGACGATGCGCGTGATGAGATGACCATGCCGCCTAACAACAGTATCAGTGAATTGGATACAGATGACGGGGAACAATTTACCCGCGGCACGCTGTGGGCATTTGTACCAAGTGAATATCAAACCAAGTAACAATGCCACCCACCCGGCATTGTTTTTTATTAAAAAAATTATCAAGCCAATATTTGGCACTTTCGCAAGGCGAGCGCTTACAATGATACTGAGAAGTGAAATGGTTAGTTAATGTGGGGTCTTGCACCGGCGTTGTGTGACAATAGGCCGTCTTTGGATTATTAAATAATATTATAAAATCTTTTGATGGTCGGACGTTTCATTTAATGTTAAAGCATAACGCCGCACATTAGAGGTGGGGAACATGATGTTAGATAATATCGGCAAATTAGTGCACCAACAACGCCGCAGTATGAACTTAACCATTGAAAAACTGGCCGAACGCTCTGGGGTTTCAGTCAGTCTCATATCCCGCATGGAACGTGGTGATGTCAACAATATCAGCGTTAAGAAGCTGACTGACATTGCGCGGGCACTCGACATGCAGGTGGGTGATTTCTTCATCGCCCCGGAAATGAGCGATATCAATACGTTGGCGTTGGTTAAGTATTTAACGCGGTTGCCGGAAAACGAACGCGCACACGTCTCCGAAGTACTCATGCAGGTGATCAATCTCTGAGCGTGTCGTAGGCGAACTTGCGGCGGTTGCCAATAAGTGCAAAAACGGTTCTAGAGACACTTTGTCTTTAGAGCCGTTTTAATGTTTTCGGAAAAGTTATGCTTGCTGCCAATTAGCGGAATCCTGCGCGTGTTTTGAAAATCTGCATGTGGTTAAGACTGTTCGCAGGCAGAAAAATCGCGTATACTAAGTGCACTGAATTAACCGCAACGATGACACGGGCCTTGGCGAGTAACATTGTGAACAGGCTGGATCATCTTATAAAGGAGGAAAAGTGACAATGACATTTGAAGCCGTTTTACCAGCGCTAAAAGAAGGCAAAAGAGCCGTTCGTACTGGCTGGGAAGGTACCGAGTTGTATGTTCAACTGGTTCCGGAAGGTAAGTTCGAAGGCGACACCCTGAATCCTTATTTTCTGATCAAAACCGCTGATGAGGCCTTCAGTTTGTGGTCCCCGACCGACTGTGACATTCTGGCCGAAGATTGGCAGCTTGTGGACGCATGAACCAGTTTGACTTTAGCGGCCAGACTGTGGTCGTAACCGGGGCGGCATCAGGGATCGGGGCTGCGCAGGCGGCGGCTTTTAAAGCGGCCGGCGCCCAGGTGATTGGTGTCGACTTGCAACCAATGACTGGCGTGACTGTCGCAATTCAGGCCGATGTGAGCGATCCAGAGACAGGAAAAAAGCTTGCTGCTGATTATACGCCGGACATTGTATGCAACACAGCAGGCATTTTGGATGGCTATAAAACCGTTGCCGAAACCGATTTGGCCACGTGGCAGCATATTCTCAATGTCGACCTCACCAGCCAATTCCTGATGATTAAGGCACTGCTGCCGGAAATGCTGGCACGTGGTCACGGCGTTTTCGTCAACATGAGTTCCATTGCTGGTATCGTTGGCGGTGGCGGAGGCGTGGCGTATACTGCCGCCAAGCACGCCGTCATCGGCCTAACCAAGCAACTGGATCTAGACTACGCTGCCCAAGGTATCCGCGCCAACGCTCTTGCGCCCGGCGCCATCAACACGCCCATGAACGCAGCAGATTTCGCGGGTGATGGTAAAATGGCCGCCTGGGTCGCAAAAGAAACCCCAGCCAAACGTTGGGCTAAGCCGGAAGAAGTCGCCCAACTCACGCTTTTCCTAGCCAGTGACGCCGCCGACTACATCCACGGCACCGTAATTCCTATTGACGGCGGTTGGTTGGAAAAGTAAACTGGGAACATTGTAAGAACTATTAACTGAATCGGAACCGCCCCGCGCGCTTCCACGACGATACTTATTTCCTTTGATCGTCGTTATTACTGGCAAAGCCACAAAGGAGAAACAATATGCAAACAACATCTATGACCCATCGTTCAATCGTCAGTCTCGCCAAAACCGCCATTGTCGCCGCCATCTATGTGGTGATGACCCTCATGCTTAGTCCATTAAGCTTTGGGATCGTTCAAGTCCGGTTCTCCGAGATGCTCAACTACACGGCGCTCTTCAATCGTCGGTACGTCTGGGCGGTTACGTTGGGTGTTTTTTTGGCCAATTTAGCCTCACCAACCGCCATTCTCGACGTTCCCATCGGTACAATCGGCACCTTGGCCTTCATCCTGCTCAGTCGCTGGCTCGCTAAATTCGTCCACCAAAAATGGGCCAAATTTGCCATCATGGGCGTCTTATTTGCCCTCTCAATGTTTACTGTCGCCGGTGAGCTGGTCGTGCTCAGCAAGGTACCATTTTGGCCAACATACGGCACCATTGCACTAGGCGAAGCGCTTTCGATGGCAGTCGGCGGCGCTGTGATGATGGTGCTGACACGGTTTGTGGACTTGGATAAGTGAATTGTGAGTTAAATGGCGAAGGTCTAGGTTTTAGACTTTCGGGTATGTTAGCGTCTCCTCGATGGTTTGGGGGCGCTTTTTTGATACGCTTGGTTGCAACTGATCTATTGAAACGCAATGTTGACAATAGCGATTGGAGGAGATCGAAAAAAGGGATGATCGATTAACCGCGAAAGTCTATTTTTTAGACTTTCGTATTGGACAAGCGGGTTCTCGAATCTTCGAAGCATGCAAATAAACACCGAGTCAGTGACCTATGTAAAAGAAGCCATCAAATCGGTGTTTTTTTAACTTGGCTGGAACTTTTGATACCACTGTAGCTTTCAAGTGATCCTAACGCCCAAAAACCTACTTCTTATCAAGTGTCTTCATGACATCCTTGGCAATCAGCGTGTAATAATGCACGCGTCCTGCGTCATTAGGGTGCACACCATCATCGGCAAACCAATCATCGTTACCGCCCGCCAGATAATACCAATCCACCACATGCAGATTCGCATGCGTCTTAGCAGCGGCGTGAATCAACTTGTTAACCGGATCAATCCAAGCCTTCCCAGGAGCATAAGCTGTCACCCAGAAAACCTGACGATTGCTCCCCAGCTGATCCAAAATGCCATCAATGTCAGCTTCCGTCATCGGTCCATTCGTTCCCAGACTAATGACAACAGTATCCTTCAACTTCCCACTCGACTTCAACTGATCAATAATCGCCGGAGCTGCCTGAACTTGTCGGCCAACTTCAGCGTCAATCGACATCTGCGGGAAAAGCACCGTCAAATAAGCCGAACTCCCCAACATCACCGAATCACCAATAGCAGTCACCGATAACGTCTTGGCGGCACTGATTTCGCTGTCGGTCAGGCCATAAAGGCGATACTGATTCAAAACCTTTTCCTTCTTAACCTTAGCCTTGGAATCCTTCTTAATCTTCTGACGCGTTTGCTGATTAACTGCGATCGCCTGCTCGGATTGGAAATGGCGGAAGTAGAAATAACCTCCAACACCGGCGATGACGAGGCCTAGGGCGATGCATAGTATGATGTCACGCAAGCGTAAGCCGCTTTTTTTCTTCATTTCTGACAAACCTCCAAGATTTATATAGCTTTATTTTAAACTAAAAGTCTATTTTAATAGATTACAAATAGAGGTCAGAATGTAATATGGAGTGCTACTGAAACTGTAAAGAGACTGTAATAATGGAAATGCCTTTGTACTTGTAAGTGTATAGCACTGGTGTTTCTATGCAACTTTTTTTCAAAGGGATTAACCCTGAATGGGTAGACTTGTCAGGGTATGCTAGGGTATTATAACTTGAAGTGAGATTTCTGCACTTTTAGTCACTGGCTGTTTGTGATGTGGTTTATATATTTGGTAGAAATCATCAGACTATGGGATTAGGTGGGTAACAAATTAATGAATGAACAAATTAATCTTTCACAATTGTGGGATGTTTTGAAAAAAAGCTTTATTGCTATGATTTTATTGGGGTTAATTGGCATGGCAGTTGCTTATTTTGGTACAAAGATGTTGGTAGCGCCAAAATATCAATCTTCGACGTCGATGTTGGTTAATCGGAAGCAAGATAACAATCCAAATATGCAATTGAACGCTCAACAAGCTGATATACAACTTATCAATACATATAAAGATATTATTACGCGGCCATTGGTTTTAAAGACAGTTTCTAAAAATCTTACGAGTCCCCAAAAGGTAAAGGTACAGAAGGCCGAAAAGGCAGTTTACGGAACGCGATATAATTCAATCACGGGTGTACAAGAAAAGTACTTGGTGAAAAAAGAGCAGCCGGCGAAATATAAGCTAGAACCTGCAAAATACGATAACCTTACTGAAAGCGATATCGCCAGTAAGGTGACGGTTTCAAGTTCTCAAAATTCTCAGGTCTTTACTATTTCAGTTACTGATACTAGTCCTACTCGTGCTAGAGATATTGCAAATGAAATTGCAAGGGTCTTTAAAACAAAGATAGCTACGATTATGAGTATATCCAATGTATCAATTGTCTCTGATGCATTGGCTAACCCGAATCCAGTTTCACCAAAGCTGAAATTTTTAGCAGTGCTGGGCTTTGTTGCTGGAATAGTTATTGCTTATGGATGGGGGTTAATACGCGAACTGACCGATACGACAGTAAAGGATATTGACTTTATAACTGATGATTTAGGATTGGTTAATTTGGGGATTGTTAACTACGTTCAAAAAATGAAGAGCATGGACGAAGCGATTAGGCAAAAGCAGAACGCTGATGAGCCAGATTCGGTTGGTTTTGAGCCGGAAGGCTATCCACAGAGAAGTCGTAGGCGTGTGTAATTTTTGGGGGACTAAATTATGACATTAAAATTTAAAAAGCTCTTTTCGCATAATCACGTTGATCAAGAAACACAAAAAAATGGAGTTTTCTTGGTTACATTTGCTGAACCCAAACATGTTGTTTCTGAACAATTCAGGACTGTTCGAACAAATATTGAATTTGCTGGGGCAGCTCTAGATAAGTGTCAAGTAATTATGTTTACATCCTCTGCTATGTCGGAGGGCAAGTCTACAGTATCTGCGAATGTTGCTGTAACTTGGGCACAAGCAGGGAAAAAAGTTTTATTAGTAGATGCAGACTTAAGAAGACCTACTGTGCATGCTACATTTAGAAAATTAAACTTAGATGGGGTCACAACTGTGTTAACGGGTAAAACGAAGCCGGACGAGGTTGTTGAGGATACTTTTGTGGACAATCTGAGTGTCATCACATCTGGTCCAATTCCTCCAAATCCTTCAGAGTTATTGAATTCAAAAAGAATGGGACAATTACTGGATTGGACTAGAGAAAAATTTGACATTATTGTTTTAGATGCCCCACCAGTATTAGCGGTTTCAGACGTTCAAGTCCTAGTGCCAAGGTCCGACGGTGTTGTTGTTGTAGCAAATATGGGGAAAACACTAAAGGGGGATCTAAAAAGAACTGTCGAAGTCCTTAAATTGGCCAAGGCAAAAATCTTGGGTTCTGTGGAGCGTGTGAAAGCGAGACGTGGGGATAAGGGATACGGTTATGGATACGGTTATGGGTATACAACAGAGAATCAGAGGTAAGATTTATTAAACTTCATAAGCATAGAAGTGGCATGTGAACTCTAAGGATACGTTTTGACTTATAAGTGCTGACCACTACTTTGAATAGCAGTACATTATTTCTGACATGCTGAGAAGATTTGGGGGGATCGTCTTATGTCTGGGACATCTGTATCCGTTATTGTACCGGTCTTTAACGACCAAGAAAACCTCGAAAATGTTCTTTCCGATTTGAGAAATCAAACTTATCGGGATTTTTTGGTATACTTCATCGATGATGGTTCAACAGACAAATCTGCAAGTTTAATTAAACGAGCTACACTGAGGGACAAAAGATTTTTTCTTTTTTCTCTAAAAGAAAACTCCGGTCAAGCGAAAGCTCGTAAATACGGGTTGAATAAAGTGGTAACCCCATTCGTTACCTTTTTGGACGCGGATGATAGAGTGAATTCACAATGGCTAGAAAAAATGGTTGAGCCTTTATTTAGGGGGACCGATATTAGTGTTATCGGATATGACATGGTTATCACTGGTCTAAACCCTAAAGTCCGTAACGGACCTATTGATCGGAGTGAGGTTCTACATGGACACGACCAAATAATGACTGAGTGGCTACTTGATAAACAACTTCAAGGATTTCTTTGGAACAAAATGTTTCGTACAGAAATATTAAGAAAATCTACGAATGAGTTCACTTTTAATTGGCTTGAAGACGTAGCTTGGATTAATTCAATCATTTCACATGTTGAATGTGTCACTATAAATAATTCCATTCAATATCATTATGTTCAAGCTAGCGGTAGTTCAATGCATCGACGATTGAACGCGAACGATAGGCAGTCTTATCTTGTTTTGTCACGGCAATTCAAGCAGTTTTCACTTAAGGGCTCGGGAAAAATTAAAGATCTTGTTGATTTCAGACTGGTTGAAACGGGACTTATGTTTTTTGCCCAAATAAGTTTTAGAGATGTGTTTCGAGTCAAAAAAGAAAAAGAAGTATTCTTAGGGGCTGTGCGGTCGCTTATAGAAAAGCCTAAATCTTTGCACAGATTTTCAGCTGTTACGATAATTTTTTTGAAAATTATTGCAACAACTAACCTTGTTGTTAGCATGACGCGTTTACGACTGCGGCTTCTTAGAATCCGTGATGCAATTCGCTATTAGTGATTTTCTTGGTGCTCTTTCTAATTGGAGGCAGTTGATGTTGATGAAAGTGGATCGAAAAACGAAGTGGTTCAGTTTTTCGTTTGCTATATATGTGTTTATAACGACCATCGTACAAACAAGTAATTATTCAAGTGTACTGAAGGACGCGTCGAGCATAGCATTCAGTGTACAAATTTTACTTGTTATTTCCATGTTTCTTACAATTTTAGCCGCAGCGAAATACAAACTTTCATATATAATAAGTTTGTTTGTCTTTGGAACTCTTTTCTCCGTAATTGCATTAACATCAACTTATTATAGTATTATGCTCACAATTCTTGCAATATTTGTGGGTTACTTTATTCGCAACATTGACGTTCTTGTTTCTTATTCTTTCAGATCTCGACTTATAGCGACTATAATAATCATCACCTCACACTTTATGGGAATTATTTCAACAACGTTGATAGAGCGTGACGGGAGTATCAGAGATTCATTGGGCTTTTTTCATCCGAACACGTTAGGGATCACTTTGCTTTTTCTGTCAATCGAATATGTTTTTTTGCGATGGAATACTTGGAGAGCGCGAAACTACTTGTTCCCGATTTGTTGTTTTTTGATTTCACATTTTGTTGCTAACTCTCGCGGAGCAACTGTTGGTTTACTTCTTTTACTGGCTTTCTCTTTTGTGAAAAAGTTAGTCTCACCTAGATCTTTTTCTATTTTTGGATTTTTAATTGTCTGTTTTCTTATAGTTTTATTGCCAGCATTTTCTATTTGGATGATGACTAAATATGATGCTTCGAATAGTCTTTTTTCGGCCCTTGATCGTTTGTCCTCTTTAAGATTCTCCTTTGGGAATGCAATATATAAAGCCTATGGGCTTAATCTTCTCGGCCAAAACATTCCTACAATTGTGACTTGGGAGGATTTTCAGGCTATAAATGGTTACGGTATCGTGGAGCTTGACAATATGTATATGAGTCTTGCTCTAAGGAACGGACTATTATACTTTATAAGTTTTTTATCCGTATATTTTTTTACGTCTTGGTTAGCTTTCAAGCAAAAAGATACACGTGTTTTAGTGATCATGGTCGTTCTGTTAGTTTTTGGCATGTTTGAGGTATTAGGCGCTTATCTTCAATTTAATACGATGTTTTTCATGCTGGGATATTTAATAAAGAACCGTCAATCAAGTCTGATCTTTTCTAAAAAAGAAACTAGAGATGTGGGCTCAGTAAATCTTGATTTTAATGAGGTGCGTGAAAATGTTTAATCATCGAGCAGAGCCGATTCTTTCAGTCATTGTGCCGGTTTACAATGCAACTAATACTCTTCCTAGATTGATAAGGAGCATTTACGCTCAAGATTATTTGGACTTAACAGAAATTATTTTTATTGATGATGGTTCTACTGATGGAAGTGTCTCGATTATTGAGGAAATGTTCTCTCAAGGCAGAGCACAAATGACTATATTACGGCAGCCTAACTTAAAGCAGGCTAAAGCTCGGAATCATGGTTTAAAGTATGCTAAAGGTAAATATGCACTGTTCATTGACAGTGATGATGAGCTCCCCGGAAATACGTTTAAAAATTACATTGATACCATAACCCAAAAATGTCCCGAGTTTATCTTTGGGCTTTGTTTAAAGGAATATACTAATGGAACAACCCAAGTTGAGTCCCCGTTTTCATTGGCATTGCAAGATAGGAAGCAATTAATCAATTCTTATTTGACTAAAAACAACGAGTCGGATGTATTATTATCGAATAAGTGCTTTTCATTAAAAAAAATCCATTCACTGAACCTTAACTTTTCTAATGGGAATTTTTTCGAAGATAGTCTGTTTGTTTTTAAATTCATACTAACGCTTGACTTACACAAAGTTGCAAAAATCAACACAGTCACTTACGTACTGCATAAGAACGATGGCTCTACAACTAGGTCGTTTCATCCGGAGATATTAAAAAGAGCTGAAAACTATATTTATAGAGTGTGTCAATTGCTAAAAAAATACAATCTATACTCTGATGATGTTTTTAATGGCTTTGAGAATAGGACCTATCTAAGAGTGGCACACCACAATCTTCAGTTTAATCCATCTTGGACTAGAAAGGGCCAAATACAATTCAACAGAAGATATTTTCATTATAAAGATTTAAGGCTCTTACCTCGGAAGTATATTTTTGCTCTTCTTTGCTTGAGGTTCTTACCTAAGTTATATCGGCGACTATATTTAAATCGGATGGGAAATTGATATGGATAAAGCTAGAGTAATTGTTTTACTACCTCGTCTCTCGGGGCATGGCGGGACAGAGACGGTAGTGAATGAATGGATACGGCAAAGCAATGATAATTTTTTCGGAGATGAGTTCATAGTACAGTATGTTGCTGCAACTGGTACTGATTCTGAAAACTGGCATGTTGCTTCTAAGTATTATATTTGGAACGATGTACGTAATAATCATTTTATAAGGCAGATTCAAGGTACATTATTTCTTAGTAGATTTTTAAAATCTTCAAATCCTGATATTGTTATAGTCCTGAGTACAAAGTTACTTCAAATAGCTAAGATGGTTCGAGATATTTTTCATTTAAAGTATAAGATTGTTACCTGGCTTCATTTTTCGTTGAGAAATGGCACGGGCTTCGATCTTTCGAAGATACACTTAGCTGATTCACATTTATGTATTAGTTCTGGAATTAAAGAAGAGTTACACGATTTGGGTGTTGATGATTCCAGAATCTTTATGATTGGCAATCCAGTCAAACCGAATAAACCTATAATTAGGAATAATGATGGGAAAGCGCACTTCTATTATGTTGGTAGGTTAATGTTGACTGGTCAGAAAAATCTTAAAGAGATGTTTTTAGGTCTGGCAAACTTGAATTTAGACTGGCAGTTGGATTTGATTGGTGACGGGTCAAAAAGCGAAATAAAATCAATTGAATCATTTATACAGCAATTAAACATTGGAAAAAGAGTTAACCTTCGAGGATGGAGTGCAAGTCCCTGGGACTTAGTCATAAATCCAACTGCAATTTTGCTTACTTCAAAGTATGAAGGATTTGGAATGACTTTAGCTGAAGCATGTGCAAGGGGAATACCTTGTATTTCGTCTGATTGTCCTGTTGGACCTCGAGATATTATTACTAATGGTGTGAACGGTTTTCTGTATCCGCCGGGAGATATAGACAGATTGTCCAAAGCTTTGAACAAAATTGTCATAGAGAAAGACTCGTTTGGATATTCAACGATTGCTAATTCAATAAAGAAGTACTACCCGAAACAATATTTTCGAAACCTGAAAAATGTTTTTAAAAATATTTTGGGTTGAATATAGTTTAAAAGCACTTTGCTTAGAAAGAGGAGAAATCTTATGCAGGTACTTTTATCAATGATTATACCGGTTTTTAATATACAGAAAGAGTTAAAAGTTTTATTGAATCAGCTTTCTTTGATTCGGTCAACGGAAATTGAGATTATTCTTGTTGATGATGGTTCAACGGACGGTTCTTCAAATTTGGTAGATAAGTTCGCAAAAAAGTCTGGGAATGGGGTAATTTTTCCACGGACAAAAGTAATCCACTTAAAGAATTCTGGCTTAAGTGTAGCACGGAATAGAGGTATGGAAATATCTAATGGTAAATATATTTGGTTTATCGACGGCGACGATTTAATTGATATATCGAAAATTGATCAGATCATTAAAATCTTACGTGAAGATTCTCCAGAAATTTTTCAGTTTAACTATGACAGATTCGTGGAAGACTGCGAGATTTTAAGTAGGGGTGAAAAAGGGTGTGAGTTTGACTATATCCATCTGACGGGAAACATGCTTTTCCAGTCGCTGGCTACTTCTAAAATTGAAAGTTTTTCGTGGGCACATATATGTAAGCTGAGGTTATATACAGAAAACGGAATAAAGTTTCCTGAAGGTAAGGTTTTTGAAGATATAGCAACTACGTATCGCCTCTTTTTGGCAGCAAGCAAATGCATTCAATCAGACTATCCAATATATCATTACCGAAATAGATCTGATTCTATTATGAATGACCCATCTGCCCAAAGTTGTGTTGATCTATTTACGGTAGTAAAGCAAGCTCAAACAACATTAGGAAAAATACCAGCAAGTAAAAAGAGCTCTAGAAATTTCTTGTTAACAAACGCATATACTGCGATGATGCGGACTTATGAAGGTAGATCTGATTCAGATGAGAAAAGGAAGATTCGCAAAGAAATTCAGACCTATTATCTTCATTTAAAAGTTGACAAGTTCGATTTAAGAAGCTTAAAAACTTTGTTAATTAAAGGAATGATCATGATGCGTGTATATGACAGTATTCAGCGGAAGCGAGGAAGAATTCAATAGATAGGAGCGAGCCGATGAAAAAGGTTGAAAGAGTTTTTGAAGTTGTGACAGTGATATATCGGTTATTGATTAATAAGATTCTGGGGAAAAAATCCATTTTATTTTTTGGAGTGCCTACCTATGGCAATGTTGGGGATATTGCTATAGCATTAGCATCTGAGTCGCTGATACGTGAAAATACAAAAAAAGGCGAACTAATCATTATTAATGACTCTATTTCTGTTATAACTGCACGACTCATACGTTGGTTTGTTTCTTCGACTGACTGTATTATTTTTCAGGGGGGAGGTAACATGGGAAGTATATATACAGGTATTGAATCGGAAAGAGAGTCAGTGTTCTCTCAATTTTCGAATATTCAAATGTTAAAGCTACAATTTCCATCTTCGATTAACTTCAAAGAGTTGAGAAAAAAAGAATTGGCTAGGGTACAGTCTATCTATTCTGATGTTGAAATTTTTGCCCGAGAGTATGTGAGTTTTGAAAAGGCGAAAGAGATGAAGTTAGGAAAATTACACTTATCACCTGATATTGTCTTTTTTCTGGCTGATTCAACATGTAGACAGGACTCTCGAAGTAATGTCGCTGCAGAAAAGATTTTTAAGAAAGTTTTAATAATACGTCGTAATGACGAAGAGAGACTTGAAAATAGCGCCTTTGATGAAATTATCAAGACAATCAAGAGTGATAATAATTTGACGGTTGGGTTTACGGATACGGTTATTGAACTTCCTAGTTTATCCGTTAGAACTGATAAAAAAAGAAAAAAGATTTTCCAAGATAAGATTTCTGAAATTAATAAAGCTGACATTGTTTTAACAGACAGATTACATGGAATGATATTGTCTTTAATCTCAGGCGTTCCGGTTGTAGCATTTGATAATTCGACGCATAAAATTCAGTCTACTTGTAAACACTGGTTATCGGAATACTCTAACGTGTACCTTCATGAGTCTGAGCAGTCGATTTCTTTATCTAAATTAAAGGTATGGTATTCGCAAACAAATGGTTATCCGCCGAATTTAAAAGAATCCTTTGCTGATTTGCAAGAATTGGTTAATGACAGGACTGAGTCATATGAGGCAAAATAAACTCGCGATAAGGAACGCAATATCTGGAACTTTAATGCAGCTTATAAAAATATTATTAAACTTTATTGTGCGGACTGCGTTCATATATACACTCGGAGAACAGGCGGTTGGACTTAATGGTTTGTTCACAAACATATTGAGCATATTGTCGCTTACAGAGCTAGGTTTTGGGGCCGCTGTTGTCACTCATATGTATAAACCGCTGGCACAAAACGATAAAAAGAGAATCGTGGAACTGATGAGAATCTATAGAACGATTTACTTGTTTGTCGGTTTTGCTATTGTAATGATTGGAATGATAATTCTCCCTCTATTGCCTGCATTGACTAAAACCTACACAGGCGAGTTAAATGTACAGATTTTGTTTGTATTATACTTGCTGAATGTCGCCTTAACATATTTTATGGGATATAAGACTTCAATTCTGAATGCTGATCAGCTGGGATATATTGTGAGCAATTCATTTGCAGTTATGCTAATAGTACAATCATTGTTTCAGATAGCACTGTTAGTTATTTTTCAAAGCTTTTATGCTTATTTAATCGTAGCAATTGCAGCAACTATTTTACAGAATATTTATATTTGGCATGTTGTTAATAATCGATATCCATATGTGGCACACATAAAGAGAATTGCTTCTTTTAAGGATCTAAGATCAGTCATGGACTATGTCAAGCCTCTCCTTGTTTACCAAATAAGTGGAGTGATAAACACATCGACCGATAGCATTGTCATATCTCAATGGTTAAACATTAGTATTACAGGTTTCTATTCAAACTACATGATGATCTTGAATGCATTGTTAGCATTAGTAACTTCGCTAATAACTTCGGTTACAGCTACAATTGGTAATATTGTTTATTCAAGGTCAGAGCATCTATTTCTGACTTTTAAAAGACTATTTAGTGTTTCTGCAGGAATTGCAACCTTTGTTTCAATTTGTGTCTCTGCACTTTTACGACCTTTTATCGAAGTCTGGCTAGGACATCAGTATGCATTTGGCTGGCAAGTCAGTGCATTGTTTGCTACTAACTTATATGTTACTATACTTGGATTACCGTTACTTGTTTTTAGAGAGGCAACTGGGTCATTTATTCATAGACAGTATATACCAGTAGTTTCCGTTTTTTTAAATCTAGGTTTTTCAATACTTTTAGTCAATAAAATTGGTGTTGCAGGTGTGATTGTTGGAACTCTGTTTGGACGTTTAATGACTTACACTTGGAATGACCCGAGTATTATTTTTAAGTACCACTTTAAAAAGTCTTCAAGAAAGTTTATAATTTCCTTGTTTTCAGAGATTTTTGTAATGGCGGCATTGTTCAGCGTTACTTCGTGGATCACCTCATTAATAATACATTATTCTTTTGCGAAGTTTTTAGGTGTAATGATAGTAATGATTATTCTGAGTGCTTTTTTTGCGATTTTAAGAGTTTTGCGGGTTATTTCATTTGAGGATTTATTACACGGACGTATTTTTAAATAATTTATTGATTCTTGGTTGTGAAAGTTTTGGGGGAGAAATCTTGATTATAACTATGTTGGTGGCGTCACATAAAAACTGTAGGATACCGGAGGACTTATCTGTCTATACTCCGATTTTAGTAGGAAGTGCATTTCACGAGGGAACTCCAGTTGGTTTTATCAGAGACGACCAAGGGGACAATATATCAGATAAGAATCCAAGATATAATGAGTTGACGGCCCTTTACTGGGGGTGGAAAAATCTGTCAAGTGACTATGTTGGACTTGTTCAGTACAGGCGTTACTTTGTCAGTGGTAGAATCAAGGGGACGGATAAGTTTAAAAATATCTTGACTCGCACGGATCTTGAAAAACTGGTTGCAGGCAATAAGATAATCGTTCCCAAAAAAAGACACTACTATATAGAAACGATTGAGAGTCATTATTTGCATAGTCATTCAGCTGATGGAATGAAAGCATTAAAGGTTATTTTTTCAAAGATGCCTAAAAATTATAGGCTGGCTTTAAACCATGTTTTAAGCTCAAAGTCAGCTCATATGTTCAATATGTTTATAATGGAACGCTCTGAGTTTTCTGCATATTCTTCATGGCTTTTCGATGTTTTGTTTAAGGTTGAAAAGGAATTGAATTATGAACAATTACAAGGAAATGAAAAGAGAGCCTTGGGTTTTCTTTCTGAAATTATGTTGGATGTTTGGCTTACCGCAAATGATAAGGTTTATAAGGAAGTTCCAGTTAGCTTCATGGAAAAACAACATTGGGTGAAGAAAATTTCTATTTTCTTACTTAACAAGATTTCTGGTGGTCGATGGAGGTTAAACACGCATATTAAGTAAGTATGATTCCATACGCTTGATTTTTATTTATCTACGGAATTCACTTGTTTTGATATGAAATGGCATTTGACTTTCATACAAATGCAACTTGCTTAAATGTTAAGGTTATTTTAAAATAAGTCCATGGTTTGTATTTTGGGGATTTGATGAGCTGTAAGAGAGCTTGTTAAAGGGGGATTAAATTTGGAAAAACAGTTTGGTTCAGATAATGGTCAGGTTGAAATAATAGCGGATCATTCACAGGTGACTTTAAGGTACTTGGTAGAAAAAAGGTTGTTTGATATTTTCTGCGGTGTTTTTGGAATGGCTCTTGTGTTAGTATGCGCTCTTTTTTTAATTCCGTTTTGTTTTTGGGGAAAAAATAAAGGACCACTGTTTTTTAAACAAATACGGGTTGGACAAAACGGCAAAAAATTTGTTATCTATAAGTTCAGAAGTATGGTAGTCAATGCTGAAGAGTTATTACGTCAGAACCCTAAGCTTTATGAGAGGTATATTGAAAATAATTACAAGCTTCCTGCAGGAGAGGATCCAAGGGTAACAAAATTGGGTTCTTTTATACGAAAAACCTCGTTAGATGAATTACCGCAATTTATCAATATTTTAAAAGGCGACATGAGTATGATTGGACCTCGCCCAGTAGTTGAAAGTGAGTTAGTGGAATATGGAAATCAAGTTAATCAGTTTCTAACAGCTAAACCAGGTGCAATGGGACTTTGGCAGGCCAGTGGTCGAAGTGCTATTGGCTATCCAGAACGGGCATCTCTTGAGATTTATTACGTAAAACATCGTACGTTTAGTTTTGATATGTCGATTCTTTTTAGAAATATAATTTCTATTATTAAAAGGGACGGTGCCTTTTAGTTTTTCCTTAGTGTTCCTGTCATGGTAAAAAATTGCAAATAACATATGAGCCTGAGACTGTCGCGGCACACACTCTGCCAGTCATATATCAGCCTAAATCGGCGAATAATTCCAACGAACCCTTGCCGGACGCCGAAATTATGTAAGCGTACGATTGTAAGGTACATTTAAAACGGCTTCGATATCCCTTATGCTGTAAGGAATATCGAAGCCGTTGTTTTTAAATCAGCTTTATCGTGAGCAGTTTGCTTTAACTTTCGGCGACCATGGTAAATAATCCTGCAATGCCTCGACATCGCCAGGAACAGGAAGGTTGGGTAATTCAGTAAATAAGTACTCAAGATGCTTGCGACAATCGAGTCCGTTGGCCTCGGCCGAACGTATGACACTCAAAATGATCCCGTTTGACCGGGCACCTTTGAAGCTCGTGGAAAACGGCCAGTTTTTAAGGCCGATGACCAGTTCTTTGACGGCGCGTTCAACACGGTTATTTGAGATCTCCAAACGACCATCTAACAAAACGTTTTCTAGGGCTTCGCGTTGACTGAGTGCATACTCGATCGCGCGGCCTAGTTTGGATTGCGGTAAGACGTGGATGTTCTCACACCAAGTAAAGAACTTAGTCATTTCGGTCTTGAGTTGGCCTTGCCGTTTTTCATAGCGTTGTTCTGGTGTGAGCAGCCGCCATTTGCGTTCCATTGTGAACATGCGTCCGCAATAATCAACCCCCGTTTTAGCAGCACTTTTCGTGGTGCTCTGTTTGCCCATGGCCTCAAAGAACTTGCGGTGAATGTGGGCCAGACAGCCTACCCTGGTGACTTGATCAAGTGTTTCGTACACTTGATAACCGTCGGTTTGAAGATAATGCGTATAGCCGGTTAAGAAGTGTTTCGGAATCTCAGTCGCACGAGAATCGGCATGTTCATAAAGAACCATTGGCTTATCCTCACAGCCTCCGGATGCGAATACCCAGTAGTAGGTCTTCACCTTTTCGCTTTCTAAGACACGATAGTTGGTTTCATCAGCGTGAACGATTGTCTGCTTGAGCAGCTCTTGATGCATTAGCTCATAAAGATCGGCCAAACCATAATCGCATGCCAAGATATGGCAGTTGGTTATCTGTTGACGCGTTAGGGGAAGACCAACGTCTTCCCAATGCTTCTCTTGGCGATAGACGGGGACCTTTTTACGAAACTTTTCGATCATCGTCTGAGTAAGGACGCTGGGTGAGGCAAAACTATTGGTAATGAACGGCCGTGGGGTAAGGAGGCTTTTTTGATGACGCTATGATCTAGTTGGTCTGAACATTGACGGCATTCATAGGCGTGTTGATAATGCACGTGGACTTCAACATGTGTCGGAATACGAACTGGTTCACGACTGATAACAGTGACACCTATCTCACGCATTTCGGCGGTACAATTTGGGCACTGACGCTCGGCGTCAGTTAATTCATGATGCACAGGCACTTCAGGAAAATTCGCCAGTTGTGCTGCCTTCCTGCCTTTTCTTTTCTTCCGCTTAGCTGGCATCTTGCCAGCTGCTTCTGGTTCCGTCGGCTCTGGCGCGGTGAAAGCTTTATTCTTTTCGAAGAGATCCAGCTGACCATCGGTCAGGCTTTCACGCTTCGCACCGTAAAGGCGGCGCATCAGAAATGCCACTTGTTCACGAAGCAGTTCATTTTCTTGTTTGAGGTAGTCGAATTGGGCTTGCATAACGGCTGCTTCAGCGGGCATTTTGGATCCTCCGTTAAAATTGTTGAAGTGAGTATATCAAGCGCCCATACGAAAAGGAAGCCTTTTCTTTAATTTCTAGAAAAGGCTTCCTTTTCGCAGTATCAGTACACATGCCCGGGCGTTATGGCTTGAATGGTGCGTCGTTCTTCAATGGCTAAACCACTGACCAAGCGTGACATTTGGCGATAATTTAGGCGGCGAATTTCACTGCGATCGCGCGGCCATTGCATATAGCCATTTTCAAAGCGTTTATACAGAAGTAAAAAGCCACTTTTGGTCCAATACAGCGCCTTGAACTGATCTTTACGGGTGCCGCAGAAGATGAATAGAGCATTATCGAAAACATCCATCTGGTATTCCTCTGTCACTAAGGCCGCCAAACCATCAATGCCCCTGCGCAAGTCGGTGCGGCTACAAATGATGTAAATGTTAGCCTTGGACAGATCTGGAATCATGCTTCATCAGCTCCTGTAAAATAATGCGTGCCATTACCTTGTCAGCACCATTGTAGAAAAGTACCTCGGCGTCATCCAGTTTTACTTTGGCTCCTAGTTTGGGTTTGACGACAACAGAAGCGCCATCGCGGTTAACCATCTTAACGGGCACCATGTCGTTGGGTTGAGACATAAAAATTCTCCAATCTGCTTGATAGAACAAGTATAGAAGGAGGATCTCTGTGTTTGTAGGTACTGTACTATTAGACGTTTACTCATAAAGCGCTTTTAACGTTTGATTAAAAACTACGCCATGACTTGATTAAGTTTAACATCAAATCATGGCGTAGTTTTTTAATAGCTTTTATTTTGCATCTAATGCATTTTGAATCACATCATGTGCTCTTGTAAGCTCGTTATCTGACATTACTTCATAATCTTGCCCATCAATATTTTGGCCAGTACCATGCAACTGATCACTTTTGATTGTATTTCCAGCATCACGATAATCTGTTGCTAAGTTCTTGACAGACGCTAGCGAAACATCAGTCCGAACATTCTTACCAATTGCATCAAGGAATTTCTGACTCAACACAGTCGTTGGATTCTTCTTAAGCTTCCCAATAACCGACGTCAAAATAAGCTGTTGCCGCATCTGCCGACCATAATCGCCTTGAGGATCGTCATACCGCATCCGCGAGAACTTCAAGGCGTCACTGCCGTTTAAGTCATATGACTGACCCTTAACAAATGATTTGCCTTCATAGTCAAAGCTTAATGGCGAGGTTACTGTGACGCCACCAACGGCATCTACCATCTGTTCTAGGCCTTTCATGTTGACGAGCAGGTAACCATCCAATTTGATGTTTAACAGCTTCTCAACGGCTTCCATGGCGGTGTCAGAGGAACCGTAAGAATAGGCTGCGTTGATTTTGATTGTGACGTCATCAAAATCGACTTTGGTGTCACGTGGGACTGAGACCATGGTGGTTGTTTTTGATTTGGGGTTGAGTACCATCACGATCATGGTGTCGGTACGGCCTTTGTAGGAGCGGCCAAGTTCGCCTGTGTCTGTACCGAGCAGTAAGTATGCGACCGGCTTTTTGCTGGTGGTTTTATCATCGGAAGATTTGTTTGTCTTCTTATTATAGGAATATATTTGCGATGTCGAGTTGTGAACCATGTAGTACACGAAGCCGCCAAACCCCAGCGCAGCAACGAGTACGACGAGTAGAACGCGTACTAGGATCTTTTTCATCTTTAAACCTCATTTCCTCCGTAATCTTTGCATATTATACCGCAAAGTCTGCCAGCTCGCTGATCTATTGTGAAACGTTAACAAACTGTTACAAAAAAATTTGACCTTGGGAGCGCTTCATTAGATACTAGATAGTATTGGAAGGGGAACTGAATGATGATTGATGTGCATTGCCATATGTTACCGGGAATTGATGATGGTTCAAAAGACTTAACCACGTCGCTTGAATTGGCACAGGCGGCGGTGGCTGATGGGATTACGCATGCGTTGATGACGCCGCACCATATGAATGGACGGTATACGAATCATGCGGCTGACGTGATTCGGATGACGGATGAGTTTCAAGACGAGTTAGACCGCCGCAATATTCCACTAACGGTTTTCCCGTGTCAGGAAGTGCGGATTAACGGTCAGTTGTTAGAAGCAATTGACCATAACGATATTCTGACTTGTGACGTGAGCGGGCATTATGTGTTAATTGAATTTCCGTCTGACGATGTGCCGCTTTATACCCAAAATATGTTGTTTGAAGTGATGCAGCGTGGCATGATTCCGGTCATCGTCCATCCTGAGCGGAATACCCGACTGATGAAGCATCCAGGGTTACTTTATCAAATGATTCAAAGAGGTGCGTTAGCCCAGGTTACTGCTAGTAGTTATGTTGGAACTTTTGGGAAAAAGGTCCAACAATTTTCTGAAGATATTATTAATGCTGGATTAGCTCACGTCTTTGCATCTGATGCTCACCATTTACCGGGTCGCAATTATGAAATGAAGGATGCATTTAAACGACTCATCCGTAAAGGTGGCGAAGAAAAAGCAGGTATTTTTCAAGAAAATGCCCGCTCGTTGGTTAATGGAGATCCTGTTACTCGGTTCAATGAACGTAAGATCGAAAAAAGAATCTTTTCAAGGTATTAATGTCATTTTTTTGTAAGTGGGCTATGTGATATGTATTGCAAAGCCGCTGCGATAACTTGATCCATGTTGTAATAACGATACAACCCCAGACGTCCTCCAAATGTAACATTAGGGGCGTTTTTTTTGGCGTAGTCACTATACTTTGTAAACAGATGATTGTTTTCACTATCGTTAACAGGGTAGTAAGGCTCAACGCCACGTTCCCACTTTTGAGGGAATTCTTTAGTGATGATAGTCTGACTTTTATTTTTTCCACCAAACTCGAACCACTTGTGCTCGATAATCCGTGTAAATGGTGTTGCTAGATCGGTGTAGTTAATAACGGCATTACCTTGATAATTAGGGATGTTTTTTAATTCGGTCTCGAAATGAAGCGAACGATAAGTGAGTTCACCAAAACGGTAATTAAAAAACTGATCTATCATCCCTGTAAAGATGACGTGGTCAAAGTTATGCATATAGAAATCTTTGGCGTCAAAAAAATCTGTGTTAAGTTTAGTTTGAATATTGGGCAAGTCCAGCATTTTTTTTACAATCTGTGTATATCCACCGATTGGAATACCTTGATACGGATCATTAAAATAATTATTGTCAAACGTGAAACGCACTGGTAGACGACGAATGATGAATGATGGAAGTTTTGATGGTTCTCGACCCCACTGCTTAGTTGTATAGTCTTTTATTAGCTTGTTATATATATCTGTTCCAACTAGTGAGATTGCTTGTTCTTCAAGATTCTCAGGCTGCTTTCCCGAGAGAACTCTTCTTTGTTCTGCAATCTTAGCCTGGGCTTGGGCAGGTGTTGTGACGCCCCACATCTGATAAAAAGTATTCATATTAAACGGCAAGTTATACAATTTACCGTTGTAATTTGCAACAACCTCATTTGTATAACGATTAAACGTTGCAAACTGCTGAACATAATTCCATATATCCGAATTAACCGTATGGAAAATATGTGCCCCATATTCATGAACCTGAATACCTTCAATTTCTTTAGTGTATATATTTCCAGCAACGTGGTCACGTTTCTCAATTACAGTTATTTGGTGACCAAACTTTGCTAACTCATGCGCGCAAACGCCCGCAAAGAGACCGGCACCGACTATTAGAATTTTCATTATAGATCCTCCTCCTATAGAACTGTCCCATTTTAACATAAAGATCTTCGCTATAACTAGCGCTATCACAAACTCAACTTTCGCACTTTAGATGGTTATCTATTGCTTACTTCAACAAGAAGGTAATTGTTTTCCGAAGACATTAGCGATGCCGGTTTAGCACATGTCATGCCCTTGCTTCTGATGCCCATCACTTGCCGGGTCGCAGTTATGAGATGAGTGCAGCGTTCAAGCGGTTGACTCGTAAGCGTGGCGAAAAGAAAGCCCGAATTTTTGAGGAAAATGCTCGCGCCTTGGTTAATGGGGATCCGTTAGTCCGGTTTAATGAGCGTAAGGTTGAAAAGCGTTTGTTGTCGCGGTATTAATCAACTGAGAAACGCCTTGATTGACTTAGCGTGAGAAAAAATTAGCACTCGGGTTGCGTGAGTGCTAATTTCATGCTATAATACATTATGTAAACAAGGAAAAGGCGCAACAGTATAAGTGCCAACAAGTGAATAAGCACGACACGAAAGTACTGCCAGAGCGCCTGGGAGTGCTTTTTTGTAGAGCGTGAACAGGGCCGCTTAGAAACCGGAGTGTAAGTGGCCTTGGATGTGCTGGTCGGGTTTTGACCAGTGCATCCAAGGTCCTTACACGCAGGTTTCTGGCCCTGCGAACGCGTTTAGGAAAGCAGCAAGATCTTGTGCATCCTAATAAGCTCCCCGCCACCACCGCCTTTTCCCCGCATATTCCCAACAAGGAGGAATTCGACTATGGCAAACTTTAACGATCCGTTTTTCAATCATGACATGGACGATGTATTCAATCAGATGCTTCAAGGAATGGGTAAAGGCGAGTCAGCCCGCTATGTGGTGAATGGCCACGAAATGACGCCGGATGAATTTGCGCAGTATCGGGCGACTGGTCAGCTGCCAAAGCAAGGCGATGAAATCCCGGTTGAAACGACTGGCGAACAAGCGGTTAAGAAAGGCGGTATTCTTGAAAAGCTTGGCCGCAACCTGACGCAAGAAGCCAAGGATGGTCTGCTTGATCCGGTGATTGGCCGTGATCACGAAATTCAGGAAACTGCCGAAATTTTGAGTCGACGGACGAAGAACAATCCAATTTTGGTCGGTGACGCCGGTGTCGGCAAGACCGCGGTGGTTGAAGGCTTGGCACAAGCGATTGTGAAGGGCAATGTACCTGAATCAATTAAAGACAAGCAGATTTGGTCGATTGATCTGTCGAATCTGGAAGCAGGCACGCAATATCGTGGCAGCTTTGAAGAAAAGATTCAGAATCTGATCAAAGAAGTGAAAGCTGCTGGCAATGTGATTCTGTTCTTTGATGAAATCCATCAAATTCTTGGCGCCGGTGCAACTGGTGGCGAAGAGTCTGGCGGTAAGGGCCTCGCGGATATTATCAAGCCAGCCTTGTCGCGTGGTGAAATCACTGTGATCGGTGCGACGACGCAAGATGAATATCGCAATACCATTATGAAGGACAGCGCCTTGGCACGTCGGTTTAACGATGTCACAATCAATGAACCGAGCGCTGCCGATACGGTCAAGATTCTGGAAGGCGTCAAGAAGCTTTACGAACAGCATCATCACGTTCAGTTACCGGAAAATGTTTTGAAGGCGGCGGTGGATTATAGTATTCAATATATTCCACAGCGCTCCTTGCCGGATAAAGCAATTGACCTCATTGATATGACCGCGGCACACTTAGCAAGCAAGCACCCGATTGTTGACAAGGTGGAACTGGAAAAGCAAATCAAGGATCTCAACGCGCAAAAGGATGCAGCGGCAAAAGCTGAAGATTTTGAAAAAGCTGCCAACCTTAAGAAGGAGATTGCCGACAAGCAACATCAGCTTGAAGGAACGAACAACGAGAAGCCTGTCGTCGCAACCCCGAATGATGTCGCTGCAGCTGTTGAACGTTTGACTGGCATTCCGGTTTCCAAGCTGGGTGCATCCGATATTGAACGGCTGAAAGGCATTGGTAAGCGCCTGAAGGGTAAGGTAATTGGCCAAGACGAAGCCGTTGATATGGTTGCCCGCGCTATTCGCCGGAACCGGGCTGGCTTTGATGAAGGTAACCGCCCAATTGGCAGCTTCCTGTTTGTTGGACCAACCGGTGTCGGGAAGACCGAACTGGCTAAGCAGTTGGCGTTAGATCTTTTCGGCAGTAAAGATGCGATCATCCGGTTAGATATGTCCGAATATAGCGATCGTACAGCGGTATCCAAACTGATTGGCACCAGCGCAGGCTATGTTGGATACAATGACAACAAGAACACGTTGACAGAGCAAGTACGGCGCAATCCTTATTCCATCGTCTTACTCGATGAAATCGAAAAGGCTGATCCACAAGTCTTGACGCTGTTGCTGCAAGTCTTAGACGATGGGCGGTTAACAGATGGCCAAGGTAATGTCGTTGACTTTAAGAACACCGTCATCATTGCCACTTCCAATGCTGGGTTTGGCAATGAAGCATTAACTGGCGAGAAGGAGAAGGACGAAGATTTGATGAAGCGGTTGGCGCCTTACTTCCGTCCTGAATTCCTGAACCGATTTAACGGGATTGTTGAATTCAGTCACTTAACCAAGAATGATTTGGGTAAGATCGTTGACTTGATGCTTGAAGACGTCAACAAGACTTTGGCGAAGAAAGGCATCACACTTACCGTGACGGATGCAGCCAAGGATTGGTTGATTGCCCAAGGTTACGATGAAGCGATGGGTGCACGACCATTACGGCGGGTCATTGAACGCAACATCCGCGATAAGGTTACCGACTTCTACCTGGATCACCTGAAGGCTAAGAAGTTACAGGCTGACTTGATTGATGGTGCGATTATCGTCAGTGAAGTGCAACCAGCAAGCGACAAGCCAAAGAAAGAAGCTAGCGGTGCGAAGTAATGCGCACAGCGGCCGTCAAGCGAGAAAAATCGTTTGGCGGCCGCTTTTTTTGCTTTGAAAAAGTAGTATAATAAAATTTGAAATAAATTGCGCCCGTCTGTTTTGCCCACAACTTTTAGAACGATCAGCATGAAGGCTTATTAAAAGACAATTTATCGCCAGTATTTTATATGTCAGATTATGGTGAAAATATTTGAATATTAGTAATCGAAAATTAATTTTTCAAAAATTGTTATTGAAAGCGGTATAAGCTTGTGCTAAATTTAAAGAGAACCAACCGCTGATATGAAACTGATGTATCAGATTTTATGCTAAAAATTCACAAACTTATATTGGCTTAATTTGGCTGTAAATGCTGTTATTTATTGATGGCGAGACTTAAGTTTTATAATAACCGTTCATCACTTAACTGCTAGATGTGCTTTGGCTTGATATTGATGAGTCATAACCAGAGTGGTGATGGTGCAAACGCTTATTTATTGTCATGCGAGTCTCGTTATGTTAAGTTATCATTAAGATAATAAAAAAGTGTCCTGGGTGAATCAATATAAGCCAGTGAATGTTGTTAGCAACGAGCATGTGGGTGGTATTAGCTAGGAAACGATAGAAATATACTGTTGTTTCTGCGAGGGGTGATTGGATGATTAAGTTGTATACGTCGGGTTCTTCGAAATCAAGTCGAGAGGCTCGGGCATGGTTAGAAGCCAATGGGTTGCCATTTCAGGAAATTTCGTTGTCAAAGCAAGGTATCAGCAAGGAGCAGATTCTTGAGCTCTTGGCGCGGTCGGAGGATGGCGTTGATAGTTTAGTCTCGCGCCGATCTAAGGCATTTCAGGCACTTGACATTGATTTCGATGCGCTATCACTAAAGCAGGCGGTTGATTTGTTGGCAGAAAAACCGGCTATCCTGCGCCGTCCGATCATTGTGGATGAACGCCGACTGTTGTTTGGGTTTAATCAAGACTCTGTCCGGGTCTTTTTACCACGTGAAGTCCGGCGGCAAAAGCTTTGGGCGGCTTTGTTAAATACATCGAGTGTGTGAAGTGTACCAACCAGCGTCACGTGCGGTGCTTGACCATCATTAACGATACAGAATATCGTTGATGGTGGCTTTTTTTATGGCGTGAATCACAGCCAACAGGAATTTTAGTTGGTATAGTTTTGACCCGCTATGGCAGAACTGCAGCGCCAACTTGTGCGTCCATCAAGTTGCAAAGCACGCTGAGGGTTAGCAGATATTTATGATTTTCTTGAAAAATGTTGAAACCGTATACAAAAGCCGAAATTATGCTATCATATTGCCATGAGTCAAAAATTGGTCTATGCGAAAGGGAGCTGCATCATGGATTTGTACAGTGAATTGACGGCCAAGTATCAAACGGTTCCGGCCATTGCCACCGAGATCATCAACTTGGAGGCGATTTTGAACCTGCCCAAGCCAACAGAGGCGTTTATGAGCGATATTCACGGGGAATATAATGCGTTTCAGCATGTTCTGCGCAATGGCAGCGGTAATGTGAAGAGCAAGATACGTTCATGTTTTCGGGATGAGATGACCGAGACGACTTTGCAGCGGTTTGCTTTTTTGGTGTATTACCCGTCGGAACGGTTGACTGCGATTCATCAGGAGCTGCAAGGGGATGATTTGCAGCAGTGGTATCTGACCACTTTTCGCCGGTTGATTCGCTTGCTGGCGTTTACCGCGACTAAATATACCCGTTCGAAAGTGCGTAAGGCGATGGCGCCGGAGTTTGTTTATATTACCGAAGAGCTGCTGTATAACGATGCGGACACGCCTGATAAGCTGGCTTATTATTGGCAGATTATTCGCAACTTGATTGTTTTGGAGCAGGCCGATGAGTGGATTGAGGCGACGTGTCGGACAATTCAGCGGCTGACGGTCGATCATTTTCACATTATGGGTGATATTTATGATCGGGGGCCGGCGCCGGATCAGGTGGTTGAGAGTTTGATCAAGCGTGATCAGCGACATTCGGTGGATATTCAGTGGGGCAATCATGATATTTTATGGATCGGCGGTGCAGCTGGTTCGGCGTTGTGTATTGCCAATCTGGTGCGGATTTCAGCCCGGTACAACAACCTGAGCATTCTTGAAGATGTTTATGGGATTAATTTGCGCCATTTAGCACGCTTGGCGGAACAATATTATCAGGATAATCCGGCCTTTTCGCCTAAAATGGGGCGCTCGGATCGGCCAATTACCGAGGCGGAACGGTTACAAATCACCCAGATTCATCAGGCAATTGCCATGATTCAGTTCAAACTTGAAGGCCCGGCCATCAAGCGGCGTCCTGAATTTGAAATGGATCATCGGTTATTGCTGGACAAGTTAGCCGCGGATTTTTCCACGATTCAGTTGAATGGGCATACTTATCCCATCACCAATGGCTGTTTTGCGACGGTTGACCCGGCTGATCCTTACCGACTGTTGCCGGAAGAGCAGGAGGTCATTGATTCCTTAGTCGAGTCGTTCACCCATTCGGAAAAGTTGCATCGCCATATGGATTTTTTGATGGATCGCGGCAGTATGTATCTGCGGTATAATCGCAATTTGCTGTTACACGGGTGCGTGCCGGTTGATGAAGATGGCAATTTCATTGGTTTAACGATTGAAGGCACGACTTATACAGGCCGGCAGTTGTTTGACATGCTGGAAGCCAATTTGCGCCTCGCCTACAGTCAGCCCACGGAAAAAGCAGACTTGGCGACTGATTTGCTATGGTATCTGTGGACCGGTCCGAATTCGCCGCTTTTTGGCAAGCACGACATGACCACATTTGAGCGGTACTTTATCAAGGATCCCGCGACGCATGCAGAAGGCCGTAATGCTTATTATCACTTGCGCAAGGATCCTGATTTCATCAAAAAAATTCTGCGTGAGTTTGTGCTTGATCCGGAAGTCGGTCACGTGATTAATGGTCATACGCCGGTTAAAAAAGGAACCGATCCAATCATGGCGAATAACAAAATGATTGTCATTGACGGCGGATTTTCAAAGCCTTACCAAAAGACAACCGGTATTGGCGGGTATACTTTGTTGGATAATTCGTATGGCATGCAGCTGGTCACCCATCAGCCGTTTACAACCAAGGCCGATGCGATTGCCAATTTAACCGACATTATTTCCACGCGCCGAGTTGTTGAAACGGAGGCACGGCGCCGCACCGTGGCAGAAACCGATATTGGCACCGCGCTACAGGCTGAGGTGGAGGTGTTAAAACGGCGCCTTGCTGAGTTACGCAATGGTGACTAACCACGGTTTTAAAATGAGCGTTGTTTGTCAGCAAGCATTTTATCCCGTATAGTTATTAACATAATAAGTTAGAAACATGGATAACCATAGAAAGGGTGGCTTGATGCAAAAAACGATGCGACATCCGGTGCTGAAATGGCTGTGGATCATGGCGGCGCTTGCGCTTATTGCGGTGAGTATCAATATGTTTTACGCCCCGCATGCAGTGGCTGCTGGTGGCGCAACCGGGATCGCGATTCTGGTTCAGGAAGTGGCCGGGATTCAAGTTGGCTTAACCACCATGGCTGTTAATCTGCTGATGCTAGGGCTAGCATGGTTTTTCCTCGATCGCAGCACCTTAAAACGCATTCTTTTCGGCAGTTTCATGCTGCCATTACTTTTGTGGATCACGCCTGAGATTAACCTTGTGACCGATCGGCTATTGGCCATTATTGTCGGTAGTGTGGTATTTGCTTTTGGGGTCGGATTGCTTTACCAAATGGATGCTTCCAGCGGTGGAACGACGGTACCGCCGCTAATTTTCAAGAAATATTTTGGCTTGAAGCCGTCTATTATGTTACTGATCACGGATGTCATCGTTTCGCTCTTCAATATTCCGGTGTCAGGTGTTGAGGCCTTTATTCTTGCCGTATTTGCACTCACGATTACGAGTCTGGTCATGAATTATGTCGAAACCGGCTTTGACCGTAAAAAAGCCGTTTACATCATGAGCGATCAACTGGATATGTTGAAACAGCGGATTCGCGACGAAACGCCGCACGGTTTAACGGTGCAACCGGTTGTCGGCGGCTTTTCAGATGAAAACAGGGAGATGTTGATGGTCGTCGTTGAGCAAAGCGATTTCCGGCACCTGATTGAACTGATTCATGGTATTGATCCCGACGCCTTTATTCTGACCGTAGCTGCGACTGAAGTTCATGGTGGTAGTATTTGAGCTGCTAATCGGTTTTTCGAATTTTTAAAGGTTAACCATCATGATAAATTGCTCAGTGACGTGTTTTGTTCACTGGGCTTTTTTGTTGAAATGACGGGGATAAGCGCGCTGATCAAGGCCTAAAAATAACAATATTTATAAAATGCTGTAAACCAACTTTTAAAAAGATTCCTTTGATAATTTGGTTTTAAAAAACGGAAACTGCTTATCATCAAGTATTATCCTGATTATAAATAACAAAATCGACTTTTTAAAAGTAAGCATATTTGTTTACCTGCTTCATTAAATTATGCATAATCTAAATCAAGAGATGGCCATCTCGAAGTTAATAGTGTGGTAAGTCATTTTGCAATATGGACTGGGGGAGTCTATATGTTTCGCAGAAGTCTGATCACTTTCGCTCTTGTATTGGGCGGGCTGTTTGGTACGACCACAGTCAGTCATACAATTCAGAGCCGAGACTTGGCCGGATTGCGCACCAGCACAAGGGAGAAAGCTAATGATGTAAGCACATCGAGCGATTTACTCAGAGCAACCGCTGCGGTGACGCCAGAAAAAGTTCAGGCGGCAGCGCATCCTAGTTGGAGTGTTCGCTCAGGTCAAGCAGTCGTTAAATCGTCTGACCCAACACCATCCGGCCAGACAAAAGTAAGTCAACCAAGTGCTGTTAGCGCGCCGGCAACCAATCAGACCGCTTCATCAACAAGTTCCGCTGCATCCGCTTCAAATGCGTCAGCCGGAACCGCAACCGCTGGCACATCAACCGCGCAATTTACTGTTGCAGCGGCACCAGCTAAAACCGCATCAGCCGTCACGAACCAATCAGCAACTCAACCAACCGCTCAGCCGCAAGCACAACCGGCGAAACCGGCAGCAGCTTATGCGAGTCGGGTATTAATGTTTGCCGGGGTCACCGTTCCGTACATTATTGGTAATGAAAGTATGGACGCCGCGCCAATGAACGGTGCCGCAACTTGGGGCGGTCAGGCAAACTACAGCAACGTCAGTGGGCAGAATACGCACTTTATCGGGCATAATCCCGGAGCGTTTGCTGCGATGCTTTCGCTTGGTATCGGTTCGCCAATTACGGTGACCGATGCCGCCGGAAGTCCGCGCACGTATCACGTTTATCGGTTAGTTCAGGTTTCGCCTGAAGCCGTTACAGCTGACGGTCAGGATCTTTGGAATGAAATTACCGGTACAGGTGGCGGTCAGCGCATTACGCTCCAGACTTGTGTTGGTGATTATTGGCGCTTAATTGCCTTTGCTCGCTAACAGGTGTGAATCAAAATCGTCAGTTTGTTTGGATGAGTTTTAGAAGAAAGATCGCGATATCAATGGCAATACAAAAGCAGCTGCCAGCGCATGAAGATGCGTTGACAGCTGCTTTTAATTTGCAGTTTGAAATCGGTGCGTGACGTTTGCTTTAATCAACGGGTACATTGACAATCCAGCCGTCTGGTGCAGGGACGTCGCCAAACTGAATACCCGTGAGTTCGTTATAAATCGCCTGAGTATGTGGGCCGACTTCGGTTTCGGAATAAAAGACATGTTCGTGATCGTTGTATGTGATGCTGGCGATAGGCGTAATGACCGCTGCAGTTCCGCACGCGCCTGCTTCACCAAACTGGTCTAAATCGGTAATGGCAATCTTGGTTTCTTCGGTTTTCATGCCGAAGCGATCATGTGCCAGCGCCAAGATTGAGTATTTGGTAATACTTGGCAGAATCGAAGGGGATTTCGGTGTTTTAAGGGTTTTACCGTCCTTAGAGATACCGAAAAAGTTAGCCGAACCCACTTCTTCAATATATTTATGTTCGATCGGGTCAAGGTAAATCGCATCGCCATAACCATGTTCATGGGCAAACTTTCCGGCTTGTAGCGAGGCCGCATAGTTACCACCGACTTTAGCCTGACCGGTGCCGTAGTGAGCAGCACGGTCATGTTGATCGGCCACCACAAACTTGGTTGGCACCATGCCGCCTTTAAAATAAGGACCAACCGGCATCGCGAAAACATCAAAGATATATTCTTTGGCGGGGGCAACGCCAATATTAGGGCCAACGCCAATTAACATGGGACGTAAGTATAAAGTTGCGCCGGTGCCATATGGCGGTACGTATTCATGGTTAGCGGCAACGACTTGTTTGACCGCCTCAATGAAGCGATCTTCAGGAAACGGTGGCATTAAAAGTTTTTCTGCTGAGTTGTGCAGACGGTGGGCATTTTGATCCGGACGGAAAAGCTGAATGGCTCCTGATTTGGTGCGATAAGCCTTGAGTCCTTCAAAAGCACCTTGCCCATAATGTAAAATTGGCGAACCTTCATTCAAAGTTAAGTTGGGATCACTTGATAAAGTGCCGTCATCCCAAGCGCCATCTTTCCAGTGGGCAACATACCGATAAGGCAGTTGCATGTAATCAAATCCTAGTTTGTTCCAATCAATATCGACGCTCATCGTCATCCCTCCAGTGGTTGGTTGCAATTGCCAAAACACAAACTTACCTAGTACCGGAATCGGTTTGGAAAACATTGTGTTTTCATTAAATAATATAGCCTATATGTTAGATTATTCTCACAAATAACTCAACCAAAAAAATTGTATTTACTGTTAATATTTTCCGAAAGCGGTTACAATTAACGGCGAGGAGGATTATATTCCTCTTGGCAGCAAGGGTGGTCAGATTTAAAAAAAGTGATCTGGTGAGCGTTTCTTGAGCCTTTTCATGGTCGTGCTGTTACACTTGTGGCGGAAGGAAATATTCGTGATGCTTGAACCACATGCAACGAGTCGGATGATGTGATTGGGGGAGTGATCATGATCCAAGGATTAAAAGATTGGTTATACCTCTTCAACTCAGGGCAGGATTTTCAAAGTTACAATCGGTTTGGTGCCCATGAAGTTTCACCTGGCAAATGGTCGTTTCTCGTCTGGGCGCCACATGCCCAACAGATTAAAGTTGTCGGCGATTTTAACGATTGGCGCGGCAGTCCGCTGACCCGGCAAGGAGAAACCGGCTGTTGGTACGGCGAACTCGCAGCCAAGAAAGGACAGTTGTATAAGTACCAGGTGGTCGGTCCGGATGGGGCCACACATGAAAAGATTGATCCATATGGGTTTGGATTTGAACGTAAGCCAGGCAGTGCTGCCCGACTGGTTGATATTCCGCGAATCAAATGGCATGACGATTCGTGGCTAAGCAAGCGTAGTAAGTGGCGGCCATATGCTGAGCCCCTGGCAATTTATGAGGTGCACTTAGGTTCTTTTATCCGCGACACGCACGCCGGTCCGGATGGTGGGTATATGACCTATCAGGATGCGATTGATAAGTTGATCCCTTACGTCAAGGAATTGGGTTATACCCATATTGAGTTTCTTCCGTTGATGGAGCATCCGCTTGACGCTTCATGGGGCTATCAGCTGATGGGCTACTTTGCCCCGACAAGCCGGTTTGGCGACCCGGCAGATTTTCTGAGATTGGTGGATGCCGCTCACGTCGCCGGGCTGGGCATCATCATGGATTGGGTGCCAGGGCATTTCATTAAGAATACCGATATGCTCGCTCAATTCGATGGTACCCCGACGTTTGAATACACCGATCCGCACCGCGCCGAAAATGTTCGCTGGGGAACCTGGAATTTTGATTTAGGCAAAGCACAAGTGCAAAGCTTTCTGATTTCCAGCGCGATGTATTGGCTTGATCATTGTCATCTTGATGGGCTGCGCGTTGATGCGGTCTCGAATATGCTGTACATGGATTATGACGCCGGCAAAGAAAATGATCGCAATCGGTTTGGCGGCCGCGATAATCTTGAGGGCATTGCCTTTTTGAAGCAGCTGAATACGAAGGTGTTTGCCAAGCATCCGGATGTCTTGATGATGGCGGAGGAAAGTTCAGCCTATCCTAAGGTGTCAGCGCCGATTAATACCGGTGGCCTAGGGTTCAATTACAAATGGAACATGGGTTGGATGAACGATACGCTGAAGTTCTTTGAAGAAGATCCGGTTTATCGTCACAGTGATATGAATTTATTGACGTTTTCATTTATGTATATGTATAACGAACAGTTCGTTTTACCGTTTTCCCACGATGAAGTCGTTCACGGGAAGAAGAGCCTGATGCACAAGATGCCTGGCGATCGGTACAACCAGTTTGCCAATCTACGCACCATGTACGTGTGGCAAATGACGTTTCCGGGGAAAAAGCTATTATTCATGGGCAGCGAATGGGGTCAATTCCTTGAATGGCGTGACTGGAGCGAGCTTGAGTGGGTTGATTTGAAAGACCCGATGAACCATAAAATGCAAACTTTTACGAAAACGCTGAATCATATCTATACAAACCGACCGAGTCTGTGGCAACAGGATCATGAACCACTTGGCATTAAGATCACAATGGCGGATGAACCGGATGTCATGAGTTACATCCGTTATGGCAAGCAAAAAGATGACTTCACGGTGGTCGCGTTAAATTTTGTCCCGGTGCAAAAAGACCACTTCCGCGTGCCAGTCCCAAGCTTGGGCACGTACACGATTCTTTTGAATACGGAAAACCTTGACTTTGGCGGTACCTGGACCAAGTGGCAGGCGACTTTAACCGCCCAACTAGGTGATCATTACGGCGAGCCGGCTTGGTTAGATGTGATTTTGCCAGCAATGGGGGCGTTACTAATTGTTCCCAAAAAACTGCAGCCGTTACCTAAAAAGTTGGCGACTAAGCACCACCAGCGGCCAGCCGCACTTTCCGGAAAGCAGCCGCCACTGGCAATTTCAAATCAGGAACGACCGGCCATCAGTCATCAACGCGACTGGGGGACGGCGCCTGCCCGAACGCAACCGGTGAAAAAAGACCTGATTGTTAAGAAGCATAAGAAGAAGTGAGGGGGGAAGGCGCAAGTTGCGCCGTCATCATGAGTACTGAAATGTTAGGTATCATTCTCGCTGGGGGTCAAGGCACACGGTTGGGTAAACTAACCAAAACCACTGCCAAGCCCTCGGTACCTTTTGGAGGTCGCTATCGGATTATTGATTTCACCTTAAGTAACTTGGCTAATTCAGGGGTGAATACGGCGGGGGTCATTACCCAGTATCAACCGCTTGAATTGAATCGGCATATTCAAAACGGGGCGAGCTGGGGACTCAACGAGCGTGGTGCCGGGGTTACGATTCTGCAGCCATACGCGTCAAGTGAAGGCGAAAAGTTCTTTGAAGGTACCGCGCATGCGATTTATCAAAATATTGCGTATATCGATTCTTATAATCCGCAATATTTACTGATTCTATCTGGTGATCATATTTACAAAATGGATTATCAGGCCATGTTGGATTACCACAAGGCCAAAAAAGCCTCATTGACCGTGGCGGTTATGCCGGTTGCCAAAGATGAAGCCAAGCGGTTTGGCATTATGAACACCGATGACACGGATCGGATTATCGAATTTGAAGAAAAGCCGGCTAAGCCTAAGAGCAACTTGGCTTCAATGGGGATTTACATCTTCAACTGGCCAACGCTTAAACAATATTTGACTGAAAGCTATGCAACCGATGGGGCGATGGAAGACTTCGGGCACGATGTCATCCCGGCCTACCTGACCCACAACGAAGCCAGCTATGCGTATGCGTTCCGTGGTTATTGGAAAGATGTCGGGACGATTCAGAGTCTGTGGGAAGCCAACATGGAATTCTTGAATCCGAATAATCCATTGAACATCGGCAATCGCAATTGGCGGATTTTCAGCCAGAATGAAGCTTTGCCGCCCATGTTTTTAACCAAGACCGCCAAAGTATCAGGCTCCATGATTGTGGATGGCTGCTATGTTGCCGGTGCCATTGAGCACAGTATCCTGAGCCAGAATGTCAAGATTGGCGAAGGTTCCGTGATCAAAGACAGCATGATCATGCCAAACGCCGTGATCGGCAAGAATGTCACTGTGGATCATGCGATTGTTGGCGAAAATGCGATCATCGGGGATAACGGTAAGGTGATCGGCAAACCGGACGAAATTAGTGTTGTTGGTTATGGGGAAGTTTTAGGAAGGACTGAAAAAGAATGAGAAAAGGCGATTTAGCAGCAATCATTGATCTGAATGAAAAAGATGACCAAATTCAGCCATTGACAGCAGCCCGCCCGATTGGAACGCTGCCATTTGCTGGGCGTTATCGTCTCATTGATTTTCCGCTGTCGTCATTGGATCATGCAAATGTCCGCAGTGTGGCGATTTTCCTGCCCAAGTCGGGTCGCAGTGTCACGGATCATATCCGCAGCGGCTCAACCTGGAATATGGATCAGATAACAGGTGGTGTTTTCACGTATCCGTACATGGCTGGCCGCGATTATGAAGATCCGCAGCTGCGGGCAAGGTATTTTGACGATTATCTTCAGTTTCTGCGTAAAAGCAGCGCTCAATATACCATTATCATGGGAACCCAAAGTGTCGCCAATGTCGATATTGATGCGATTGTGGCATACCATCAAGCTGGTGAAAGTCCGGTAACGGCGGTGTATAAGAATCTGCCGGAAGCTGCCATGCAACCAGAAGATCTGACTTTGGATATGACCGAATTGGGAACCGCAAGCTCGGTTGTTCCGGCCGCGGAGAATCGGGGACACCTTAAAGAAGGTAAGATTCCGGCGTTCATGGATATTTACCTGATCGGCACGATTGACTTGATCGATTTGCTCACCGATGCTTCGGAAGCGCCGACCTTTAAACGTCTGCCACAGATTATGCGGGAAGCGGTTTTGCAAAACAATGCCAACGCGTTTGAATATACCGGCTTTTTGGCCAAACTCAATACGATCAAGCGTTACTTTGACGCCAACATGAGCATGTTAGAAGACCAAAACTACCAAGCTTTGTTATATAGTGCTAACTCGATTGAAACCAAGAACAAGAACGAAATCCCGACATTTTTCTCAACCGAATCCCATGTTGCAAACAGTTTGTTAGGCACCGGTGATTTTATTGAAGGGGAAGTCAATCACTCGATTCTTTTCCGGAACGTGCATATTCATCGCGATGCCTTGGTGGATCACAGTATTGTGATGCAAGGCACCAAGATCGGGACCGGTTCCAGCGTGAAATACGCAATTTTAGACAAAGGTGTTATCATTGGACCGAATCTGGCTTTGGAAGGCACACCGGAAGAACCATTAGTGTTTGCCAAGAATCAGAAAGTCTTTCAACCAGACGGCCAGGGGGTGACGGCCCGTGCTTAAAGTACTTTTTACTGCAGCCGAAAGCGCGCCGTTTTATAAAACCGGGGGCTTAGGCGATGTCACCTATGCATTACCTAAAGCCATTAAGAAACAAGGCGTAGACATTCGGGTGGCAATTCCTTTTTACGAACGCAAATTTCCTGCGAAGTATTTGCCTAAAGTCAAAAATCTGACCCATTTTACGATTGAAATAGGCGGACAGCCGGTTTATGTCGGCCTTAAAACGATTAAGCTAGGCGATGTCACCTATTATCTGATTGATAACCGACAATATTTTGATCGTGACGGCTTATACGGTTATTGGGATGACGGCGGTCGGTTTGGCTTTTTCCAAATGGCCGTGATTGAAATGCTGCAGGTGATTGAGTGGATTCCCGATATCATTCATGCCAATGACTGGCACACAGCGTTCATTCCGGTGTTATTGAAGGAAAAGTATGGCTGGATTCAACCTTATCAAGCGATTAAAACGCAGCTAACCATTCATAATCTGCAATTTCAAGGATGGTTTCCGCCGTCGATTCTGGACACGGTGTTTGGTATCGGACGGCAAAGCTTTAATGATGATGGCTTTGCCCAGGACGGCTCGGTGAACTGGCTAAAAGGCGGGATTAACTTTGCTGATCTGGTTTCGACCGTTAGCCCTAGTTATGCTCAGGAGATTCAATCACCGGCGTTTGGCGAGCATTTGGATGGCACTTTACGCAAACAAAGTGGTAAATTAGTCGGGATCTTGAACGGCATTGATGATGAAGTCTACAATCCGGCAACCGACCCGCATTTGACGTATAACTACAGTGCCAAGGATTTAAAAGGCAAAGCGAAAGACAAACGCGTTTTGCAAGAAGAAATGCATCTGCCGAAACGTTCGGATCCGCTTTTTGCGATGGTGAGTCGGCTGACCCGGCAAAAAGGGGCCGATTTGCTCGTTGATGCCTTAGAAAACTTCCTGGTTCAAAATAACGTCCAGGTCGTGATCCTCGGAACCGGTGATCGCGACTTGGAAGAGGATCTTCTGTCGTTGCAAGATCGTTTCCCAGGGCAATTGGCGGTTCGAATTGATTTTGATGAAGCGTTGGCGCAACGAATTTATGCTGGGGCTGATTACTTCATGATGCCAAGCGCGTTTGAGCCAAGCGGATTGGCGCAGATGATGGCGATGCGTTATGGTACGTTGCCGATTGTGCATGAAACCGGGGGCCTGCGTGATTCTGTCACGCCGTACAATGCCGAAACCGGCGCTGGCACTGGTTTTAGTTTCTGGGATTACAATGCCGGCGTGTTGGCCAAGATTCTGTGCATGGCGAAGCACGTTTATTCCGATGAGCCAAAAGTTTATGCCCGTCTGCAACAACAGGCTATGGCAATGGACTTTGATTGGCATCATTCGGCGGCAGCTTACTTGAAGGGGTATAATCGCATCCTAGGTAAAGCATGAGTGTCATCGCGAGGTCATGTCGAATGAAAGTCGCAGCCGACAAGACGGCATTTCGTCTTAGTTGCGGATCGGACATTCGATGAGACCTCGTTGTTCATGTTCGCCAAAATGGTTGCGATGGTTTAATTTTGATGAGGTGTATATTTGATGGCATTAACAAAGGAACAATTCATCGCAGACTTTAAAGACATGGCCTTGAAAATGTATGCGGCACCGCTTGAAGACCTATCTTCACAACAGCTTTATCAGGCATTGGCCTTGTTGACGCGGACATACATTGCCCAACCTTGGGCTGACACCAAGAAGCGGTATGAGCAAGAAGAGACCAAACAGGTTTATTACTTTTCAATCGAGTTTTTACCGGGGCGGCTGTTGCAGTCTAATTTGCTAAATCTGGGCATTTTGGATGCGGTTGAGGCAGGGTTACATGCCTTGGACTTGCATCCGCAGAAGATTTTTGATGCCGAGGCGGATCCTGGGTTAGGCAACGGTGGACTTGGGCGATTAGCGTCGGCGTTCATGGATGCGATGGCCAGTGTGGGGATGGCCGGCAATGGCAATGGCATTCGCTATCAATATGGGTTATTTAAACAAGCCTTTGTTAACGGTTATCAAGTTGAACTGCCAGATGACTGGATGCGCAATGGGTTCCCATGGGAGACGCGTAAGGAGAATCGCGCGGTCACGATTAAATTCGTCGGCTGGGTGGAATTAAAGCCAAGTCGCAGCGGTAATTTGCGGGTGATCTATCACCAAACTGACGATGTACTAGCCGTGCCTTATGATGTTGCCATGGTCGGGTATCACAATGGCGTCGTGAACAATCTGCGGCTATGGTCCGCTGAAGCGCCGATTAATGCCGGCTCGCGGTTTACCTTGGAACAAAAAGAACGCATCAATCAAATCACCCAGATCTTGTATCCGGATGACTCTGACAATGCCGGAAAAGAATTGCGGTTGCGCCAAGAGTATTTCTTTACCAGTGCCGGGATTCAGAGCATTGTTCGTCATTACCGGCGGACGCATAACAGTATGGCAGGGTTTGCCGATCGGGTTGCGATTCATATTAACGACACCCACCCGGCGATGGCGATTCCTGAGTTGATGCGGGTTTTGATGGATGATGAACATGTCAGTTGGAACGAGGCATGGCGGATTACATTAAAGGTTATGAGTTACACCAACCATACGTTGCTATCCGAAGCACTTGAAGTCTGGCCGATTGATATGTTCAGCGGTCTGTTGCCGCGGATTTATCAAATCGTTCAGGAAATCGATCGGCGCTTCCGTCTGGCTTTTGTTCCGCAGTTTGGGCAAGCCATGATTGATCGCATTGCTCCTTTAGGTAACGGGCAGGTACGGATGGCTTACTTAGCAACCATTGGCTCTCACGCGATCAACGGCGTGGCCCCGATCCATAGTGAGTTATTGAAAAAAGATGTTTTGCACGACCTGTTCCAGATTTTTCCGGAGCGGTTCAATAATAAGACCAATGGCATTACCCCACGGCGCTGGATTCAAATCGGCGACCGTCCGCTGGCGCACTTACTGGATAAAAAAATTGGCACTACCTGGCGGAAAAATCCGTTGGCATTGCGGAAGTTACATGATTTCAGCGATGATCCGCACTTTTTGTCCGACCTGAATGCCGCTAAAGCCGAAAATAAACGGGCATTGGCTAAGTACATTGATCAAACCGTGCACGTTAAGGTTGACCCGGATGCTATTTTCGATGTGCAGATTAAACGGCTGCATGCTTATAAACGCCAGCTCTTACATGTATTAGGAATTTTAGATGCCTATTTAGCGCTTAAAAGCGGTGAAAAACGACCGAAACGCCTGCATATTTTCGGAGCCAAGGCCGCACCCAGTTATGTTTATGCCAAAGAGATCATCAAGGTTATGAATGCGGTAGCGGATATGGTGAACGGTGATCCGGAAGTCAGCCCTTATTTGCAAGTCGTTTTCTTACCTAACTACGGTGTGACGATGGCTGAAAAGATCATCCCTGCTGCTGATATCTCCGAGCAGATCTCCACAGCCGGTAAAGAGGCCAGTGGCACCAGTAACATGAAGCTCATGAGTGCCGGCGCGTTAACCTTAGCAACTCTGGATGGGGCCAACATCGAGATTAAAAATGCGGTGGGCGATGATAACATTGAAATTTTCGGCTTAACCGAAGATGAGATTGCCGGTTATTATCAGCGCGGTGATTACCGGGCCCGCGACTTTTATGAAAAGGATCCGCGCTTGCATGCGGTGTTGGATATGCTGGTTAATGGCCAGATTCCGGGAATTGAAACGGAAGGCCGCGATATCTTCAATTCCTTGCTGACGTATAACGATGAATATTTTGTGTTAGCTGACTTTGAAAGTTACTTAGCCGCTAATGCCAAGCTGGATGCCTTGTATCAACAGCCGCAAGCCTGGGCGAAGAAAGCGTTGGTAAACATTGCAGAAAGTGGGCGCTTTTCCGCAGACTTTACGGTTCAGCGCTATGGTCGCGACATTTGGCATGTGGTCCCGCAAACGCCAGAAGATGATGGCTCAGGCAACTGATGCGTTACATGGAGGAAAAAGATGTTTCAATTTGATTCATTCACCGATCGGCAGCCTTTTGGGGCAGTTCGGAAGGCAACAACGATTCATTTCACGGCTAAAGCTGACGGTGCGGTGACGCAAGCCTCACTGATTATCATGCCGGATGGGCGCGGGGATCAAACCGAGACATTGCCAATGACCAAAAGCCCGAATGGTTATACGGTGAGTTTTGCCCCGCAGACGGCTGGTTTATGGTTTTACCATTTTGAACTGCAAACCGATGAAGGCCGCCAACGCTTTGGTGCGGTTGATGGCGGTTTTGGCGGGATCGGGCAAGTTTATCCGGAAAATGCCGATGTGAACAGTTATCAGCTGACCGTGGTCAATGAGTTTGACCCAGTGCCGGAATGGTATCGGCATGCGCGGTTTTACCATATTTTCGTGGACCGGTTTAATAACGGGAATGCGGATGGCCACGTCAACGCACCGAAAGCCAATTCTTTTATCTATGGGCGCCAGTCGGATCGGCCAATGTATATTCGCGGTACCAATGGCGAAGTGTTGCGCTGGGATTTTTATGGTGGTAACTTAACCGGCATTCAGCAAAAATTGCCGCTGTTAGCTGCACGGGGGATTAATGCGCTTTATCTGAGCCCGATTTTTCAGGCGCGCAGCAATCACCGCTATGATACCGGTGATTATTATGCGATTGATGAAGTGTTAGGTACATTGCATGATTTCAAGCAGTTTCTGGCGGCGGCTCATCAGCTGGGGATGCATGTGATTCTGGATGGTGTGTTCAATCATGTCGGTGCCGACAGCCGGTATTTCAATGCCGTGAACGAATATGACGATGTTGGTGCGGCGAACAGTCTGGATTCACCATACGCATCGTGGTTTTCGTTTAAAAGATTTCCTGATGACTATAACAGCTGGTGGGGGGTTAAAGACCTCCCGGCGATTAATAAAGACAATCAGGATTTTCACAATTTTATTGCCGCTAAAAAAGATTCGGTGATCAGTTATTGGACCGATCTGGGCGTGGATGGCTGGCGTTTGGATGTCGCCGATGAGCTGACTGACGACTTTATTCATCAAATTCGGACGACATTGGATCAGTTTCCTGACCGGGTTTTGATCGGTGAGGTTTGGGAAGATGCATCGAATAAGCAGGCTTATGGCAAACGCCGCCAGTATTTTGAAGGTGGCGAGCTGAACGCCGTGATGAATTACCCGTTGCGGTCGATGTTGATTGATTTTGTCAACGGTCAACTCAGCGCGGCCGGTTTTGTCCGCCAGTTAATGACGCTCAAGGAAAACTATCCGCCCAATGCGTTTGCGTTTAATTTTAATAACATTGGCACGCATGATACGGCGCGAATCTTGACCGTGTTGAATGGTGATCGGCGTAAGTTACAATTGATTGTGTCACTTCTTTATTGGCTGCCGGGGGTACCTTGTCTTTATTATGGCGACGAGGCAGGATTAACCGGCGGCAAGGATCCGGACAACCGCGCCTTTTATCCATGGGGGCACGAAGATCAAGCCATTTTGGATATGTATCAGATTGCGTTACAGACGCGGATCGATCAACCAGCTTTAGCAGCCGATGCGGCATTTTTCCCGTTCACGTTTGAAGACAGCCTCGGTTTTGTCCGGCAAAACGAGGCCCAGACGTTGGTCGTCTTGGCCAACCCCACCTGCTCGCCTCAGGTTTTACAAGACCCGAATGCCAAGCTTGTTCCGGCTAATCTGCGGTCACTTTTGCCAATGGGAACCATGGTGCCGCCTGGAAGCGTGATTTGGCAAGCTATCTAAAAAGTCGGGATTGTAGCTATAGGTAGCTGTTAGAGGTGCTAAATTAGAGATCGCAAAAAGCAGCAACCAAAAAATGGCTGCTGCTTTTTGAGTCGCCAGGTAAAACAGCTGGTCTACATTGTCACCGCAAGCGTTTCGCGTAATCCGCTAGTTTGATAAACGCGGGTGTCTTTGGTGACAAAAATCGCTTCCTGACCTTCTGCTTCGATTGCATCGTAACCAGCCGGGACGCCAGCGTAGAAACCGACTGAAGATAACACGTCACCGATAAGACCATTATCGGCAATGACAGTGATGCTGGCCATGTTCGACTCGACCGGATAACCGGTATTAGGATCGATGAGGTGGTGGTATTCTTTGCCGGCAATCTCTGAATGGCGTTCAAAAATGCCGGTTGTCACAACGGCTTTTGGCTCGGTTGTCAGCGTTGCAATGCTGCGCTGGCCGGGATGGCGGGGATCCGCGATTGGCCACTGCCACAAAGGAATGCCACTGGCCGCTTTACCAACGAGGCGCTGGTTGCCACCTAAGTCAATCAAGCCGCCTTCAACCCCGGTTTTATCCCATAAATCATAGACTTGATCGACAATAAATCCTTTGGCAATTCCGCCAAGATCCAAAACCATTCCTTCTTTAGGTAAAAAGACGGTTTGATTTTCCGAATCAAGCTCGACTAGATTCGGGTCGGTTAAAGCTAGGGCTGCATTAACTTCATTGGCGGATGGAACGCGCGCATCGGCAAAGCCAATTCGCCATAACTTGACGATCGGGCCGATTAACGCGTTGTAGCCTAGACCACGTTTGCTCCAGGCTACTGCTTGGGCGATGAGATTAAACACCGGTCGTACCGGAATGTGGACCGGTGTTTTACCGGCCTGGGCATTAATCATGGTTAGCAACGATTCGTCATCATAAAGCGATAGCAAATGCGCATAAGCCTGAATCATACTGACACTTTGATTAAGTAATTCGTTGGCACCATCGGCATAAACGGTTAACGTATTGTCCGCACCTAAGCCGTGAAAGGTTGTTGTCGTTGTCATATTGCACCTCCAAGTAGTCATTGATTATCCTAATGCATAGTATGAACGGTTTGCATATTTGTTGCAATCGTTATGATTTCAGGTATTATTCGTTGTGAATGTCAATTGATTCACCGCGTGTGCTCAGCGCAATTCATGAGGAGGCCAACTATGGCGGCATATAGTTCAGCACAACAGGAAGCATTAAAAGAATTCAAGCAGGATATCGGCCACTTAAATGCCTTATCCAATTCAAGTCGGCAAAAGCTGATTATGATTCTCGGTGCAGCCGATAATCACGTAGGCGTTAGTGTTAATGATCTGGCTGATGCAATCGGATTATCGCAGCCAGCTACCTCGCATCATCTCAAACACTTGAAAGATATTGGGATGGTCGGATCCCGCCGTGAAGGCAATATGGTTTATTATTATTTAACCTTAAACGATACAATTGCCCGGCTTGAGCGGTTAACTAACGCCTTGAAGCGCCAGATCGCCCAAGCGTGACAAAAGTCTTATTGTTCAGCGTGAACCATGGCTAATGCAAATAACAGGTTATTCCTATGTAAAAGTTTTGTAAGAAAGCGCTTGATGCCGTTAAAAAGCGTGTTTAAACGATGATTAAGATCAATTTTGCTTTATAATAGCCTCTAACGACTTTTCTGACGAGGGGGAATTAGTATGGATGCTGGTCGCAATATTTTAAAAGATGAACAACGCCGATTTGCCCGTCTGAAAAGTGCCCAGCATGCAGCGGCGTTGAATCTGGTCGTTTATGGTGGTTTAACAGTGGCCGAATTGTGGATCGCGCAATTAGCACATTCCAGGGCATTGGCGGCAGATGGCTTGAATAATCTGACAGGTGTGGCTTCGGCGCTTATCTTATTATGGGGGCTGCAAGTTTCCCAGCAACGACCAGACAGTGAGCATCGATTTGGACACTGGCGATTTCAAACGATTGCAACCTTGTTTTCAGGTCTGATTATGTTAGTCGTTGGACTGGACGTGGTGCTTGATGGCTACCACGGGTTGCAGGCATGGTACCAAGGTAAAGTGCAAGTGCCCGGTGTTTTGGCGGTTTATGTGAGCCTGGCTGCGGGGGTGGCCATGGCGAGTGTTTCGTTGATGAATCATATTCGCGCTAAGCAACTGGACAGCAGCGTATTACGGACAGCGTCTAAAGACAGTTTTTCCGATGCTGCGACTAGCGGTGGGACTTTACTGGCCATTCTAGGTGCGAAGGCTGGGTGGCTGTGGCTGGATGGCGGCGCAGCGATTGCGGTCGGCCTTTTGATTTTATATGCCGCTTGGACAATTCTACGTGATGCCATTTTTGAATTGACAGATGGGTTTGACACCAAGAAAATTGCGGCTTATCGGCAAACGATTACGCAGGTTCCGGGAGTTCTCGGGGTTCAAAGCATTGAAGCGCGTTATGCCGGCGATGCGGTGTTGCTGACGATCGGCATTCGGGTGGATCCGACAATGACCGTGGCGGATTCTTATGAATTAGGCGAACGAGTCGAACGCAAATTGATGGATGCGTACGATATTCTGGATGCCGATGTTAAAACTTATCCGGCCGATTTACCACCGGAAGATGCGCCGCAAGATCCGTAAGATTGCGGTGGGTTTTCCGAAACGAGGCTTTTGGGAATTAGCGCGCGGTTTTCGTGGATGAGTTTAACGACTGCCTCTGTACAAATAGCGTGCATGTGTTAAAATTTGACCTATAAAATTTACCAGCTGAGTCGCAGTAGTGTTATCTAGGTAGGCATTCAGAAAAACGGTGGTTGCTGCAAACCGTTCCGCCTGATAGCACGAATTACAGCTCAATGAATTCTGGCCGCGGGTCATGCCGATATCCATGAGAGTGATGCAAAGCATAATTTGGGTGGTACCGCGGTGAAAGTCGTCCCTGATCTTAGTTGATCAGGGACGACTTTTTTCGTAATTAGGTACATTTTGGCTCGAGGCTAACGTGCTGATCATGCTAGCCATATCGTAATGAGGAGGATTTTTCTAATGACAGAAACACAGCGAGGACAGATTTTAGATGAATTAAAATGGCGGGGGGCGCTGAATCAGCTGACCGATGAAGCCGGGCTGCGCAAGTTAACCGAAGAAAAGGCGGTTAGCGTATACTGTGGTACCGACCCAACTGGCGATTCTCTGCATGTCGGCCATCTGATTCCTTTCATGATTCTCAAGCGCTTCCAATTAATGGGACATCGACCGGTCATTTTAATCGGTGGCGGAACCGGTTCGATTGGGGATCCATCTGGCCGCAACTCGGAAAGGGTCTTGCAGACAATGGAGACCATTGCGACGAACAAGAAGAAATTGACGGCGCAGATGGAGAATCTGTTTGGAACCGACGATTTTCGAATTGTGGACAATTACGATTGGCTTTCCAAAATTTCCATGCTCGACTTTTTACGGGATTACGGCAAGTTGTTCTCGGTGAATAACATGCTGAATAAGGAAGTCGTGGCAAGTCGGCTTGAGACTGGCATTTCTTACACTGAATTCACCTACCAGATTTTACAGTCGGTTGATTTCCTCCATTTGTTTAAGCATGAAGATGTGCAGCTGCAAATCGGTGGGGCGGATCAGTGGGGGAACATCACGGCCGGCATTGATTTGATTCACCGACTTGAGGGACCTGACGCCCGTGCTTACGGCTTGACCAATCCGCTGATGTTGAAAGCGGATGGTACTAAGTTCGGTAAATCGGCTGGCGGAGCGGTTTGGCTGGATCCGGAAAAGACGTCACCATACGAGTTCTACCAGTTCTGGTTTAATCAAGACGATGCGGATGTCGAAAAATTCCTCAAGTTCTTCACGTTCCTATCTCGTGATGAAATTGCCGAGTTGGTCGAGGCCACTAAGACGCATCCGGAAAAACGTGCAGCTCAGCGCGAATTAGCCCGCGCCGTTACCAAGTTTGTTCATGGACAAAAAGCAGTCGATCAAGCCGAAAGCATCAGTGCGGCACTTTTCTCAGGCGATGTTGCGGATTTAAGTGCTGATGATATTAAGCAAGGCTTTAAGCAATTTCCAACGGTTGAAGCGCCGCAAACGGCAGAGAATATTGTGACCTGGTTGGTAGACACTACCAAGATCGAACCAAGTCGGCGGCAGGCCCGGGAAGATATTCAAAACGGTGCGATCACCATCAATGGCACCCGTCAACGCGACTTTGATTTTGAAGTTGATCCAAGCACGCATTTTGATGGTCAATATGTCATCGTCCGGCGCGGAAAGAAGCGGTACTTCCTAGTTAAAATCAAGTAATTCGGTTACGGTGAGACGATGAATGAAGCTAGGTAGCGAGTCGCGGCTAGTTTCAATCCGGTTAGCATTAAATGACAAAATAAGCAGGAAGTCAGGAGTAAAGAGCCGCTTTTATTCCTGACTTTTTTAAATTTAAAAACGTAAATATAACTTAGAAATAAAATGGTTATTAAAATGATCATAAAGTGCTGCTGAAGTAATCGCAAAAGTATTCTGATGGTAACCACCCTGTAACGAGTTTGTAACAGTTCAGTGTTAGTGTGAACCTTGTGAACAAAATGAGAGCAGGAGTGGCGATAAAATGAGATTAAAGCAATTGGTTACGGGTGCCATCACGGTTGCAACATTAGCCGGTGTTGGGGTTTCGGGTTTCGCGGCAACAACCGTTCATGCGGCAGACGACAAAGCGAGCCTGCAAGCGCAAAATGACGATTTGTTGAAACAGGTTCAGGCTGCCAACGAAAAAAGCGCCAAACTGAACAACGAGGTTTCCAATAAGGTTCTGGCGATTCAGGATGCCGAAGCCAAGATCAAGGACAGTCAGGCCAAGATCGCTGATTTCGCATCACAACTGACAAAAGCCAATCAGGAAGTCAGCAAGCGTAAGAGCAACTTGAAAGATCAGCTGATCTCTCTGCAAAAGCGTGCCGGCGACTCGGTTACTGGCAATGTCTATTTTGACTTTATTTTGAATTCCGACAGTCTGACGGATCTTGTCGGCCGGTCATTGACAGTTAGCAAGTTGAGTCAAGCGAGCGCTGAAGCTTTGCAAGCCGTTAAAGATTCCGAAGCCAAGGTTAAAAACCTGAAAGCCGCTCAGGAAGCTAACCAAAAGAACCTGGTTGCAACCAAGAGCCAGCTTGAAAGTGATAAAGCCAAGATTGATGGCTTAAAGGCGGATGCTGATAAGGCAGCTGCCGATGCTCAACAAACGATTGATGCTAACAAAGAAAAGCTGGCAGCCATGGCCGCTGATGAAGCTGCCAAAGCTGAGGCGGCTCAAAAAGCAGTGACAGCCGTTGCTAGTTCCACCGCTAGCGCATCAAGCACTTCTGCTTCCTCTAGCACAACCGCTTCTTCAAATAGTCTCGGCTCTAGTAAAGCTGCATCTTCTCAGGCTCCCGCTTCAGCTGGAAGCAGCACAGTTTCCGTTTCCGGTGGCAGCATCGCCGGTAACGCCGCTAAATACCTCGGCGTACCGTATGTTTACGCCGGCACATCACCTGCTGGGTTTGACTGCTCAGGCTTAATCTATTACGCAGCTAAAGAAGCCGGAATTAGCCTGCCACGTACCTCTCAGGCGCAAAGCACACTTGGCTCATATGTTTCGGTTTCCGATCTCCAGGCTGGCGACTTGGTCTTCTGGGGTAGCGTTGGTAATGCTTATCACGTTGGCGTTTATATCGGTAACGGCCAGTACATCCACGCACCGGAGCCAGGACAAAACGTTACGGTTCAAAGTGTTGCTTACTTTGCACCAAGCTTTGGCCGTCGTCTCTAATTTATCGTTCACATCCTGCAAATAGTAACTAAAAGATCGGTCATGGTGACCGGTCTTTTTTAGTAAGCGCGAACCGGCGCGGTTAGCAATCGGAGTGTAAGTGGCCTCTAGCCTAAATGGCTGGTCTCTGGCCATTTAGACTAGAGGTCCTTACACGCAGATTGCTGCGACTGTGAGCGCGTTATAGAACGCAATGTCAGCTCTCTTAATTGCCTAAATAAGAAACTTTACTGCCTACTAGCTACTTTCTGAAGTCAAATAGGCTTTGGCCATTGCAACCAAGGTCCTTACACGCAGATTGCTGCGACTGTGAGCGCGTTACGATTACGCGAGCCTGAACATATCCATTGAGTATGAATGTATGCGACAATAGAACTCATTAAAGCGTTCATCAACGTAGCATGGCGGTGGAGATTCAGGAGGAGGTTTATTATGATTAAAATTGATCAGCGTCAGTTAAATCAGGCAGATGTGCTTGCCCTTTATCAAGCGGTCGGTTGGAACATGTACACGCGAGATCCGAAGAAACTTGAGCGGGCGATAGCGCAATCGTTAAGCGTGCTGGGGGCTTATGATGGCGATCAGTTAGTTGGTTTGATTCGGGCAGTTGGCGATGGTGAGACGATTTTATTTATTCAGGATTTACTCGTTTTGCCCAGTTATCAACGGCAGGGGATCGGGCGGCAATTGGTAGACGCATTAGTAGATCAATTTCCACAGGTTCGTCAGCGGGTCCTTTTAACCGATGATCAGCCCCAAACTCGCGCCTTTTACGAAAATATTGGCTTTGTTCAAAGTAGTAAAGTTGGTGTGATTGCTTTTTACCAGGATTTGACGTAAGTGAACCCGGTCAGCGAGTTTGGCATCAAAGCGCAAGGGTCGTTGATTTTGAGCTGACGAATCGGCGTAGGTTTGGTACAATCGAGGCAATCATTTAAGGAGGCTGCTCATGAAGGCTGCGCATAAGTTGATTGTGATCACAGGGGCAACAGGGACTGGTAAAACAACGGTGAGCGCGTATCTGCGCGACAACTACCGAATTCATCGGGTGATGACTCACACAACGCGGCCACCGCGGACTGGAGAACAAAACGGGGTTGATTATTATTTTGAGACACCGGCAAGTTTTGCGACTAAGCATTTTATTGAAAAAGTCACTTATGCCGGCTATGAATATGGGTCATCACATGAGTCGCTGGAGAAGAACTGGGCTAAGCATCCCTTCCTAAGCATCGTTTTGGATACCAAAGGCGCGATTACGTATGTTCGTGAGCTGCCAAAAGAAGTCGTCGTTTTGTTTCTGACCATTGACGATCCCACGGTTTTGAAAGATCGCCTGCTTGGTCGTGGAGATGAGCCGAACATGGTGGCAGCGCGATTGAAAAGCCCTGAATACAAACGCGACTTAACCTTGCCTGATGAACTTAAACCGTTTGCGACAGTCATTAAAAATGATCGTTGGGATGAAGCGCGACAGCAAATTGACCGGTTCATGAAGGACTTGGCGCTTAAAAGTTGTGGCTTTTTGTCGGTCGACACCGAACAGAAGTGACGTGGTGGCAAAAAGAACCCTGGTCGAGAATTATCGCGATTCATTTTGTGAAATGTCTAGTAGACCGGTAATGTGTCGATAAAATGCTTGATGGCAGCACTAAAAGGCCTCTAATGACAAAAATCTTGTCGTTAGAGGCCTTTAACGTTTTTATTTTACAATTTTCGACATGGCAGCGACAATAAGGTGCCGTTCTGATTGTTATTTTGTCGTTTTCTTAACTGCCTTGATAACCCGTTTTGCTCGTGAACGGGTTTTGGGGTTTTTACTTTTGAGACGGCGTGCAGCAGATGCGTAATCGGTTTTTTCAGCCATGTTGCTTCCTCCTATCAGGCGTGATACACTGTAAGTTGCTAATCGTAACCAGTACGATTTGATAGAATACACGTCTAGAATTCAAGTGTCAAGCCAAAGGAGCCTCTTATGGATAACACAGCGATTGCTTTGAAGCAGTTAAAACAGCATGGCTACCGCGTCACCAAGCAGCGTGAATCGATGGTTGATTATTTAGGTAGAAATCAGCATCGGTACACAGCGGTGACGATTCTCGATCGGTATATGCGCACGCAATTTCCAGGGGTGTCGCATGATACGATTTACCGCAACGTGAAGTCGTTCATTGAAATGGGTATCGTTGAAAGCCGTATGGAAGACGATCAAATTGTCGTTAAGCTTCAGTGCGACTTTCAACATCCGCACCACCATCATTTTATTTGTACCAACTGCGGCAAAGTGATCGAATTAAAAATGTGTCCCTTGAATTATTTTGAAGAACAGGTACCCGGCGCTAAGATTCAGAGCCATAATTTTGAACTCTACGGCTTATGCGCAGCGTGTCAAGAACATGCTGATCGCTTGAAAAACGCTAATCGGTAGCTGAAGCGCTGTGAAAAAAATTTAACGGTACGACTAAATGAGGCGGCATCAGATCAATTATCTGATGTCGTTTCGTTTATTTACCAACTGCCTTTTCCATGCAGGCGATAGATGTTGGTAAAGATAGTTCAAAGCAGCGGTTTTCGCTAGCCGTTTTGGCTGCTGCTTAGAATGTCGTATAATTTTAGCGGTAACTTAAGATGCTTCGGGCTGTTTTTAGGGTAAAATGAATCGATGAATGAAAGGAGCTGGCTTCATGGCTTATCGAACACCGCCATTATTACCGCCGACTGCCATTGTTTCGCTCATTGTCCTGATTAGTGCCTATAATATTGTGAATACGATTAATCCGGTCAATCAACCAAAATCGGCAACCGAACAAAGTGAATTGGTTTCAAAAATAAAATCCGAATCGGCTTCACGGGCTGCGCAATCAGCGTCTTCAAAAGCTGAGCCAAGTCAAACATCAACTTCGCAGCCAGCTGCAGCAAGTCAGTCGCAGGTACAGGCGAGTCATCCATCTGGTGAAAAAGAAACAACGAGCACCGAGGCTTCTACTTCAACGCCGAGCGCTTCGACCGCATCAACGGTTTCCACTTCAACGCCAAGCAGCACCACGACCAGTGACGACCAAGCATCCGATCAAACTGGTACTGATAATGGCCAAGAGACTGATACCACCAGCAGTGGCGGTCAATAAGCCGCGGAAAGGATGAGATGATGTTAACTGTAATTGATATTATCAACCGCGTGCTTGGCTACTTTAATATTGCTGACAAGCCAAAAGGAAAAGCCTTCACGTGGATAGCGTTTGTCGCCAATTTTTACCTACTTTACATCGCCATTCAAAACTTACGGTATCCGGATTTTCGAATTCGTGGTGCATTGTTCATGCTGGCGTTTGTTGTCTTTTTGTATTTTATTGCCTTAAACTTCTTATACTATTTTACAAATAAGACAACCCGGTTTGATATTTCGCCGACAGTTGAGAAGTGGTTGGGCAGTAATTCGGCTAAGAAAACTGCTGCCGAAAACGAATTGAAAACGCAACTGGGGGCAGCACCGGCCAGTGGCGTGTTTACCCAGGATCAATTGCTGACGGCGGATGTGACCATGACGGCTGAACAGCAAGCCAATTTGGATGACTTAGTTGCCAGTCTGGTCAAACAGGGAGTCTTGAGTCTGAATTATCAAGGGCTTGATGACAAAGCGATTAGTCGCGTGGCTCAAGAAACCCAGCAGCCAGTTCTAGCTATTGGCGCGCCGTTTCCAATTCCGTTTTTCGATTTGCAGCACACGGATCACGAGCTAATCATCACCGGTGGCTTGAATGCGTTGATGGCTAAGCCGCTAGCAACCATTGAACGAGTTGGTTTGTTACCGGCAGCAGAGGCGCAACGTGATTATCATCTAGTCGCCGCCAATGTCTTTTTAATTGGCGGTGAGCAAAAGTTACTCGGTCGCAGTGGTTTGCGCAAGGAGAAGCAGCCATACAGCTTAACGGTGCAGCTGGCCTATCAGGATAAGACGCCGGCTGCAAGCGAAGGCGAACAGCCGGCCACACCTGCAACTTTGCCAACACGAGAAGAGGCGCGGACTTCTGTGACAGAAAACAAAGCAACGTCTTCCGCGGAAGAACCGCCGTTGCCTACGCGTGAAAGTCGGCGTCATCAGCGGTAGGTAGTCGCTACTGTCAGATGGTTAAGAATAAAAATGCATATGAGTCGCGAGTTTTGAAAGTGCCACTAAAACTCGCGGCTCTTTTTTTAATGCTGATAGTTGGCCGATACTAAAGTGCCGTATGGTGATCAGAGTTCACGGGTAAGTCACGACGAAAATCGTTGATGGTGCGGAATCCCGAGTTTCGGGAGTTTTACGGATTCGGCGGTCATAAAACTTGACTTTTTGAAAAGAAATATTTGCGTATCATTAATTTTCTCTGTAAAATCCATGATAAGAGCAAGCGAACCCAAGGAGGTCCTCGAACATGTCTATGATCGAATTTCACGATGTTAACAAGTATTTTGGCAAATTCCAAGCCTTAAAAAATATTAATCTAACCATCGATCGCGGTGAGGTGGTGACCATTATCGGGCCTTCAGGTTCTGGTAAAAGTACGGTTTTGCGGTGCATCAATGGTCTTGAACGAATTACTTCCGGACAATTGATTGTCAATGACTTTGACTTGGCAGGCAAAAAAACCGATATGAACCGGATTCGTAAAAATGTCGGCATGGTCTTTCAGCATTTTAATTTGTATGCGAATAAGAATGTCTTGCAAAACATCACTTTAGGCCCTGATTTAGTCTTGAAGCGAGACAAGGCGGAAGTTAAACAGGAAGCCCGCGATCTGCTAAAGATGGTTGGACTGGAGAGTAAGGCGGATAGTTTTCCGGGTGAGTTATCCGGGGGCCAACAACAGCGCGTGGCCATTGCCCGCAGTCTGGCGATGAAGCCTAAAGCCATCTTGTTTGACGAGCCAACCAGTGCCTTGGATCCGGAAATGATCGGGGATGTGCTGGACGTTATGCAGAAGATCGCCGAACAAGGCATGACGATGGTAGTGGTAACCCACGAAATGGGATTTGCCCGCCATGTTGGCAATCGGATTGTCTTTATGGACGATGGCAAGATTCTAGTCGATTCAACCGATGTCAACCAGTTCTTCGACGATCCGCAAGAACCTCGCGCCAAAGAGTTTATCAGTAAGATTATCAATCATTAGTGTGACAAGACCAGTTGAGGATTGATTCCAGTTATGAGGCGTTTGCTGGCGGGACATTTCCGCCGGGAGGACTCGCGCTACGATAACGCGTTGGCTCCCGACCAGAAACCTGTGTGTAAGAACCTTGGTCGCAATGACCACACAATCCGGCTTCTACCCACGCTGGCTGGCGCTCACGAGGAGGGACATTAAAATGGCAAAAATGTGGAAACGCATGCTCCTGCCACTGGTGTTGTTACTATTGATGATACCGTTAAGCAGCTGTGGCAAAAGTGTGGCGGATCGTGATATTTTAACGAACGCCAAGGCAACCAATACGATTATTTGGGGCGTCAAGGCTGATACCCGTCTGTTTGGCTTGATGAACATTAAAACCGGTAAAATTGAAGGCTTTGATGTTGATATGGCCAAGGCGATTACCAAGCAGATTTTAGGCAAAAAAGGAAACGCCCAGCTGGTTCAGGTGACCAGTGATACCCGCGTGCCGATGATTAAAGGTGGGAACCTGGACGCGGTGATCGCTACCATGACGATTACCCCGGAGCGCCAAAAGATTCTGGACTTTTCCGATGTTTACTTCAATGCCGGGCAAAGTCTTTTAGTTAAAAAAGGCAGTCCGATTAAGTCAGTGAAGGATTTGAAGAAAGGCACCAAAGTTATCGGCGTGCAAGGGTCCAATTCAGTTGATAATGTTAAAAAAGCTGCTCCCGACACCACTGTCTTGCAGTTAGCCGATTATGCGCAGGCGTTCACCGCTTTGAAGTCAGGCCAAGGTGATGCCTTGACTACTGACAATGGGATTTTATACGGGATGTCAGAACAGGATAAGAACTATATTGTCACCGGGGGTACCTTCACTAAAGAGCCATACGGGATTGCAATTAACAAAGGCCAGAAGCCGTTTGTCAAAGCCGTTAACAAGGCAATCAAACAACTCAAACAAAACGGGACTTATGCAAAGCTGATCAAGAAGTGGTTCGGCGATGTGCCAGGATTCAGTCTTAAGGAGGTGGAATAACATGTGGTCAATTCTTACCAATAATTGGAACACCTTTCTTTCCGGACTTGGTTTCACGTTAGCAGCGAGCATTTTAGCTTTGATTGGCAGCTTGATTGTCGGGACGTTATTTGCACTCATGGAAATCTCGCCATTTAAACCGCTACGAGTCATCGGGCGAATTTATGTCGAAGTTGTGCGTAACATTCCGCTGCTAGTTATTACTTTGGCATTCTACGTGATCGTGCCCCAGTTTATTGTCAAAATCGATGGCTTTACCGCGGGCACCATTGGCCTGTTGATTTACACGAGTGCCTTCATCGCAGAAACCGTGCGTGCTGGGATTGAAGCAGTCCCCAGCGGCCAGATGGAAGGTGCTCGGAGTATCGGGATGACTTATACGCAGGCGATGACGCAGATTATTTTTCCCCAGGCATTTAAAATTGTCATCCCGCCACTGGGCAATCAATTTATCAATTTGGTAAAAAATAGTTCCGTTCTGGCCTTCGTTGCTGGATTTGATCTGATGTACCAAGGTAAATTAATTGCGGCGACAACTTTTTCGACTTTTGATACGTACTTAATCGTCGGCATTTTCTATTTGATTTTGACGATGCCGTTGAGTTACCTAATGCGTTATCTCGAGAAAAAATGGGTGACCGCCTAGAAAGGAGCAGGTTTTATGCAAAATTTTGTTGATGCGTATTCGTGGATTAATTTACGGTACCTGCTCCAAGGCTTAGGGGTGACTTTGGAAGTTTCGATTGCCTCGATTTTTTTCAGCTTCGTCCTTGGGGTTATTTTGGGCTTGGCACGCTATGTCAAGATTAAATATTTTTCGGCGGCGGTTGGCTTTGTCATTGACGTCATCCGTAATTTGCCGCTACTGCTGATTCTATTCTTCACTTACTTCGCTTTGCCAGACATTGGCATCCGGCTTAACGTCATTGTTGCTGCCATTGTTGCGATGAGCATCTTTGAATCGGCAATGTTGGCAGAAATCGTTCGCTCAGGCATCAATGCCGTACCGCGAGGGCAGATGGAAGCGGCGCGCAGTAACGGTCTGACCTTCTATCAGGCGATGCGGTACATTATCATGCCGCAAGCATTGAAGAAAATGATCCCACCGATTGTCAGCCAGTTTATTTCGCTCGTCAAAGACACATCACTGGCAACGATCATTTTACTGCCAGAAGCGACGTATCACGCGCAAATCATTTATGGTCAAAATATTAACTACATGATTCCAATGTTTGTGGCATTGGCCGTGATGTATTTTGTTGTGAATTACGCGTTATCTTTGGCAAGTCGGTGGTTGGATCGGCGGTTGGTACAGTCGAATTGAATGATTCTCGATATCAGTGCTTTAATAGCCATTAAAATCGGTCCTCGGCAGACGAACTTTGTCTGGTCAGGACCGATTTGCTTTAGTTATTTTGCAAAATCATCTGGCAAAAGCGTACAGGCGGTGACACGGTGTCACCTCAATTTTAAATATAGGCAACGATCGTTCCTTTTCGTAACTGGGTACGTTGCCTCACCACACTTGGCAAAGTCTTGGATCGATTTGGGTTGCTGTTACTTTTTGACCACAAACCGCCGATGACAGCTGGGAAGCCCCCGTTCAAGCAAATGATCGGTCAGGCTGTTGCAAAGGGGTAACAGTTAAGGCGTTGACCGGTTCTTATCATTTTCCTAACATTTGCGATTAGCTGCGGTGGTCTGGTCGCTGCTGTGATACCATGAGAGAGAAATAAAACAAGCAAGACGGAGGAAATTATCTTGAGCAGCTACTTAGTGACCGGTGGCGCCGGGTTTATCGGTTCCAATTTGACGGAGCTTTTGTTGACGGATCCTGACAATACGATAACCATTGTCGATGATTTATCAATGGGCTTGCGAACCAATATTCCCGATTCTAGCCGGATTACCTTTTATGAACATAGCATCACGGATCATGCCTTCATGTCCCAGCTTTTGATGGAAGGCCGATTTGATTACATTGTTTTGTTGGCTGCCATTGCCAGTGTTGCTGATTCGGTTGAACGGCCGTACGCGACACATCAGGTTAATCAGGAAGCGAACCTGAACATCATTGAAACCTTGCGCACCCAGAAAATACCTTATAAAAAGTTATTCTTTGCAAGTTCCGCTGCAGTTTATGGTGATTCTCCTGAGCTACCTAAGAAAGAAGACATGGCCGTTAAACCGCTAACTCAATATGCAGTTGACAAATTTGCCACGGAACGCGCGGTTTTGAATTATGGCCGGCTTTATGACATGCCAATGGTTTGCACGCGCTTTTTCAACGTATACGGGCCGAAGCAAAACCCTAAGTCGCCCTATAGTGGGGTACTGTCGATCATGATGGCGGCGTTGCAAGAAGACAAACCATTCACTTTCTTCGGCGATGGCGAACAGACCCGCGATTTCATCTATGTTGGTGATGTCGTGCATGCGATTCGCGGCTTGTTAGAGACCCCAAGCGCTCGGGATGATGTTTTCAACGTTGCTAACGGCAAACAAACCACCTTAAATCAGGTCGCCAAAGAGCTTGAAAAACTCACTGGCAAAACGTTACATGCCACCCATAAAGCCCCGCGTCTTGGTGACATTCGCGATTCATATGCACAAACGGACAAGCTGGATCAGTTTGACTTCATGACCCACACGCCACTTGCAGAGGGACTTGCCAAGTATGTGGCGTCGGTTCAGTAAACAATGATCGGCCAGGCGGTGAGATACTGGCTGGTTATTTTTGTCGTGTTAGCGCAATCTATTTTTGTAGGAGAGAGATGCTTTGGGTAATACACCTGTTGTTTCCGTTGTCATGCCAGCTTATAATGCTGCGACGTACCTTCCTAATACCGTTCAGTCGGTATTGGAACAAAGCTTTAAGGATTTGGAACTTTTAATTGTAGATGATGCTTCGTCGGATCACACTTTTGAAGTGGTGGAAAAATTGTCCGCTACAGATAGCCGCATTACCTATATTAAACTAGACGAGAACCAAGGTGTGGCGAATGCACGCAATGTCGGGGTTCAGCATTCTAGAGGCGAGTATGTTGCCTTTTTAGATAGTGATGACATATGGCTACCAGATAAGTTGAAGATTCAATTAACGTTTATGCAGCAGCATCAGGTTGATTTTTCCTATTGTTCCTATGAAGTTGTGGACGATCATGGTACAAAAATTGGTGAGCGCAAAATCTCAGAAACAAAATTGGACTATCATGAAATGCTGAAGGGAAATCGAATTGGATTGTTGACAGTGATGCTATCACGTAAAATTGCTCAAAAGTATCCGTTTCCCGAGATTAATCATGAAGATTATGCTTGTTGGCTATCGATTGCCCGCAATGGCACGGTTGCTTATCTTGCATCCGAGCAAATTCTCGCTAAATATCGGAAGCATCAGACTTCATTGAGCGCAAATAAAATTCAGGCTGCCCAATGGACTTGGACAATCTATCGTCGCCACGAGCACTTGGGTTTATTTAAAAGCTTCTATTACTTTCTCCATTACTCGTTAATGGGCCTCACCGATAAACGATAACAATCAGAAAAGGAGAAGCGTTATGATTCCTAAAATTATCCATTATGCTTGGTTTGGAACGACGCCACCGCCATTTATTGAAGCGCGCGTTAACGAGTGGCGAACACAACTTCCTGATTGGGAGTTTAAGTTTTGGAACGATAAGAATTTTGACTTAAGCAAGTATGCATTTTCGGAAAAAATGTATCAGGCGGGCAAACTGGGTTATGCGGCCGATGAATTGCGGTACGCAGTTTTGTACCAATACGGCGGTTTTTATTTGGATACCGATATGATTGTCAAGAAGGACCTTGCGCCGTTTTTGAATCAAAAAATGGTATGGGGATTTCAGTATGATAATAGTATCCTAACGTCTTTTATAGGTGCAGAGTCCAAAACACCGCTGTTAGCTGAGATTTTAGATGTATACGCAGGTCGGAAGTTTCCGGATTTACAAGATGACATGCAGAAAATGACCAGTAATCCTGTTGTCACGAAAATCCTGATGCGTTTATACCCCGATTTTCGGATGAACGGTCAGCGTCAGGAATTGGCGCCGAAAATTACGGTTTATCCGCGCGATTACTTTACATATGCCAGTCGTAACTCAAATGCAAACTATATGGAGCATCTTTTTGATAATTCATGGGGTAGTGCTAATTTGGGCATGCGTGGGCGTTTGAAACATGCATTTAAAACCGTTTTCCCATATTTATGGGCTGACATTTCTGCGCGACGAGGTATAAAAAGTGCTGAGCGTGATGGGATACCTTATCAACGCTGAGAGGCCGTTGTTGGGTGTTTCCACGATAAATGACCGACATGGCGGACATTTTCTGTACGTATGCTATAATGAGTGAGCTTGTTTTTGACCAAAGATATTTATTGAGAGGGTTGCTGTATGAAACAGAGTGCCGAATGGAATGGCTTCAAACGGCTGTTAACAATGATCGGCGACGTCGGTCTTTTTAATTTAAGTATATTACTCGCCTTTTACTGGCGGTTTGGATCTGATATTCCTGAGTGGAACTTTAAAATGTATGAAGGATCGGCAGTCTATATCTCGCTGCTTTTTCTACTGGTAAATTTCTTCTTAGGCGTTTATGTTTATTATAATCGGCGAATCAGTGACATTATTTTTAACACGGTCCTTGCCCAGACAATCACGATATTGGGACTAACTATGATTACGTTTATGGGGCGTTTCTTCGCTTTCCCAAGACTAGTCTTAGCTTATTCTTTCCTGCTCAGCATTTTGATTTTGGGCATTTGGCGAGTGTTCATCTACTACATGTATATTCACTTTACAAGTAATTACAAAGTAGCAGTGTTGTCTTATGAACATGAATTACCTGCTGTTTTAGAGAACTTCCATTCAGCAAAGAATAATAAGCACAAGGTTACCTACGTCGTTTCAGACCATTTTGTTGAGAATGCTAAGAAGATCATTGACAAAGTGGATATCTTTTATCTCACCAAGAGCTTACCGGACGAACAACGCCGTGAGATCATTGATATTATTATTAAAAAAGAGAAGACAATTCTATTGCCGTCAACCTTTGATAACTTAATGATGCTGCGACCAAACTTAATGAACTTTGAAGATGAAAGTGTCATGGGAATAACTCAATTCAGAATTAAGCCTGAAAGCGCGATTCTGAAACGTATCTTCGACATTGTTGTCGGACTTTTGATGTTGGTGGTTGCTTCCCCGTTTATGCTTGTAACGGCGATCTTGGTTAAATTATCATCACCAGGCCCGATTATCTATAAGCAGACGCGCATCACCTTAAACCAAAAAGAATTTAAAATCTTAAAGTTTCGAACCATGTCAGCTACGGCGGAAGCAAAGTCAGGACCAGTCCTTGCCAAGGCTCATGATTCGCGGATTACGCCAGTGGGTAAATATTTGCGCAAGTTCCGACTGGATGAGTTGCCACAGATCTTTAACGTTTTAAAAGGTGATATGTCCATTGTCGGGCCACGTCCGGAACGTCCATATTTCGTTGATCAGTTTAATCAGCAAGAGCCGCATTACTATTTACGGCACAACGTTCGTGCTGGGATCACAGGTTATGCGCAGGTTTATGGTAAATATGCTTCCGATTATCATAGTAAGCTAAAGTTTGACTTGTTATATATCAAAACTTATAGTATTTTTCTGGACGCGCGTATTCTGTTGCAAACCATTAAGATTCTTTTCGACAAAGTTTCTTCGCAAGGACTTGAAGAGGATACTGAACCAGAACGGCAGAAGCTTCATGATCTAGTCGTTCAACAAGACATCACACATCTGTCCTAATGCAGGAAATTGGCAACGTTTGTAATTTAGCGTCAATCAAACAGGTGACGGATATTGGAATGGAAAAACCACCTCCAATATCCGTTTTTTGTTTTTTCTCAATGCAAATTCCGAGTAGTGGTACCTAGTCACCATTAATTTCGACAAGGATTATATATCAATTCAGGTTAATTAAATGAGTGACGGCAATGAATTATTTTGAATTCGGGGATATAATTAAGTTATATAAAAAGGGAGGCGCGGGAAATGAAGAAGCTACTTGTGATAGTGCCTTTGGCGTTACTTTTGACCGTTGCGGGGTGCGGTCAGACTGGTCAGAATAACCATGCAAAAGCATCAAGTAATGTTAGTCAGACAAACAAGTCCACTAAAGCGTCGGCGAATCGCGAAAGCAACGGGGTTAATGGCTCAAAGAAAAGTGCTAGTCTCAGTAGCAGCAATCAGGTTGGAAGTAAGGCGTCAGATTCTTCCAGTAGCAAGAATTTGCCTGAGCAACGTTATGCAAAGTTGAAAAAGGCGGTTTTTAATCAAATTGCCTCAGCTAAGTGGCCATCTTCATATGCCGTTGCCGAGTCACAATATTTGAATATTTTCGCTACTGGTGATCAAAGCAACTATTCGATTTTCTTCAGCCCGGGAAGCGTCGCACTGCCCTTTAACGATCCAACGTTGCAGAATATAAATGCGGAATTGGCCATCCAGAAAAAAACTTATCCAAATGCCTCTGATGCGCAAGCACAAGTAGCGGTATCCCAGTCAACTGCCAGCCTTCCAAAAGTGGCGCTTGGAGACGGTATTGAAGCAACTAGCCAGGGAGCGGCAGGATCAACTTACCTGACATGGACAGAGGGTCGATGGATCGTGACGGTTAAGGCATCTGCCATTAACGGGGAGGATCCTTTACCATTAGCTAAACAGGTTGTCGCTTGGTTTGCCAGCCATGCGTTGCCGGTGCCAGATCAGCGCGGCACCGTTGATCTAACGGTGACAAACGCTAATGTTCGTCAGAATCAGATTACTTGGACAGAAGGCAATGCGCTTTATATGATTTCCGGGCTTGAGCCAATAAAGACAATTCAAGAAGGAACAGCGACACGTTAACAGACTAACAATTTAAGCAGCACTGACAAATGTAACCTCTACAATTTGGTGGAGGTTTTATTTTTCTTTAAGTCTTCTGTAGCAAATTGCAAATGCTGATGGAATTTAGATTCCTATTGAATAATCTGCTATAATTTTTCTGAGTTTAAAATTATTCTTGCAATGCAACATTAGTCGTTTAATCAAAAAAAGAATGAGGTGCCGACTTGGCAAAGATCAAAGTTATGACAGTATTTGGAACCCGGCCAGAAGCAATCAAGATGGCGCCGGTCGTTTTGGGACTTAAGCAGCGAAGTGATGAATTCGAGGAAGTTACTGTAGTGACAGGCCAGCATCGAGAAATGCTTGACCAAGTGCTTTCAATTTTCCATATTCAGCCTAGCTACGATTTAAACATTATGAAGTCTCGACAAACATTGGCAGATATCACAAGCAACGTTTTACTTAAATTGGGCCAGATTATTGCAAAGGAAAAGCCAGATATTGTGTTAGTTCATGGCGACACGACCACAACATTTGCTGCTAGTGTTTCTGCTTTTTATCAGCAGACCAAGGTGGGCCACGTTGAAGCTGGGTTACGAACATGGGAAAAATATAGTCCTTACCCTGAAGAAATGAATCGCCAGTTAACGGATGTCTTGAGCGACCTGTATTTTGCGCCAACCGAGCAGAGTCGTACCAACCTTTTGAAAGAGCATCACCCGGAAAAACAGATTTTTGTGACCGGAAACACGGCTATTGATGCCTTGGACCAAACTGTTCGGGATGATTATCACCACCAAGTACTTGAGTTAATTGATCCGGACAAAAAAATGATTCTTGTCACCATGCATCGTCGCGAAAATCAAGGCGAGCCGATGCGGCGAGTATTCAAAGTGATGCGAGAAGTTGTCGAAACACACCCAGATATTGAGATTATTTATCCTGTCCATTTAAATCCGGTTGTACAGGAAGCCGCTGATTCAATACTGGGTCATCATCCGAGAATTCATTTGATTGCACCGCTTGATGTGGTTGACTTTCACAATCTTGCCGCACGTAGCTATTTCATCATGACGGATTCCGGTGGTGTTCAAGAAGAGGCACCGTCCCTAGGTAAGCCGGTCCTGGTGCTTCGCGGTACAACGGAGCGTCCTGAAGGGGTTCAGGCGGGTACACTTAAATTAGTGGGAACAGATCCAAAGACTGTCAAGACTGCAATGTTGCAACTTTTGGACGATGATCAGGAATATCAGCGAATGTCCGAAGCCAAGAATCCTTATGGCGACGGCCATGCTTCACAGCGCATTTTAGACGCTATTTTATATGAATTTGGGAAAAAGGCAACTCGCCCGGTAGCATTTAAGTAGCAGAATAAACATCACACTCGCCACTGCAAATTTTTGCGGCGGCGAGTGTGATTGAAGGAGAGGAACGAATATGGCGCTTCCAGTATTGTGGATCGTAATACCCTGCTATAACGAAGAGAAAGTTTTACCGATCACGGCGCCTAGATTTTTAAAAAAACTAACTGAATTCATTCAGAAAAAGCGGATTGCGCAAAATAGCCGTGTCCTTTTTGTCGATGATGGGTCAAAAGATCGCACATGGTCTTTGATTCAGGAGTTTTCGCAAGCGGACGACCATTTTTTAGGCATTCAGCAAAGTCGAAACCGGGGCCATCAAAATGCAGTTTTGGCTGGTTTAATGACCGCTAAAGACCACTGTGACGTGACTATCTCTATTGATGCGGACGGTCAGGATGATCTCAATGCTATGAACGACATGTTGACGGCTTATGAAGATGGCTGTGAGGTTGTTTATGGGGTTCGGTCCGATCGAAAAAGTGATTCATGGTTTAAACGGGTAAGTGCTCAGAGCTTTTACCGATTTCTACGTCTCATGGGTGTGGATGTCGTTTACAATCATGCCGACTATCGCTTAGCAAGTAGTAAAGTGCTTCAACACTTGGCAGATTTTAAGGAAGTCAATTTGTTTCTTCGCGGAATGTTTCCACTTGTTGGCTTCAAAAGCACCTCGGTTTACTATCAACGGCATGAACGGCTAGCAGGAAAGAGCCATTACTCCCTGTCTAAGATGGTGGCGTTGGCAATTAATGGCGTCACAAGTCTGTCTATCAAACCGATTGTGTTTATTGCCGAACTTGGAGGCATTGTCAGTCTTTTCGGCTTTGTCGGAACCATTTGGGCAGTTCTGATGGCTTTTCGCGGGGCCACGGTTGCCGGATGGGCCTCTATTGTTTGTATTGTTTCATTTATGGGAGGCATTCAGTTACTAAGCTTAGGGGTTATTGGTGAGTATGTCGGTAAGACCTATCTGGAAAGTAAACACCGTCCCCGTTTTATTATTAGTCAACAAACATGGCAGAGTGAAGAGCGCCATACCAAAGACGAGTCTGAAAAGCTTAAGTGAGGTTCTTCAACGTCAAGGTATTAATGGTTTGTAGATGCGAACAAGCCGGAAAAAAAGCACCTACCAATAATCACGGGTAAGTGCATCTGAATTGAAAATGAGGATCCATGTTCAGACTGTTTTAACGCTAAGACGCCTGCTTTTTAGCCGCTGAAGACATAACTGTAACAACGCGATGATGCCGGCCGCCAGATAACTTAATGAAATTACCACAATGGTATAAACAACGCTGTGTGATCCAATTGCATCGATGCTATATAGCCAATCGGCGATAAAGGGATGGTAGAGATATAGGTTTAGGGACCACGCGCTGCTTATTAAGAAGATTTTACTGACGAATTCAACTCGGTAACTAATCATCATGACAGATAGCGCGAAGAAAACTTCACTGACCACACGATAACGCATTTGCCCATGCATCTCGTCTAAAGTGAAGAACAGAGCGAAGATTGTTAGCGTTATTAATGTCAAGGGTAGATAATATCGGCGAATAAAAGGAACAAGGCGTTGTTCATAAAAGGCAAAAAGAACGCCTACAGGGAATACAAGTGCGGCATTGATAAGCCATTCGCCCATACCTTCTGTTCCGATGTAAACCATATAAACACCAGTAAGAAGGAATAAGCAGGAAAACAAAGGTAAAGGATGTCCATGAGAAATTCGAAGAGAAATCCAAAAAACAACATAGAAAAAGATGATGGCTAACACGAACCAACTGTCATTTACGAACGGCGCCCCATCAGTCATTGAAATAACCGCTTGAGCCAGTGTCAATCCCATAAACTGGTGCTTAATCGGAAAGATGATCGCCATTGCAAGCAGATAAAGTACCACAATTGGTAACACTCGGTGTGATAAAAAATTCTTTAAGTAAGTGGATCCCTTTATCTGATACTGACGCATGACGCCATAACCTGAGACAAAGAAGAAGATGGCAACGCCAAGCCTGCCTGCAAGCGTTAAGCGAGACGAAAAAAAAGTCCCGCCTACTTCACCGATCTCTTGATTGATATGGTGCAGAATGATGAAAATGATACTAATACCCTTTAGGTTGTTGGTAGCGTTTTTGCCCAAATGCCCATCCTGAAGATTTTGACTTGGGCGCATACTTGCAAAAATAAAACCGATGAATGGCAACAAAATAAGATCCACTGCCAATATCCCTCCTTAGCCGAATTGATCTAATAGCAACATCCGAAAAGTAGTATAACATGGCGGTGTTGCAATCTTGAAACTTCATCCGTGGCAAAATAAGTCGTGATGAGCTCACCAAGACCTTTTCAGGGGCTGCGGCATAATGAAAGCATTTTGGGGGATGACTGTTTGGAGAAGCGTCGTTAAAGTCGGGATTATATTGAAATTACAAGCTTCAACGAGAACCTCATACTTTGGAGATTGCGAGGAGAATTGGAGGAAATACATAAAGTGAAACAGCGTGTTGAACTTATTCTTGAAGATTCTAATAAGTTTATTAATCGGTTGGCAAGGTACCTGCTTGTTGGGGTCTTCATATTCTGCCTATTGTGTCTTTTTAAAATCCAGGTGGTAGAAGGAGCTGCTTGGGGAACACCCGCCTTTGTACTGGGAGGTATGGGCGTTGTAATCACCTTTTTTTTACTTTTTAAACTAAGTACCGTTAACCTCTCTGATTGGCAAGCTCTATTTTTGCTGGCAGGGATCACGATTATTTTCTTGGGACTTTGGAATTATGTGTATCGAACAAAGCCGGTCAGTGACTATCAGGTATTGCTTGAAGGTGCGCGTGATATTGTCAATGGGACTTTTAAGAGCCAAGCAGTTAAGCCTAGCGATTACTTTAGATATTATAATTTCCAGATTGGCTATGCCTATTATCTTTCAGTGTTCATGCGCGTGTTTGGTGATCGTCTTTTATACTTTAAAATTGTTGAAATGGTGGTCATAACCTTAACTGTTCTGACACTTTATAAAACGTTAAGGCTATTTTCAAATCGTCATGTTGCTTTTTTTGGGGCAGGGCTGTTTGCATTTTTCCCATTTATCTTCATTGGCGCCGGCATTATTAATAACCAACACGAGGGTCTGTTGTTGGAAGCCTTAGCGATATACTTTGTTCTTAAACGTCGATCTTGGCTGAATCTTTTAATAGCGGCTATTTGCATCGCAGTGGCCCAGGTTTTGCGTCCGACTGCGGTGGTAGTGGCAATGGCGATTTTGGTTGCCTTAATTATTCAAGCGATTCAGCAAAAAAGTCGGCAACGTTTAGGTGAGGCCGTCTTATTTCTAAGCTGCTTTTGGATCCTTGGGTGGGCCATTAATCAGCTGTTTATTCTTTCGGGTATTGCACCATACGGGATCAAAGGCGGGAACCCTTACTATAAGTTCTTAATTGGTCTGACCGGGAAAGGCGTTAGCGGCAAGTATACGACAAGTGCCCGAAAGTCACAGCTCTATTATGATTTGAAGGCCTATCACTTCGATTATGCACTTTATAAAGACGCGGCTGCCGAGAAACTAAGAAATGCCTTTACACATGGCATCGATATTCAGGAAGTTATGAAGCGATTCACAGGCTTCATTGGAAATGTCGATAATCAATATAATCTTGGCGGTAATCAACATTTCCTGGATCGCCATCCGTTACTAATCTCATCTTTGAACTTTTCAGGGATAGTTATTTATTCCAGCACGGTTTTGGGGACCTTCAAGCGTGTTTTAACGGAAAAACGGGTGACAACGCGAATGAGCTACCTTTTACCGGCGCTTGTTTTTGGTATGTTCTTTTTTGCTTATATTTTTATGGAAACTCAGGCGCGATATCGGTTTGAACAGTATTATGTTTTATTCTTGTTGGCGGTACCGACACTTTACCAATGGCTTGTTCAGGTTCAGAAAAGAACTTTCGACCGTGAGATTTCTGATCACCGAATTTGATTGTCTTTAAGAATCGTCAGTACTTGAGCCACAAATTTTTTTGTCATCAGAATGTTTCTTTAAAACTTGTCGTGGTCCATGTATAATGGTCTGTGTTTAAGGTTTCGTTCTAGGAGGAGTTTTTATGGGGTCAAAGGAGAAAATTTTGAAAAATAAGTTATTTTGGGCGTCTGCTGCGATTGCTTCGTCACTTTTGTTTTCACAACTTGTATTGGGGACACCAGTCAGTGTATCTGCTGACACTAATGAGAGCACAAGCACGCAGTCAACACAAAACCAAGCAGCGGCTTTCCATGATATGAATCAGCATTCTAATGAAAGTGGCGCGGGGATGCCGAATACCAATGCTGCAAACGGCGTCCGAACTTTCTCGAGTGCTCAAAATGGCGATACGACAACGCAGGCTGCGGCACAGGCAAATATTCAGACGTTTGCTGCAAGTCCGTTGACCATGATGAGTTTTACGATTGGTAATCAATCGGTACCGCGAACAGACGTAGTAGATGTTGCGTCTTATCAAGGTTGGATGACGCAAGCGAATTTTAATACACTACGTTCACTTGGCGTAAAAGGTGCCGTTGTTAAGGCCTCGGAAGGAACCAATTACCAAAATCCATTTGCTGCAAGCGAAGTTCAATATGCACGGAATGCGGGTATGACGGTTTCCATGTATCATTACAGTCGCTTCGGGTCAAGTGCTGATGCAGTGGCAGAGGCTAATCATTTTGCTAACACACTAGATAAGCTAAATGTGGGTAAGCAGGTCAATGTTGTGGCGGACGTTGAAGGAAATGACGTGAGTGGCGATGTTGGCGGTAATTTAAATGCATTTTGGCAAACACTTAATCGGCGTGGATACACACATCACGTTTTATACACCGGTAAATATTATGAATACTCTAATGCTGCTATCAATACAGTCGGCAAAAGCCGCACCTGGATTGCGGATTATCCTTATACGCCAAGTGCTAATTCAATGTGGAATCAGGACTTTGGCGCTTGGCAGTATTCTTCATTAGCCTATTTGCCCGGTGCATCAAAGTCAATTGATGTCACGGTTGACTATACAGGCTTATTTACACAGCCCAATGCGGTAACGCCACCGGCCCCTGCATATGATTCAATTTCCTCGACAAAAGCAGTAAGTTATGATGCCACGATTGTCAATCAGAATACGCGAAAAGATGGCATTTACACTGCTGCGCCTTATCACACGAGTGCAACAACTGCCATTTCTAATTTTGACGGTGTTAACTATAATAACCAGTCTGTGCATGTACAAGCTGAGGCCACTACATTTCGAGGTACATATGTACAGGTAAAAGCACAAGATGGCAAGGTTTTTTGGATTGACAAGAACGGGACGGCACAATTTTCGTTTGATAAAGTTGTTTCAAATAAAGCTGTGAATTATACGGCCACGATTCAACAAAAGGGGCGTGCTGATGGCATTTATACTGCCGGTCCTTACCATACCTCAGTTGAAACATCTGGTGGTAACAGTGATGCCACTAAGTATAACGGTCAAAAGGTTCAGGTGATTGCTGAAGCCGTTACAACTAGAGCCGGTGGTACAACTTATAATCGAGTTAAATTAGCGAATGGCCAGACTTTCTGGATTGACAAACGCGGCTTGACAACGACGACAGCGACTGGGACATCGAGTTACGATAAGATTCTTACTACTAAGTCTGTAAGCTATCTTGCCATAGTTGATCAGACTCATCGCGCCGATGGTTTGTATCAGGAAGGCCCATATCATACATCCGCTGCGACTGCGATCGGTAATGCCAATACCAAATCATTAAATGGCCGGTTAGTGCAGGTCATCAACGAAGCGACAACTTCGCGTCCGACGCACTCAACCTACGTTCAAATTAGGTTAGGAAATGGTAAAACGTATTGGACTGATAAATTGGCACTAACGAGTTTTTCGTCTTTAAGTCCAATTCTATCTACAAAGAGCGTTAGTTATAGTGCCGTTATCAATCAGAAGACCCGTACTGATGGCTTGTATGTGGACGGTCCATACCATACCAGTATTACAACACTGGGTGGTAATGATAATGCAAAGCGGTTTGACGGTCAGCAGGTTCATGCCTCTGTTGAGCAAAAGACAGATCGTGGCACCTATGTTAAGGTACAATTTGCAAATGGCCAGACCTATTGGATTGATAAAAGTGGTTTAACAGTTAAATAAGCGTCAGGGGTTTTTAGAACCGGCTCTACGTTAAACACCTTGTAATAACTGGTAGAATTGTTATCAGCGGCTACAAGGTGTTTTTCTGTTAAGTCGGTCGGTTGTTAATGGTCGTGACACTTTTCTACTCTGAGCGTGTAAACTATTATCATTGAAGATCTTAGACGAGATGATAGAGGATGGGGACAATAAAGATGCAGGAAATCAGGGGCGTAAAATGGAAGCGTGATGGTTTATGGATCGTGGGGATTATTGTAATGGCACTCGTTGTCTTAGCTCCGCAGATTAATTACCATGCAATGGCAATTGGAGATGATTGGGAATTTCAATGGAATCGTTTTTATGAAGCCGCAATGCAAATTAAAAATGGCCACTTCAACTTTTTCCAATCGATTTATGCATTTCGGCAGTCAGGACGGGTTGTTAATGCTGTTTATGGAAGTGCGTTTGCTTATTTAAACGGTTTTATTTTAATTCTGGTTAAAACTTGGTTTAGAGCGCAGATTATCTCAAGCTTTTTATGTTTACTGACAGCGGGAAGCGGCATGTATTTTTTGGCACGCTATTGTCGGGTCAAAAGGCAATTAGCATTTGGTGCAGCGGTGCTATACATGGGTACGCCACTAGTCATGTTTTACGTCACAGACACAGCATTAAGAGGTTGGGGGGCCGCACTTTTGCCTTTCGCCACCATTCCATTAATTCGGATGGTGAGGAATCATGATCGGCCGATAAACCCGGTTCTCTTTGGCTTGGCTGCTGGAAGTCTACTGGCAGTTCAGAACTTTACAGCCTTACTGTATGTATTAAGCGCGGTTGTTTTCTTTATTCCGGGTCTTTATCTCGCCCGGGATCGTTACCGAACATTATTAGCTGCAGGTGGGGCTGTTGCCATCGCGGTGGGACTAAACGCAGCAACGTTGGCCGCATTGATTGATTTACATCACGAAAGCCTGGTTATGCCGTACCGGGTTAAAGACCTGATCGGGAGCGCCTCACAATTATCGCTGGGCAATATGACACGTTTGGACTTTGGCTTGATTCTGTCATTTGTTGTCGTGATTCAACTGGTCTTTGCGGCATTGAGTTGGAAAAACCTTGCTTTGTATGAAAAAATCATCAATGTTGACGGACTTTTATTTCTCTGGCTCAGTTCGCCACTTTTTCCGTGGAATGTCATAGGAAAGCATTTCCCTGTCATTCAAACAATTCAATTTCCTCAGCGGTTTAATGCGGTTGCCTTGACGATGATTATTTTAGGGGCAGTCTTGTCACTTCAGAAACTCGGACGTGGTAACTTTATGCAGTTGCGCTTAATCGCCGCCGCTTTTATTAGTCTTGCGGGATTAAACCTGATTAATGGCTATACGTGGGTTAACGAAAAGGCATCAGCATGGAGAGGGGATCAATTGGCTGTTAGCGCTGACTCGACCATTAAAGATCAAAGTAAAATTCGAGATTTGTTCAATCATGCCTATGATCAGTCACACGTCTTTAGCGTTATTACCAAAAATACGCCAGACTACCTACCTGTAACACAAACCGGCAACACCCTTTTTGCTTATGATGCTTATAAAAGTCAGATTTTGAATCATCCACTAAAAGTAGTCATAGGCGTTAACTCTGATAGTCAAGTTGTTTATAAGTGGAAAGCAAAAAGCCGAAAATCAGTGCTGATTCCGGCTATTGTATATCGACATTCAACAGTGATGTTAAATGGTACCCTGTTGTCGCGGTCAGAATATCATCGGAGTAATATTGGTGCACTCATCGTAACGCCTCGCAAGGGAAGCAACCAGGTGACGCTTGGCTATCAGCCGTCTAGGTTATTTGATATAGCAGGAATCATAAATATTTTGACGTGTTTAGCGCTTATTCTTTATGGTGGCTTTAGGATTTTTTTGGTAAATATGAAGTGGTTAAGCGTTAAGGGAGAAGATGCGGATTCGTCCCGACGCCGACATGATGACATTTAGTGAGAAGCATTGGCATACCACGGAGGAGAAGCTATTGTCGCCTAATGTAAGGTTGCCTTAAGTTGCTAGGTTTGTCGCAGGAAAGCGGTAGGGCTGTGGTATAATGCTCAAGAAAGTCACAACATATTGCGGCAGAACGTCTACCCATCAGTGTGCAGGCTTTATTTTTATGGCCTGGATCAGCAGCTTTCCTGTTGCATGACAAAGAATAATGAGTGTCATTTGAAGCTTTGATCCAGCCATCATAACCGGAGGACACCATGAATTATCAATTGAGTATCGTCATTCCAGTGTTTAACAGTGAACAGTATTTACCGAGACTATTTAAAAGTTTGGGTGAAGTGCCACCTGAGGTAGAAATCATCCTCGTCAATAATGGCTCGACTGATAACAGTGCGAGTTTGTTACAGCATTATCATGAGACACATGCCGACACTGTCATAATTGATGAAAATCGCCGTGGCGTGGCATTTGCACGTAATACTGGTCTGGACAATTCTAATGGTAAGTATGTCTGGTTTATAGATGCCGATGATGTACTTCTTCCTGGTGCAGTCAATCGCATTCTACGGGTTATCAAGGGCACCGGCTTTGATTTGCTCGTCTTTGATTATCTCTCATTGGTCGAAAAAGATAAGGTTCCAAAAGAGGCGCCAGCAGTGAAGAAAGCTGAGAAGACTAAGCTTGCTGACATCTTACATGAAATGTTGACGGGTGCCCATGATCCTATCGGTGGATTTCCGCATAACAAAGTATTTGCAAGAAAGCTTATCGGCACTGAACGCTTCGAGAATTTACAGTATGCCGAGGATTTGGCCTTTTTCCTGCCTATTCTGCTGCGTGCCAATAACATTTATCGGTTACACGATGCTTTGTATGTTTACTACCAGCATGCAGGTTCCATTGCTCATAAGATTAACACCGAGAAGTTAACCGATTATGCAAAGGTGGTCGATGAAGTCGAACGCGTGCTACGTTCGAGTGATGTTGCCGCAAATAAAGATGTTGATGAATACATACTGAGGAGACGGTTGTCGATTTATTTTCAAAATCTTGCGGCATCAAACGACCTTGGGCTTAAGCGGCATATCCGCGACAAGATGGCCCAATATTCGTTTAAAAAGTTAATGCTATACAAGAAAGACAAGAAGTTGGTCATTAAGATGCTGCTTTACAAATTCAGAGTTTTGGATATTTTTCCATTTTTGCTAAAATACGTCTATTAACTTTGCGATGCAGACGTTCTATGCGAAGAGAGTGAGTGGATCAGGAGGAACCATGAAGATATTATTTGTGTCTACGGGACATGTGGATGATGATTCTAGATTATTAAAAGAGAGTGCCGCTTTGCAGGCTGCCGGCCATGATGTGACAATTCTTGGGTGGCGGGAGGAGCCACATGGTCGAATGACGACCGATACTTTTGAATTTGACGGTCAGAAACTGAAGGCCATCTTCACTGGAATCAAGTTGTCGTATTCTTTTAAATATTTTAAGGTCCTTGCGTTCATCCGCTTTGAAGCCTTCTTGTATCGCTGGCTTCGTAAACATTTACACGAATACGATGCGGTTCAGGCATGTAATGTGCATACCGGTTATGTGACGGCAAAGGTTGTTAAGAAAACAAAAACAAAGTTCGTTTATGATATCTTCGACTATGCACCTGACACGCGCAATTATCCTGAATGGTATCGGAAAATGGTCGTTCACTGGGAGAACGTGACAATGGCAACGGCGGATTGGACGCTAATCTGCTCTGAAGACCGCCGGCGCCAAATTGAACCTGCTAAGCCTAAAAATCTGGCTGTGATCTACAATTCGCCATTAGATAGTTCAGTTGCTGCAGATGCCGAGGTTATAAATCCAAAACAAACGAGCTTTAGAATCGTATACATTGGTGGACTTAGCCCGTACCGATGCTTACCGGAATTGTTAGGTGCCGTTGAAAATAATCCGGCGCTATCATTAACCGTTGCTGGCCAAGGACAATTTCAAAATATGTTTGCGGACGCGGCCAAACGCGATCAACGAATTGACTATTTAGGCGTTGTGCCTTACGAGAAAGTCAACGGAATCGAGAAAACGGCTGATATCTTAGTCGCGCTTTATGATCCCGTCCTTAAAAATCATCTCTATGCTTCACCAAATAAGTTCTTTGAAGCTATGGAATTGGGAAAACCGCTGTTAATGATTAAGCGGTCTGGTATGTCGAACTGGTTAACCAAATATGGTTTTGGTGCGGTTTGCGAACCTTCTGAGTCAGGTATTGCGGCTGGGTTGCAGGAGCTTGTTGACAAGCGCCAAGATTGGGCCAAAGAAGCGGTTTTAATGCGACAAATATACCAAAAAGAATTCGCGTGGCCATTGATGCAACAACGACTGCGACGAATTTATGCAAGTTTTGAAACTAAGTGAAATGAGGAAGCAAATTGCCAAATCGGTTTGAAGTGACAAGAAAAAGCATTGTATGGAGTTATGCAGGAACGATCTTTTCGATGGCAAGCAACTTTTTATTGCTACCAATCATCTTTCATTTCCTTAATTCGCAAGAGATTGGCTATTGGTATTTGATTTTAAGCATCAACGGCCTGATTGCTTTGTTTGATTTTGGCTTTGATCCGGCGTTTGCCCGTAATATTGCTTATATTTGGTCAGGAGCCAAAACGCTGAAATCACGTGGGGTAGATAAGGAACATGATCATACCGTGATTAATTATCATTTATTGGCCTCCACGATTCACGCTGCCCGCGCGATTTATATGATTCTAGCGATAGTTGCCGTTGTGCTGGTTGGGATTTTCGGGACCATTTATATGAACGCGTTTGTGTTCAGCAAATTACCAGATGCTGAATATAAGTGGACATGGCTGGTATTTTGTTTCTCGCTTTTCCTAAACTTGTATTTCGGCTATTTTTCGGCATTGCTTCGCGGATCGGGTAAAATCGATTCAGTCAATAAGGCACAGGTATTCTCACGGTCACTCCAGATTCTGCTAACATTTGGTGGCTTTCTGATTTATCCGTCCATTCTATCACCAGTTATCGGACTGGTGATGTATGGTATTATTTTCCGAACCATCTGCAGTCATTTTTACTGGCAAGATGAAGAGGTTCGATCTCATCGTGATGTACTGAAGTCACCCATGAATTGGCATGAAATTAAGGAAATCTTTTTGTTTATCTGGCCAAATACCTGGCGTGATGGCCTTGTCAGCATGTCTAATTATGTAACTTCTCAGGGGATGTCACTGATGGCTGGAGCCTTTTTACCTCTGTCCGTGACGGGTGTTTATTCGGTAGGGGTCCAATTTGCGTCTGCAATAGGAACTGCCTCTTCTGCTATCAACGGCGCCTATAATCCGATTTTACAGTCAAATTTTGTTAAACAAGATTTTGCTTCTATCCGCGATAAGACTTCCAAAGCCGTTGCCGCCTATGTTTGGCTTTTTCTTATCGCATCGGTAGGGACGCTATTAGTGATTTTCCCATTACTGAAGTTGATCAAGCCCGCCTCTGTCCCGACACTGGAAGTCTTTTTACCATTAATCCTGTATTATTTTCTTTATCAGCAACACTCGGTTCATGCCTCTTATATTGCTAATGCAAACATTATTCCCTATACCAAGGCTTTTCTTATTTCTGCGGGTGCTAACTTGGTAGGTTTATGGTTGGGGCTTGAATTAACGAATGGTAACATTTACTTTCTGCTGTTCTTCCCGATTCTAGTTCAAGCCGCTTATAATAACTGGCGTTGGCCGAGTTATTACTATAAGATGATTGATAGCACGCTTTTGTCCTCTATAAAACAAGGTACCATCGCGTGGGGAAAAACCTTTGCAAATTTCTTTAAATCTGGATCAAACGTATGACTTTTGCCGATGTTGCGGTATGATGAAAACGCAAATAATGAAGGCGGCTGTCTATAATTAAGAAATGTGTTTATGATGGAGGAATCATGGATAACTTATTGAGTATGAAAGAATTGCTGGTCTCACTTCGAAAGAACTGGTGGTTGGCACTTTGCACTTTGTTGCTGGGCGCTGTGATCGCAGGCGGTTATGCTTATGGTGTCAAGAAACCGTCTTATTCATCAACTGCTCTGGCCGTTGTCAATCAGCAGAAGAATAATACTGAATCACTGAGCCAGATTTTAAATCAAAACCAATATGATTCGGAGTTACTGGCTACTGGTAAATCTTTGTTTAAAACAGCGGCTGTTTATGATAGAGCATCTGCACAATTACTTCAAAAAGAACAGCTGAAAATTAGTAGTGGTGATTTGCAAAAACAGGTTAAGGTAGACAATGAAGATAATTCGCGTGCCTTTTCGATTCATGCAACGGCAAAAAATGCCAATGATGCTGCGTCAATTGCCAACGAGGTAGCGGCGGCATTTCAAAAGACCATTTCGTCAATTACGAATCATACAGATACCGTTACAATTTTAGCTAAAGCAGAACCTAGTGATGTTGCTGCAGGTACCAAACCGCTTGTCCTCATCGTGATTGGTGCGATTATAGGATTCTTAGTTGGTCTTGCCTGGATTGTTCTTAGAGAAATTAAACAGGCAACTATTAAGACAAAAGAGACGCTGATTAAGGTCGCAAAAGCACCGGTTCTTGGTGTTATCTCGACGAAGAAGCTATGAACTGATCTCTGTATGATATAACGGTTTTGACTTGATCGTGTTTAATTTAAAGGAGTTTTCCATGACAAATGAACTTGCACATCAATTTGTGAGTGATGCGTCCGTCTCTAGCCAAGAATTTCGGACACTCAGAAATAACTTGTCGTTACAGATGAGTCGGTCTGATCGGCCAGTTTTACTTATCACCTCTGCTACAGAAGGTGAGGGTAAATCTTACGTGGCAGCTAATCTTGCTGCTAGCTTTGCAATGGAAGGTAAAAAGACGTTGTTGGTCGAAGGTAACCTACATCGGCCGATTTTAGCTTCAGTGTTTGACGTTAAGGATACTGAAGGACTTTCTTCCCTGATTCATGTCAATGACGCTCAGGCGGTTAACGTTGACGATCTTGTTATTAACACCAAGATTCAACAACTCGCTGTAGCCCCTGCTGGCAGTGAGCTTGGTGATCCGGCCAAGCTACTGGCAGGATCTTCATTTAAAACCTTTCTTGATCAAGTAAGACATCAATTTGATTTAATCTTAATTGATGGCCCGGCGATGGCTGATGCTAGTGAAGCGGGCTTAATTGCCGAGCTTGCAACAGGTGTTGTGATTGTTACCAAGGCTAATGGCCCTTCTAAGCATCGTGTAGCGCAGACAATTGCCCAAGTTCGACAGTTACCGGCTACTTTAATCGGGACTGTGTTAAACCAAGCTTAACAGTGGTAAACCAGAGGGCTTCATCGGCAAATGATGAAACGTTGATCGCATAAAGGGCAGTAGGAGAATGATGTTGTGGCTTTTTATTTAGGTCTCTTTGCAATTATGATAATCTTCATGTTACTCGGACGTGTGACAATGTCGTCCGTTTGGGCATGGCTGGGTGTCTTCATGCTTGCTGTTGTTGCAGGTTTGCGATATGAAACTGGTAATGATTTTTTGCCATACAAGACAATCTATGCGGGTGATTATTCAGCTGGTCAAGTCGAACCTGGATTTTTATTCTTGCGCAATGTCTTCAACTTGGTTCATGCACCGTTTTGGCTTTTCCTTTTAGCTTGGGCAACGGTCACGTTAGTCTTATTTTATTGCTTCGCTAAAGAATACTTTCGGCCTGCGATCATTCCGATTGCATATTATATGAGTCGCTTTTTCTTTATGCGCGATATGGGACAGATTCGTGCGTCACTTGTATGTGTCATTTGCATGTTGGCACTAAAGTTTGTTTACGATGAGAAGCCGTTGCCATTTGTGTTGGTAGTTGGTTTATCAGCAACGATCCATGTTTCGGCTCTATTCTTTTTGCTCATATATCCATTTTGGCTTCTATTTCGCAAGATCACTTTTAAATGGGTGCTTGGTTTTCTTGTTCTGGGTGCAGCGGGAGGTTTTATTGCTCCTAAAATCTTAAGTGTGATCATTGTGCACACATTACCACGCTATGCACCGTACGTCACAAACGCTAATTATTTATCAGCGGGTTTATTTGACCCGGTAACCCTTATGCAGGTTTTGATCTGTATAACCGGTTTTTATATTTTACAACGTGGTATTGTTGCGGATGCCTTGATTGGTGGCAAAGACAAGTTTAAGTTCCTGATGTTGGTTTACTTATTTGCCACCTTAACATTGCTGTCTTTGTCACAGTTATCAACAATTGGTGGGCGACTTTCGACAATTGCAACAACCACAGAGACGGTTGTTTTGCCTACCATCGTCTTTTCGATTATGCCAAAAAAGACGCGAACATTAGCAATGGTAGGTGTTTGTGGCGTCATCTTTGTGTTAATCTTCTTAATCAGTGGTGCATATAAGACCTTTATTCCTTATCAAATGGCTTTTTAGTTTTCGATTAACCCCCAATTGTCGCCATTGTCGACAATTGGGGGTTTTCACGTTCTAAAGATGTACACTGACTCTGGCTTGAGTTTTTTCGCTTATTAACATTTGTTTGTATTTAAAAAGACGGTTTTCATTTCAGTGCAAAATTGCATATTATGACAGGGATATCTTTTAAAGTATCTTTTGTAAACTAGACGTGATACCATTAATTTTATGAACTGAATGCGATTAAATTATAAGTGGTTATTAAAGTCCATTTGGGGATGGATTTCTTTTTGGGAGGTTTGTGTTTGTGATTGATCTTGAGACACGTTTTAGTCGGTTAAATATCAAAGTAGCTGTCCTTTTTTTTTACTTACGATATCGCCCAATCCGATGTTGGATTCTTTTGCCGTTACTTCTAAACGAACTGAGATTTAAACTGAAGCAAATTGAGGAGCTAAAGTATCAAGCTGTTTTCTGGCATTATTTGTTAAGCGTTTCATTAACAGAAGAACGTTGGCGGCAATTCGGTAAGCGCTTAAGTAAACGGTCTCATCGGCGTGTTAAAGCGAATACTTGGTTGGTAGCTGATGTGCCGGACTTTTTGCTTAACTGGGTAACCCCAGATAGCCGCCATGTTGGACTGGATATTGATGATCATGGACATCTTCTTCCTCAAGCACGAACGCTTAAGGCTAAGATGGGATTTTTGGCACCTCATTCGCTAGTGGTATCACCACGGTTTTATCGGTTATTCGTGCGCAACACTGGATTGGAGAAAAGTGCGCGCATTGAGGCTAACAACCGTCTTTTTAAAACCTACAAAGGCTTTAATCGCTACCAGATTGCGCTATTTTTAAGAAATGCTTTTGTCCTTTTAATCATGGCTATCATAACTGGCATCGTAACGATTTACTTGGCATCTGGTGACTACGACTTAAAATTAACGCTCCTTGTTTTTTCAAGTGCACGTTTGGTTTTGTTCAACATTTTGCCGATCTTCGTTGTCATGCTCGTAACTTACTTGATTTTTAATCGGGTGCAATTGGCAATTTTTGTCGGGCAAGCCCTAGCTATTATTGTTGCTATGGTTAATTACTTCATGTTGCAATATCGTGACTATCCCTTCGAATTTGCAGATATTTCTTTGGCATCAGAAGCTAGCAATATGGGTTCAAGATATAGTTATATTCCACCGGTAAAGTACTTCTTTATCATTGGTAGCTTGTTGATACTGACTATCATCGTTGGTCTATTTCTTAAACCTGCGATGATTCGTTGGAATACGCGCATAATCGCACTTGTTCTTGTGATGGTCGGATCGGCTTTCATGCTTCATCGGTACTACTTAGTCGATGATTATTATACTTTGGCGAACAATGACCCCTGGGGACCAGATGCAGATCGCTATGTTGTTAATGGCTACATGTTTTCTTTTATTCACTCAGTTAAAAACGACTGGTTACTTCCGCCTGAGAATTATGATGCCGCAAGTGCCAAATCGGCGCTGACTCAATATCAGTACCAAAATATTCCTGCCAATAAGCGCGTGAACGTGATTACAATTCAGCTGGAAGCTTTCCAAGATTTTTCTAAGTGGGATCAATTGGATATCGATCCTTCTGTCTACGCGGGATTTCATCAGGTAGCATCTGAAGGTATGGCAGGTGAATTGACGACCACAATTTTTGGTGGTGGAACTGTGGATACGGAACGCAAGGTGCTGACCGGTTTTGCGGATTTAAGCCCCATTAATGGTATGACTAATTCATTTGTTCATTATTTCAATGAGCAAAAATACGTCACCAGATTTATGCACCCGGGCGATGCATGGTTTTATAATCGCCAAAATATTGATCGATATCTCGGTTTCCAAAAGACACTCTTCAGAGAAAACTATTATGACAAGAATGTTGCTAATGTGGACGTTGTTCCTGATTCAGAAGTGTTTACTGATCTCGTCAAGCAATTGAAAGCCGTAAACGCAAATGGTAAGCAATTCTTTAATCAAACAGTCACGATCCAAAACCACGGTCCATATGGCACTGATTTTGATGGCGACACATTGCTACCGTGGAAAAAGGGATATAACAAAAAGGATTACGCCATCATTAACAATTACCTGACTGGCATTAAAGAGACTTCGGATGCGCTCTTGGAACTTAAGGATCAGCTAGATCAACTAGATCAACCTGTTGTTTTAGCCTTCTGGGGTGATCATAATCCATGGGGCGGCGACAAGAATTCAACATATAAAATGCTTGGTGTTAATTTGAAGCAGTCGACACGGGAAGGCTACGAGAATTATTACAATACACCTTACGTCATGTGGTCTAATCAGGCGGCCAAAAAATTGATGGCCAAGGATTTTTCCGGACAAGGACAGACCATGAGTCCTATGTTTGTTCTTCCGGAAATCTTTTCACACGTGGGATGGAAAGGTTCACAGTATATGCAAGTGCTGCAAGATCTCGAGGCACAAGTCCCTGTTTTTGGCGAAAAAAATCATTATATGATTGACAATAAGCTTACGACAAAGCCAAATAAAAGTGAGAAGGCGGTCATTAAGAAATTCGATGATGTTCAATATTATTTGAAATCGAATTATATGCTGAATCTGGCAAAACTTAAATGATATTGGGTTTGGTGCTTATCTGCGGGAACGACTCACATATATGATGACTTGATTAAAAGAAAACCATTTTACCGTTTTTTTAAGTGTCTCATGGTAAACTCAACTTCGGATAATCTTTGATCACAATGTGGAGGGTAAGCGTGAAACACAAATATCTTTTGTTAGGGTGGGGCCTTGCGCTAATTGCGGTATTGGCCGTTATAATCTGTTTTTCGTTAAAGTTGTATGTTGATCACCAGACTAATGTAGCGAAGTCGCTTAGTGCTAGCCGCCATTACGCCTCGGTTCGTATAAGTGAATCAAAACGTAGCATGTTTAGCAAGCAGGCGGCATCACGTCGCCAACAAGAGGCGGCTCGGCGGCAGTCGTCTGAGCAGGTACAATCGAATTCTGGGCGTACCCATATTCCTGCAGCCGACCCGTATGCTTACCCCATCGCTCAAGTCAAACAAGAGATGACCGCCCCAAACACTAGCAGCATCAAAGAAAAAGTCGTGTTCCTGACATTTGACGATGGTCCGAATACCATCATTTCTCCTCAAGTCTTGGATATTCTTAATCGGGAAAGCGTTCATGGTACCTTTTTCGTTGTGGGTCGCCAACTTTCGCCGGAAACGACACCGGTCTTGAAAGCTGAGTATGATGCCGGACATGCAATTGGTTTGCACAGTATGACACACAACTACAATTTGCTTTATCCGAATCGAGTGGGTGCAACATCGGCAATTGAAAATGAGGCTAAAACAGAGCAGACTGCTGTGAAACAAGCTTTGGGACCCGATTTCAATACTCACCTATGGCGCTATCCGGGTGGCCATTTTAGTTGGAAAGGCTTGACTGGAGCTGATACTGGTTTAGTTCGCTTAGGACTTGATTGGATCGATTGGAACGCGGCAGTTGGGGATGCTTTGGGTCCGGCACAAGCGCCGAAAACAGAGGAAGCTATGCTACAGTATCACTTGCGGTCTTTGATGGTTTATCCCGACAGCCACGTACGCGTTGTATTAATGCATGATGCCGTGGGGAAGGATCTAACCGTTAAAACACTGCCCAAGATTATTGCGTATTATCGCAGTAACGGGTATAAATTCGGTATTTTGGAGTAGTCGGGTTTGTAGAAGCTTGATTGAAATTCATATTTGACATTTTAAGTGGCGTTTTTCAATTTAGAAATTCCGTTAAGAGGCTACTTGTGGCTTCGCTGTGATCAGGGCTGCATTTTCCCGATTTCTAAGCACACCGCGACTCGTACTGCAACAAAAAAACGCTTTGCCACCCCTGCTTACAATTATTAAGCAGGGAAAGGCAAAGCGTTTTTGTCTTGCTTTGAAGCGTAAATTAAACGCCTTCTTTTACCGCAAACCGTGCCAACTTACCTTTTTGAACCGGGTTAACAACGGCTGTAATGCGCGTGCCGTGTTCCGTGTAGTCAGTGGTTTTGACCACAGTTTCCTGATTGAGGTAGTTGACGAGCTGACCTTGATCAAATGGGATCAGGTAGGTGTGTTCTTCATCTTGGCCGAAGAGATTGGCTTTGATGAGATCGGTGAGGGCTTGGAGCGAGCGTTTGTCACGAGCCGAGTAGACGAGGCGTTGGCCGTTTATTTCCGGATAACGGGTGCCTTCGCGTAAATCGGCTTTGTTGTAAGCTTCGATCATCGGGATATTGGTGATGCCGACTTCACGGAGCGTTTTTTCGGTGATGGCCATCATTTCCGGGTAATTCTCATCGGAATAATCAACTACCTGAATGAGCAAGTCGGCGTTGGCAGCTTCAGCAAGGGTGGCTTTGAAGCTGTCGATGAGGTTGTGCGGCAGTTTGGAGACGAAACCGACCGTGTCGCTCAGAAGGAATTTGCGATTATCAGGCAAGGTGATTTGGCGAACACTGGTATCGAGCGTGGCAAATAGCATGTCTTTTTCGAAGACCTGTTTGTCTTCCGGGCGATCCGCAAAAAGCTGCAGCAGCCCGTTCATGGTCGTGCTTTTGCCGGCATTTGTGTAGCCGACTAATGCAACAACTGGAATGGCGTTGTCTTCGCGACGGGCGCGGCGTACTTGATCGCCGACGCTGGCATCTTTGAGTTCTTGCCGCAAGTGACTGATGCGCTTGTTGAGCACCCGACGATCGAGTTCAAGTTGGGTTTCACCGGCACCACGCGTGGCAAATCCGGCGCCGCCACCGACTTGCTGGTCGAGGCGGTTGGCGCTGGGATGAAGCCGCGGCAACGCATATTGCAATTGGGCGATTTCAACCTGAGTTTTGGCGGCTTTACTGCGCGCGCGGTCGGCGAAAATATCGAGAATCAGCTGCGTGCGATCAATCACGTGCAGTTTGGTCTGCTTTTCAAGATTGCGCAATTGTGAAGGCGATAATTCATCGTTGATAATCACGGTTGAAGCCTCGCGGACATCAGCCAGTTGGCGAATGTCGTCTACTTTGCCGGAACCAAAGTAAGTGGCCGCTACTGCGCGATCGAGATTCTGCCGTACTTCGCCGACAACGGTGTAGTTATCCGCTTTGGCTAATTCACCGAGTTCGGTCATGGTGTAGTCAAAGTCAGGTTGTTGCCGCGAAATGCCAGCAATCAGTACATTTTCAGAAGTTACTTCATTAGATATTTGTTCAGTCATAAATTCCTTTCATAGATCCGGGCGTTATCGCCACAGATCGGTACTAACGAATCGACAGTCATGGTGCAACCTTGCGTAACCGCATGGCGATTCACCCCTCTCATTTGAATAAGTCTAGTGTAACACGGGAATTTTGGAAAGACTATTAGAACGGACTATTCGAGGACTGTTCAGGCTAGTAAAAAAAGCAGCACGACAGTCAAAAGCCGTTGAAACTGCGCAACTTAAAAGTAGGCGATATAAATGCAATAAGTCATTCATATGCGGCACTTCCAGATTATTTTCCCACCGGTGGGGCCAATACTTGAATATGGTCAGCGATGACAGTCAATTTTAGCGGCGTCTTGGTGCTCGGGTCGCCGTCAACCCGGCTTTGGAGCGTTTTTGGAGCCTCGATGGTAAGTTGCTCGGTGGCGAAATACGTCATGCCGGGTAGTTTCTGAAAGTTGCCGGTGATGAAGTAGGGGATGGCCAGTAGTGAGCGCCACCAGGTTAGTTTTGGGGCGATAAAAACGTGCAGATGACCATCATCCACGGCGGCATCTGGCACCGCATTCGTAAAACCGCCAACGGAATTGGTCATGCTGACTAGCAGAAATTGGGTGTCTTTTTCCCAGTGATTATGGGCGCTGTTCAAGTGTAGGATCCAGTGTTGGTGTTGGGCCAAAACTTTAAAACCCTTTAATAAGTAGATGATCGGACCAAAATGGCGTTTTTCTTTTTGAGTGACGGACAACGCCGCATTGGCTAAAACGCCGAGTGTCAGGGTACTTACCATGTAGCGATCATTGACCTGTGCAATGTCTAATGGCTGCGGCTTGGCTTCTAGAATGTTCTTGATCGCCAGTGGCGGCAGCAACGGAATATGCAGGACTTTAGCCAGGTTGTTGACCGTGCCTTCCGGTAAAATAGCGAGTGTTGGCGGTTGTTTGCGCGGTGCGAGCCCGGCAACGACTTGGTTAATCGTGCCATCTCCGCCAACTGCAACAACAATATCCGATTGGGCTTGATAAGCAAAATTTCGGGCGTCATCAGCACTTTTGGTCGGTGCCATGGAGACTTGCCGCTGGCGATCTTCAAGTTTGGCCTTGAGCTGTTCGGCGGCAGTCGGGCCTTTAGCGTGGCCGGAAGCAGGATTATAAATGATCGTGTAGCTGAGCATATGGCACCTCCTAATATTCTGAGTCTTCAACGATTGTTTAAAAATAAGTCGAAGCAGCTATGCAAAAACCAATTTCTACAATTAATTTTATCACGTTGTTACGATGGCTACTTAACTTACTGCCAGCATAGTAAGTGCCAACTTTTTGCTACGATGGACGCGGTGTGGTAACGATGTCGTTGACTGGTAGATACTCGCAGTTGATTTTTTCTGCTGGACAATCCGGTTACAGCCAAAAAATGCCCTAGCAACAGGTTACGTTGCCAGGGCATCGTATAACTAATCTTTATTCGCCAAAACGTTCTTTAACATAGTAAGCCAGAACTCATCCCTCATCAGGCGAACCAGCTACCCGTTGATGCCGACCGTTTGCGGTGACTTTGAGCACCACCCCGGCAATGGCAAGGTCAACGATGATAATCAGTGGCCACTGAATGACAGGCGTTAAGTGATCGAGTAAGTTGACGTGTATCCCATAAGTAGCCGCGACAACTAGCCCGACTAAGCTGAGGGTAGTGAGTACCAACCAGGTGTTGCGGCTAAACGCAAGGCCGTTGTTCGCTTGCCGCTGACGTTTGGCGATCCACGGCATCAAAACGCCAAGCGCGACCATGCCAATTGGCACCACGATATTCAAACCGAGCATGAGTGCAAAAGTGTCCGCGGTGGCGTCAGTCGGGAAGAAGCCAAGGGTGCCAAGTAAAAAGGTAATCCCTAACATCCAGATACCGACAACTAAGCCGACTTTTCGATTTTTAAGAAACGTATAATCAGGCGTCGGGAACCGATCCTGATGTAACCGGACCATCGTGTAGGACCAGAACAAGAAGCAAGTGGACAGCGGGCTGACAATACCGTTGAGATTGAGCAGCCAGTTGAAGATGTCATTGATTTTCGGCAAAAGTGCGCCGAGTGCCATGATCAACGCACACAGAATCGTTGTCATCCAGTAACCATTAATCGGCAAGCCGTCTTCGTTCATCTTTGTCAACTGACGCGGCATGAAGCGCTTGGCCACATCGGACAGGAATACCCGGGTTGAGGCGTCCAGAATCACAGCCAGCTGGGCTAACATATAAATACCTTGCACCACGGCGAACAGATACATCAGACTGTTGCCCATCCCGAATTGACGACCAATGGCTTGAAACGCATAGTAGGAACCATTCATTTTCAAATCATTTGGCAGATGGTGGGCGTTAAAGTATACCCCTAATGAAAAGGTGCCAAAAAGTGTCAGGAACATGGTCATGATCGCAATCATTTTCAATGCTTTGGGAAAATCACGGGCAGGATGGCGCATGTCCTTGGTGTAAGGTGCAGCAAGTTCGGAGCCGTTCATGGCAAAGACGAACAAGCCAAAAGTCGATAGGAAGCTCAGTGAAAAGAAATCTTTGGGGATGAAGGCCTTGAAATCAAACGGGCGGGTGGCAATCGGGGCGCCTTTGGATAAACCGATGAAGGTCATGATCACGAATAAAACCGTCATGATAAACATGGCCCCGCCGCCGATTGTTGACATGATCTCAAGACTTTTATTTTTAAAGAAGTGCTGTAACCAGATAAAGATCACAAAGATAACGGCCGTGAGAATACCGAACCATGCGTTACCAAGGTTAGCTTGAATGTTGCCGTTGCCGTTGGTGATCCAGCCAAAAGAAATAACAACCGAATTGGCTACGTCCACGACATAAGGCAGCCCGGTGATCCAATAAAACCAAGCCGCATAGTAACCAACCGTATCGCCATTGGTTTCGCGCATCCAGCTGGTGATCCCGCCGCCATGTTCGGAAAAAGTCGAACCCATATGCGCGACAATCAGATTATACGGAATGACATAAAAGAAGGTCATGATAATCCAGCTGGTGAATGCCACCAAGCCTTGATTCTGGAAGTTATAGATGATGTCGTCAAACCCGATGACGGTGACAAAGTCCATCAAGCCGACAATCATCCAGGGAATGAACTGCTTTTGCGGTTTTTCTAAATCATTCATATTAAAATGTGCTCCTTTACTAAGTTCAATCAGCCGCTGATTTTGAACTTAGCCCGGGCGCTTTGTTGCGAAAGGTTCCCACGATTAACCAACTTTCATAAGGATTTTCATAGCTCATGTGTGATTATAGCAAGGATTGCGGCTAGATGGGGCCAAAAATAAAGAAAAGCTAAAGTAGCTTACAAACCCGTTAGTTTCGATCCGGCATCCGTTAGTGCATTATCAGGAAAAAATTGCTGGCAGCCATTATCATTAATCTTGTAAATAAAAAGCAAGCACATTGCAAATGGAGGTTTATCATGGACAAGCAACCTGTTGTAACGGTTGAAAATGTTACGAAAACATATGGCAAACAAGGGGAAAAACAAACGCCAGCACTAAAGGGTGTGAGTTTTCAGGTTGAACCCGGTGAATTCGTTGGGATTATGGGTGCTTCAGGCTCCGGTAAAACCACTTTATTGAATATTCTGAGCACGCTAGACACCCCGACATCCGGTTCCGTTCGCATCAAAGGCGCCGATGTGACCAAACTCAAAGGAGACGCCTTATCCGATTTTCGCGCCAAAAAGATCGGCTTTATTTTCCAGGATTTCAACTTACTAGAAAACTTAACCGGCCGGGAAAACATTGCATTGCCACTTGCCTTGCAAAATGTCAGCGCTAAAAAGCAAACCGAAGCCGTTGATAAGATCGCGCAAACGCTTGGCATTGAACGCGTGTTGGATCATTACCCAACCGAACTGTCCGGTGGTCAAAAACAACGGGTAGCCGCAGCTCGGGCATTGGTTCAGCAGCCGGATATTCTTTTTGGTGATGAACCAACCGGCGCACTTGATTCCAAGGCTGCGCGCGAATTGTTGGATACCATGGCGCATTTGAATCGTGACGAAGGCGTGTCGATTCTGCTGGTGACCCATGATCCGTTTTCCGCCAGCTATGCCAGTCGAATTTTGTTCATCAAAGACGGTCAGATCGGTTCTGAACTGGTTCACGGTGACAAGAGTCAAGAAGCTTTCTATCAAGAGATTCTTGAGACCCTCGGCACATTTCAGAAGTAGGAGGCAGCAAGAATGTTAAGTAAACTCGCACTTGGCGGCTTAAAAAACCGTTTCCGCGACTATGCGGTCTTATTCTCCGGACTGGTCATTGCCAGCGCTGTTTTCTACATGTTTATGGCTTTAGCAACGAACACGAGCTTTTTAAAGAAAAATTCACCCATCGGCTTCACCCCGTTTATTTTTGGGTTCGGGGCAGTTTTGCTGGCGATTATCACGTTAGTTTATATTGTGTACGCCAACAGCTTTTTGCTCAGTATGCGTCAACGCGATTATGCGATGTTCATGATGCTGGGCGCAAAAGGGCGTAAAATCGGCCAGCTGATTTTCCTTGAAACCGTCACAGTCGGGATTATGGCGACGATTGGCGGGATTCTTATTGGCATGGTTGGCACACTTTTTATTGGAAAATGGATTATCGCCGCTTTACATGCACCAGCCACGGGTTTTTCACCGATCTGGGTGCCAGCCATTTTATGGACAATAGGGTTCTTCTTTGTTCTATTTCTTTTGTCTGCTATGTATAACGCGGCAAAATTGCTGAAAACGCCGATGTTGCAATTATTACATCAGGCACAGACACCGAATCGGATTAAGCAACGCAAAAGCAGCTTTGCCTTGCAGATTGTCCTCGGTGTGATCTTGCTGGCCATCGGTTATTACAGCATGGCCAATGTCCCTAAGTTTCAGTTAATGGCGATTCCGCTAGCTTTGGTAACCATTGTTTTGGGAACATATTTCTTATTTAATTCCGTCTTTGTGGCTTTAATCAGTTTAATGAAGCGGAATCGGACATTTGCAGCCAAGCAGTTGCATACGTTCACATTGTCCCAGCTCAGTTTTCGGATTCGGGACTATACCCGCATCTTATCCGTAGTTGCCATGCTGTTTGCACTGGCTTTAGGCGCCATTACCGTGGGGATGGGCTTTACGCATGACATTCCCAAGCTGGCAAGTCAGTCGACAGTTTACGACGTGACGGTTGCTTCACCAAATGCCGCCACCCGCGCAGAAATCAATAAGTTGCAGGATGTGACGGCCAAGCAGCAATACGAACTTAAATCAGATGCTAAAACCGTCTACATCAGTAAGGCGAAACTTGACGCCCATCCATTGGAAATTAAAGCGGTGGATAAAGGCATCAATGCACCCAACATCAAAGTCACCAGTCAGAACTTTGAAAAGCTGATCGAATTGTACCCCGGTGCTTTTGGCATCTTCATCGGGAACAATCGCGGCAAGCAGATGAAGGTTGCGGATGCTGCCACTTTTGCCAAGTTGGGAAATTCGGAAACCTTGACGACCATTAAAGTTAAAGACTTCAATCAGAATTATGATACGATTCAAAAGATTGTAACGCTGCAGCAGCACCAATATCCACGGCTTTGGAGCAGCAATGGCGATCAGAAATTTGAATTCTATGCGGTGGTCAATGGCCTGTATTCCGGCTTGGCTTTCATGGGCTTCTTCCTAGGAATTGCTTTCTTGGCGATGTTGGCTTCAACGTTGATGTTTAAAATTCTATCGGGTGCCAATTACGATAAGAACCGTTATCTCATGTTGCAAAAAATCGGTGCCCGGCCGCGCGTCTTACGTCGGTCGATTCGCCAGGAAATCGGCGCCTTGTTCCTTTTGCCAGGAGTGGTCGGCATCGTGCACGTGTTATTCGGATTACAGTTGTTCAAGACCCTGTTAAGCGAGCCATATGGTCATTTGTTAGTACCTTTCGCGTTATTCATCGTGCTGTACGGTCTGTATTATCTGGCAACCGTCTGGATTTACCAGAGTATTGTGATTAATAAGAACCTGGCCTCAAAGTCGTAAGCAACCCGGCAATGTGGTGTGAAAAGATTTGAACCGTTAAAATGAATCGTAATCGGCTTTAGCGATGGTTTTGCCTATCACGCTAAAGCCGATTTTTGTTTAGTGCGTTATGAAAAATCAAAATACTGCCGGGCCAACCGTGAAGCGCTATTCGTCATGGTATGACCGGATTGAGCTTTCATTTGCAGAGTACGGGGTGATATGTGCATCTGTTCCGATTTCGCTGTTTTGATGCGTACATTTGGTCTGGTCGAGCGCTTACATGGCTTCGTAAAATAGAAGCTGTAAGAAAGATTAATAACAAACGTGCTAATGGCTATTCGGGTGCAGTAGGTTTGACGCTTTTTAAGACAACAAAAAAGTTGATCTGTTTATTTGACACTGTATAGGGATAGCTTTGGCATGATGACCAGAAGAAAGAAGGAACGTTTTCATGGCAGGTTCAAAAAAAGATTTCTTGAATCCGGAATATACACAGGCGTTTATTGATTCACCATTTGTGCAACAGATGCGTAAGGTGACGTGGAATCTTTATCAACATGGCTGGGATGAACGAAATGGCGGCAATGTCAGCTATCGGCTTACAAAGCAGGAAGTCGGTCAGTACGGCGATGTTCATGAAGTCAAGCGCACGATCCCGATTAAGTTTGATGCTAGTGCCTTGGCAGGTCAATATTTCTTGGTAACCGGGACCGGTCGCTATTTCAAGAACGTCAAAGACTTCCCGGAACGCGATACGGGACTGGTTCGGATTAATCAAGACGGTCAAAGTGTTGATTTACTCTGGGGCTTTTCCGATGGCGGCCAGCCGACCAGTGAATTCCCGGCACATTTGATGACCCATATCCAACGGCTTAAGCAGGATCCTAATCAGCGGGTTGTGATGCACTGTCACCCAACGAACACCATTGCTATGACCTTTACGTTACCGTGGAAAGAAAAATTGTTCAGCCGCATTCTCTGGAAGATGCAGGCAGAATCAATCGTTGTTTTCCCTGAAGGCGTTGGTGTTTTACCATACATGACGCCAGGAACCAACGAAATTGGCCAGGCAACTGCCGAAAAAATGGGCCAATACCGCATCGTTTTGTGGCCGCTGCATGGTATCTTCGGTGTCGGCGATTCGATTGACGAAACATACGGCTTAATTGAAACCGTTGAAAAAGCCGCTACTATCTACACCGCAATTCAGGCGCAAGGTGGTCAGTTTGTCAACGAAATCACAGACGAAAATCTGGAACAGCTGGCCGAACGCTTCGATTTGACCCCGAATCCAGAGTTCATCCACGGCGGTTCACTCATTGAGAAAAAAGAATTGGTTCACTAGTCGCAGTGGCCTAGATAGGGAATAAAGTTGTCTGAAAAAGGGTCACACAACCATGCAAAGCTGGGTGTGTGACCCTTTTGGTTTCATCAAAAAAAGCGGCTGAAAAATCACCGCTTGAAGGTTTAAATTGAATCAGGCTTCGAATTCATTATAACTTAAGACCTTAATGCCTGTGTCCGTCAGTAATATTTTACTGATTGAACCATTGCGCGGTGAGTCGGTTACTACGAAGCCATCATTTTTGCCAAACTTGTCAACAATACTGCGAATCGTTGTGCCATGACTGACCATCAGCACCTTGTCGCCTTCATGATTCTCCGAGCGCAACTGCCGAAATCCTTTCATTAGCCGCGTCCAGTAAGTTCGAGCGTCTTCTGCTTCATGAAACGGATCAGCGTCATGCATGAAGTCTTTAGACGCATCGACACCGTATTTTTCGAGAATCTCCGGATAAGTACGGGCGCCATGGGGGAACCCAACCATGTACCAGGTTTGTCCCGAATCTTCACCTTCAAAATAGCCGTAAAATTGTTCCCGGAAAAACGGCGTCACTGTCAGCGGAATCTTACCCGTGACATTTTTGCTTAAAATCAAGTCTGCTGTCCGGGTTGCCCGGGTAGTGTCACTGCAATACGCGTGGGTAAAGGCAACATTACGCAAGATGACTCCGGTATTGGTGCCGTCCTTGATCCCGTTTTCAGTCAACGGCGAGTCGCTCCAACCCTGCATTTTGTTAAAGTGATTAAACCATGTCTGCCCATGGCGCACTAGGTAGACGGTAATGCCTTTCGTAGCCATTAAATTTGCCTCCTCGACAGTCTAACGCTCGCCGATTTCACCTCGGCAAACATTTTATCTTTCTAATGTTAGTTTAGCATAGAAGCAGGAGTTGGTTGGCGGGAAGCGTGACCAATATTGTGGTGCGGCGAGGTTTTTGTGTCCCGAAAGCGCGAAAAAGATTTGCCGTCAGCGTAGGCTTTGGCAGTTGATAACCGGGATGATTTAAACGACTCGCTCCAAGAAACCAAATTTAAAGCGATGGACCTGTGTTATTCTTAAATTATAATTTTTGGAGACAATGGGGGCAGTTAAATGGCAAAGGGGTTATTAATTGTAAATTTGGGATCGCCGGTTTCGCCGCAGACCAAAGATGTCCGACGTTATTTGCGGGAGTTTTTAAGCGATCAGAATGTGATTACCATGCCTAAAATTTTGTGGCAACCGATTTTACGTGGATTTGTGCTACCATTTCGCAGTTGGCGGTCAGCGACATTTTATCAGCACGAGTGGACGCAGGCTGGCTCACCGTTGATTGCTTATACGCAAGTCACACGTGATCGCTTGCGCCAGGCACTTCCGGATTGGGATGTTCAAATGGCGATGACTTATGGCGGTCAGTATCCCATTGCCGCAACTTTGCAAGTAATGGCGGCGCGTGGGGATCGGCCGATTGTTGTCATTCCCCTTTTTCCGGCGTATACCCAAAGCACCACCAAGACAATCCTGGAAAAAGTCGCAGCATCGGGTGTTAAAACATTGAACGTTGAGCACTTTTACGAGCAGTCCGCTTATCAGAAGTTATTAGCGCAACAACTGGACGATGCCTACATACAAGGTGACTATGATGCCGTGATTATGAGTTATCATGGCATTCCAACCGCGATGGTGCGGCATGGCGATCCTTATCAGCAAGCCTGTGAAGCGACTACAGCAGGGGTTAAGCGTTATCTGACCAAAGTGCCACCGGCCATTGTAGAGACGTGTTATCAGTCGAAGTTCGGACCGGTGCCGTGGTTAAAGCCGTATTTACGCAACCGTTTAATGGCCTTAGCAGCGTTGGGCAAAAGGCGGGTGTTGGTGACGACGCCTAGTTTCGTGACGGATTGTTTGGAGACGTTAGAAGAAAATGATGTTCAAAACTATCAAACTTTTCGCGCTAATGGCGGTAAAGTCTTTAAAACTGTCCGCCCCATGAATGGCAGTTCTGCGTTTTGTGACTTTTTAGCAACGCTGGCGAAAGAAAAGGTTGCTGCAGAGGTGATGCGTCATGACCAAGCGAAATGAGCAGCTCAGTGTCCAGCAAGCAAAGCCTAGTTTGGATGAGATTAATCGCAGTGTGCAGGTACCGGGAGTGTATGAACCATCGTTTGTTCAAAAGTTCCTGGCTTACAGTGGTCCCGGCGCGTTGGTTGCGGTTGGGTATATGGATCCCGGTAATTGGCTGACGGCGCTGGAAGGCGGGAGTCGCTATCATGAGACGTTATTAGCGGTGTTGCTATTGTCAATTTTGGCGGCAATGTTCATGCAAACCCTGGCCATTAAACTCGGGGTGGTCGCGCGGTTGGATCTGGCTCAGGCGATTGCGGCGTTTGTTCCGAAGTGGAGTCGAATCGGATTGTGGCTGGTGAACGAAGCAGCCATGATGGCAACGGATATGACCGGAGTTGTCGGTACGGCGATTGCGTTGAAGCTATTATTCGGCCTGCCATTGATGTGGGGGATGCTGCTAACGATCGCGGATGTGTTGGTGGTGTTGATGTTTTTGCGGTTTGGCATTCGCCGGATCGAGTTGATTGTGTTGGCATCTATTCTGACAGTTGGCATTATTTTCGGCATTGAAGTGGTGCGGGCGCGGCCGTCAATGGGTGGCATTGTTGCGGGGTTGGTTCCGCATACCGGGATTCTGACTAATCGTGGCATGTTGTTATTAAGCTTAGGTATTATGGGTGCAACCATTATGCCGCATAATATCTACTTGCATTCATCGCTGGCCCAAAGCCGCCGATACGATGAACATATTCCCGCACAAGTCACCGAGGCGCTGCGGTTTGGCAAATGGGATTCTAATGTCCATTTAGTCGCGGCATTTGTGATTAATGCGCTGTTGCTGATTCTGGGGGCAACTTTATTTTATGGCATGAGTAGCCACGCGACCGCATTTGAAGGTGTTTATAACGGCTTGAAAAATCCGGCAATCGTGGGTGGACTAGCCAGTCCCCTAATGAGCACCTTGTTTGCCTTTGCGTTATTGATCACGGGTTTAATCAGTTCGATTGCTAGTACCTTAGCTGGTCAGATTGTGATGGAAGGCTATTTGAACATTCAGATTCCGCTGTGGGCCAGACGTTTATTGACGCGGTTGGTTACGCTGATTCCGATCATGATCATTGGCTTTGTGATGGGTTTTAGCGAGCAACACTTTGAGCAGGTTATTGTTTACGCGCAAGTAGCACTGAGCATTGCGCTGCCATTTACGCTATTTCCGCTAGTGGCATTAACCGATCGGCGTGACTTAATGGGCCAGCACGTTAATTCTCCGGTCGTGCGCTGGATGGGATACGTTTTAACCGGCATCATTACGTTGTTGAATGTGCAACTTATTTTGTCAGTTATTTTACCGTGAATACAATAAAACGGTCGATGCGCAGTTATGCATCGACCGTTTTATTGGTGAATCTGATCTGGTACGTGAAAGATATTGCGATCAGTAACTTCCTTTAATTACGAAAAAGGATCCGCGAATGGTGCCGGCGAGTTTTGACTTTTGGCGGGCGAATTTAAACTTGTCCGCGAGTTCGGCGGGAACGGTCATGCCATCGCTGAGTTTAAAGCCGACCGCCCGTTTTTTGGGATCAGTAAGGTGATACATCACATTGATAGCTAGTCCATCTTGATAATAGACTTCAACCCAGCGCAGATCCGGTAGCGCAAGGTCACAGATTTCAAGTGGCTTGGCAGCGATATGGAGCTCGCGTTCTGCAAGAATTGCCTGCACCCAAGCGAGGCTGTCCGGTTTTTCACTGACAGGATAGGCGACATAGGGAACTTTATATTTGTTCCAAATATACCGGGCTTCATTGGCTCTAAGCCCAGCCAAAGCCGGTGCAACAGGAGAACTTTCTAAGCCGTTGGTGCTAACGGTTTTAAAATCAACGGTGTAAGCCATGGTGAGATCCTTTCATGTTAAAAAGATGCATAGACAAAAACCGCGACCATATTAACAGTAAGGGCGCGGTTTTTACCATTAGTCGTTAAAGGTGCCGTTTTCAACATCGGAAATGAATTGCTTCAAATGCTTGAAGTAAACCGGTGCGTTGTCAATCATGTGATGATGGCCGCCATTTGGAGTCGTTACCAACCGAGCATGCGGAATTACTTCAGCCATGCGCTGGGCAGCTTTTAGCGGCATGGTTTCGTGTTCGCCAAATGTCAGCAATGTCGGCACTTTGATGTTGTGAATTTGATCGCTAATGTCCCAGTCCTTCAGCTTACCGGTGACGACAAATTCATTATCGCCTTGGAACGCATTGTAAACCGGCGTTGCCATCGTGCTAATTAGATGTGAGATTGCCGGTGGCTGCTTGCGATCAACATAGCCGCGATTTAAGACATCCACATATTTTTGATATTGCGGATCGTCCCAATCGCCGGCTTTTTCGATTTTCTTCATATATTTTACGGCTGAAGGTGGCAATGCTTCTTCGCGGACCAGATTGATATGCTCAACATACTCGTTAATATTGTCCACCATCGATGAAATGATCGCGCCTTTGAGATGCTGGCCGTATTTCAACGCATATAGTTGGGTCAAGGCACCGCCCCAGCTTTGGCCGATCAAATAAAAGTGATCCAATCCTAGCTTCTTGCGGACTTCTTCAACTTCACCGAGAAAATAATCGGTTGTCAGATATTTTTTAGCAATTTCCGGATCAGAATAATCGGGCTGATCCGAGTAAAACGACCCGAGTTGATCGTACATATGGACTTGAACGCCGAGATCAGCGAGTTCTTCACCAAAATTCTCCCAGTATTCGTGCGTGCCACCAGGGCCACCGTGTAGGCAAAGCAGGTGAATGTCACCTTCGCCTTGCGTATTGGTCCACAAGTGGTAGCCATTGTCTAAGGTCAGGATCGTTGTTCCTTGTTTCATTTGATCACCTTTTTTTCTTAGAATAATCTCATTGTACCACGGAAAATAGCCTGACAACGGCGTAAAAAAGGAAGTGCTGCCATTTATAACTATTTTGTACTGAGATCAGTCATTGGTGAGTATCAAAGCAGAATTTCACATCCTGATTGAGCAGCATTAATTTAACTTTTCAACCTGTGCGCGGATATTGCGGATGAGGTGCTTGTCCCCGGAGAAAATGAGGTGGTCACCAAGGTGCAGTTGGGTGTCGCCGTGAGGAGCAATGAATTTCTTTTGTCGATAAATCTGGCTTACGGTGATGTCGTCAATGAACGGTAAATTCTTGAGCTCAAGACCGGTAAAACGCGAATTGCGGATGGTGACTTCATAGATGCCCGCAATTGTATCATCAAGGATTTTCAACGTGGACGGGGTTTCGATCAAGCTACGCAGCAACGCAACGTTGGCATCGAGTGCATTGAAAACTTCAACGCCGTCATCGCGCAATCGGTCATAGCGATCAGAGGTGGTATCTTTTGCGGCAAACCGGGCGATGATTCGTGGAACTTTCTGTGCTAATGCCATTTTTGCCAAGTCGTAATTGGTGTCCGCGTCGAAATCACCCAGCACCATGACGTCACAATAATATGCGCCGGCAGCTTTTAACGCGTTTTCCTGATAATCCGTTAATGTGATTGCCACTTCGGAGTTATACGTCCGAAAATTTTCTACCCGATCGGTAAATAGTTGCACCTCATAGCGCTCAGGACTTAAATGTTGTGCGATGGGTACCGTCAAAAGATTGCCGCCAATAAAGGTGACGCGGGTCTTTTTGAAGGTTTCGGGCTCAGGCTTGAAGAAACTATTGAAAAGGATTGGCCCCGCCACACAGGCAATGACCGCTGCCAGTGTGAACGCGCCGGATTGCTGCTCGGTCACGATACCAAGGTTGCGCCCAACGGTTAACGTCGGAATGACCAAGGTGATGGTGGTGGTGGCTAAAAACGTGCCTGCCAATGCGTTTTGCGGCTTAAACCGCTGCCGCAAAACAGGAATGAGGCCGATTTTGGTGATGAAAAAGCCGATGAGCACCAACGGAATCAAGGAGAGGCTCTTAGGATCAGCGACTAAAGCTTTCAAATCGAGGTTTGCCCCAGTGACGATGAAGAAAATTGGAATGAAGAAGCCATAACCTAAGGAAGTCAATTTATCCTGAGTTTCTTGGCGCGGACCAAGGAGCTTCATCACCATGCCGGCAAGAAAGGCACCTAAAATGGACTCGGCACCTACTCGTGAAGCGATGGTCACTAAGGTGAAGACTAAGAAGAACGCCAACCGAATGTCTAGTTGCGTGGTGCTTTTATCAATCGCCGCAAAAAAGCTGTAAATGTGTTTGAATCGCGCTAGTAAAACCAACGCCGCCAGCAGCAGTAACAGCAGTAACCATAGATTGTTATCGCTTGAACCGTTTAAGGCTGAGTAAATAGTCAGGCTGATAAGGGGAATCACTTCACCCAAAGCCGCAATCAGCAGGATCGTTTGCCCAAGCGGTTGATGTAACAACTCCTGTTCTTTTAAAGCCGCAATGACAACGCCAAGCGCAATCGTGGTGAACAGAATGGTTGCAAAAATCGGGAAGTTATAGAAGTGAATGAATTTGAGTAGGTAACTGAATCCCAAACTGATGATGATGACCGTTGCAAATCCAACTGTGGCTAGCACGACTGGATTGGCCGGCTGAGGTCCTTTGTCCGTCTTGGGCTGTGGTTTGAAAAGCGAAAAGTCGATTTCCATGCCAGACAGGAAGATCAGGATGGTGACACCGAGTTCACTTAACGCCTGCATTTCGCCGCCAGTATGGACCCAACCTAAGAGACTTTTGCCTAAGATGATGCCCACTAGAATCTCGGCAACAGCAGTCGGGATACTATTAATATGAAAGTGCGCCATTAACAGCGGCGTCAACAACGCGGCTGTCAAGACGATTAAAAGTGAAATAGATTCCATAATGGCCTCCGATCAGAGATAATGGATGAGTCAATCGTAACGAAAAGTGTTTATAAATGAAAGGAAAGCGTATGATACAAAATCAAAAACCTTCACGTCAAGGTAAATCGTTTTTCAATCGGCGTGCCGTCATCGTTGGTACTTGTGTGTTAATCGGGTTGTTGGTCAGTTTACCGTTTAAAAAGATTCTGTTAGGCGTGGCGGTTGGATTGGCGGTTGGGTATGTGTTGGAGGCTTGGACGCCGTTGTTGCGCGGGAAGTTGAAGTAGGGGCATTTGTGTTCTGGCTTATGCCCATAACGCGCTCACCGGCGCAGGGATCTGCGTGTAAGGACATTGGTGGCAATGGGCAAAGTCCGGCCATTACGTTTAAGGCCGCTTTTGTTCTAGCTTACGCCCATAACGCGCTCACCGGCGCAGGGATCTGCGTGTAAGGACCTTGGTCGCAATGGCCAAAGCCCGGCCATCACGTTTATGGCCGCTTGTGTTCTGGCTTATGCCCATAACGCGCTCACCGGCGCAGAAGTCTGCGTGTAAGGACCTCAGTCGCAATGGCCAAAGCCCGGCCATCACGCCTGAGGCCACTTACACTCCGACTTCTAACCGCGCCGGTTCGCGCTCACACTCTTTTTTGCGGCGTTTCCTCATAAGTGATAAGATGTTATAACGATTATTTAATAACCGTTAAAGGAGATGACGTCGTGGCTGGGAATGAACAAGCTAAAGAGCAGCAGCATTTGGATGCGATCATGAAGGAGCTTTCGGGTGCCAAGGAGCGGCTTTCTAAAGAGATGGCCAAGACCAAGACCGAAGAGAAGAATATCAGTGATAACTTTTTCAACGATTTTTCTTTAAACTTCACGAATTATGCTGAAACCATTGAAACAGCTGCTTCGATTCAGCAACAGCAGCGGGTGCTTGATGAGCGGACGAATGCTTGGAAGCAAAGCGCACAGCAGCTGGTGACAGTGCAGCGGCTGTTGGGAAACCCTTATTTTGCCCGGATTGATTTTCAGGAAGGTCGCGAAAAGCCGGAGACGATTTATATTGGCCTCGGTTCGTTTACGAATGAGGCTGGCAAGTTTCTCATCTATGACTGGCGGGCACCGATTAGTTCGATTTATTATGATGGCGGCTTAGGTAAGGTGACTTATCAAACCCCTGATGGCCCGCAACAAGTCACGGTCTCCTTAAAACGGCAATTTGTGATTAAAAACGGTCAAATTCAGACCATGTTTGACACAACCGAAACCATTGGCGATCAAATGTTGCTGGAAGTTCTGGGTGAAAAATCCGATACCCAGATGAAGACCATTGTCACGACGATCCAGCGCGAACAAAACCAGATCATTCGCGATACCAAAGCGGATTTGTTGTTCGTCCAAGGGGCAGCCGGCTCCGGGAAAACCAGTGCCGTGTTGCAGCGGGTTGCGTACTTACTTTATCGTTATCGCGGTAATCTGACGAGCAGCCAAGTGATCATGTTTAGCCCCAACCAACTTTTCTCCGACTATATCAGTAATGTGTTGCCGGAATTAGGCGAACAAAACATGGTCCAATTTACGTATTATCAATATGTCACCCGGCGCCTGCCACATATTGAGGTTCAGAACCTCTTTTCCCAATTCGAACAGCAGTTGACGCCGGTGCAAAAGAAAATTGCCCGGGTCAAGGGAAGTTTGGACTTCTTTAAAACTGCCCAGACCTATGCAACGAGTCTGGAACGCTCCGGATTGCGGTTTAGGGATATCCGGTTCCGCGGCGAAGTTTTCTTTTCACGCAAGCGGATTCGGGAGATCTTCTACAGCTATAACGAAAATTATCATATGGGCAACCGCCTGAATGCGACTAAAGAGCGGCTGATTAAAATGTTGAATCGCAAAATTGAATCCGAGACCAAAGCACAGTGGGTTCAAGAAGCAGTTCAGAATCTAAGCGATGAAGAAATTCGCTCCATGCAACAAGATGGGCCAAAAGAATTTAAGAATAGTGACGATGAATATCGCTTCTTTGCCCGGCAGTTGGTCATGAAAGGTTTTGACGCGATTCAGCAAGATATTGTCCGCAACCGGTTTATCAACATTCGCGGGCAATATGTCAGCTTTTTACGCGAAGTGCCTGCCATTTACGACTTAGCAGCGGAAGGGATTTCCGAAGCTGACTGGCAAGCAGAAGTGGATCACTTTATTGCCATGTTCAAGGAACGCAAACTGCCCATGGCTGACGCAACGCCATATTTGCACCTATATGATTTGATTACCGGCCGGCACGGAGAACGCGAAATGCGCTATGTCTTTGTTGATGAGATTCAAGATTACACGCCATATCAGTTGGCTTATCTTAAAGCCAGTTTCCCCCGTGCGAAATTTACGTTACTTGGCGACTTGAATCAGGCAATTTTCACAAAGGATGACTCGCGGACGCTGATTAATGAGACCAGCAAGTTGTTCGATCCGGAGAAAACCCGTGTGGTGCAGTTGACGCAAAGTTATCGGTCAACGAAACAGGTGACGGATTTCACCAAAGCCATTTTGACATCCGGTCAGAAAATCGTTGCCTTCAATCGCCAAGGTCCATTGCCGAAACTAATTGTCCGGCCTGATGAAGCAGGTTTGATGACCGCACTGCAAGCTCAGCTGAAGGTGAATGACGAGGCCAAACAAACCACCGCGGTGATTGCCAAAACCTTGGAAGCCGCAGAAGCAATTTATGCTAAGATGAAGGCTGCCGGCATTAAAGTCACCCTCATCAAGTCCGAAAATCAACGCTTGGCGGCCGGCGTCATTGTCGTGCCAAGTTTCTTAGCCAAGGGATTGGAATTCGACGCCGTGGTGCTGTGGCAGGTTAACGCGAAAAACTACCACGAAGAAGACGAACGCGAATTGCTATACACCGTTGCATCGCGGGCCATGCATCGGCTGACAATGCTAGCCAGTCCGGATGTGACGCCGTTGTTGGACAAGGTGCCAGAAGAATTGTATGAGCGGGGGTAAGCGAATGGTTAAAATGCGTGATACATTGGCAGTTTCCAGTTATCGCGTCTTTCCAGGGATGCTAAACGCCCATCAGACGCTGTTTGGCGGTCAGATCTTCACCTGGATCGATGACGTCAGCTCCATTGCCGCGCAACGATTAGGTCGACGCGGATTAGCCACCGGATCACTGGATATGGTTCGATTAGCCGCACCGGTTAAAATGGGGGATGCCCTAATTATCAAGTGTATGGTTAGCGGCGTCGGTCATCGCTCACTTGAAGTCTTCGTGCAACTTATCGGCGAGCACTTAGCTAGCGGCGAGCGTTTTCAAGTGGGAACGGCCTTTGCAACTTTTGTGGCCCGCCACAAGGAAGACGGTCCACTGCCACCAGTAGAAGCCGAATCGGACTTTGAAAAGCGGCTGCTCGCGGGTTACGCTGAACGGCGGGCGGATTATCGGAAGATTAACGCGAGCTTTGGTGAAGTGCCACTGGATTGAAAGTTGCCGAGCGCTGATGTTGATCAAAAGATGGGGCAGATATGGGGAAAATGTGTTTGCTACAGTGTTAGCGTATAAACGTATGATTAGAGTTTATAGCTGCAAGCAAAAGACGCGCTATTTTTTCGTTCTGGCGAAAATAGCGCGTCTTTTGTAGTCTTCGGATTCGGGTGATTGGAATTTGGCGCGGTTCAAAAATGGTTAGATACCCATCTCATTTCGGTATGCAGAATTTGGTAAGTCCGGAATAGTTTGGCTAGACGCATCATTAGACTGCATGCTAAAATGAATATGTAAAAAGGCTAGCGGTTTCCAGTCGCTAGCCCTTGTGGAACTAACAACGCCGTCAACAGCGGCTCAGAAGTGGCAAATAGCCATCCTAAGTCTGTCAAACGTTGGGGATGGCTATTTTTTGCGCTTGTTTTCGGCTGTCAACACTGTGACCAGCACAATCAACGTCATGAAATTATCCACAACTTGATTGACCAGACTCAGAGCTTCGAAGACCGACAAACACAGGCTCCTTTCTTCAGTGGGTTGTGAGCTTCAGGGAAGAAAACCATCTGCATCACCCCCTTCGTCTGAGAGTAGCCGCCATCTCTTGACGTTGCCAATTTGATTGTAGCAAACCGGTGTTCGCGGTTCCACACATTTCAATTGTTATGCTTTATTTTTAACGTTTAATAGCCGCAAATTGAATTGCTGTTTATTTTAAATTCGTGATGAGCTGGATTCTGAGTTCGCTTGGCTAGACGCACAATTAAACCGCATGTTAAAATTTTTAAAGCAACAACGCCATTAACAGCGGCTCTGAGATTACAAATAGCCATCCCGAGGCTGTCAAACTTTAGGGATGGCTATTTTTTGCGCTTGTTTTCGCACACCCTTGGCAAACCTGTCTTCACGCGGTAAAGTTAATCATAAATCCATTCCCGCACGGTTCTGCACATCTGCGGATTCATTTTGAAAGAAGGACGATTATTTTGGCAAAACGTTATGTCGGCTCCTGTACCACAGTGTTGGTCGGTAAGAAGGCTTCCATCGATGGTTCCACGATCATTGCCCGGAACGAAGATGGCGAATCACCATTACATCCGCAAAAGTTTGTGTACGTTAAACCTGAGGATCAGCCGCGTCATTACCAGTCTGTTTTGAGCAAATTTTCCATTGATCTGCCGGCCGATCCATTAGGGTATACGTCAACGCCTGAAGCTGAGGACGGTCACGGTATTTGGGCGGCTGCAGGGATTAATAGCGAAAACGTGGCGATGACCTCAACTGAGACAATTACCACCAATAGCCGGGTGCTCGGCGTTGATCCGCTTGTAGCTGAAGGCATCGGAGAAGAAGACATGCCAACCATCGTGCTGCCATATATTCACAGTGCGCGTGAAGGGGTGCAACGTCTAGGCAGTCTGCTTCAACAATATGGCACCTATGAAAGTAACGGAATTGCCTTTGCCGACAAGGATGAAGTTTGGTACTTCGAAAGCATCGGCGGCCATCACTGGGCAGCGATCCGCATTCCTGACGATGCGTACGTGGTTGCACCGAATCGCTTCAATATTACCGATTTTGATTTTGCCAGTGATGATACAATGAGCAGCGCCGACCTGCGTGATCTGATTGAGACCTATCACCTCAACCCAGACCCAGAAGGCTACAACTTGCGCCACATCTTCGGCTCGGCCACTATCAAAGACACCCGTTACAACAACCCGCGGGCATGGTACGGCCAAAAGTATTTCAATCCGGAATTCGACACCACGCCAATCGATCAGGATCTTCCGTTTATCTGCCGCACTAACAAAAAGATCAGTATCGAAGACGTGAAGTTTGTCGAAAGTTCCCACTACGAAAACACGCCATACGATGTTTACGGTTCGCTTGGCACGCCGGCGCAGAAAAAGCTGTACCGGCCGATCGGGATCAACCGTAATCAGGAACTTCACATTTTGCAAATTCGTAACGATGTGCCTGCTGCAATTGCAGGTGTTCACTGGTTGGCATTTGGCCCGAACACCTTCAACACAGTGGTTCCGTTTTATGCTAACGTTACCGATACACCGGCAGCATACCGCGACACCGGCGATAAGTTCGATGTCACCAAAATGTATTGGCTCAGTAATCTGCTGGCAACGTTTGGCGACTACGACTTTTCATTGTTCAAAGATCAAGAAGATGTGTTTGAGCAAAAGACTGTGGCTGCTTGCCGTCATCTGCAACTTGAAACGGATAAAGCAGTGCAGGATGCCAAAGACATTCAGGCACATTTAACCGCTGTTAACAAGAAAATGGCCGATTTAGCCATGACCAACAGCAATGAACTGCTGGGCCAAATGGTTGCCGCCGCAGCTCCGAATATGAAACTGGCCTTTAAGTTACAGGATTAATGGAGGTATCTAAAAAGCGCTCATACCAGAGCGCTTTTTGTATGCCAATTATTGCTTGGCCCGCCTGCGATAATCGCGAAACCGCAATGTTGCCCGAATCAAAAATACCGGCATAAGGACAACCAGTAACAGGCCGACCAACACAATGGTACCTTTTGTGGCCCGAAGTTGGGTAAGAACCAGCAACCACAATGCAAAGGCTGTGACACTAACACAGAAAATGACCAGCAGTATGTACCACGTCCAATACCAAAATGGACGGGGATTGCGGCGAAAGGTGGGAACAAGAAAAATGGCGATCAAAATCGAACCGAGAAAGCTCAGGATCTGACGCATGATGCCGTTCACCTCCTTTTGAAAATGGACCTTGTAGCGGGGGACAACCTTAAAGTTCTTGATACGGTTTTTCGGCCGCTATCTTTTCTGCCCGTTCTTTAACTAACGCGCGGCGATAGTTGAAAAATCTGATGCTAACCCGGTACCACATGAAGAGCCCGGCCAGCAAGAGCACAGCCGCAACAAAGACGATCATGATTGAAATCGGGTCCGCGGTGAGGCTTTCAATCAATAACCAAGCCCCAGCTGCGGTAATCCCACCATCGATAAGCGAAGTGAGCACCATGCGAAAACCGTTAAATTTAGGCGATGCGGTCAAATCAAATTCTGGCATAAAGATGGGGGCCAGTAAAAACTCAAAGATAATATCGGAGAAGAGTTCCAGCAAGAACTCGATCATGGGCAGCACCTCCAGCCGGCTTGTTAAGTTCATGACAGCGCTTCGTTGGTTTGATTGTGAACAATTATTCTGAAACTGTCAAGATAAACGGCAGTTAAGAAAAACGTAAGGAAACCGCAGTTGCGAAGATCACAAACGACGCCAAATAGGAAACGGTATGTCAATATTTTTGGGCGTGATCGGCAGCATTTGCCATTGCGATCAAGGGCCTTTGCACATGCCTTTTCATCGGATGAACGCGTTTTCGCGGTTAACCAAACATGGACGCGTTTCTATGCTAAAATAAGAACATTAAACGCAAGGACACGGTAAGTTATGCAATCCGAAATGAATTTCTACAAGTTTGATCGGGCAGAATGGTCACAGTTTCATTCGCAAAATTTTACCAGCGTGACCGATGCCGAGCTGGCGCAATTACGCTCACTGAATGATGAAATCAGCCTCGATGATGTCAAAACCATCTATTCACCATTACGCCACTTGATTCACATTCGCTATGAGGACTACCAGGGCGATATGTTTACCCTGAGCCGTTTTCTGGGCATGCAGCGCAATCCGCACACACCGTTTATCATCGGCATTGCCGGTTCGGTGGCAGTCGGAAAAAGCACCACCGCACGACTGCTGCAATTGCTGTTGAGTCGGGCTTATCCGGATAAACGGGTTCAACAAATTACCACGGATGGCTTTTTATATCCCAACGCGGAACTTGAACGCCGCGGGATTCTGGATCGCAAGGGTTTTCCGGAAAGCTATGACATGGAACTGCTCATTCATTTTATGAACAACGTCAAAAATGCGAGCGGGGTGGTTCGAGCGCCAAAATATAGCCATCAGATTTATGATATTGTTCCAAATGAATATGAAGTCATTGACCGGCCGGATATCCTGATTGTGGAAGGGATTAACGTCTTGCAGCTGCCAAGCAAGCAGCCGATTTATGTCAGTGACTATTTCGACTTTTCCATTTATGTTGATGCGGATCCGGTGTTAATTGAGCAGTGGTACCTGGAACGTTTCGGGATTCTGCTGGACACGGCCTTCACCGATCCAAGCAATTACTACTATCAATACGCCATTGGCAATCGGGCTGATGCATTTGCCATGGCGCGGCAGGTCTGGCATGATGTCAATCTCAAGAACCTCAAGGAATATATCTTGCCCACAAAGAATCGGGCCGACGTCATTTTGCATAAAACAAAAGGACATAAAATTGACCAGGTTTCGTTGAGAAAATGGTAAAATAGAGCCTTGGTTGGTTTTCAGAAACTGAGGGGTACATGTGTGAAAGCTTGAAATCAGTTAGACTGGTGAGACTGTCACTTGACAGTTTTACTCAGATGAGAGGCTTCTCACCCATGATTGACCAGCTTATGAAAACTCTGTAAAATTAGTGCATTCAAACAAGGGAGTGTGGCGGACTGTGGCAAATGACCAGAACAAGGATTACGACAAGATCATCGTCCTCGATTATGGTAGTCAGTATAATCAGTTAATCACCCGGCGTATCCGGGAATTTGGTATCTACTCTGAATTAAAGCCTCATACCATCACAGCGGCTGAAGTCAAGGAAATCGCGCCTAAGGGAATTATCTTCTCTGGTGGTCCGAACAGTGTCTATGACGAAGGTGCGCTCGGGGTTGATGAGGACATTTTCAAACTTGGCATTCCGATTCTAGGCGTGTGTTATGGTATGCAGCTGATGGCTCAACGACTCGGTGGTGATGTCGAACCGGCAGACAACCGCGAATACGGCAAGGCCGACATCGAAGTCACCGATGCCAGCGCCAAACTCTTCCACGATCTGCCAAAAGACCAGACTGTCTGGATGAGTCACGGCGATTTAGTCACCCGCGTTCCGGATGGCTTCCGCACCACGGCCACCAGCGTCAACTGCCCAATCAGTGCGATGGACGACGATGACCGTAAATTCTACGGCATTCAGTTCCACGCCGAAGTGCAAAACACTCAATACGGCCACGAAATTCTGCACCATTTTGCCTTCGACGTCTGCCACGCCGAAGCCAACTGGAGCATGGACGACTTCATCACCAAACAAATCGCCAAAATCCGGGCCGAAGTCGGTGACAAGCGCGTCCTTCTTGGCCTCTCCGGCGGGGTTGACTCTTCCGTTGTCGGCGTTTTGCTACACAAAGCAATCGGCACCCAGCTAACCAGCATCTTCGTTGATCACGGCCTGCTGCGAAAAGGCGAAGCAGAACAAGTCATGGACAGCCTCAAAGGTAAATTTGGCCTCAACATCATCAAAGTTAACGCCAAAGACCGCTTCCTCAATGACCTAAAAGGCGTCACTGACCCAGAAAAGAAACGGAAAATCATCGGCCGCGACTTCATTGAGGTATTCAACGAAGAAGCTGCCAAACTCAACGGCATCGAATTCCTCGCCCAAGGTACGCTATACACCGATGTGGTTGAATCCGGAACCGATACCGCGCAAACAATCAAGTCCCACCATAACGTCGGCGGCCTACCAGAAGACCTCAAATTCAAACTAATCGAACCACTAAACAAACTCTTCAAAGATGAAGTCCGCGAACTCGGCGAAAAACTGGGTATGCCACATTCACTCGTCTGGCGCCAACCATTCCCAGGCCCAGGCCTCGGCATCCGGGTTATCGGTGAGGTGACTGAAGATAAACTGGAGATCGTGCGCGACTCCGACTATATTTTACGGGAAGAAATCGCTAAGCACGGGTTGGATAAGGATATTTGGCAATATTTTACGGTGTTGCCAGGCTTCCGTTCCGTGGGTGTAATGGGCGACGGTCGCACCTACGACTACACCATCGGCATCCGCGCCATTACCTCAATCGACGGCATGACCGCCGACTTTGCCCGGATTGACTGGGATGTATTACAGGAGATCTCGAGTCGGATTGTTAATGAAGTGAAGCACGTTAATCGCGTTGTGTATGATATTACTTCTAAGCCACCGGCAACGATTGAGTGGGAATAGAGATGCATAGGCTTTTTGAATTTGCTCAAAGTGGCTCAAGCTCTGTCAACTCTGCCTAATCATGGTTGGCAATCAATCGAATATTCATTTAAGGCTGCTAGAATTCACTTGGTTCTGGTGGCTTTTTATTCCGTTCAAAGATACGAACTGCTGTATTCAGAATGCGCAGTACAATGCTTGGTACTTATGTGCTTAGGATATATACTTAAATAAGTTATTAATATCTTGGGGGAAAGACTTTGGAATCAGAAAATTTTGAATTACTGGAGAATACAGATATTACAACTTTCCTGATTGATCGACCGTGGGTGACATATCGAACAAATGCGGATCTTGAAAAACTGGGAGCTAGATTTGGTTCTCCAAATCCGGAAGGCTCAAACAGATTGCGCCGAATGAGTTCAATAATCAAGTCAACTCATGCAAGTAATCGCACGAGTTCGTTGTTATCGTTTTTGTTTTCCCCAGCGCAGTTGCGACCAGTCATTAATGAGTATCTTGCTGGAAGTCGATTTTCGCAATTGAAGGAAATTGATAACTTTGTTTTGGAAGGTCTTACTGGTGATGTTTCCAAGGATATTTTGATTGTGGCGGAAGCAATTAAGCGGCGTGTAATCCAAGAGATAAACGCAATTCTTCTTTATAGCAACTTTAAACTCGTATCTAGTGGTAATTCGTGGGAAATTGTCGCAGCAGATAACGATATAAAAATCTCCGTTCCAATCAAGAGAATCAACTCAGGATATATTTCAAACTTGTTGGCGCAGGGGCTAGATGACTTGCAGGATAATGACTTTGATAGTGTGGTTACAAAGTCTAGAACAATCGTCGAAGAGGTATTCCTTCAAATACTGGCTGATAACAATGTAGAGTGTAAGCATAATGGTGACATTAGTAAGTACCGTAACTTGGTGGTTAAAACGCTTGGAATGAGGCCTTCTAAAGAGTGGAACCCACGTGTTACAAAAATGATCAGTCACTTAAATGGAATTATTGATTTGATTGCAGAAATGCGCAATAAAGATGGCGATGCACATGCTAGCAATGAGCGAGTGAAAATTAAGGCAGCCGAAGCAGAATTGTTACTCAATACGTCTGTTAGCGTGGCAACCTACTATCTAAGAATTAGTGATAGGCATACGTTGGGATGAATTGATTGATCATTTGGAGGAATGCAATGGGGGAGCAAAGCAACACAACGCTCAATAGGTAGACCCGAAAAACATTAGGTAGCGCGACCTTATGCTAGTTATGTGGTTGTGTCCTTTTTTTCTCGTGATGTGAACAATTCAGGCTGAGTTCTTATAAATGTGAATGCCAAATAAAAATAAATGAAGTATCTAAACTGTGAGACTGCTGAAAAACTCAATAAAGACACAGACTAAAGACTGAAAGCACAAAAATGGCTCTGATTGCAGCTGTGTCAGAGTATATCCACAAAATCATATTCAAATCCTGTACATGCCGCATTGCCGAAGTGTCTTGCTAGCCTCTTTGGCAAGGTAGTCTGGAGAAAGTTTATGTATGATTTTGCATATATATTCTGACAGATAAGAAGTGAAGGTCATTTTCGTGCTTTCGCTGCTTTTAGTAGTTTACTAAGATAAGCGCCTTTATTGATTATGGTTTTGTAACTTTTAACTAAATTTTGGAGTTACTAGAGGGGCTGGGGTGAGACCAATTAAATATGAACTGGAGATGTAGTTAATCTTGTTAGGAAATTTTGACGTATTGACTCCAAGTATATTTGTAATATTTATCATCGCTAATGTCAGAGTCCTTATTGATAAGCATCGGAATAACAAGGGCAAGGAAACAAAATTTTGGAAATTTTTTGAAGTGTACCAAGATAATAAAGTATCTGGCGTTAGAGTTCTGTTAATAGTGAGCCTACTAATTAGGATTATTTTTGTTCTTTTTGGATTGGCAAAAATTCCAATTTTTAATACCCTTTATGGCTTCTCGGGGGTTACCATATCTGTCTTTGTTTCTTACTTCTATTTTCGCCTATTATATTTGTCACTATACAGAAATACTAAGACATTTATAGGCGCTGTTGTATATTGGATAATAACTATAACAGTATTTATCTTTATCTGGTTAGGTGTTGTCCCGATTCTGGGAATGCGAGGATCGAATATTAGTTGGAAACTTTTAATAGTATTTGTAACTGCGATTACTCCACTTGCTCAGTTCATTAGGACTATTTTAGACAAAGACATATCCTATCACAAAGATTCATTAGTGTTTTTTCGAGAGGTGGCTATATTTTTATTCTTTATTTTAGGTGTGTACCTTGTAAATGTTAGTGTTGGTTTATCGATTTATTTTATTCAAAACCCGCAAGAGCAAACCACAAAGATAAATAAAGTTGATTATAATCTTTTTGACGCAAAAGCCTCTGATTTCACTGCTTTGCACAACGCGGTTTTATTTTCGACTAGATTATTTGCTGGGGGCCAACAATTTCTTTCAAATTCTGACCCATCAGTGCCGGTACGCCAACTAGAGGAAAAAGGAGTCAAAAAGTTATCTGCAGAACAAACTACCGAACTTTATCCCATTCTTGCTGAAGCAACATTAATTCAATTTTGTTACACAGTAATTGGTTTTGCGTTAATAATGGATTGGATATCAAGGCGAGTGACGACGTTTACTGAACATAACTCTGGAATAAATCCAAGTATAAATGGTCTAACCAAAGAAACACTGCAAATTGAGGCTATTCTGGGTGCCCGAAAAAGTCAGTTGATAGAAAAACGCAAGCCAATAATACACAGAAAAGGCTGATTTGCTATCTTTCGGATTTTGAAGGAAAAAATGTGGAGAAATTTCCAAATTATTTTGTTGCCGTTACATTGGCGGGTACAAGAGGATAGAGAGATGCAGTATCAACGAAGAAATACTGGCCGCGCCATTTTGCTGGCTTTGCAAGATATTCGTGGGTTGCATCTAGAAAACAATTAAAGTTGACAGGCAGTGGATTGTTGAACCGGTTGAACAATATCGTCTGCATATCACACCTACAAACATTTACATTAGGGTCTACTGAATAATTATGAACTGTCTGTAATACAAGACTTTCATTCGTTATTATTACAAACAAAATGCAGTGCCAGATGCCTGTAAACCGCATAACTTCGGCGTAGGGGCTTGCAGTTTAACAACCAACGATATGAGAAGTCACATGGTTTATCGTAAAAAGACAGTTCAACGGTCATTTGAATCGCTGGGATAGGCACTAGGAATGCCACTCAGCACTAACAATCATTGGGTGCAATTGGCCGAGATTTTTTCCGTGGGCTGCTATGGAAGAGGTGTACCAATTAATCTTCCCTTCAAAGTTGGGTCGTGCTGCTAAGCCATTTCGCCTTCTGTACGGTGCTCAATTAATTAAGCAAAAGTATGGTTGGTCTGATGGTTGTCGCGGCGCATACTCTGCCAACCATATATTCGCCGCTTTTTGCATGCACATTAATCCAAAAGAAAAATACAAGAACAGGAGTTTCGCCTGTAAACTGTTTAACGACAAAGAAAAACAAAACAGGGGAAACTCCATATATGAACGCACGCTTTGCGATATTTTGCGTACGCGGGATGAGTCAGATTCTGAAACCATTCGTCGAGCAATGATTAGTTACTCGCAGTTAAAGCATAAAGACGTCGGGCGGCTGGTAAGCTATGTGGATTTGTTCAAAGTCATGCGTACGTGTATAGCGAAAAGGTCACTCGGAGAAAGATAATGCTCTAATTAATACGAATAACGGGGTCAGTATTGATTGAAAACACTTATTAGTTCAAGTGAGGAGACGGCGTGAGGATGAATACTGAAGAGCTTAAAATTTGGTTGGATAAACCGGAAGGCGATCATCATGACTTCAAAGAACATTGGTACCATAAAGGCCAAAAACCAGAATTAGTTAAGGATATTTTTAGCTTTGTAAATACAGTTCATCATGATGATTGTTTATTAATTCTTGGTGTAAACGATCAACGTAAGGTCACTGGCGTTGAGGATGACGAAAACTGGCGCCTTAATCAGCAACAGTTAATTGACTTTATGAGGAAATTACCAATTTCCGGGGAGCTTATTCCGCGTCTTGGGGTTGAGACGATACATATTGGTGAGCATGAAGTTGATGTTATTCGGATCTTTAATTCTAACAATGTGCCTGTATTTCTTGGGAGAAAGTGGAATGAAAAAGGGCTTCCGAACAATGTTATATTACCTGGCCAGATATTCACAAGGGAACAGGATGTTAACACTGCTCGAGATTCAACCGCTGACTATCATCAAGTTGAAAGGTTATTCAAAAAACATTTTAGAATGGATACACCAATTGAAGAACGGTATAAGTATACTTTAAGCGACACCTCAAACTGGAGGTATACGGAAGCTGATGGATTTGTGTTTCAGTATAGCCCTAATCCAGATTTTTACATGGTTCTTTGCGATGATGATGAGGATCGTTATAAAGCAGAAGCATACTCATTGGATCAGTTTCGGACAAAGATGAGTTGGCAGTCTCTGAAAATAAAGTTCCGTCAAAGCACGATAGATACTTTGTTAGTAGTTTGGTTGGATGGCGGAAGACTTGTGGTTGTTAAACCGGATGTTGGAATTTTACGAAGTGATAGTAGTAGGCCGTTGTCGTACTACTGTTTGATTGAAAATACGATTGCTGGCCGAGTGCAAAATCTCTTTGCAACGGGACTACCGTTAACAGCAGATCCGTATTCTTTGAATGCGTTTTATAAAAGTGTCGTGCTGTTTCGATCTGAGGACGAGAAAAACAATCTTGAGTCACTTTTGGCAGAACGGATTGACGATGTAGAAAGTCTGATCAAACCGACCGAGGATGAAATTACTGGTATAGCTGGTCGAATGGCCATGGACTTTAAAAGTACAGAACAAGAAGTACAAGACACTACGATCAGTTACATGCTTGTTCAACACGCAATGGGAAGACTTATGAATGACTGTCTACTTGATTATCGGCGTGGTAACGACATATCTGGGGTCATCAGTAGGTGGCGACAAAAGAGAACTGAGGGTTAGGTACTTGTCTACCATAAGATTGCGTTCTTGTTTTCTTTTGGTGTGATGTGACTGATTCAGCTTAAGAAGGCATAGAATTTTTAGCTTTTGAAGATTTAACCATCGACTGCTATTTCAAACATTCAATCAAGGTTTGCCCTTAGCAATTAACATGATTTTAACTGTAACAAAAAGACGCAAAGCAAAAATCACTCTGCTTGCTTCTTGTTAATCAGGGGCTTACACTGCAAGTGAAATCGACAACCTGCTTTACTTACGAGCTTCGGTATTCCAATTTGAAGACACTATTCGAACGATTGCTGATTTATTGTATACAGATTATGCAACTGCAACTTTTAAACTTCGATCACAATTGCGTTTAAACTGGCTTCACAATACACACTCAGAAAGTATTTGAACGGCAGGTGAAGATGATGCAAAAAGGGCATAGAACACGCGTTAAACCTAAACTCCCCAGTTTCTCGAACGTTAAAGCGTTAAAGTATGGGAATACATTAGAGATGACGAACAGTATTTCTGATTCCAGTCCAATTTTAGTTTTGCCGAACCATCAATATATGGTAAGACGAACTGGTCAGATTAAGAATATGCAGCCTAAATCGGTGACACGGGCGGACGATATAGCGTCGGTTAAGCGAACGATGCGGAAATTACGCCGGTTGGTGATTGCAAATTTTAATGGTGGCGCTGATCAACTATGGGTAACCCTGACGTTCAAGCGGAATGTTCAAGATCCGAAAGATGCTTATCAGGCTTTCACACGATTTCGACTGCGGATGCGGCGGCGTTATCGTGTCAGTTATATTAGTGTGATTGAACCGCAAGCTTCTGGTAACTGGCACTTTCATGTTTTAATGAAGTCAGATGATGGCAGTTCTTTGACTATATCCAATGATCAGATGGCTAACATGTGGGGAGAAGGTTTTGTGAAGGTCAAGCGCCTTCATAATGGTGAAAATGTTGCATCATATTTGATGGCGTATTTGACCAATCTCGACATTGAGGATACGGATAAGGTGACAGGAAAAAAGTCTAAGCGAATTATAAAGGGCGCTCGCTTAGTGTTGTATCCTCGGGGACTACGAATTTATCGCGCCAGCAAAGGCATTCAACGACCCAAGGAAATGAGAGGAGTAAAAATTGATATTTTGTGTAGGGAAAAAATCGCAAATAGCCCTAGCGCAGTTTTTAAATCGCAAGTTGAAACCAATAGTGGCTTAATTTTGTATTTCACGACTGAATATTATCGTACCCATTAGCTCTTAAAGAGAGGCATCATGGGTAATGTTTTAAAAGAACAACCGTGATCTTAACAGGAGATAATCCGCAAAACCCTTCGACCATTTTGAAGGGTTTATTTTTTTTGCGAAAAGTGTCTGGAAAAACGTAAAATAAAAGTCGCAATTAAATCTTTAATGACGTATTTATATGCTGTATAATGTCACCAGATACTTATTTACACTAAAAACTTTGGAGGCTTCCAATTATGAAAAAGAAAACCATTTCCACAACCATTGCTACCGGCTTGTTACTGGCCCCGATGGCATTAGGCTTGGTTGCTAACCAAGCACCAGCCGCAACTGTTCACGCCGCTACCAGTACCATTGCTAAGACGCCAAGCAATAACGCTTTAGCCAACTGGACGGCCAACACCCCAAGCCACATTAAGCAGCAAATCCAATCCCAAGGCATTGACCCAAGCAACGCCAAAGCCGCAATCTATACGATTCAATGGGGCGACACCCTTTGGGGCATCAGTCAAGCCACCGGCATCACGATTGATCAATTGGCAACTAACAACCACATTGCTAACCGCGACTTGATTATCGCGGGTGCCAAATTGACACTGAACGGTTCCGCTAAGGCTCAGGCCTTTGTGCAAAATGCTCCGGGCCAGTCCGCTGAATCCAAAGCATCTGTCAGTGGCGCAGGTAACATCGCAGCGAATACCACCGGTGCCGCAACCGGGACCACTACGACTGCTACTGGCGCAACGACTGGTGCTACGGGTTCTGCCGCTGGTACCAGTTCTAAAGCTGACACCAGCACCCCAAGCACCACGCCAAGCGGTACTGAAAGCACCGGCTCGGGTGTCACCGGCGGCAAGACTGGTGCGACCACCCCAAGTGGCGAAGGCTCCAGTGCCGTAACCCCAAGCACCCCAAGTACCGGATCAAGTGCCGGTTCTAGTGCTGCATCTGGTAGCAGTTCCAGTGCCAGTGAGGGCAGCTCCAGTGCCTCAAAGCCAAGTACCGGCTCCGGTTCACAAGCTAGCTCTGGCTCAAGTTCGCAAGCCAGCTCTGGCTCCAGTTCCGCCGGTTCAAGTTCCGCTGGCAGTTCT